>LWDU01000005.1_pt2 | contig 162385 bp, 146 predicted proteins | sample 727161 | NCBI WGS metagenome assembly LWDU01 (sample SAMN04566230, study PRJNA314399) | hydrothermal vent metagenome | isolation source: deep sea hydrothermal plume seawater | place: Mexico: Gulf of California, Guaymas Basin | collected 2004-07-11
TTCTTCAAACAGGGACAGATCCTGAATCCAGTTGCCAGAGGGTATAACGGGAATGTCTACGGCTCGCGTGAGTGTGCGGTAGCCCGTCAGATCCCAGTCGGGTAAAGGCGCTTCAAACCATGTGAATGCAAGCGCGTCGAGAACTTTCGCAACTTCAATGGCACTGTCTAGGTCGTAGTTGTTTTCCGCATCCAGCATCAGCGCAAGGTCCGGGAACTGACGGCGGGCCTCCCGTGCGAGTGCCAGGTCCCGGTCTGGAATACACCAGGTATGAAACTTGACGGCCTGAAATCCCTGGTCAACGAGATCGCCAACCACAGTCATGTAGGTGTCGATATCGGCATACATCGGGGTGCTGGCGTAAGCCGGGATACGCTTCATCGCACCGCCAAGTAGTTGATAAATCGGCTTGTCCTGGATTTTGCCCATGATGTCCCACAGTGCGATGTCGATAACCGCCAGCGCGCCAGGCGGCTGTGGAAAGACCCTAGGCCGTAGGTCGTGGAGAATCGACTCGCGTTCGCACGGATCCCGGCCGATCAGGATCGGCACCAGATGGCGTAACGACTCGGCGGTGTAGCGATCGTAGCCGAAAGAGGTCGCGTTCCAGACACCGGCGATACCTTCTAGCCCCGCATCGGTGTAGATGCGGATCAACGTGTTGCTTTGGTATTGTCCCGGCAAGTCGTCCGACCAGGTGTGGTGTTCGGTTTCAGATCCGATGACCTGAATGTCAACACGATCAATTTGCATCGCTATAACAGGAGTTTCTGATCACAAGCCCAGCGAATCGTCCATCGCAAGCGCGTTACTGCCCGTGTTCTGGACGGGGCCGATAGCGTGGTGAATGGGGTGTTCATCACATTCTTCAGTGCGGTTGTGCAAGGCGGGGGCTGATCACAGTCTAGTACGGCACGGGTGGGCAGTAAACGCGGGGTGAGCACCGAATCTTTACAGTCGGCGGATTGTCAGTGTCTGGCTGTGATGAGGTTGTGCAGATCGTAGGCGGCGTGGGTGCGAATATCACTGAAACCGGCATCTTCGAGGTGCGTTTGGATTTGGCGACTGCTCGCACGGCGCCCGGTTGAAGGTGGCCCACCGTCATCTTCGTGTTTCCAGTCGATGATCACCAGCGTGCCGTCAGTCTTGAGGATACGGAAACACTCGGTCATTAAACCTTCGGCATCAGCGAGTTCATGATGAACCTGCAGCATTGTGACCAGGTCGATACTCGATTCGGGCAGCGTGGTATATGACTCAGTCATTTCTACACAGGTGATGTTGTTCAGTGACTGCACTCTGGCCGCTTCCCGCACCAGTGCCAGCATGCCAGGCAGAATATCGCAGGCATAGACGGTTGCAGTCGGAAAGCGGGCGGCAAAAGGCAGCGCGACGTAACCGGTACCGGTGCCGATGTCGGCAATGGTGTGGCCGGAGAACGGTTCAAGTACCTGCCAGATGTGGTTGGGGTCTACGCGCTCAAGCCGTTCTGGATCATTCAGGCGTCGAATCCGCGCCGGGTCCATCCCTGAGGGGTTAGTCATGTTACAGGTCCGAATTACGGGTTGTGGAAAACAAGTAAACCGAGGTGCAATCGACTATTTGATGAGCCATAAATTTTCTGTCACGGTATCAAGGCCTGCTTCAATAAACATCGGGTTGCGCGAGGTTACGTTTTTGCTTTGCAGCTTCTCCAGCGACTGACAGGCAGCATACAGTCGGTAGATTTCATCATCGGTGACACTGAACGGTGGACCGCTCATTTTCTGCTGATCGTAGAGCAGAACACTCAGCAGAACTGAACTGTCTTTCTTGAGGAAACTGGAAACGTGTGGTGCATAACGTGTGCGGTCCGTGGGATTCAGCGCAATCAGCGCGGCGCGGTCCCAGATGGCATCGAAGGTGCCGGCAAGGTCCGCGGTGAGTTCAAAAATATCCCCGACATACACTGAAAGGCCGGGTGATTTCCAAATTTCAAACGGACCAACCGGCGTTCGAATCGGCTCAACTTCAAGTTGTTCGAAAAGCTCGGACACGGCCTGTTCGGCGAGTTCAACGCCGACCACGTTGTAACCCTGGTCTTTCAGCCAGCCCAGATCAAGGCTTTTGCCGCACAAGGGGACCAAAATGCGTGCGCCCGATGGCAGATGGCTGATGTAACGCATCAGGGCCGGGTGGACCTGATCAAGGTGAAAGCGTGTGCGGCCCTCTCGCCAGCGGGCGAGCCACGCTTCTCGGTCTTCCGAGGACAGTGTCATGGTTTAAAGCGGATGCCAGGTCGTGCCATCGGCACTGTCTTCAATTCGGATACCGGCCGCAGACAGTTCGTCACGAATATGATCCGCCTGCTCGAAATCCTTATTTATCCGGGCCAAGCGCCGGTCTTCAATGCGCTGTTCAATCCAGGCAGTATCGATGTCGTTGCGCTTAAGTGATGATGCCGTCAATGCGGCCAGCGCGGTAGTTGGGTCCTGCTGTAACAGTCCGAGCACATCAGCGGAGGCCACAATAGTGTGTTTGAGCTTTGCTTGTTCGGCCGGATCAGACGATTGTCCCAGGTCACCAACGAGTTGGTGGATTCGGGCAAAAACGACGGATGTGTTGAGGTCGTCGCACAAGGCAGAGACAACTTCGCTGTCTGGTACAGGCTCGCCTGATAAGGAATCTGTGTTACAGCCTTCAAGGGCTCGGTACCACTTAACCAGCGTCCGTTTGGCTTCGTCGAGCCGGACCGTTGTCCAGTCCAGGGCAGCGCGGTAATGGGTCGACAGCAGCGCTAATCGAATCGCTTCAGCGGGGGCCTGGTCCAGTAGGTCGCGGACCAGCTGTACATTGCCCAGGGATTTCGACATTTTTTGTCCCTCAACAGTGACGAACCCGTTGTGCACCCACATTCGGCAGTAAGGGGATCCACTGTGGGCGCAGACGCTTTGTGCGATTTCATTTTCGTGATGGGGGAAGATCAGGTCCCGGCCGCCGCCGTGAATGTCGAAGGTGTCACCCAGATGGGATTCGGCCATCGCAGAGCATTCGATGTGCCAGCCGGGCCTACCGCGTCCCCAGGGGCTTTCCCAACCAGGCAGTTCAGACGTTGACGGTTTCCACAGCACAAAATCCATGGGATCGCGTTTGTAGGGTGCGATCTCAACCCGGGCACCAGCAATCATGTCGTCGGTGCTGCGGCCCGACAGTTCACCGTACTCAGGAAATGATTTGATATCAAACAGAACATGCCCTTCAGCCAGGTAGGCATGTTCGCGTTCTACGAGGGATTCGATCATGTTAACAATCTGTTCGATATGATCAGTGACGCGAGGTTCCACGTCCGGTTGAGCGATGTTCAGCGCTGCCATATCCTGATGGTAGGCAGTTGTGAAACGTTCAGTGATCAGGCCTATCTTCTCGCCGGTTTCAACTGATGCCGCATTAATCTTGTCGTCAACGTCGGTGATGTTGCGTACATAGGTCACGTCAGAATAGAACAGACGCAGCAGCCGTGCGAGTACGTCAAAAATTACAGCAGGCCGCGCGTTACCAATGTGTGCAAGGTTGTACACCGTTGGTCCACACACGTACATCCCGACACGGTCTGGGTGCAGTGTTTCCAGTTGCTCCTTGCGGGAAGTCAGACTGTTATACAGAAAGATCGAGTCGGGTGCGGGGTCAGTCATAGAGCAGGTGTGATCAAATACAGGGGTCAGTTTTCCGGCTGAGATGCAGGCGTGACCTGAACGCAGGCAGTGCCATCATTGGCGACAGCGTGTTTGCCGGATGGATAGGTGAATTATAAACCAAGCTTTGCTTGTCCCCGGGTGCATCGGGTTAAGCAGGGATTTTCGCAACCGGGAATGTCTGGCGCCAGAGATCACGCTGATAGGTCCCATAGTTGAATGTGGTCGAGTGGTTGGAGTCGAAATCGATCAGCGGTCTGATACCGATGTCGGCACTGGGATTTACAAACAGCGGAATGGAGTAACGATCGCGATTACTGCGGTTGATCACCCGGTGAGGAGTAGATGAGAATCGCCCGTTCGACCAAATCTGCATGATATTGCCGAGGTTGATGACGAAGGTCTCCTCAAGAGGTGGTGCCCCCACCCATTCGCCATTTTTGTTCTGGATCTCAAGGCCTCCGCAGTTATCTTGCCACAGGATGGTGAAGCCACCAGAGTCGGAATGTGGCACCACACCGATGTCGTTATCGGCTGTCGGGGTATTCTGTGGGGGGTAGTGGTTGACCTTTAAACGGGTCAGCGGCTTCTTAAAGAAGTCTGCGAAGCGGTGTTCGTCAAGTCCGAGTGCAAGAGCAAATCCCCGCATCAGAACCCTAGCCAGACTTTCCACGGCATCAAAATACAGCAGCATCGCCCGCCTGAGGTGAGGCTGGCCGTCTGGCCACTGGTTCGGACCATCCAACAGAGCATCGCTATTCAAAGGACGGTCGTGGCCGATCCAGAAGCCTTCCTGATGGCTGGTGCCTGCTCGATTCTCACCTTCGTAACTGCGATAACCCAAAGGCAGGTAGCCCTGAATCCGTGGGTCGATCACGATCTTCATCTTTTCTGCCACTGGTGCTGCAAAGAACGTCGCCGCTGATTCTTTTAGCGTCTCGACGAGTGCCATGGACACGCCATGGTTGCGTACATACAGAAAACCCACATCAGCACAGGCCCGGTGCAAAGCGTTGATCAGCGTCGGGTCGTCATCGCCAGCAACCAACGAGCCGACGTCAAGGATCGGGATCTCTGAGAAATCAAGGCGACGAGACTGGGGTAGGGTCATGATCAGGGTTCGAGTCGACGCTTGGAGTTGCAGCAATGACTTATACCAGTACCCGGCTGATTTCTCTACAGGGCGTAGGAAGACCCGTTGTCCAAAGCGCATCTGCTATGCTGTGCCGATGGGACCGGACGATCTTTTTGACCTCGCGCATTATCAGCAGGTCCGTCAACCGCTGCTTGAAGCCAGCACGCTGCCCGGTTGGTGTTATACGGATCCGGTTTTCTATGAACGTGAGGTTAGGCGGGTGTTCCAGCCAAGCTGGCATTTCGTGGGTCGTGAAGAGGAACTGCCAGAACCTGGAGACTATCTGATCTATGATGGGGTAGGCGGTCCAGTCATTCTGATCAGGACGCCAGCCGGGGACATTAAAGCCTTTTACAACACCTGCCGGCACCGCGGGACGCGACTGCTCAACGACCAGGGTTCAGCGCCGCGCATTGTCTGTCCGTATCACAGCTGGGTATATGCCTGCGACGGGCGTTTGATCCGTGCGCCTGGGATGACGTCAGTCTCCGGATTCGATCCAAAGGATCACGGATTACTGCCAGTACATTTAGAGTCTTGGGCCGGGTTCCTGTTTATCCACTATGGTGATGAGCCAGATGACCTGAAGGACTGGTTGGGCGATATGCCCCAGTTTTTTGCTGATCATCGCCCCGAGGACCTGCAGTGTATACGGCGCAAGCGGTTTGATGTCGGGTGTAACTGGAAATTGCTGATCGAAAATGCGTTAGAGGCCTACCACACGGGGACCGTACATCCGACAACCCTGGGCCGTCAGCAGTCTAAACCGATTGCTACCCACGGTGAATGGTCGTGTTTGTTTGTGCACATCGATGGAAAAGAGTCGGTGTCGGTACTGCCGGATAGCTGTGTTTCATTGCCGATGAACCCGAACTTATTGGGTGAGAGCAGCCGGGGTACTTTTTTTACTAACATTCATCCGTGTACCCAATTTGTATTTGCGCCTGACTGTATGTGGTGGCTATCGGTAGAACCGAGAGGGCCGGAGAAGTGCAGCCTGGTGCTCGGATCATGTTTCCCTGGTTCTTCGGTGGCCAGGCCCGATTTCAGTGAACAGGTAAAAGCCTATTACCAGCGATGGGACACGGCGACGCCGGAAGACAATGCGGTCTGTGAAGCTCAGCAGGCAGGACAGGCGGTGCAAATAAGGCCGGCGGGGCGCTTCTCGAGCGAGGAGACCCTGGTTCACCATTTGGCGAACTGGGTGTTGGACCGTGTGCTTCAGAGTGACGCGTCAGCGGCCGGTAGCGCCTGATCTCGTACGTACCAACTGTTTGAGTTGGTCACGGGGCATTCCAGGCAAGGCGGACGATCCGCCTTACCCACAACACCCTGCCTAAACAGATTGAGCCCGGTCGGCTTCTGCGGGTGACTCAATTTCGACGCGACGTCGGAGACCTGGGTGGTAAACTTTGCATCAGGATCCTGATGCAGAATTAAATTGCTGGTCGAATAGATTCTGAAACGATAATGGCTGACCTGAATACATTCCGGCGCGAAACTCGGGCGTGGCTCGAGAGCAACTGCCCACCCACGATGCGCCAGCCGCTCCGGGACGAAGATGATTCCGTCTGGGGCGGTCGACAACCGATGTTCAAGAATGACGAGCAGAAAGTCTGGCTTGAACGGATGGTCGAAAAACGCTGGACGGCACCCGAATGGCCAGTGGAATGTGGCGGCGGTGGATTGTCAAAAGCGCAAGGTAAGATTCTGCGTGAAGAGATGAAAGCGATATCTGCCCGGCCGGCCCTGATGTCTTTCGGGATCTGGATGCTGGGCCCGGCACTGCTGAAATATGGTACTGAAGCACAAAAGAAAACACACCTGCCGCCAATCACACGTGGTGAGATTCGCTGGGCGCAGGGCTATTCGGAACCCAATTCTGGGTCGGATCTGGCATCGCTGTCGACACGCTGTGAACACAACGGCGATCACTACCTGATTAACGGGCAGAAAACCTGGACATCTTTCGGCCACAAGGGAGACTGGATCTTTGTCCTGGTACGGACGGATCTTGAGGCTGCGAAACACGATGGAATCAGCTTGGTGCTGGTCGATATGGCGCAACCCGGTGTGACCACTCGGCCGATCAAGCTGCTTTCGGGCGCGTCACATTTCTGCGAGACCTTTTTCGATGATGCACGCTGCGAGGTTGATAACGTTGTCGGGGAACTCAACCAGGGCTGGACGGTGGCCAAGTATCTGTTGACCCATGAGCGTGAGATGATTGGTGGATCGGCGATCGGTCGTGCGGCGATGCGACCGCTCAGTGAGTTTGTGACACAACAGGTCGGGCTAAACGGGCTCGGCGTTCTTTCGGACTCGGTGTTGCGGACTGATGTGGCCAGAACTGAAATCGATGCGTTGTCGTTTCTGTGGACAACCGAACGCGTCGCAGACGAAGCAAAAGCAGGACAAGGTATCGGAGCCATGTCGGCGATGCTGAAATACTATGGCACTGAGTTGAACAAGCGGCGTTATGAATTGATGATGTACAGCGCGGGACACGATGCACTGATGCTTGATCGCGAAGATCACCTCGCACGAGACTGGTTACGAACCAGGGGAAACTCGATCGAAGGCGGTACTTCCGAAGTTCAACTGAACATCGTTGCGAAGCGCATTCTTGGATTGCCCTCGGTCTGAACTGAGCGTCAAGGACGATACTCATGGTGATGCTGCTGACCGACGAACAGAACATGCTGCGTGATGCCGCGCGTGGGTTCTTGCAGGCCTGTGCACCCATTGATCAACTGCGTCGGTTGCGCGATGAAGCCAGCAGTGACGGGTATGACCGCGATACCTGGAAGTCGATGACCGAAATGGGCTGGGCGGGGGTGTTGATTCCGGAAGATCACGGTGGCGTGGCAATGGGACATGTTGCCGCTGGCGTGATTGCTGAAGAAATGGGCCGAACGTTGACGGCATCACCTTTTCTTTCGACAGCCGTAATGGGTGCTATCGCGGTCACCGGTTATGGCTCGACAGGACAGCGTGAGCAATGGCTTTCTAAAATTGCAGAGGGCACGATGAATGTGGCCGTGGCCATAGACGAAAACCGCAGCCACTTGCCGGCATTGGTGTCCACCACAGTACAGCCCAGCGACCGGGGCTTCAGGATTTCCGGTAGCAAGTCATTTGTTGCAGATGGTCATGTGGCTGATCAGATCCTGGTGTCCGCCAGAAGTTCAGGCGGTGCTCAAGACGAGAACGGGATCTCGTTGTTTCTTGTTCCCCGAGACTGTACAGGTCTTAACATCGAGCGACAGACGATGGTGGACAGTCGAAATTCAGCCACAGTGCAGTTTGACAGAGTCGAGGTCGATGCCGATGCGCTTATCGGTGAAGCAGGTGAAGGCTACGCAGCGCTTGAACATGTGCTCGATGCCGGTCGTGCCTGCCTTGCTGCTGAGATGTTGGGTTCAGCCGAGCAATGTCTGGCACAAACGATCGACTATCTCTCCACCCGTCGCCAGTTTGGCCGATTCATCGGCTCGTTTCAGGCGTTGCAGCATCGCGCGGCGCATCTTTATGCAGAAATTGAAATCGGTAGGTCAGCCGTAATGCGGGCGCTGCAGGCACTCGACGCAGGTTCGGAAGACAGACAGCTCATCGTGTCCGTCGCCAAGTCCAAGGTCGGGCGGGTTGCACAACTGGCAACGCAGGAAGCGATACAAATGCACGGTGGCATCGGGATGACCGATGAATTCAACATCGGGTTTTTCTTAAAGCGCGTGCGGGTCGCTGAAGCGTTGTATGGCGATGCAAACTTTCATGCCGATAAGTTTGCCCGTATACGAAATTATTAGGAGGAACCATGGATTACGCGAACAAGGTGGTTGCGATTACCGGCGGTGCACGGGGAATTGGATTGGCAATGGCCCAGGCGTTTCATGCTCGCGGTGCACAAATTGCACTGGCGGATCTGGATGAGGCAGAGACGGCGGCCGAAACCTTCGACGGTCTGGGAATGACTGTGGATGTTGCCGTCGACGGTCAGGTCGCTGAGTTCATTCAGAAAACCGAGGCTGTGCTGGGTCCTATTGATGTCTACGTGTCAAACGCCGGTGTGCTGATGACCGATGAGCCCAGCTGGGATGCGGCCGGTGCGACAGATGCCAACTGGCAACTGGCGTTCGAAGTCAACCTGATGGGTGCAGTTCGTGGAGCACGTCATGTCTGGCCGGGGATGCGTGAACGCGGTGGCGGTGTCTTTGTGATTGTTGCCTCGGCTGCCGGATTGTTGGCACAGATTGGTGCCGCTCCCTATACAGCTACAAAGCATGCAGCGGTTGCGTTTGCCGAGAGCCTTTCAATTGCCCATGGGGATGACGGCCTGCAGGTGGTCTGTGTCTGTCCACAGGGTGTGCGTACAGCGATGCTGGGCGACAGTGACGACGGTGGTATCGCCGGCGTCGATGGCATTGTTGAACCATCAGCCGTAGCCGACGTCACGCTTGCCGCGATCGAGGAAAAAACATTTTTTGCCCTGCCGCATCCCAATGTGGCCGACTACGAGACCATGCGCACGGGTCAGCGTGATCGCTGGCTGGGTGGAATGCGCAAGTTCCGTCGCAAGATGATGAGTGAACGTGGACGACCCCTCTAGCGTGGTCCAGCCTATCCGGAGCCACGCTGATTCCGCTGACGGATCTGAAGCCGACTCGGCTCAGCAGTCGGGTGCTCACTTGTTCGATCAGGCGCTCGCCCTTACGCAGGTGAAAACCACAGATCATCGGGCTGCCTACGAAGGGCAGGTGCATCCGGCGTTCAAAAACATCAATGATCCCTATGGGGGCTGGAGCGCTGCGATATTGGCCCGGGCAATTCTTAATGCTTGTGATTCCGAACTGGAATTGGTTTCGCTGACAACGGATTATCTGTCGGTTCCGTCCGGTGGCCGGCTGCAGATCGATGTGGACTGCGACCGGTCGGGCCGCAGAACTGAGTTCTGGCGCGCCGTCCTCACCGGTCGAGCCGACACGAATCCCGCCAACCGGGCAATCGCCATTCTTGCGCGCCGCCGGGACACCCTCGAGTGGACTGAAGGCAGCCCCCCTGACGTCCCGTCACCAGAAGACTGTCAGACCATCGACCTGCCCATGGCTTGGAGTCGGGTTATCGAAATCAGGCCGACCGTGGATTTTCCAATGTCTATTAATCGGGATACCAATTTTTCGGCCTGGGTTCGTTTTATGCCAGGGCGAGAGCTCGACAGCGTTGCGCTGGTTGCACTGGCGGACACGCCCATGCCGCGGCTGTTTCAGGTGATCGGGCGACCAGAGCCGGTGGCGACGGTTTCTATGACTGTGTACCTGCATGCGACATCTGCAGACTATGCCACGGTGGGTGACGATTATCTGCTGGTGGATACGCGGGGTGCCCGTGGTGGCAGAGGATTTTATGATCAACATGCGACAATATGGAGTCGGGATGGACGGTTGCTGGTCTCTACCCAGCAGATCGTCTGGTACCGGGCAACCCAATAACTGGAGGCAGCATCATGCGTGAAGCAGTCATTGTGTCCACCGCGAGGACCCCGATCGGCAGAGCGTACCGCGGGGCATTCAACGATACCTCGGGTCCTGATCTAGGCGGCCATTGCATCAAACATGCTGTCGCTCGCGCGGGTATTGACCCCGCTGAAGTCGACGATGTGGTGATGGGGGCCGCGATGCAGCAGGGCACCACGGGCCAGAACATTGCCCGCCAGTCGCTGATGCGTGCCGGATTGCCGGTAACTGTAGCCGGGATGTCAGTTGATCGGCAGTGTGCCTCCGGCATGATGGCCATCGCGACGGCAGCTAAACAGATTGTCGCCGACGGTATGACGATCACGGTGGGGGGGGGTCTGGAGAGCATATCGTTGGTTCAGAATGACAACATGAACCGTCATCGGGCCAGCGATGACTGGATTAAAACCAACCAGCCTGCCTTGTATATGTCGATGCTTGAAACGGCTGAGATCGTATCTGCACGCTACAACATCAGTCGGCAGGCACAGGATGAATACGCCGTGCAGTCGCAGGATCGTACTCACCAGGCACAGACCGAAGGCCGGTTTGATAACGAGATCGTCCCGCTTGCCTCGATCATGAAATCTGTTGACCGGGAAACCGGTACAGTAAGCGATGTCGAGGTGATGCTTGAAAAGGATGAAGGTAACCGGCCCGGTACAACGCTCGAGACCCTCTCTACGCTAAAGCCGGTGTTTGCAGATGGTATGAAAGTCGACGAGGGTCACTTTATTACCGCGGGCAATGCATCTCAGCTTTCCGATGGTGCCTCGGCAGCGGTGCTGATGGATGCCAGGCAAGCTGAAAAGCGAGGCCTGACGCCGCTCGGGGTATACCGGGGTATGGCGGTTGCCGGACTTGAACCCGATGAAATGGGAATTGGGCCTGTTTACGCGGTACCTAAGCTGCTCAAAGCAAACGGTCTTGGCATGGATGATATTGATCTTTGGGAGTTGAATGAAGCCTTTGCCGTACAGGTCATTTACTGTAGAGATCAGCTGGGTATTCCGAATGAGCGTCTCAACGTCAACGGGGGTTCGATCTCAATCGGGCACCCCTACGGCATGTCAGGGGCGCGTATGGTTGGTCATGCCCTGATTGAAGGCCGGCGCCGCGGCGCCAAGTATGTGGTCTGCACCATGTGTATTGGCGGTGGTATGGGTGCCGCAGGCTTGTTTGAGGTGTTGTCGTGAAAGCATTGTATTGCCGGGCTTTCGGACCTGAGACCGACCTTACTGTTGAAGAGATAGACACGCCTGTCCCGGCCGCGGGTGAAGTTCTGGTGTCGGTAGAGGCAGCGGGTCTTAATTTTCCTGATCTTCTGTGTGTGCGCGGGGAATACCAGTTCAAGCCGCCGTTGCCGTTTGTACCGGGCAGCGAAGGTGCAGGTGTTGTGACGGCACTGGGCGCAGATGTGTCTGGTGTGTCGGTCGATGATCGTGTCTGTTTCAACGGTTTGAGCGGTGCGTTTGCCGAAGAGATCGCGATCTCGGCATCTGCTGTTACACAGATCCCCGACAGTATGCCTTTTGAGCAGGCCGCAGGATTGACCGTTGTGTACAGTACCTCCTATTACGCGCTCAAGCAGCGTGCGGGTCTTCAGTCCGGCGATACGCTACTGGTTCTGGGAGCCGCGGGCGGCGTGGGGTTGTCCGCTGTCGAGCTGGGTGCCGCGATGGGCGCTCGGGTGATTGCAGCAGCCAGTAGCGACGAAAAGCTGGCCGTCGCTGCTGAGCACGGGGCAGAAGTCGGCATTAATTACGCAACGGAAGATCTCAAAAACCGGATCAAGGAGATCACCGAAGGGGCCGGGGCCAACGTGATCTACGATCCGGTCGGCGGGGAGCTGGCAGAAGCTGCATTCCGGGGTATCGCCTGGGAAGGTCGGCACCTGGTGATTGGGTTTGCTTCGGGCACCATTCCCAAGCTGCCACTGAATCTGCCGCTGTTAAAAGGTGCTGCTGCCGTGGGTGTGTTCTGGGGAGCCTGGACCAAGCGTGAGCCCGAAGCACACAAACAGAACATGGCTGAACTGTTTGAGTTGTTCACTGAAGGTGCGATTCAGCCGCATGTCTCGAGCACGTATTCGCTGGAACAGTTTCTCGATGCCTTTGGCGAGGTATCGGGGCGTCGGGCGGTCGGCAAGGTCATTCTGACACCTTGACGGTGTCGCCTGGATGACACAGCGACCAGCTGGGATTGCTGATGAATCACGATATAAAAAGGGGTTTACCCAACCGGTATTATGACAACCGGGACGACTTTCTGGTCGAGCGGGCGAAAATTTTCTCACCTATGTGGGTTTGTATCGGATTCGCCAATGATGTCCCCGGCCCCGGCGATGTATTTCCGCTTGAATTCATGGAACTGCCGCTGCTGCTGGTGCGCGATCAGGATCGCCGAGTGCGGGTTTTTCATAACGTCTGTCGCCACCGGGGCCATCTACTGGTTGCCGAACCTTGCCAGCTGGGCCATTCTCTACGCTGCCCGTATCACTCGTGGACCTATGCACTGGATGGGTCGCTGATCCGAACGCCGAATATAGGTGGTGCGGGCGTACATCAAGTTGAAGGTTTTGATCTCACCGGTTTGGGGCTGGTACAGGTCCGCTGTGCGTTATGGCATGACCTCGTGTTTATCAACCTGGATGGGTCAGCCGGTTCGTTCGATGAATTTATAGAACCACTGGAAAAACGTTGGTCAAAACTCTGGGGCAAAACCGGTGCGGACCATCTGCGGGTACCAGACGACTACGGTTCGATCGCATTTGACCTTGAGACCAACTGGAAGCTCGCGGTAGAAAACTATCTTGAAGCCTATCACCTGCCCACCGTACATCCAGAATTAAACCGCATATCGCCGCTGCAGGATCATGAGATCCATATCTCGGAGCAATTTGCCGGTCAGGTATCTCACTGCTATCAACTGGGTGCTGGCAGTCAAGATCACCTGCCAATTTTCCCGGATTGGTCATCTAAACTTCTCCAGGAGGCGGATTACCCCGCTTTATTTCCAAACACATTGCTCGGCCTGCAGGCGGACCACCTGTTTGTGATGGTGGTCATTCCGCTGGGATATGGTCGTACCCGCGAAGAGATTCGTCTGTACTGTGTCGGCGATGAATCATTGACGGAGCGATACCAGGCCATGCGGCAAGATCAGCATGCATTCTGGACGCGAGTATTTCAGGAGGACTTCAGTGTCGTGATGGGCATGCAAAAAGGCAGGGCTTCGCCTGGATTTGATGGGGGGGTGCTGTCGCCTTTAATGGATCGTGCCACCGTTGCATTTCATGAATGGGCCGGTGCCCGGTTGGGTGTCTGACCTTCCGGCTGAATCGCCGTGAAAGATAATTCGGATGCCGCCGTGCTGAACAGTCAGTGGTTTGGGTGGGAATTCGACGACAGTTGATGTGGTCACGGCTTTGTTGTTCAATAGGCTGATTCTGGATCCGATACAGAGAGCATCAGTGTGACGGCGTGGACATTTCTTTGGTACATCCTGTGGTTGCCGTTCTGGCTTTACTTCAGTACGTTGTTTCTACCGACTGATGTTGTGGGAGCCCAGATCTCATTTGGTAGTGGAATTCAACAATACCTGAATTGGCACTGGCTGGGACTGCCTATTCTGTTTGCGGGACCACTAATACTGTCGAGCAGAAGGTACAAATAATTAAGCGGTGATGATCTTCCAGTAGGTATCTTTGGAACATACCCTGTCGCCGCGAAACGAATAGATATCGATGGCCCGGACGTCGAAGGGGCCGGTGTCGATAAATTCCCCGCTGACCCTATAAGTGACAAAAATTTTGTCGCCGCTGGGGAATTCGTTCGATTCGCTAAAGACGATAGGGGTTTTAAGGCGGTTGGCGCGCTCGACCACCGCCTCACAGGCTGCCTTGAAGCCGCGAATGATCCGACCTTCCGGGTGATCGGGGCCCTCATAATAGATCCAAACAAAGTCGTCGGTGGCGGCGGTGCTGCCGGCCGCTACGTCGTTAGTGTTCAGCGCCTTCCCGAATCGGTGCAGAAGCGCTTGTTTCTCAGAATCGACATCCGGCATAGCCGGTCAGGTACCCGGTATTTTAGGTGTCGGTGGCGTCACGGTCACTGTGATACCGCTGTTTGTCGGACGGCGGTGCCGGCCGGCCTGGCTCAGTCGGTTTAAGTATGCCTGCCAGAATTCATCATAGTTCTGCCCCAGTTCGTACAGGGTTTCCCATGAATAGATACCGGTGTTGTGGCCGTCATCAAAATACAATCTGACGGCATACGAGCCTTGGGGTTCGATTTGATCGATGCCAACATTTTCCTTGCCGTGCTGGAGTACCTCCTGGCCCGGGCCATGGCCCCGGACTTCTGCAGAGGGCGAGAATACCCGCAGATATTCGCACGGGAGGTCGAAGTGACTGCCGTCATCAAAACCCACTGCCAGTACGCGGGATTGTTTGTGCAGAAGAATGTTTGTTGGACGCGGGTGTTTACCCATGCTACGCAACCTGTCGTATCGATTCAGGTCACCTTACCTGATTCGACCGTGAATGTTCAACGTGAAGTAAGGTTTCTGTGGAAGCCGGACCGCTCGTTGCGTTAAGGTTGGAGTTTACCCCCGACCTGGAGTGTGACAATGGCAGCTTACCTGATTGTTCGTGCAGTGGTACCGGAAGCGGAACGCGAAAAATTCGACCAGTGGTATCAGGATGTTCACCTGCCGGAAGCACTGTCTGCATTCGACGCTGCAAGCGCATGGCGTGGCTGGAGTGATGAAGATCCGGCGGTTCATTTTGCGTTTTATGAGTTTCCGACCTTGGATGAGGCAAAGTCTGTGGGAGATTCCGATGCCATGAAGGCCATGCGGGCTGATTTTGATCGAAACTGGCAGGATCGGATTGCGAGAAGCCGTGAATTCGTCGAGGTTGCCCAGTCAATTCCAAGATGAAGTGGTCTTCGAGGCTCGGGCAGTGAACCGACACCCGACCAGGGGCCGGGTTAACAATTCTGCAACACAGTGAGCACGAGATGGCGATAACAACCGAAGATTGTAATTCTGTTCGAACCATCATTCACGATCGGTACGAGGCACGCAACGCCATGGACCCGGCAAGTGGCGATCTTCTCGAGGCCGCCCTGCGGGATTTTGATAGTGACGACAACGTAGCGGTTGCGGTGTTATGGGGTGCGGGTGGTGTGTTTTGTGCCGGCTGGGATCTAAAATTTGCTGCAGAACTTTCTGGGCAACCCGATCCACTTTCGCCTTATCACTATCCGGCTGAGGGTGCGACAGACGCTGTACCCCGAGGACCGATGGGTCCAACCCGGTTGCAGTTGTCAAAACCAGTCATCGCTGCGATTGAGGGCCCCGCGGTTGCGGGTGGCATGGAAATTGCGCTGTGGTGTGATCTGCGGGTGATGGCCGAAGATGCTTACATGGGAGTGTACTGCCGCCGTTGGGGCGTGCCTTTGCTGGACGGTGGTACCGTTCGGTTGCCGCGTCTGATCGGACAGGGTCGAGCACTGGACCTGATTCTGACGGGACGAAAGGTCACGGCGCAGGAATGCCTTGCGATCGGTCTTTGTGAACGGGTTGTTGAATCAGGCGGTGCACGGGCAGCAGCGGAGTCACTGGCTGAAGATATCGCAAGATTTCCCCAGGCTTGTGTCCGCGCAGACCGCGCATCGGTTTACGCTCAGTATGGACTGGATCTGGAGCAGGCCATGCGCAACGAGTTTGACGGCGGTAAGACACCGCTCAGCCAAGAAGGGCTTGCCGGTGCAACCCGGTTTTCATCTGGTCGAGGTCGGCACGGTGAATTTGAGACAATCTGAGGTTGACTGTGTCGGACTGCATGCTGGTAGGGCCGCAAGTAGAAAATGAATTCAAAAGCACACACACTACTCCTTGAAGCGCCCAGCCTGATCGGATTTATTGGGTCGGCGGATACTGACGGAATGCCGCGTACGGTACCGGTCTGGTACCGCTGGGACGGCAAACTCATTCACATTACGACGGCGAGCAGTTCGGTGTGGGTGAACAACCTGATCAACGACAGCCGATCGAGTTTCTGTGTCGCCGAGAACGGTCCTCCTTACCAGGCCGTGGTCATGCAGGGTCGGGTACAGGTCGATAATAAGGACGAAGCTGAAGTGCGGCGAATTTTTCTGCGCTATATGGATGCGCAGCAAACCGAAGACTATTACGCAGCGATTGAATATGAACTACGTATGGTCCGATTTGAACCCGACCGGGTGATGTTGCGTTCGAGTTCACGCAGTCGTTAAACCCAATTCGAGGAGTGAGTGTCGATGAATACGATTAAGCCACAAGATGTCCGGCAAGTTGCCTGTGTGGGTGCCGGAACAATCGGTTCCGGCTGGGCCGCTTATTTTTTGTCACGAGGGATGGAAGTTATCGCCTCCGACCCTGCGCCGGACGCTGAAACAGGGTTACGGAATAATATCGACGATGCTTGGCCAAAACTCGAACGGTTAGGACTTTCACCGGGTGCCAGTCGCGAGCGGCTGCGTTTTACTGAAGATGTTGAGCGAGCGGTAGCAGATGCTGACTTCATCCAGGAAAGCGCACCTGATGATGAGACGCTAAAAATTGAACTGATCAGACAGATTGATGCGGCCTGTCGTTCCGATGTGGTGATTGCCAGTTCATCTTCCAAGTTCCTGCCCAGTAGACTCGCTTCTGGGTGCAGCCATCCGGAACGCGTTGTCGTCGGTCATCCATTCGTTCCTGCCTACCTGGTACCACTGGTCGAGGTGGTGGGTAGCGCCTTGACCCCTACAGAGATTCTTGATTGGGCTGTGGACTTTTATCGGTTGGTGGGTAAGCGACCGCTGAAACTCAAAAAAGAAATCGAAGCCTATATTGCAAACCGACTGCAACATGCCATTTATCTCGAGGCACTGAGTCTCGTGGAACAAGGTATATGCGACTATTCCGATATCGATGATGCAGTGACCTGGGGTCCGGGGTTGCGCTGGGCAGTGCAGGGACCTGTGCTGCATCGTCATTTGGGTGGCGGTAAAGGTGGGGTAAGACACATGATCGACCACTTTGGGTGGAACGGGGTAGCCGGGGGTGAGGGCGAATTTATCGAAGCGGTCGAGCGTCGATGGGGACACGTAGCCATCGCAGAGCTGGAAAGTTGGCGCGATGACAATTTACTGGCCATCCTGGAAGGGCTGACACCCCCACCTCAGCAATGACCGTCTGTGACCTAAAGGAACATAGTTTTGACTGAACTGCGCAGCGATGCCACGGGGCAAACATTCCCCTGGCCGGAAGGCGCCCGGCTCGCGCTTTCTATTGTCGTCAATGTTGAGGAGGGTGCAGAGCGTTCGGTTGCTGATGGTGATTCAGGTCCGGAGCCGGTCGATGAACTGGGTATCGCGCTGAAAGGTGAGGTCCGAAATTTTTCCAACGAAAGCAACTACCGCTATGGCATCCAGCGCGGCGCGCCGCGAGTACTGGATATGCTCGAGCTATACGGGGTGCCAGCGACGTTCACCTGTGCTGCCCTGAGCCTGGAGCGGGCGCCACAGCTTGCCCGGCAAATCGTTGACAAGGGTCATGAGATCTGCGCGCATGGTTGGCGCTGGACCTATCAGCACCGGATGTCTGAGGAAGACGAACGCGTATTTATCGCAAAAGCCAGCGACTCGATTCTCAACAGTTGTGGTCAGCGACCAGATGGCTGGCTGTCCCGTTACCTGACATCAGAGAATACAGCCCGCCTGCTTGCCGAGGCTGGATTTTTCTATCACATGGACGACTACTCCGACGACAAGCCCTTCTGGCAACGTCATGGTGATACATCGATCCTCGTTCTACCGTACGCTGTGGACACCAACGACATGAAGTTGTGGACCACGCCGGCGTACAGCCCGTCTGACTGGTTGCGGTATGCCGTCGATACCTTTGACTGCTTGTATGAAGAAGGCCGGACTCAGCCTCGGATGATGTCACTGGGACTTCATCTGCGTGTGATCGGACGGCCAGGCAGAATTGGTGCGCTGAAGCAATTTCTTGAACACGTCAGATCGCATCAGGCAGTCTGGTTCGCCCGGCGGATTGATATTGCGAAATGGTGGTCAGAACATCACCCGTTGAGCAACTAGCTGTGGACAGTATCGATACGATCGCAAGACACGTGATCGGGACCAGGTTTGCGGATCTTCCTGAAGATGCTGTTGAAGCGACCTGCAAATTCATCCTCGATACGCTGGGCGTAGGTATTTTCGGCAGCAGCGGTCCTTGGGTCGAGGAGTTGATCTCGGCACAGGGTGGTCCACCGACCAGTGGGGTGGCCCGTGTGTTTGCCAGATCAGTGACGCTCGGGGCTGCGTCGGCTGCGCTGTGTAATGCCTACCAGATGCACAACTCCGAGTTCGACTGCGTGCACGAAGGTGCAGTAGTGCATGCCGTGACGTGCCCCCTGGCGGTAGCTCTGGCCGAGGTCGATCGCCAGAACATTGATGCGGGTAAACAGGTGACCGGCCAGCAACTCATCCGCGCTATTGCGCTGGGTGTGGATGTCGCCTGTCATCTGGGTGTCGCCAGTACGAGCGGCCTTAAGTTTTTCCGTCCTGGGACTTGCGGCGCATTTGGTGCGACGGCGGCACTCGCGATATTGCGTGACTTTGATACGGCCAGCCTGGTCAGTGCGTTCGGCATCGTACACGCCCAGTTGTGCGGGACCATGCAGGCACATACGGAGGGCTCTCCTTTGCTCGGTATGCAGATGGGGTTTAATGCGCGTAATGCCGTGTTGGCCTGTGATCTGGCTGAGCGAGGTGTACCCGGACCGCGCAATGTTCTGGAAGGCCCTTTCGGTTATTTTGCTCTGTTTGAATCGAGCCACGATTTGGCGAGCGTTCTGCCCCAATTGGGTCGGCAGTGGCGAATCACGGAGATGGCGCACAAACCGTTTCCCAGTGGCCGTGCGACACACGGAATTGTCGACGGCTGCATGACACTGCGACGCACACACGATATCCCCCCTGAGGCCATCACCCGCGTGAGCGCTCGAGTGCCGCCGCTGATTCATCACCTCGTGGGCCGGCCGTCCCTGGTGGACATGGACATCAACTATGCTCGCCTCTGTGCTCAGTTCGCGGCTGCCCGTATTCTGATTGCCGGTGACCTGGTGACTGAGGATTTCACGCCCAGTCGCCGCAGCGATCCCGACACGCTCACCCTGGCCGAGAAAGTCCAGATCATTGTCGATGACAACCCTGATCCCAACGCACTAACACCTGTAACAGTCGAGATTGAAACGCTCGATGGGGCTCATCATGAAATAGCTGTCGACACGGTGTACGGTCATCCCAATAATCCGATGACGCGGCAAGACTGGTTGGAGAAATTCCGGAGTAATTGGCAACACGCAGCCGTTGCGCTGGGTGAGGATGCCCGTGAACGCGTCATTGAACAGGTGGAAAATCTGCCGGTTGTTGCCGATACGGCGCGGATCATCGATGACCTGGTACCGTGAGCCGTTATTTCACACAGGCTGATTTTCCCGAACTGAACAGGGCGTTTCCTATCGGCGACGCTTTTCTGTCGGGTCCTGCACAATTCAATCCTGAGCGATTGCGGGCTTTGCAGGAGGATCGCTTTTCCCGTGTCGTTGCGCGCGCCTGGCAAATTCCTTTCTATCGCCGGCACTGGGGCGGAGCGGGCGCGGAACCGGGTGATATTACAAGCCTGGATGATCTCGAGCGATTACCGGTTGTGACCAAGGAACACCTGATGGCGAGTGTTGAAGCAGTGCCGCCTTACGGGGATTATCACGGCATGACCCGTTCCGACGGTGGGCGCTATCGCACTGTCTTACAGACTACCAGTGGGACCACCGGAGTGCCACAACCACTTTTTTTCGGTGCCCGCGATCGGGAAGTCCAGAATATTCTTCTCGCCCGTGCCTACCTGCTACAGGGTCTGAAACCGAACGATGTGGTGCACTCCATTTATGGTTTTGGCATGGTCAACGGCGGCCACTATATTCGCGAAGCGATTCTTCACCATACCGATGCGCTGCTGCTGTCGGCCGGTACGGGGACAGAAACACGCAGTCGTCAACAGGTTGAATTGATGCATCGATTTGGTGCGACTGTGCTGGTGGGATTTGCTGATTACATGCTGAGGCTGGCTCAGACAGCGCAGGATACCGGATTGACGCCCGGCACAGATATTCCACTGCGGATGATTTCCGGTCATCTGGATCATGATGCCCGTGATGCATTGTCAGCTGCCTGGGGCGGCGGTGTGTCCGTTTACGACTGGTATGGTGTGGGTGATACCGGGATCATCGCTGCTGAAGGGCCTTGTCAGGAAGGTCTTTACGTCTGGGAGGATGCACACTTTCTGGAGATCGTGGCGCCCGGGTCAGGAAAGCCAGTCGACCCTGGCGAACCCGGTAATATCTGCGTGACAGTGCTTTTTAAGGACACGGTCTATCCCATCATACGTTTTGACACACAGGATGTGTCCAGCCTTTTGCCGCCCGATCCGACCAGTGGCATCAACTTTCAGCGCATCACAGGTTTTTCCGGCCGCAGTGACAATATGGTCAAGCTCCGCGGTGTCAACGTCTATCCAACCGCCATCGGCAGATTGCTGCATGAATTTGAAGGCACTACCGGTGAATACATCTGTCGACTGCATGCCTCGAATGATCACGACGAACTCACCGTAATCGTTGAATATGTCGGTAGCGATCCCAGATTTAAGGAGGCATTGGCGCAGTCATTAAGAGAACAGCTGGGAGTCAGGATCGGCATAGAACTTGTAGGCCAGAATGAGACAGCTGCCTTAACTGAGCTCGAAGATCGGCAGAAACCCCGACGACTGATTGATGACCGCTGACGTTCTGCCGGTTTTGCCGCTGACTGAAGTGTCCGAACTTCTGGCTCGGTGTAAGGTCAGTCCGGTTGAACTGACCCAGAGCTGTCTGGGCCGGATCGAGTCAGCTAACGATCAAGTAAACGCGCTGGTATTTGTCGATCCAGAAACTGCGATTGTGCAAGCGACCCAAGCGCAGCAACGCTATACCCTTCGGCGCCCGCTTGGTCTGCTCGATGGCCTGCCAATCGTGGTTAAAGACAACATTGCTGTCAGCGGGTGGCCTATGACCAATGGCCTGGCGGTTCAGCGTACATCCAGTGCAGATGCCGATATCGTGAGCCGCCTGCGTCGACAGGGCGTGGTGATTCTCGGCAGCGCTAATATGGACGAAGGTGCGTTGGCTGCCGATGGCGTCAATCCTCATCATGGCCGCATCATGAACCCGGGTTATCCAGGCTATTCAAGCGGAGGCTCCAGTAGTGGGTCGGCTGCTGCGGTCGCTGCTGGTTTTTGCAGTGCAGCGCTTGGTACGGATACTTTGGGTTCGGTCCGGTTGCCGGCAGCGTACTGCGGCCTGGTTGGATTCAAGCCAAGTCACGGGCGTCTGTCGACTGCAGGCATTATTTCTCTGCTGCCTGAACTGGATGCAGTCGGACCCATCACCCGGTCGGTTGCCGATGTTGTTCACCTGATGACAGAGATTAGCGGCTGGATCGTGTCGATCGAACAGTTTCCACTTGGTCGGTTGCGTTGGGGCGTACCGGATAGTTTCAGTGAGGAAGAACTTGATGTGGATGTCCAGGTGCCGTTTGAGTCCGCGCTTGCGGATCTGTCTGCTGTCGTGCACCCGCAGGCGGTGACATTTTGCCACTGGGATCCCGGGACACTGCGTCGCTCGGGATTGTTACTGGCAGAACATCACGCTGCCTGTCACTGGACCGATCCGTCCAGTGCCTATTCAGCCCGATTGAAATCGATGCTGCAGTATGGTCGCGGAGCGGGCGCCGACCGGTTGGCCAGAGCACAAACCTGTATTCTTGAAAGTAAATCGGATCTGATCGCGTGCTTCACCGAAGTTGATGTCATTCTGATGCCGACGGCCCCTCAGACAGCCTTTGCCAGTGATACATCGGCGCCTGTCAATCAGGCCGATTACACAGCACTGGCCAACGCCGCTGGCTGTCCATCGATTTCTATTCCCTGCCTAACGCCCGAGGGGGGCCGCCCGGCTGGACTGCAGCTGATGAGTGCGCCGGGCAGTGATGAAAAATTATTGGCATGGGCCTTACAGGTCGAACGCTTGTTGGTAGATTGTTAACTGATTGGCAGGCAAGGATAAGCCTTTCTGCTAGACTGCCACCGACCTTATCCCCGGGGAATCATCCATGGCCGCAGACCCAAACGAACAACAGCATTCGCAGACGCTGTTCAGACAACGGGCCCGTTACCACAGCAGTGAAAACAATTTTGAATTTTCCTGGCCTTCAGTACCGGCACACCAGTTCGTTGAAGAACGCGACCGGGCGTTGGCAGAGCATACCCCGACCGGACTGATACCGCTGGATCTGGGGGATGTGCTGGGTCTTGATTATCCCGCTACCACGCCAACCCTCCTGACGCGTTACGCCAAGATCTGTGCTGACGAGGCGTTATCGGTTTCGTTCAAGGCGGCAGGTACCGTGTATTACGTTATTCGAGGTGAGGGCTGTTCAACGCAAGATAACAATGTTATCGAGTGGCGCGCGGGGGATCTCTTTTGTTTCCCCGGTGCTGGCAAGACCGTTCACCAGGCAGGTGCTCGTGACAGTCTTTTGTTCCTGGCCACCAACGAGCCTCTGCTCAGTATTGATCGGCTGAGTCCACCACCACCGGCCGAGACTGTAGTTGAGGCTGTGCACTGGCCAGCAGACGAGATCACTCGACAATTTGAGCCGGTCCTGAGGCGGCCGATTACTGAAAAGACTTCCGGTCATGCGGTGCTGTTCTCGAGCAGCGCCCTAGGTGGGAGCACCAATATCCTGCCCACAGTGAACTGTGCGCTGAACACGCTGGAGAGCGGTAAAGACCAGCGTCCTCATCGCCACAACGGTGTCGCGGTCACGTTGTGCATCCGAGGTCAGGGTGTTTACTCGCAGATCGATGATCAGCGGGTCGACTGGATCGATTTTGGTGTACAGATCACACCGCCCGCAGCGCTTCATTCCCATCACAATCGTGGACCGGAGCGGATGGAATGCCTGATCTTCCAGGACGAAGCGCTCCACTATTACACTCGTACACCAGGCTTCAGCTGGACCTGATCCGCAGTCTGCCGTGAGCGCGCTGGCACCTTCTCTGCGGCGAGATACCCAAGTTATGGGTCTGGTCGGCCTGGCCCATGCTTCCAGCCATTTTTTCCATCTGGTTCTGCCGCCACTGTTTCCCATACTTAAGCAGGAGTTCGATGTCAGTTATGCGCAACTCGGCCTTTTGCCGGGATTGTTTTTTGCAGCATCGGGTGTGATGCAGATTATCAGTGGCTTTCTGGTAGATCAGTTTGGAGCGCGTCGCGTACTTTTGGCGGGGTTGGTGCTGCTGTCGATCAGCATGCTGCTGTGCGGGCTCGTGTCAGAGTTCTGGATGTTGATTCCCCTCGCTGTTGTTGGTGGCATCGGCAACAGTGTTTTCCATCCGGCCGATCTCGCCATCCTGACCGATAAGATCAGCCGGCCACGGCTCGGCCGAGCCTATGGTATCCACGCGCTGTCGGGCAATATAGGCTGGGCAGCTGCACCAGTGTTTATCATGACGGTGGTACAGTTCAGTGACTGGCGGACCGCACTGGTGTTGGCCGGTTGCGTCGGTTTTGCGGTGTTGCTGGTGCTGCTCTTGTCCGGTACCGAACTGGTGGAGTCGGCACGGCATGCTGTCAGCACGCGGCGTCCAGAAGTCACCGCTGGTGGGAACGTCCGAATGCTGCTATCACCCACAGTGGTGTCCTGTTTTCTTTACTTTACTTTTCTATCTACAGCGCTGATCGGGATTCAGACGTTCGGCGTCACAGCGATGGTTCAGATCTATTCGGTGCCATTAACACTGGCGACCACTGGGTTGACCCTGTTTCTTGTGGCGTCAGGTGTCGGCGTGGTTTGCGGTGGGTTTGCAGCTGACTGGACTGATCGGCACGACGTCATCACGATGTTGGGCATGACAGTTGGTGCGATAATATTTTTTGTAATTGGTTCCAGTTCGATTTCTTCCACTATGTTAATTCCGGCACTTATTATCGCCGGGTTTGTCGCGGGTACCACTACGCCGTCGCGCGATATGCTGGTGCGCAAAGTGACGCCGGAGGGTGCATCCGGCCGGGTTTTTGGATTCGTTTACTCCGGGCTCGATCTGGGGTCCTGCATGATCCCGCTGATTCTGGGCTGGGTGCTTGACTATGGATCAGCGCCCGTGGTTTTCTATATCATTGGAAGTATGCTGTTGGTGACTGTGTTGACAGTGGTCAATGTGCGCCGTTATGTACAGGTACGGCGTCACCCTGTCTGATACCATGATCACTGTTAGACGGCACCCTTAACGAGGAAAAAGCTTTGGCGCAATATCGACTTGCAGAGCTCACAAAATCACTGCCGGCAACGGTACCGTTTGTCGGACCGGAAACGCAGGAGCGGGCCCGCGGTGGGCCTTTTGACGCCCGGATCGGTGCAAACGAAAGCGTCTTTGGTCCGTCTCCGAAGGTAGTGGCCGCTATCGCTGAGGCGGCCAGTGCTGCCTGGATGTACGGTGATCCGGAAATTCATACGCTTCACCAGGCGATCGCAGCGCACCACGGAGTTGAGCCCGCTAACATCATGGTAGGAGAGGGGATTGATGGTCTGTTTGGTTACGTTGTTCGTATGTTTGTGGAGCCGGGTGATTCGGTGGTGACCTCGCAGGGTGCTTACCCGACCTTCAACTATCATGTCGTCGGTTACGACGGTGAACTGGTCACAGTGCCGTACTGTGATGACCGGGAGGACGGGGATGCCTTACTGGCAGCGGCTGCTGAGTGTCAGGCCAAGCTGATCTATCTGGCAAATCCGGACAATCCGATGGGCACCTGGTGGGGCGCCGAGAAGGTAGACGATATTATTTCTAGGGTACCCGCGGGTGCGCTACTGGTACTGGACGAAGCCTATGGAGAATTTGCCGAACCGGGGACGCTGCCGGAGATCGATGTATCCAGTGACCGGGTGCTGCGCTTTAGAACCTTCTCAAAAGCTTACGGGCTGGCAGGGATCCGTTTGGGCTATGTTATCGGCAACGCAGATCTGGTGGCCGAATTCAACAAAGTCCGAAATCATTTCGGTGTCGGCCGGGTTGTTCAGGCAGCTGGCCTGGCTGCATTGGCAGATCAGTCCCATCTCGCCTGGGTGATCGATCAGGTTAAGGCAGCGCGACGTCGGATCGTTGAGATCGCGTCAGACAACGGACTGACGACTGTCGACTCAGCCACAAACTTTGTGGCTGTAGACTGTGGCCACGACGGGAATTTCGCGACCCGCGTATTGAATAGCCTGGTTGAACGCGGTATTTTTGTTCGGATGCCAGGTGTGTCACCACTCAACCGCTGTATTCGCATCACGGCTGGGCTCGATCATGAACTGGGTGCATTTGCGGCCGCACTGCCCCTGTCACTTGCTGACGCTAACTGACTGTGTCGTGTTGCAGACAGGCCAACGTTAGAGCAATGGCCGAAGGACCAGTCCTGCACCGAGTAGCATGAGCAGGCCCAGCACTGCCCGGCGGAAACTGCTCTCAGACAGCCTGCGGCGAATAGGTATCCCAAGTTTAAGTCCCACCAGCATTGCCACTAGCCCGACAAACGATATCTGTGTTGTGTCGAAAGTGAAAAGACCAACCCAGGCCAGACCAATGGCAAACACCCCGCTTGAAATCGTAAACGAGATGTTGATTGCCTGAATGAAAACGTTGCGGTCAAGCTGTAGCGACAACAGGTACGGTAATACCGGCATCACCTGCGAACCGGTGAAACCGTTAACCAGCCCCGTTGTGAAACCGACCGGTATTTCAAGACGCCTGGCGAGCGCTGTTGGCAGCTTGAATGCTGGTTGAGTGATGGTAATCACACAGTAAATGATCAGTACCAGGCCGAGCATTGCCGAAGAGATGGCCGGGTCGAGCCACATCAGCAGGGCTAGTCCTATGAATATTCCTACTGGGGCTGCTGCATAAATCAGGCGAAACTGCATCAGCGTCGCCCGAAAATGCCCGGCATCACGCATCACAATCAGGTTGCTGACGACCGAGGGCACAATCAGCAGCGGTAGCGCTTCTTTTAGCCCGATGGCATAGACGATAAACGGTAGTGCGGTCGTCGAAAATCCAAGCCCGGTGATGCCTTTGACCAGCGCGGCGAAGAAAAATGCACCGACTACAACCAGAATATCACCGGTTTCCAATAATTGTTACCGAGCAGTAAGGGCCGGATAGGACCTATCAACAGGGAAGACACTTTGAGTGTAGGCAATAACCACGGTAATGCCCAGCATGTCACAATGCCGCTTAATGACGGTGCGCATTGGGTTTAAGGATCGAATCGAGATGTTCCAGTACAGGATAAGGGATCATTGGTGTCGGTGACTAATAATATTTTTTTACTCGCTGATCGCTATGTCGATGAGCTCGCAGCACTCCAGCCAATGCTCGCCACTCAAATGGGGGTGCCAGGATTTGATGGGCAATGGGGCACACAGGATCCGTCGGGGTGGCAGGACCTCGGAGCTCTGTTCAAGCGTACCCTGTCGGCGATCGAGGCGCTTCCGCCATCTGAGCTACATCGAGAGCAGTTCGGCCGTCGGGTTCTGAAAGACCATCTCAGTGGCCGGTTGGATCGTATTGAGCACGATCACCCACTGCAGGATCTGAACAACATCGCCTCGCCGGTCCAGGGCTTCAGGGAAACTTTTGATCTGATGCCGAAAGTCGGAGCAGATGACTGGGAATTGATTGCCAGCCGACTCAGCAGTTTGCACGAGGCAGTGGCCGGCTATATAGAGAGCCTCTCTGAAGGTCGTAGACGCGGACTGGTCGTAGCCCGGCGTCAGGTCGAGGCCTGTGTCGAGCAGTGCCGGGTGAATTCAGGTCCGGGTTCTTTTTTTTATCAGCTCTTGGCAGGGGTCTCTGATACGCAGATGTCCGATGCCCTGCGGTCTGAGGTCGACACGGGAACCGCGGCTGCCTGCTCGGCATATACGCACCTAGCGAATTACCTGGAAAGCGAGTATCTGTCCGACAGTGTCGAGGCTGACGGGGTAGGTCTTGAACGTTACCGCACAGCCAGCCGTCACTTTCTGCTGACTGAGGTCGATCATGAAGCCGTCTACCACTGGGCGTGGCAGGAAGTCGCTGCCTTACGAAAGCAGATGACGGAAGCGGGTCGGCAAATCGATCCGGTGCTTGGTTTTCAGGAGATCGTGCAATTGCTGAAGACAGGCGCCGACTATGTCGCGAGCTCAGAAGCTGAATTTCTCAGCCAAATGCGGCAATGTCAGATGGATGCCCTGAATCAGTTGAACGGTACAGTGTTTGACGTTCCTCTACCGATCAATCAGATCGATGTGCAGATCGCGCCGCCGGGCGCTACGCTAGGGGCTTACTACATTCAGCCGTCGGAGGATTTTTCCCGTGCCGGCAGCGTCTGGTATGCAAAGCCCACCGATACCAGCGTCTACCCGTTGTTTGACGAAGTGACGACGGCCTATCACGAAGGTTTCCCCGGACACCATCTGCAGATTGGTGTACAGATGTGCCTGGGCGATGAACTGACCCGCGCTCACCGGCTGGCCGTATGGTATGACGGCTATGGTGAGGGCTGGGCACTGTACGCCGAAAGGCTGATGGACGAACTGGGATTTATCGATCGTCCGGAATACCGCTTTGGGCTGTTGTGCAGCCAACTGATGCGCGCTTGCCGGGTAGTGATTGACATTGGCATGCACCTAGGATTAACCATACCCGAAGATGTGGTTTTCCATCCGAGTGAAACCTGGACGTTTGATCTGGCGGTCGAGATGCTACGGGACTATGGCCTGATGTCACCAGTAGATGCCCGCTCTGAAGTGACGCGTTATCTGGGATGGCCGGCCCAGGCAATCTCCTACAAAGTAGGTGAAAAATTTATCCTGGACCTTCGCGCTCAAGCCGAACATGAGACATGGTTTACGCTCAAGGAATTCCACAGAAGAATACTTAGTTCGGGCCCAGTCGGACTCGATCATCTTAAGGAACTGATCCTTGGAAGTGATTAGTTATACAGCTTGAGATAGATAGATGCAGTGATTACGATCAGACACAGCGGGTAACACGTTGTAGGTTCGAGGTGGTATACACACTAGCAATGGTTAATTAATAGAGAACTAATGGAATGAGAGCAGCATGGTTTGAAGACTTTGGTCCGGCTTCCGAAGTGTTGTCGGTGGGCGAGTTGCCAGACCCAGAGGTAGGTCCAGGAGAGGTGCAGGTCCGGATCGACACGTCGGGTGTCAATCCGTCTGATGTCAAGAAAAGGGCCGGTGCTTTCCCGGATCTTCTGAAAGAAGGAGCAGTGGTGCCGCACAGCGATGGTGCCGGTGTGATCACAGCAGTCGGAAAGGGTGTCGAGGCCAGTCGGGTAGGGGAACGTGTCTGGTTGTATCAGGCGCAGCACAATCGGCGTCTGGGTACCGCAGCACACGTCGTGGTCCTGAATCAGCGACGCGCTGCAACGCTGCCTGACAATGTATCAGTCCAGGTCGGTGCCTGCATGGGCATACCGGCGATGACTGCCCATCGGTGTGTTTATGCAGATGGTCCGGTGTCAGATCAGACTGTACTTGTAACTGGCGGCGCGGGGCGTGTCGGCTACTATGCGATTCAGTGGGCCAAGATCTCGGGTGCCAAAGTAATCGCGACGGCCAGTAACGATGCTGATCGGCAAGCTTGCCTGGACGTTGGCGCAGACCACGTTGTTAACCACCGTGAGGGTGAATGGGGCTTAGCAGTGCTCGATCTGAACCAAGGCAAAAAGGTCGATCGGGTTGTGGATGTGGAATTCGGTGCAAATTTACCAAACGTACTGAGCTGTATCTGTACCAGCGGTACAATTGCCACTTACTCATCAATGGTAGTACCAGAGCCGGTACTGCCTTTCCGCCACATGATGTTTATGGACCTAACGCTTCGTCTCGTCATCGTTTACGATATGCCGGAAACAGCAAAGACCGATGCTATAAACGACATCAATCATGCGTTAAAGTCAGATCAGCTTCGCCACCGTATCGCTAGAGAATTTTCACTGGACGACATAGCTGGCGCTCATGAATTGATTGAACAGGGCAACGTTCGGGGGTGTGTAGTTGTGAACGTCAGCGAGTAGTCGCATTTGCATGAACCATGAGCGAGGTCCAAGAAAATCTGGCAACGGTTGGCTAATGGTTCCCTGCCTGGAGGGGGTTCAACATGGTATTTGATTTTCTGAAGAAGCACTTTGTTTCCGAGAAAGACAGTGGCGAGGCCGACAATCGTCAACATGCTGTCACACACGAAGGCTACACCATAGTGCCGACGCCAAAACAAGATAAGGGCGGTTGGACAACGGAAGGGCTGATTGAGCGAGAAGTGAGTGGCGAAACCGAATCACGCCACTTTATCCGGGCCGAGACTCATACGGAACGAGACCAGGCTATCAGCCATACGATTATGAAGGGCCGGCGTATTATCGACGAAGAGAGGCACATGAAGGCCAACCGTCGTGACTGACTGAGTTGATCTAATCGGTCAGTTGGCGTTCGGATCTAAGAAGAAGATAGATCGATTCAGGTCTCGAGTTGTTTTGCCATTGCCTGGTGTAATTTCTGCATGCCTTTGAGCGGACGTACCCAGACCTTGAATTCGATGATCTGATTGTTGTCGTTCCAGCGGATATGGTCCACACCGTTGATCACAATATCGTCGAGGGTTACCTGGAACTCCAGCATGGCCTGGCGTTCATCGACCATTTCCCTTAAATATTTAAAGCTCCCGTCCAGCAGTACGTTGGCTGCTGCAGTTAAGTATTTCACCACGAGGGCCTTGCCCACCTGTGGCGTATGAACCACCGGTGAATGGAAGACCGCGTCATCGGCAATCAGGGAGCCCAGTGCCGATGCGTCACCGTTGCGGATGATGTCGTGCCAGGAATCCAGGGCTGTTGCCATATTTAGATCTCGTCGCCTAGTCCCGACTAAAGCGTTCAGTTAACCGGCTGATTCCAGCGCACTCAGTACCAATCGATGGAATTGGTGTGCACCATGTTCGGCTATTCCGCTTGAATCGGGATCGACAATGAACCGTCCCTGGTCATAAGACCTGGACTTCAAACCCCGCTGAGCGGATTCACACAGAGCAACATCCTCTGGGCCCAGAATGTCGCTAAGGTATTGCTGCCGTATATCATAGTTTTGATCGATCTCCAGAGCATACTGGTGGCCGGTGAAACTGGTTTTTCTATGACCCAAAGGCAGGATAGACAAGACATTAAGGTTTGGAACCCCTGGGAGGATATTTATGGTGGTAGTTGGCCACAGGTACCAGAATACACCACTTTGTATTGGGGCCTCCGAATCAAAGGGATAGGCTGTGTTCTTGGGCTGGGTCTTAGGCCCCAGTTGTCTGGACCAGTTGCTATAGGTATCGAGCTGGTAACTCGACATGTCAAACAATGAAACAAAATCCGGGTGCCCAGGTGCGCAGTGATAGCATTCCACAAAATTATCGACCACTACTTTCCAGTTTGCCGCTATCGCTGATCCTAAACTTACTGAGTCAACCACGTGCAAATTGCCTAATTCCGGTACCCGTTCCTGGATATCTTGTGCTAATCCCGGGGCGTGACTGTCGAGTGACTCAGCGTCAGGGTCGAGACTAAAAAAGACAAAATCACACAACGTATCGACCCGAACTGGTTGTAGACAGAATTCGGATTTATCAAACCCGGGAACTTTCTCAGAATTGCGAGCATGATTCAGTTCCCCGTCTAATGCATAGGACCAGGCGTGGTAGGGACAGACGATGTTACGGGTGTTTCCACTGCCTTCAAGTAACTGATGGGCACGGTGCCTGCAAACGTTGTAGAACCCACGCAGTGTTTCGTCCTGGTCGCGCACAATAAAGATGCTCTCATCAGCAACAGAGGCAGTCAGGTAATCGCCGCTTTTAGATAACTGAGAGATGTGACCGGCGTAGTGCCAGTTACAGTAAAATATTTTCTGTTTTTCTTGTTCGTAAATGCTTTCGTCCAGGTAAAAATGTGAGGGAAGTGTATAGGAATGCTGGGGTTCTTCATGAATAGGCAGTCCCGATTTTGGTTTGACAACTTTAAGGTGTGCCATGCTTGTTCCCCTCTGAATGTTCTTCCTGTTGCTTACGATAGATCGGGTTGATTGTAACCTGATTGAGTGTGTGGAAAAGCGTGGTGGTCGACCATTGATCTACGAACAGGGATGAAGTCTCACCTGGGTTCGGTCAGAATAACGTCAGAATTACTCCTGAGGAAAAAACATGTCCAAGGTTTGTGTGGTTGCCGGTGTTGGTCCTGGAAACGGAGCCTCGTGTTGCCGGCGTTTTGCAGCTGAAGGCTATTCAATTGCGATGCTGGCCCGAAATACTGAATATCTAAATTCACTTGCTGCTGAAGTAGATAATTCTTTGGCTATTGCTTGCGATGTAAGAGACCCCAAGGCAGTGGTGGCCGCTTTTGATCAGATCAGCAATGAATTGGGCGAAGTAGATGTGCTGATTTACAACGCAGGGTCCGGCGAATGGAATAATGTCGAACAGACCACAATAGAGGGTATGGAGTCGTCCTGGCAGACCAATACCTTGGGCTTGCTGGTTGCTGGCCAACAGGTCATCCCTGCAATGAAGACAAAGGAAACGGGTGCAATTGTTGTTATCGGCGCGACAGCGTCGTTGCGAGGTGGTGCCAATTCGACAGCATTCGCTTCAGCGAAGTCGGCCCAACGCAGCCTGGCCCAATCGATGGCTCGGCGCTTAGGTCCCATGGGGATACATGTCAGTTACGTGATCATCGATGGCATTATTGATCTTGAAAGAACGCGTGCCAGCCGGCCGGATATTCCAGATGATTATTATCTGCAGCCCGACGACATTGCTCAGAGTGTTTTTGAGCTAACCGGCCAGCACCGTTCTGCCTGGACATTCGAGTTGGATCTTCGACCATTCGGAGAGAAATGGTAGATCAGATCGTGACTCTTTATATTAGGTCCGGATGTCGGATGCGGCAGAAACTTAGAATAAGCCATAAATAAACTTAGCCAGGACCCAACATGTCGAGCTCAACACTTCAACTCAATGAAAAGGTTCACGACTATCTGTTAGGGCATTCACTGCGGGAAAGTACCGTCTGTCAGCAACTCCGCAAAGAAACAATGCCCATGAAGATGGGTATGATGCAGGTGTCTCCGGAACAGGGCCAGTTCATGGCATTTCTGGTCGAGCTGACCGGGACCTGCAAAGCAGTCGAGGTCGGCACCTTTACCGGTTACAGTGCGCTGTGCGTTGCACAGGCGTTGCCGGCAGACGGCACGCTGGTTTGTTGTGATGTGAGTGAGGAGTGGACGGCAGTGGGCAAAAAATACTGGGAACAGGCTGGAGTCAGCGATCGGATCGATCTCAGAATCGGACCGGCTGTCGACACGCTTAAGGTCATGCGCGATGCTGGAGAAGAAGGCACGTTCGACTTCGGTTTTATTGATGCTGACAAAACGAACTACCAATACTACTATGAGCATGTGCTGGCATTGTTGAGGACAGGAGGACTGCTGCTGATCGATAATGTGTTGTGGGGCGGCAGTGTGGCCAACCCGGATAAGACCGATGAGGATACCGAAGCAATTCGAGCGTTGAATACTTTTGTGCATCACGATGATCGAGTGTCCTTGAGCATGCTCCCGGTTGGTGATGGCTTGACCCTCGCGCTGAAACGTTAACTGAGATAACGACCTGCGTCTTATTTTTACACTATGAATACTCCGAGTATCGAACCGCTTTGCGGTCCCTTCGCCTGGAACGCATCATCGCTGGATCAGAACGGTGGCTGGTCAGTGGAGCTGGACATTGATGAAATAGCTTGTCTGGACGATGCCCTAGATACGGTGGTGTCTCGGCAGATTGCTTGGTCGTCACTGACAAAGACTCAATTTCCGTTGCCGGTGCTGTCGCAAAAGCTCGAAGCGATTTCTACCGAACTTGAGGGTGGTTGTGGAATGGTAAGTTTGCGTGGAATATCACCTGGACGTTATACCGCTGACGAGTTGCGGACACTGTGGTTTGGCTTGAGCCTGCATCTGGGAATACCGGTCTACCAGAACCCGCAGGGCCAGCTGCTTCGGGACATCTGTAACGAAGGGGAAGGGGTTGGAAAACGCTATGGTCAGATGACAAGCGGAGACGGTGTCTTTCTTTCTTCCCGGGCACGAACCGCGTCGCCTGCAGAACTTAGGTTTCATACTGATCGAGCTGATATCGTGGGACTGCTGTGCGTCGGCCGTGCAAAAAGCGGCGGTGAGACCCGCATCGCGAGTTCAGTGACTGTACACAACGAAATGATTCGCAGGCAACCAGCGCTGGCCGCGGTGCTGTACGCGCCAATTTACCGGTCGCGGCTGGGCGAGGAGACAGGAGGTGACCAGAAATTTTACCCATTGCCGGTGTTTGGCTGTCGCGCGGGAAAATTCACCAGTCATTATTCCCGCACCTATGTGGAGGCAGCCCAATTGTTACCTGAGGTACCGAAAATGACGGATGATCAATGGGCTGCACTGGATCTTCTGGCTGAACTTGCGGAAGAACACTGTATGGAAACGTTGTTTGAGCCAGGCGATATTCAATTGCTGAACAATCATGTGATTTATCATGCCCGTCGACCGTTTATCGATGATGTGGCGTCCGGGTATAAACGAAACTTGATGCGGATCTGGTTGTGCCCACCGGGCAACCGGGCGTTACCGGAAGATCATGCACCGCTTTGGCGTATTGTTGAAGCAGGCAGCCTGCGCGGTGGTATTGCTTTGGAGCCTGCGCACTAAGATGGCGGAATTGTCTGGTGTGAACCGCACTGTCTGCCGAGTTAGCCGTGACGCCAGTCGTCCGGGTCTTGGGAGTTGCCCGGTGAGAGCCCGAGAATATCTCCGTCAGTCGATGCACCCAGTCCGAGAACAGTCCGGTTGGCATAATTGAAATAAGCAGCGACTTGATTGATCTCTAAGATCTCGCCATCCTCAAATCCACTACCGCGCAACTCTTCAATTAGCAAAGCAGTCATCTCGGCCGGCCTTAGTGTCAGTTGCCGGGCATAAGTGAGCGCCAACTTCTCTCGGGGGGTGAGATCCAGACTTTCGATATCCCCTGCTTCCAATCGCTGTCTTAAGTGGTTACTACGGTCGTCATCATTCAGCAGCCTTTTAAGACCAGAAAAATGATGCTCCACACAATAGTCGCACTGGTTCAGCAGACTGACCCAGACGCCGATCGTCTCCAGAAACCACTTGGGCAGTGAATTCGAGTAATGGTGAAGCACGTTTTTGTAGATCACCATATGGCCATCCATGGTGTGGGGCCGTAGGCTGTGGGCCATCATGATGTTGTCGACATTATTGTCTGGACCTTTGACCCGGTCATATAGCGTGCGCAGATAACCAGAGGAACTCTCATATGGAATTGTCTTGATCCAGGACATGTCTGCTCCCGATGCTTCGGTATCGTAAGGAATAATTATGTGGCAAACTGCCGACTTATTCCAACGCCGGGTTGGTACTGACCAAGATATAATTTTGTTCCGGCGTTGGGAAGCAGAAGAATCATAAAAAGGATCCAGTAAATGAAGCATCGCCAATTGGAATTCCTGTTTCTCAATGTGGGTCATTTTTTCGATCATCTGATTATTTTGATTTTTTCGGCGGTCGCAGCCCTCGCACTGGCCCGGGAGTGGGGCATGGGCTATGCGCAGTTAATTCCCTACGCAACCCCTGGGTTCGTGGCTTTTGGTTTGTTTGCTGTGCCGGCTGGCTGGCTGGCCGACAAATGGAGTCGGGAGGGCATGATGCTGGTGTTTTTCCTGGGTATTGGCACTGCTGCTGTGCTCGCCGCCCTGGCAGATACACCCCTGCAGATCGGGTTAGGATTGTTTGTCATTGGTATGTTCGGTGCCATTTATCATCCCGTTGGATTGGCGATGGTCGTGCAGGGTCGAACGAAAACCGGTATGCCGTTGGCAGTCAATGGTGTGTTCGGAAACCTGGGCGTTGGTTGTGCGGCCTTGATTACAGGGTTCCTGATTGATCAAACCGGCTGGCGCTCAGCATTTGTCTGGCCAGGCGCGGTTTGTGTTGTGATTGGATTCGCCTACGCGTTTTTTCTTTTTGCGAACCGTCAGTTAAGGGCCAGTGCAGACAAGCTGAGTGGGGGAAAAGCGAAATCTGACCAGATGTTGCAGGTTACACGCCCGGTGTTGATCAAAATATTCGCTGTCATCTTTTTTTCGACCGCTGTCGGCGGGCTGGTATTTCAGAGCACCACATTTTCATTGCCCAAGGTATTTGATGAGCGGTTAGGAGAGCTTGCCGTTACGGCCACTTCCGTGGGTAGTTTTGCGTTTGTCGTGTTTGCACTGGCCTCGGTCGGACAACTTATAGTCGGCTACCTGCTCGACCGCGTATCACTTAAGCTGGTTTTTCTTGTGGTTGCCGCTATACAGGCTGTGTTTTTTACTCTGATGGTCGGCGCCACAGGCTCAGTCGCACTGGCAGTTAGTGCCGTGTTCATGTTGGCGGTATTTGGACAGATTCCCATCAACGATGTACTGATCGGCCGGATTACCCGCAGTGAGTGGCGTAGTCGAGTGTTTGGACTACGCTATATCGTCACCTTTTCGGTCAGTGCGAGTTCGATACCTTTGATTGCGTGGATCTATGCATTCTGGGGTTTTGACGCATTGTTCTGGGTGCTGACGGTGGCTGCATTAACGATCTTAATCGCTGTTGCGTTGCTTCCGGCAGCCGCTGCCCAGCCTAAGAGCGTAGCCTAGGTCGCTCCGCGCCTTCATATCCCCGCTTGATCCTCTAGTGAGGCGCTGTAAAACAGTATTGACAGTCCGGTTTATTTAATATCTAATAAGAATCATTCGTATTAGCGAATAATAATGATTCGCTATCTTAAGTAGCGTTGGAGACAAGAGATGTTTAGGAAGTTAGCTGCCTTAGTGGTGAGTACAGTAATAGGGCTCGCAAGTTCTGTTTCGATCAGTCTCGCTGAGGAGGTCAACGTCTACAGTTACCGTAAGCCAAAGTTGATCGATCCAATGTTTGCCGAGTTTACAAAGCAAACTGGAATTAAGGTCAATTCGGTCTATGCCAAGAAAGGCATGCTGGAGAAACTGCAAAGCGAAGGCCGAAACAGTCCGGCCGATCTTGTGTTTACTGTGGATATCGGTCGTTTGTCTGATATTCACAAGGCGGGTCTTACACAATCAGTTAACCGCGAGCGTTTCGTGTCAGATATTCCCGACAATTACATGGCGCCGCATGGTCACTGGTTTGGCTTAACCACGAGAGCCAGAATCATTGTGGCCTCTAAAGAACGTGTTGCCCCGAATGCTATTTCGACCTACGAAGATCTCGCTGATCCAAAGTGGAAAGGACGTATCTGCACCCGTTCCGGCAAACACCCTTATATGGTGGCGTTGACCGCCAGCATAATCGCCCATCATGGGTTAGCAGGCGCGAAATCTTGGCTTTCTGGTTTAAGAGACAATCTTGCACGAAAGCCCCAGGGTAATGATCGTGCGCAAGTCAAGGCAATCAAAGAGGGTGTTTGTGACATCGCGGTTATTAATCATTATTACATGGCTAAGATGCTTAAAGACCCTGAACAGGTGCCATGGGCTAATGCCGTTAATGTGATCTTTCCAAACCAGACAGATCACGGAACTCACATGAATGTGAGTGGAGTTGCGTTGACCAAGCATGCGCCTAACAAAGACAACGCTATCAAATTGATGGAATTCCTTGCAAGCGCAGCTGGTCAGGAAATGTATGCTCAGAAGAATGCAGAATATCCCGTTAAACCGGGTATCGCTTGGAGTGATTTGCAAGACTCTTGGGGTAGTTTTAAGGAAGACTCGCTCAGTTTAGCTGTGGTGGCTGACAACAGAGCAGCTGCGATTAAATTGGCCGATGAAGTGAGCTATAACGATTAATAATAATAATGTTTGGGAGTTGCACCGTTCCATCGCAGACAATAATTTCGTAAGCCGGTGTCACTCTTGCAATTGTTAGACAGGCAAAATTAGTTATGGCGAACGCCCTTACGTTTACTGGAATAAAAGGTTTTCGTTTTGGTCTTGGCTTTCCCAAAAATAGCTGGACGTTGGCATCCCTATGTGTAGCCGTATTGGTAGCACTGCCAGTCGTTGCAGTCATCTGGACAGCATTGAAGCCCAGTGGTGATGTTTGGTCTCATTTGATTTCGACATCATTGCCCGGCTATGTCGGCACGACACTCTGGCTCATGTTGGGCGTTGGAACGAGCGTACTTCTCACTGGGGTGACGACGGCATGGCTGGTGACAATGTATCGCTTTCCAGGCCGGCGGGTGTTCGAATGGCTATTGCTGCTACCCCTGGCATTTCCGGCGTACGTAATAGCCTATGCCTACACTGATTTGCTTGAATATTCCGGTGCGGTTCAGATATTTCTTCGCATGATGTTTGAATGGCAGACGCCTCAGGACTACTGGTTTCCTGAGGTTCGCAGCCTAGGTGGTGCTATTACCCTGATGGGTGTTGTCTTATATCCCTATGTCTACCTATTGGCCCGTGCGGCATTTCTTGAACAATCGGTGAACGTTCTCGAGGTCGCCCGGGTTCTAGGGCACGGCCCATGGCGAACTTTTTTCCGAGTATCTTTGCCTGCCGCCCGACCAGCAATTGCAATCGGTGTGGCTCTTGCACTGATGGAAACCCTCAACGATTTTGGGACGGTTGATTTTTTTGCCGTGCAGACCATGACAACTGCACTGTTTGATGTGTGGCAAGGTATGGGCAGTCTGGCTGGCGGAGCGCAGATCGCAGCCACTATGCTGGCCTTTGTTGTTTTGTTGATTTCGATTGAACGCTTTAGTCGGCGTCAACAGAAAGTGTACCAAAACGTTAGTAGTCGCTTTCGTGAGTTACCCAGCTACCGTCTAAAAGGATCATCCAGTCTGTTGGCCTTCGCTGTCTGTCTGCTGCCGATACTTATTGGCTTTGTTATTCCGTTGACTGTTTTGATTAGGCTAACGGTAATCTACTTTCATGAATCGTGGACGGCAGAGTTCAGATCCTATGCACTAAACAGTCTCTCACTCTCAGCGGCTGCGGCTGGTATTACGCTGTTCGTTGCCTTGCTGATTGCTTACAGCCAGCGATTGGCCGGTGGACGGGTTATCGGCATCGCGGCACGCATTGCATCGTTGGGTTATGCCGTGCCAGGTGCCGTACTAGGGGTGGGTGTGCTGATACCGTTCGCTTATTTTGACAATTCTCTGGATGCACTGATGCGGGAGATGTTCGGAATTTCCACCGGATTGCTACTCAGCGGCACGCTAGTGGCGGTAATTTTTGCCTATGTCGTCCGCTTTCTTGCTGTTGCTCTGGGGCAGGTCGAATCCAGTCTGGCCAAGGTGTCGCCTTCATTAGATATGGCTGCGAGAACATTGGGTTACCGGGCCGGTGAGACACTCCTGCGCTATCACGTACCGCTTATTCGAGGCGGTATGCTGACAGCTGTCATGATTGTTTTTGTAGATTGCATGAAAGAGTTGCCGGCGACATTAATTTTAAGACCCTTCAATTTTGAGACGCTGGCGACACATGTTTATTGGTTTGCATCCGATGAGATGCTCGGTGAAGCAGCGCTGGGTTCTCTGACGATAGTACTGGTTGGACTACTACCGGTTGTATTGCTGAGCACTATGACTGCACGGGTACGTTTAACTCGGCTTAGCAGTGGTACAGTGACCTAGATTATGAACACGGAGCATTCAAAGGTCTTTCCGGACGGTTCTCCTGATGTGCCGTTACTCGAGATTCAAGGAATCTCCTGTAATTATGGACTCGAGCGGGCCGTCTATGATCTTAGCTTGACCGTTAACAAAGCCGAGCAGGTCTGTTTGTTGGGCCCCAGTGGCTGTGGAAAGACCACCGTGCTGCGAGCAGTTGCTGGGTTTCAACAGCTACTTTCCGGTAGCATCTCGATCAATGGCCAATGTGTTTCACGACCAGGTGAGGTGCTGCCACCAGAAAAACGTCGGGTCGGGATGGTCTTTCAGGACCATGCGCTGTTTCCTCATCTCTCTGTTGAACAAAATGTCGGATCCGGGCTGCGCACTATGTCCACGGCAGAACGGCAAACAACGGTTTCGGAAATACTGGAACGCGTCGGTTTGATGCGCGTGGCGCAACGCTTTCCGCATGAGCTCTCTGGTGGTCAGCAACAACGGGTTGCACTTGCTCGCGCGCTGGCGCCTAAACCACTATTGTTACTTATGGATGAACCATTCTCGAGTTTGGATTTGGATTTGCGCGAGCGGATGGGACAAGAGGTGGCCGATATGCTCAAAGCAAACGGGATTACCTGTATTTTGGTGACCCACGATCAAAATGATGCATTTGCAATGGGTAACAAGGTTGGGGTAATGGCAGACGGTCGTCTTGTGCAGTGGGACACAGCTTACAACTTATATCACGAACCCGGAACTCGTTTTGTCGCCGACTTTATTGGCAACGGAATATTTCTACCCGCAGAGGTGAAAAGTCCCCGTGTGGTGGATTCTGAATTCGGGGAACTTAAGGGAGATCAGGATATTGTGATGCCGCCTGGTAGTCAGGTCGAAGTGCTAATTCGGCCCGACGACGTGGTGCTGGATGTAGACAGTCCGGTCAGAGGTTGTGTCGTGCGCAAAGCTTTCAAGGGCGCTGAAATCCTCTACACGATTCGGTTCGAAACAGGTACGACAGTGTTGGCCCTGTTTCCCAGCCACGCCAATTTCGAGGTTGGCGATGACATTGGGATAAGGCTCGAAGTCGACCATCTGGTAACCTTTGCGATTGGTACGGTCAGTACAGACTCTGTTCAGTAGATAGGGTACTCTGCAATGGGCCAATGTACGGGTCAGGGTAAATCAGGGGGTCTGAGGTAGGCGGCGGTGCTTCCACTGTCTTCATGCTCTGTTAATTCTGCACGTGCGACTGACCGTAGGTGGACCTCATCGGGTCCGTCGGCATAGCGCAGTGCGCGTCCCCAGGTCCAATGATCTGCCAAGGGTGTGTCCGGGCTGATCCCCATTGCCCCGAACAACTGCATGGCCCGATCAATCACGGTGACATGAAGATTGGGCACCAGAGCCTTGATCATAGCAATTTCCTTACGGGCGCTCTGAGCACCACGTTCATCGATCAGCCAAGCTGTTTTGAGAACCAGTAAGCGGGCTTGTTCGATCTCGATTCGTGAACGGGCAATCCAGTCGGTCACTGTTCCGTGTTCATGGAGGTTTTTGCCGAAGGTCTGACGCTGTTTCGAACGGGCGATCATCAGTTCCACTGCAAGTTCTGCCGCACCGATTGAACGCATACAATGGTGAATTCGACCGGGCCCAAGGCGGGCCTGAGCGAGCGTGAAGCCACTGCCTTCCTGACCGAGCAGGTTGCTTACAGGCACTCGGACATTATCGAAGACAATCTCGCAGTGACCTTCAGGGGCATGGTGATTCATGATCCGGATGTTACGCACGATGTTCACACCGGCTGTGTCTATTGGAATTAGCACCATGCTCTGTTGACTGTGTCGTGCAGCTTCAGGATCGGTTTTCCCCATCAGGATAATCAAGCGGCAGTGGGGATGAGCCGCATTGGTGATAAACCATTTTCGGCCGTTGATCACGTACTCATCCGCCACTCGTTCAATGCGGGTCTGGATATTGGTGGCATCGGATGACGCCACATCTGGTTCTGTCATCGCAAAAGCTGATCTGATTTCACCTTGCAGCAGTGGACGCAGCCATTGCTCGTACTGTTCAGGTGTTGCGAACATGTGTAGCAGTTCCATGTTGCCGGTGTCGGGTGCATTGCAGTTGAATACTTCAGATGCCCAGGCCACACGGCCCATGATCTCAGCAAGCGGCGCGTATTCCAGGTTGCTAAGACGAGTTCCGGGCTCTTCTTTCCGGAGGCCAGGTAGAAAAAGGTTCCAGAGCCCCTGATCGCGTGCACGGGCTTTCAAGGGTTCCATAAAGGAGGCTGGAAATTGGCCTTGCTCTGTCTCTTCATGCCACAGCCATATTCGCGGCACGATGTGTTCAGTCATGAACGTATTGACTCTGGCGCGCAGTGCCTCGACTTTGGGTGTATAGGAAAAATTCATCAGTCAACCGTAATTCGATCAGGTGTTCTCATCGCTGAGGATGTGTTCGGCCAACTCAGCCAGAGGGCGAACCATGCCGCCCATTTTTGCTGCCCGTTCGTTTGACGCATTCCCGTCAAGAGAACGTTTGTAGACACCCTGCAGTATCGCGGACAGCCGGAACAAAGAGAAGGCGATGTAGTAGGGCCAATTATCGATACCGGAAATTCCGCGTAGCTGGCAGTATCGGTCAAGCATTTGTGCTTCTTCCGGTATACCCAGAGCGCGACGGTCCTTGCCGCCGAGCCCCTGAATATGTTGGCCAGGCGTGATGCGCAGGCCCATGCAGAAATAAGCCAGGTCTGCCAGGGGGTGACCGACTGTCGAGATTTCCCAGTCGATCACCGCCAGAATTCGGTGTTCGCGGCTGTGAAAAATCATGTTGTCCAGCCGGTAATCGCCGTGGATTAAACCATTCTGGCCATCGTCGGCTGGCGAATGAGCAGGCAGCCAGATCATCAGGTGCTCCATTGCCACGATTTTCTCGGTCTCACTGGCACGATACTGTTTGCTCCAGCGGCCAGTCTGGCGATCGAAGTAGCTTCCGGGACGTTCAAAGTCCTGGAGGCCAACAGCAACATGATCTACGCTGTGTAGTTCCGCAAGAACCCGGATGATCTCATCATAAAGTTGGCCTCGGTCGGATGTGGCCAGTTCTGGTAGAGACGGATCCCAGAATATTCGACCTTCGATGTAGCTCATGATGTAGAACATCGTATCGAATATGTTGTCGTCTTCGCACAATGTGTACATCCGTGGTACGGGTACGGCTGTATCGGCCAGCGCCTGCATAATTCGATACTCACGATCCACTGCGTGGGCTGACTTAAGCAGTTGGCCTGGAGGTTTTCGACGCAATACATAACGACCGCTGCGTGCGCACACCAGGTAGGTCGGATTGGACTGACCGGTGGAGAATTTCTCGATAGATTCAAACCCCGAAAACCCAGACACGTTCGACTCTAGCCAGGGTGCAAGGCGAGTGGTGTCGGGTGAAGGGGCAGAAGTCATGGGCTATGTTCGAGTGTAGCTAATTCCGACCAGTTGGTCTGAAGCCGCAGCTTCAGTTGCCAGCTACCAGTCCAGTGGACACATCATATTAAACAGTTTTCTGCCCACGTCAAAATGTCAAACGGGTTGCCTACTTTCACGTTCTTTTTCCTGTTCTTGCCAAAGGTTTGCGTAAAGCCCGCCCTGGGCCAACAGTTGCTGGTGGGTACCGTGTTCGATGATTTGGCCATCATCCAGCACCAAGATTCGATCGGCCGAGACCACGGTAGATAACCGGTGGGCAATGATGAGGGTGCTTCGTCCGCTGGAAATTTCATCCAGGTTCGTTTGTATATCGCTTTCTGTTGCACTGTCCAGAGAAGAGGTGGCTTCGTCAAAGAAGAACACTGTTGGGTTTTTGAGTACCGCGCGGGCAATTGCGACACGTTGTTTTTCGCCGCCGGAGAGCTTCAAACCTCGCTCACCGACACGGGTCTGATAGCCAGAGGGCAGTTGGGAAATAAAGTCGTGAATTCTGGCTGTGCGGGCGGCTTCGTAGATATGCTGTTCGTCAGCGCTCGGATCACCGTAGGCAATGTTGTAATAGATCGTATCGTTGAACAGAACGGTGTCTTGCGGGACCACGCCGATAGCATCGCGGAGCGATGCCTGGGTGATTTCCTGCAGATCGAGGCCGTCGACTGCAATTCGACCAGAATTAGGGTCATAAAATCGCAGCAGCAGGCGGCTGATCGTCGACTTACCGGCGCCTGTGGGGCCGACAATAGCGACCTTTTCCCCCGCTTTCACTTGAAAGCTGATGCCGTGCAGAATCACTCTTTGCGCGTCGTAGCCGAAGTGAACGTCGGTGAATCTGATGTCACCCCGGGGTGAGCTCAGGGGCTGGGCACCTGGCAGGTCTTTGATCTCCGGCACCTCTTCCAGGAGGGTAAACATGTTCTCCATATCAACCAGAGCCTGCCGTATTTCACGGTATACCGTACCAAGAAAATTCAGCGGGATGGACAGCTGCATCAAATAAGTGTTCACCACGACAAATCCCCCGACAGTCATCGTGCCATTACGGATATTCAAGGCGGCCATGATCAGCATGATTGTGATACCGCTGACTACGACGGCTGCCTGACTGACATTCAGGAGAGACAGGCTTTCGCGGCTTTTGACTGCGGCTTGCTCATAAGTCATTAGTGCCTCGTCGACCCGGGCCAGTTCATGCGATTCGTTGTTGAAATATCGTACTGTCTCAAAGTTGAGCAGACTGTCGACCTGGCGAGTACTGGCTTCATTTTCCGCATCGTTCATCTTGCGCCGAATGCGTATGCGCCAGGCTGTGATACCGAAGGTCAGCCATACATAGATACCTATGGTGACTGCGGTAACCAGTGCATAAGAGATACCGTACAGGTACCAGAGAATGCCGCAGACCAGTAACACCTCGAACAGGGTCGGCAGAATGTTAAACGCGACGAAAGACAGCAAAAACTGAATACCAGTGGTACCCCGGTCGATAAATCGATTCAGCGCGCCGGTCTTTCTCTCCAGGTGAAAGCGTATCGATAATGCGTGCAGATGAGTGAAGACCTTGATGGCAACCTGTCGGACAGCATGCTGGGAGACTTTGGAAAAGACCGCATCTCTAATCTCGTTAAAGACGATATAAGAAAAGCGTGACAGTCCGTAAGCCGCGAGTGCGGCGATAGGAATGCCAAACAGCAGGTCCATCTGACTTTCCAGGTTCGAAAGTGTGTCCACGGCCCAACCGAGAACCAGGGGTACGGTGAGATTTGCCAGTTTGGCCAGGACCAGGCTGACCACCGCCACCACGACCCGAGCCTTGAGGTCTTTGCGCTCCACCGGCCAGAAAAAAGGCAACAATAGCGCACAGGTCTTCCACAGGTTCCCGTTTTCCCCATGAGACGGGGACACCGGCGCTGTGTCGGGTTCAGTTTTCATCAGTGCTGACGGATCGTCACTCTGGTTATGGAAACCGGGATCGCATTACCGTAATGATTCTCGGTTTTTCTGATCCGTTTTTTCGATTATGGTCTGTTTTGATCAACTTGGAGGACCTTATGTATCTTGAGCTTGCGCCAGCCGAAGCACAGGAGGCGATATCCCACGAAGAAGTCACGCTCGTTGACATACGGGACCCTGAGTCATTTCAGGCGGCCCACCTGGTTGATGCCGTGCATATCAATGATGCCAATATTCATGAGTTTCTCGAAACTGCCAACAGACAACAGCCACTGATTGTCTACTGTTATCACGGAATTTCCAGTGCTGGCGCTGCATCGTTCTTCTCGGAACAAGGGTTCGAGAAGGTTTCTCATATCGAGGGTGGTTTTGAGGCTTGGCAACAGAGCGGTCTGCCGACCTGTAGTGGTTAAGGCTTGTGCAAAGGGCTCTACCTGAACAGTTCGGTGTGATACTCATCAATGTACTCAAGAGATGTTCAACGGGGGCTCCGACATCAGTGCCGCTTGTTCACGCAGATCAAGAATGTGTTGCTCCCAGCAGCGTTGTGAGTTGAACCACGGAAATGCCCTGGGGAACGCCGGGTCGGTCCATCGCCGCGCCAGCCAGGCATAGTAATGGATCAGGCGCAGTGTTCGCAGTGCTTCGACAAGGTGTAGCTGGCGTGCATCGAATTCATAGAAACGGGTATATCCCTCGAGCAGTCGAGCAAGCGTAGTCTCCTGGTCAGTTCGGTCTCCGGACAAGAACATCCACAGGTCCTGAATAGCCGGTGTCATACGGGAATCGTCCAGGTCGACAAGATGAGGACCATCATCAGCCCACAGGATATTGCCGATGTGGCAGTCGCCGTGCGTACGAATCAGATCGACTGATCCAGCACGCTCATAGCACCAGCCAATCTGCTCAATCAGATTGTCGGTGAGTGACTGATAAGCCGCCTCCAGATCTTTTGGTATGAAGTCATGTGCAAGAATGAACTGGCACGACTCAACGCCGAACGTGGTTACATCGAGCGTGGGCCGATGTTCGTAGGGGCGCATACATCCTCGTGCATGCAATCGCCCTAGAAACCGTCCAAGCTGACGCTGATGTTCAGGATTTTCGAGATTGGGGGCCCGCCCGCCGCGGCGTGGAAACAGTGCGAAGCGGTAGGAGCCATGATGGAACAGGGTTTTTCCACCTGTGTCTGCGATGGGTGCAATTAACGCGATGTCATCAGCAGCCAATTCCAGAGCAAACGTATGCTCTTCACCGATCATGGCGTCATTCCATCGTTGTGGCCGATAGAATTTTGCGATTAGTGCTTTGTTATCTTCTATGCCAACTTGGTAAACCCGGTTCTCAAAGCTGTTCAGTACCAGCAGGTGGCCGTCGCAGGTGTAACCACGGCTTTCAACCGCCGCCAGCACTTCATCCGGGCCCAGATTCTGATAATCGAGAACGGTGTCAGTATGCATGTTCAAGCTCTGGTCTCAGATGGCCGTGGAACATCTACTGGCTGACTCTTCCGGATTCGGAGTGTCAGGACAACCAACACGGCAGCAGCAGCAGTATAGGCTGCGAAATAAAGGCACACGGTACTGAGCGGAACGCCAAGGTCCGCCAGCCACCCCATGAGGACAGGGCCGATTGCAGACGATAGGACCATCAGGGACCCGTAAAGACTTTTGATCGCACCGATGTGGGTCACGCCGTATAGTTCGGCCCACAGCGCTGAGACCACCGTGAAATAAAGACCGGACTGTATACCCATTAGCAGCATATAGGGTATGACACCCCACGCACTGTCGATAAGACCAACGGTTATCATCGCCAGTACGAGCGGGGTCAATAGGTAAGGCATGATGCGAATGGCACTCAACCGGTCAATCAAGGTGCCCGAATAGATCAGAGTTACGCAGGTCGTGGCGGCATAAACCGAGTAGTTGCCCGTTATCCATGGGTGCGACCAACCCTTTTCATCGGCCAGATTGAGGTGGTGGAAAAACAAAGCGGTACCGATCATCGAAACTGCCAGAAGACCCGGCATGAGTAAGTAGAAAAGATAGTCTCTGCTAACCTCCTTGCGAGTCCAGGATCGGACCGCAGGTGGTGAGGTGAGGTTTACAGTTCTGCTTACTTTGATGTGCCTGCTATTTGCTGTGTCGTGGCCTTTCAACAACCAGATCACTGTCGGAATTACGGTCAGACTGATCAGAACAGCCGCTGTACCGTAGGTCCAGCGCCAGCCGATCAGGGCAAGTGCGTAAACTGCGATGACTGGCAGAATCGCTTCACCGACCGTAAAACCCAAAGAGGCAAACGCAATGGCTCGGCCGCGTTCACGATCAAAATACCGCACCATACTGGTGATCGAGATGTGCGAGATCAAGCCTTGGCCAGCGTGTCGCAGCAGAAAGATAGCGAGCACAAGGGTCACCGGGCCGGTCGTGGTCGCAATATAGGCACAGGCGCAGACCAGTAGAAGGCAGGCTGCGAGGGTATACCGGCGCAATGCAAAACGGTCGATCAGCCCACCTGTCCAGGGCAGCAGGGCCGCACTGCCGATCGTGCCGATCATGTAGACCATACCCCACAGGGTGTGGCTGAGCCCGAACTCGAGCTGAATATGCGGGCCGATAATGCCGATAAAGTAGGTCTGTCCGAAACTCGAATACAGTGCTGTCACGAAACCGAAGCCGAGCAGTCTTCGGTTGGTACTGAGCAATTCTCGGTAGGCGTTTAACGGCATGAAGCAAGCGAATGGGGTGGGAACTGTGGCGGGACTATACAGATGTTCAAGCCGTGAGTGCGGACCGCAGCAGCCTGTTTCTTAAGCACGCATCAGCGCCGAGGCGACAAACCGCAGTGCCGCCACTATAATCTCGCCCGCCCGACTGTTGGTGGGCTGACACCTACCGTATCCCTTCTATCAGATGAAAGACTTGATCAGTTCGTTGCGCAACATTGCGATCGTCGCACATGTTGACCATGGTAAAACGACATTAGTCGATCAACTGTTGCGCCAATCCGGCACGCTTGAGAGTCACGGGGCAATTCAGGAAAGGGTTATGGACTCGAATGAACTCGAGCGGGAACGAGGCATCACGATTCTGTCGAAGAATACGGCCATTCGCTGGCAGGACTGGCGAATCAATATTGTCGATACACCGGGACACGCTGACTTTGGGGGCGAAGTGGAACGGGTGTTGTCGATGGTGGATTCGGTGCTGCTTTTAGTCGACGCAGTAGAGGGCCCGATGCCGCAGACGCGGTTCGTGACGCAGAAAGCCCTGGAACATGGCCTGGCGCCGATCGTTGTTGTGAACAAAATAGACCGACCTGGCAGTCGTCCAGACTGGGTCGTCGACCAGACATTTGAACTATTTGACCGTCTTGGCGCGTCAGACAATCAACTCGACTTCCCGATTGTTTATGCGTCGGCGTTGCAGGGTTGGTCAGTGCTGGAACCTGATGCAATTGCTAGCGACATGCAGTCGTTATTCCAGGCGATCGTAGACAATGTCACCCCGCCGCTAGTTGATTCAGAAGGACCTTTCCAGCTGCAGGTCAGTGCACTGGACTATTCGACTTATGTCGGTGTTATCGGCATAGGTCGGATACAGCGAGGTAGATTCTCCCGAAATGAGGTTGTTTGTGTTGCTGGTACGGACGGATCGGTCCGCGAAGCACGAATTTTGCAGGTTCTGGGTTTTAATGGTCTCGACAGAGTTGAACTCGATGGTGCCAGTGCGGGCGATATCGTCGCTTTTACCGGGGTTGATGGCCTACGCATTTCCGACACATTGTGTGATCCATTGTGTATTGATCCGCTTCCAGCGCTCAAGGTTGATGAACCCACGCTGAGTATGACGTTTCAGGTCAATGATTCGCCGTTTGCCGGTCAGGACGGCAAGTTCGTAACCAGCCGGAACCTGGGGGAACGACTAGCCCGGGAGCAGATTCACAATGTCGCTTTGCGGGTGGAATCGCTATCCGACTCGGATAAATTCAAGGTGTCCGGTCGGGGTGAGTTGCATTTGTCTATTCTCGTAGAAAACATGCGGCGTGAGGGTTACGAACTTGCCATCTCGCGACCCGAAGTCATCCTCCGAGAGGTCGACGGTGTGGTTCATGAGCCATGGGAAACGCTGACAGTCGACGTTGAGTCGGTTGACCAAGGCCGAGTGATGGAAAGACTCGGCGAGCGCCGTGCTGAACTTCGGGATATTGTGCCGGACAGTAACGGGCGTGTGCGCCTGGATTACACCGTCCCCAGCCGCGGCCTGATCGGGTTTCGGTCAGAATTTATGACGATAACCCGTGGGTTGGGTCTGATGTACCACACGTTTCAACGATATGCGGACCGTGCTCAGGCGAAGATTGGTGAAAGGGCCAACGGTGTGTTGGTTTCCATCGCTGCGGGCAAATCGCTGGCATATGCATTGTTTAACCTGCAGGCGAGAGGGCGTTTATTCATCGGGCCCAGTGAGCAGGTATATGAAGGGATGGTGATTGGTATCCACTCCCGCAGTGGCGACCTTGTGGTCAATCCGCTTAAGGCCAAGCAGTTGACCAATATTCGGGCGGCCGGCAGCGACGAGAATATAGTTCTGACACCACCGCTCAAACTGACACTGGAAACTGCCATAGAATTTATCAACGACGATGAACTGGTTGAGGTCACACCGGCTGCTATCCGCGTGCGGAAAAAATTATTGCGAGAGCATGAGCGAAAACGTGCCGCTCGAGCCGCCTGAGACGGCGCGACCTGATCCGGTATTCTTGGGACTTCTGGCGTAAGAATTCTGGTGTTCAGGTTGATCCCGGGTGGTGTGGTAGATTTGGCCTGCATGCGAGAGTCGCGGTTTCACTCGAACCAAAAACTGGATGAGGACACAAAATATGCGGCGGTTAAGTCTGCTGCTGGGCGGGGTTATCGTGCTTGTTGCGATGGTCTACGGCTACTCTCGCCTGAATACAGGCCAGACGGCTGCATCCTATCGTCTGGAGACAGTTGAACGGGGCACCATCGAAAAGACCATCTCTTCAACCGGTCGAGTGAAGCCTGTCATGACGGTCGATATCGGCTCCCAGGTTTCTGGCCAGATCTCAGAAGTGCTGGTGGACTTCAATTCGAAAGTCAAGGCCGGTGAAGTTATTGCCAGGATAGATGCTTCGCCCTTTGAAGCCAGAGTTCAGGTGGCTCGAGCCGATCTTGCATTTGCTGAGGCGAATATTGCCATGCAGACCGCAGCGTTGGAGGAGCAGCAGGCCGAACTCTTGGGACTCAAAGCGATTCTGAGCGAGACTGCCGAAGACCTCGAAAGGCAGCAGTCGCTTTTTGAACGTAAGGTCATCCCCGAGAGTACCGTGGATCATGCGGTGGCACGCCACGTTCAGGCGATGGCAAAGGTGCAAAGCATACAGGCACGGATAAAGAAGCAGCAGGCACAGGTGCGAACAGCCCACGCCAATGTCGCGTCGCATGGCGGCAAGCTGCTCCAGGCGGAACTGGAACTGGAACACACGCTGATCAGATCACCGGTCGATGGTATTGTGATCAACCGGGCAGCGGATAGGGGTCAGACGGTAGCTGCCAGCCTACAGGCACCCGTTCTGTTTACTTTGGCCCAGGACCTGCGCCAGATCCATCTGGAAGTCAGTGTCGATGAGGCGGACATCGGCGGTATTGCCGACGGGCAGCAGTCACGGTTTTCAGTCGATGCCTATCCAGACCGGGTCTTCAAAGGAGAGGTCGTGCAGATCCGAAAGCAGCCGATAGAAGTCTCAGGCGTTGTGACCTACGTGATCATTGTTGCTACCCAGAACCTTGATCAGAGTCTGATGCCGGGCATGACGGCCAGTGTTGAGATTGTGCTGGGTCAACGACAAGATGCGCTTAAGGTATCGTCACAAGCGCTTCGATTCAAACCGCCTGGTTTCAAGCGCTCAGACTCCGGGGCGTCCGCTCGAGGCGGCGGCCGCGAGCGCATGCAGGCAATGATCAAAGACCTTTCGGAGAAACTCGAATTGAGTGAGGAGCAGCTGTCATCGGTTCAATCAATCTATGCCGAGATGGGTCAGTCGATTAGGGGACTGCGTGAAGCCGGTACGGGTAGTGATGAATTCCGGGAAGCGATTCGTCAGCTCCGGACCCAGGCTGCACAGCGGGTGGGGCAACTGCTGGAAAGTGATCAGAAGAAACGTTACCGCCTGATGCGTGCCGAGGCAAAAAGTGGGGGTTACCGGCAGAAAAACGTCTGGGTACTTGATGGGGGTAAGCCTGTCGCCCTAGGTCTTACAGTTGGCATATCTGACAGTACCCATACCGAGATTGTCCGCGGTGATATTGCTCAAGGGGCACAGGTCATCGTTGGTCTATCGTCGGATGGTTCCTGAGTAAGGGGCCCTGCCATGCAACCCGTTGTCATCCAGACCCAGGGTTTGTGTCGGGAATTTTCAGTGGGAGCTCAAGTCGTACATGCTTTACGCGATGTGGACCTGCGCATCCATCGGGGCGAATTTATCGCGATCATGGGGCCGTCGGGATCAGGCAAGTCCACCTGTATGCATGTGCTGGGATGCCTGGATACGCCAACAGCCGGTAAATACCTGCTCGATGGCGAGGTTGTTTCCGATTTTGAGCCTGACGACCTGGCCCGCATACGTCGAAACAAGATCGGGTTTGTATTCCAATCATTCAATCTCATGGCTAATGCCAGTGCCCAGGCCAATGTCGAATTGCCGCTGTTATATAGCGGAGACCCGCGCGCTGTGCGTTCAGAAAAGGCTAAGAATGCACTGGGAAGAGTTGGACTTTCCGATCGAATGCACCATCGGCCGACGCAGCTTTCAGGTGGTCAGATGCAGCGGGTGGCGATCGCACGGGCAATCGTCAATCAACCGGATATCGTCCTGGCCGACGAACCTACCGGGGCACTGGATACGGCGACCGGTCTCGAGATCCTGGACTTGCTCAAGGAATTGAATGGTCAAGGTATGACTGTGATTGTGGTTACGCACGAGATGGAGGTGGCCGGGTACGCGGAGCGGGTGCTGAAGTTTCGGGACGGGCGGCTGTTGGCCGAAAACCAAGTGGTAGACAAGGACAGTAGCCCTTTGACTGCGCCTGCGGATACAAGAGCATCGATGCCATGACGCTATCGGACTGCTTTCAGACCGCGCTGGCTTCGTTGCGCGCCAACAAACTCAGAACCGGGCTGACAACGCTGGGCATCATCATCGGCGTGGCCGCGGTTATTGCGATGGTCGGTGTCGGCAAGGGTGCTGAGAAAAGGATCGAGGAAGCGATTCAGGGTCTGGGCGAAAACGTTCTATTCGTGCGCAACGGGACCAGCGTGTCCGGGGGGGTGCGAGGGGGTGCTAACAGCAAAGTGTCTCTGACAGAGGCTGATGCCGCTGCCATCGAGGCTCAGGCGCCTTCGGTGGCCATAGCCGCGCCTACGGTCCGGTCTAGTGGTCAGGTGATTTCCGGAAATCTAAATTGGTTTACGACGATATACGGTGTTGGCGACGATTACCTTCGGGCCCGCGACTGGGTCATAGGCCGAGGGCGTACGTTTAATCCTCAGGAAGAGCGAGCGTCGGCAAAAGTGGTAATTATTGGAGAGACCATTGTTGAGCAGTTGTTTGGCGGACAGGATCCCATGGGTGAAATTGTCCGTATCCAGAAAATCCCGTTTCGCGTGATCGGGGTCACCCGGGCCAAGGGTGAGTCTTCATGGGGCCGTGACCACGACGACGTGGTATTTGTGCCGTTGTCTACCGCCAAGTCACGCATGAATGTCGGTGAGCGGTACCGCGGTCGTTATGTGCGTGACATTACCGTCAAAGCGCGCTCGAGCAATCTACTGGAGGCGGCTGAGCAGGAGATCAATGATCTTCTGCGACAGCGTCACCGGATTCGCCCGGGTCAGCCGGACGATTTTTATGTGCGGAATATCGCCCAGTACCTCGAAGCCAGAGCTAAGTCAGAGCGGACAATGTCGTTGCTACTTGCGGCGGTCGCAGGAATCTCCCTGCTGGTGGGAGGGATTGGAATCATGAATATTATGTTGGTCTCGGTGACTGAGCGTACCCGCGAGGTGGGTTTGAGAATGGCCGTCGGGGCCCGTGGTCGTGACATCCTGCTTCAATTCGTGACCGAGGCCGTTGTGGTGTCCTTGATCGGGGGGGTTGTTGGTGTGGTGCTGGGGTTTGGAGGTTCCCTGGCCGCGGCTAGAATTGCCGGCTGGCCGGTGATCACCTCACCCCTGTCTGCGGTGGTTGCCATGGGGTTTGCCGCCGTGGTCGGCATATTTTTTGGTTATTATCCCGCACTCAAAGCGTCCCGGCTCGATCCGATCGCAGCACTTCGCCACGAGTAAACTCGGTTCAGAACAAACAAATCTGGTACCGCGCAGTTTTGTGATAGCTCGTTAAGAAAATTACGGGCTTCGCGCTGGCTGGGTCAGAACCTATACTGAGCTTAATCTAATCAGGAGTACAGATGATGAACCAGGGAAATCCCGGTTTCGGTGCCTATACGGATTACGGCACCCTGCGTGGTGCGATCGTCGGCAGTGCCGACGGTTTGACCTTGCCACCGTTCAATCCGACCCTGCACCACTACAATGAGGAAGTTCAATCCGCATTGAAAGCTTCTGGTGATCGACCCCTTGATATCCGTAAGGCCATGCCGGAGCGCTGGGAAAAAACAGCAGAACAACTCGATAACCTTGCGGCCCTGTATGAGGCCAACGGCGTCAAGGTCTACCGGCCCAGACCCTATACAGTCGAGGAAAGAGGCTACCTTGCAGATCTGCAGCCAGGTGCGTCGCTGTTATACCCGGCCGATCCGGTGTATACCGTTGGCACACACTATATTGAAGTGAATATCCGGCGGGCCTATCGCCGAAAAGAAGTGTTTCCGTTGCGTGATGTTGTGTTGCCATTGATTGAAGACGGGGCAGATACCCATCATGTCGTAATGCCTCCAGCGCAACCTTTTGCACCGTCCAGCGGCGGTCCCGGGCCCTATCTGGAAGGTGGCGATATCATCTGCTACAACAACCATCTTTTCGTCGGTGAATCGGACATCGCAACAAACCGAGCCGGTACGCGCTGGCTTGATAACTACATCGGTCCATTTGGCTACCAGGTACATCCGATGCCGATGAAAGGTGCGTTTCTACACTTGCTGGGCATCATGGTGTTAGTTCGGGAAGGATTGTTGCTGTTGCATCGTGACGATCTTGACTGCGAACTACCTGAGGTTCTCGCTGACTGGGAAGTCATCGAACTGACTGAGGACGAAGCGAAGGCGTACGCCACGGTGGGAGTGAGTTTGGATGATTCTCGATACATAATGCCTTCCGGACTAGGTCGGATAGCCGACGAGCTGTCCCGGCGTGGAGTGGAACCGATAGAGATCGACTACGACCATGTCAGTTACTGGGGTGGTTGCGTGTCCTGTTCCACCCATGCCGTGTCCCGCGACCCTTGAAGATTGTCAGTGAGTAGTAGCCTGCCAGGTCAGCTGGATAGCAAACTGTCCAGGCAGATTCTTGACGCGGTAGCCGGTGGATTTGAATCCCAACTCGGTTTTACGATGGATCTTATGCGCCAGCCTTCTGTGCGGGGGCAGGAGAGTGGTGCCCAGGCGCTGGTGTACACAGCGCTTGAAACTCGGGGCTATCAGATGGATCGCTGGGCTATCGATATCGGTGAAATCGAAGCACACCCGGGTTTTTCTCCTGTCAATGTTGATTACAGCACTGCGGTCAATGTCGTCGGCACTCACACTCCTGTACAGAATCTCGGTCGGTCGTTAATTCTCAACGGCCATATTGACGTGGTCCCGACCGGGCCGTTAGACATGTGGACACGACCTCCATTCGAACCATCGATAGATGGTGACTGGCTGTACGGGCGGGGCGGCGCCGACATGAAAGCCGGATTGTGCGCAAATATCTTCGCCCTCGATGCACTACGCAGCCTCGATTTGCAGCCTTCAGCTGATGTGTTTCTACAGTCCGTGACCGAAGAAGAATGTACCGGTAACGGAGCCTTGTCCGCGCTGGTTCGTGGCTACCGCGCCGATGCGGCACTTATTCCTGAGCCGGAAGAGGACATGCTGGTGCGGGCAAATGTCGGTGTTATCTGGTTTCAGGTGCACGTCCGTGGGCGCCCTGTGCATGTTCGCGAAGCGGGTCAAGGTGCGAACGCCATCGAGGCTGCTTACCGATTGATCGGTTCGCTGAAAGAGCTCGAGGTAAAATGGAATGCCCGTCGCGCAGATTTTAAGTACTTCGAAGGCCTGGATCACCCGATCAATTTCAATGTCGGAAAGATCGCAGGGGGCGACTGGGCATCCTCTGTTCCGGCCTGGTGCACGTTGGATGTCCGTGCGGCCATCTACCCGGGTGTCGACCCGCGGGATGCAGCCCGTGAAATTGAAGCGTGTCTGGAGTTCAGTAGCCGCGAGGATCCGTTTTTATCTGACAACCCACCGACAGTCGAATATAACGGCTTTTTCAGTCGCGGTTACGTATTGGAAGAAGGCAGCGATGCGGAGAAAGTGTTGTCCCAGGCACATGCCGTGAGTTTTGGCAGTTCGCTGGAATCGTTTGTCACGCCCGGTTATCTGGACGGGCGAGTTTTCGTTCTGTACGACGACTGTCCCTGCTTGGTCTACGGACCGGTATCCAAAGATATCCACGCGTTTGACGAGCGTGTCAGCCTGGCTTCGGTACAGCGTATCACTGGCACCATCGCATTGTTCATTGCCAATTGGTGCGGGTTGGAAAAACTAAACTGAAAATTCAGTTGTGTTCGACAGGTGCAATCTATTCTTGATCGATGCGGCCTGTGCTATGAACGATCGTCTGTTCCGTAGTGTCGTGTCAGGTAATCGTCGCTGAACTTGCCTGTTTCACGGTCAGCGCGCAGTTTCTCGGCTGTCCTTTCAGAAGGAGGCCCATAGCCGCCGGCCCCAGGCGTTTCGATTACAACTGCAGAGTCGCGTGACACCTTGACCGCATCCGGTTTGTTGTCTAGGCGTGTGAGTTTCTCCGGTGAGCGCAAAAGAAACCGCCCGGCGCCGCCGGCGCTACCGCCAAACAGTCCCCATGGTTGGTGACGAAACCGTTCGCCGGCACCATTAAAAATACAGTTGTCATGGCGTGGTGTGATGACCCGCCTCAGGCCCATGCCACCCCGGTATTTGCCGGCTCCGGCCGAGTCTTCGACGAGACTGTACTCATCGACCAAAAGTGGATATTCCATTTCGATGGCTTCGATCGGTAGGTTAGAGGTATTGGTGATGTGCACCTGGACACCGTCTTTGCCGTCTTTGGTGGGTCTTGCCCCCATACCTCCGCCGAGGGTTTCGAGATAAAGGTACGACTGACCCGTTCTGGGGTCGGTTCCAGAGAATACTGCCGTTGTATTGGCACCGTTCGCCGCAGCAATGACGCGTTCCGGGAAGGCGGTGGACAGTGCACCGAGAACCACGTCAATGATTCTCTGGCAGGTGTTGGCGCGTGCCGCAACCGGTGCTGGAAAGGTGCTGTTGACCAGCGTGCTACGCGGTGCCAGGATCTTTACTGAATCGAGCACACCCTGATTGTTGGGTACGTCAGGGTCCAGTAGTGCCTTGAGCGAGTAGCAGACCGCGGCCTGTGTTGCGTTCAGGGTTACGTTGATATTACCGGCAACCTGGGCGCAGGTACCTTCGAAGTCAAACGTGATCTCACGCCCATTTACTGTGATCACCAGTTCGATCGGCAGATCCAGGGCCTCAATACCATCGCCATCCATCATGTCGGTAAACCGATAGTTTCCGTCGGGGATGGTCTCGATGCTGTCACCCATTCGTTCTCGGGTCCGGTCGATAATGTCACCAAACGCAGTGCTGATTGTTTCGGCGCCGTGTTCGGCGACAACTTCCTGCAAGCGGCGTTCCCCCAGGCGACAGGCTGAAATCTGTGCGAAGTAATCTCCGCGCCGTTCTTTGGGGATCCGAACGTTGAGCAACATCAGATCAAACAGATCCTGCTGCAGTTCGCCGTTGCGAAACAGACGAATGACGGGTATTCGAAGTCCTTCTTGATAGATCTCAGACATGCCACCCGCCATGCTGCCAGGAGCCATCCCGCCGATATCTGCATGGTGCGCGATGTTACAGGCGAAACCGAATATTTCGTCGCCAATGAAAACCGGCATAGCGAGATTGACATCGGGTAGATGTGTACCGCCTGCTACATGTGGATCGTTGGCTATAAACAGATCACCAGGATGAATGTTGTCTCCAAATTTATCGAGTAGTGCGTGCATCAGTCCATGCATGGATGCGATATGAATTGGCAGAGATTCGACGGCCTGCACTACCAGTCGACCGGAACGGTCCATGATTGCAGTCGAGTGATCGTGGCGCTCCTTAATATTGGTCGAATACGCCGACTTCATTAGCGCGGCATACGTCTCATCTGTAATCGAACGCAGGGCATTTGATATGATCTCCAGACTGATGGGATCGAGTCGGTTCAATTGAGATCCTCCGTCAGGGTAATAAGGAGTGTCGCGGATTCATCGACTGTGCCGATATCGCCTGGATACAGCAGGGTGGTCGCATCCAATTGGTCTATCACGGCTGGACCGGTCAGTATGTGACCGGCTTTGAGATCATTGCGATTAAACACAGGGCAGGTCACGGGCTTGTCTGACCGGAAGACGACCTCCCGTTCGCCGGCAGTAATCGGTGCGGCATCTGATGTGTCCAGTTTTCGGTAATCTGCAAGTGGGGAGAGTCGACCGCTGGCTGTCAGACGGATATTGATAATCTCGATTGGATCGTCTGGATTGAAATAGCCATAGTTGTCTTCATGGGTATTGAAAAACCTTTGCTGAAGATCGCCGACCACCAACGCAGGTGCCTGATCTCCTGCTGTCTCAAGGGGTACCGCAAGTTCGAAATTCTGCCCTACATAGCGCATATCAAGCCGGATTCGGATAGTGCGGGTGTGATCTAGAATGCTTTCTTGTTCGAACCAATTCCGAGCTTGTACGCTGAGTGAGTCGAGGATTTGCTCGATTTGCGTGACGTTTTCCGCATTGACCTCGATACGCCCGCTATCGACAAAATCCTCCAGCAGATCAGACACCACCAGACCGTGTGCACAGATGATGCCTGGGGCTGGTGGGACCAGTATCTCCTCAATCCCCAGGTTGCGCGCAACATCTCTGGCGTGAAGTGGACCTGCTCCGCCAAACGGCATCAAACAATATCCCCGGGGATCATGACCACGTTCTACCGATATGGTGCGAATTGCACGCACCATGTTGGCAACAACGATATCGATCACGCCTTGCGCGGCCCTCAGAAGGCTGACATCAAGTGACTGTGCGAGGGAATCGAGTGCCGAGGCCGCTGCTGCTTTATCGAGGTTCATTGTTCCGGCTAGAAGACCATCTTCACTGAGTCGACCCAGAATTAGATTGGCATCAGTCACGGTCGGTTGCGTGCCGCCGAGTCCGTAACAAGCTGGACCGGGATTTGCCCCCATGCTTTTGGGGCCAACCTTGAGCAGGCCGTCACGATCGACCCAGGCAGCCGATCCTCCACCCGCTCCTACCGTTTCGACATCGACCATCGGCATCCTAATGGGAAAGCCGCCGACTTCCCGGGAAAACACAGTGGGTATGCGGGCTTGACGGATCAGCGCGACATCGGCGCTGGTCCCACCCATGTCCAGGGTAATTGCGTTTGGTCGCTGTGCCGCAGCGGCGACATGTGCGGCGCCAACCACGCCGGCAGCTGGGCCAGACAAAGCAGTACGAACGGGCAGCCGCTGAGCCCGGGCTACAGACATCAGACCGCCACTGGATTGGTTAAGTCCGAAACTGGCATTCGGAACCATGCGCTTAAGACCATTGTCGAGTTCGGTCATGTATTGGGCCATGACAGGCTGTAGATATGCATTGAGAACCGTTGTTGAGAAACGTTCGAATTCTCGGAATTCAGGCTGAACTTCAAATGATGCACAGACCTCAATATCTGGCAGTGACCGACGCAGTTCGTCGGTAACTGCCCGTTCGTGTTCGGGGTTCTGAAACGCAAACAGAAAACACACGGCACAGGACTGCGGGTTAGCAGCGCGGACACAGTCGACCACACGTTCGATTTCAAGCCGGCTAAGCGGAATCAGAATCTCTCCACCAACGGTGATTCTTTCGGACACTTCTACTCGTCGCGACCTTGGGACCAGGGCGGGAGGGTAATCCTGAAAAAGGTCGAACATGTGCGGCCGGGTCTGGCGCCCAATATCGAGCAAATCGGCAAAACCGGCGGTTGTCAGCAGCATGACATCACCACCGCGTCGCTGCAGCAGTGAGTTCGTTGCGACAGTGGTGCCATGCGAGAAGTGGCGGAGCTCATTGAGATTAAGGTCGTGTTCCTGGGCCAGCATCTCAAGGCCGTTCAGCACTGCATCGGCTGGATTCCCCGGTGTTGACGGAAACTTGCCCACATGAACCGATCCGTTTGACTCGTCAACTGCAAAAAAATCTGTGAAGGTGCCGCCCACATCTACACCTACAGTCCACACCATGTTTTGTCGCTCCGGAAAACCCTAACTCTCACGACAAGTATAATTGCAGTTACCTGCCACGTGCATCTTGATACGAATGACCGATACGGATACATCCAATATTTCTGAAGTCCGGGAACGCACAGCTTCTTCACTGCCTGTTGGCGGCCCTACAGAAGAAGTGGGCACTTCGGAGTTGTTCGGTTTTAACAGTGTGCTTCGTGTGCCTGCATTTGCCGAGCGTTCCAAACATGTACCGGAGATCGATCCCGCTTACTGTTTTCATAGGGAGACTACACTCGCAATACTGTCTGGCTTCATGCACAACCGGCGAGTGCTGATCCAGGGGTATCACGGAACGGGCAAATCCACACATATTGAACAAGTTGCAGCACGGCTCAATTGGCCCTGTATACGCCTGAACTTGGACAGCAACGTGACTCGTGTGGACCTAATCGGCAAGGACTCTATTGTTCTTGATCAAGGGCTCCAAGTAACCCGATTCAGACCTGGAATTCTGTCCTGGGCACTGGAAAGACCGGTGGCACTGGTTTTCGATGAATACGATGCCGGTCGGCCTGACGTCATGTTCGTGATACAGCAAGTTCTCGAACTGGATGGCCGATTGACTTTATTGGATCAAAGTCGCGTGATTCAACCGCACCCCAATTTTCGATTGTTTGGTACTGCCAACACGGTGGGTCTGGGTGATGCGACTGGACTTTATTTTGGAACCCAGCAGCTGAACCAAGGACAGATGGACCGCTGGTCGATTGTGGCCACACTGAACTACCTTTCCATGGAAGAAGAAGTCGACATGGTTTTGGCAAATGTGCCGTCCCGCCAGACCGAGCAGGGACGTGAATTGGTGTCGTCGATGGTCACGCTGGCCGGTCTGACCAGAACTGCATTTGCCGCTGGAGAAATCGCCACAGTGATGTCGCCGCGGACAGTAATTACATGGCTGCAGAATTTGGAGATATTCGACGATATGATTCTGTCGTTTCAGTACGCTTTCCTGAACAAGTCTGATGTTGAAGATCGGCCGGTTATTGCGGAATTGTTTCAACGCTGTCTGGGTGAGGACCTACCAGAGTCCCTGGCCTCAACTGTGACATCCGGCCCGTGACTACCGATACCCAGAATTCTGCTGATCTAGAACAGTTCATCCACTGTGTTGAGGTTACTGGCAAGATATTAGCTGGTGGTTGTGGGAGCGATCCGTGGGCAGGCTGGTCGCCTGTCGATCAGGTTCGGCACAATGAAGATTTAGTCACTCATCTTTTTCTTAACGGCGTGGTGCATACCGATTCCATCAGTACTTGTCGTGGTGCCTGGGACGCGCGTGGTCTGAGACCTCACCTTGAGTCGACGGTTTCGCTTGAAAGTGTTTTTTCACCCAGAGGACAGTTCATCCTTGGTTTCAGGCACGCTCGCCTGGAGTGGTTCCGATCACGCCATATGCCCGGAACGCGTCGTAACCTGCGGGCCTACTACGCCTACTGCAGCAGTTGTGTTGTGGCGGATACTGATCGTGAGCCCGATGATTATGTCGCTGCCCAGATGCTGTCTTGGCTGTTTCGTTCATTGTTGTACTCAGTTACCGTAGGCGACGAGGTGCAATCATTATTGAGGTTATGGTCAATACGCCGACTCGATATTGCGCTGAAACGCATGCCTGAGTTGGTAGACGTGGCAGATCGAGAGGATGATTTCGATCGTGCGCTGGAGTGGTACGCCGATGAGTTGGCCTTTCGCTCGACAGTGACTACTGCTGTTGAGCCGGTACCAGCAGAAAGTGAAGACGCCAGTGAAGAAGAATCACTCGAACTGGCTGAGTCATCAGTACCTTCAGATAACGATGAATCCGCAGGCAGCAATATCGTCAACATTGCAGATGGTCGTAAAGAAGACCGCTACCGGATCTATGAGCATCGCTACGATGAAGTTCTTCAGCCCCGCGACCTGCTTTCTTCGGTCCGGTTACGGGAGTTACGCGATCAGCTCGACCAGGCTGTGCAACTGGAGCGAACCGGAATTCGACGCATGGCGCGCAGACTTTACGATCTTCTACTGAGCACGATCGATCGCGGTTGGGATGATGACACCAACGAGGGTCTGGTGAACCCTAATCGACTGGATCAGGTTGTTGCCAATCCCCTGTATGACTATGTACACCGGCAGCAGCGGTCACTGCTGGAAAAGAACACAGTTGTCAGCCTGCTTATCGACAATTCAGCATCTATGCGTGGTAGGCGTATTCTAGTGTCTGCAATTTGTGTAGAGATGATCGCAACCGTGCTAGAACGATTTGGTATACCCACGGAAGTACTTGGATTTACGACCCAGGCGTGGAAGGGCGGTCCTGTTCGTGAACAGTGGGTACGTGAAGGGCGGCTGGTTATGCCGGGACGGTTGAATGCGCTTCGTCACATTATATTCAAAGACGCCGATACACCTATGCGGCGTTGCAGGGAATCGCTTGCGGCCATGATTAACCCCGACTGGATGCGGGAAAACATCGATGGAGAAGCAATCCAGTGGGCGGCGTCGAGGCTGATGCGTCGTAGTGAATCCCGCCGGTTTCTCGTGGTGATCTCAGATGGTGTGCCCTACGATGCAGCAACTACTGAGGTCAACCCAGCCGGGTTTTTGGGTCAGCACCTTGCCGATGTTATCAGTGACCTCGATCGATCACGTATGCTGGAACTCCTGGCGATTGGGATTGGTTACGATGTCAGCCGCTACTACCCGCATGCAGAGGTGATCGATACGGCAGATGAACTGGGACGGACACTGGTATCATCGCTGGGACGGCTGCTGGGATCCCATCGGGGACGTAGCCGGGCAGCCTGAGAGTTACGTATTCCTGCAAATCGATTGCACTGCCAGGAAACACGTCTGAAAATAGACTGCCTGCAAAATGACAGTACTGCACGACATTCAATCCTGATTCCGGGGGGTACGAGAATGAGTATCAACAAAGCGCATAATGAGTTCTATGCACTTGATCTCGAAGATGGCTGGGAAGTGCCACCGGGGTACCCCGACGGGATTGAACAGAAAATTCTTTCGGGTAGCCTGGATGAAAACAATCGAACTGGCAGTCGGACTCGCCTGCTGCGTTTCAAACCGGGTATCTATACCACCGCACCTTTCAATCACGAGTACTGGGAGGAGGTGTACCTGGTGTCGGGCGATTTGATCGTCGGCAATGACGAGAACGGTCAGGGTGGTGAGATGTTTGCAGCCAACACCTACGCCTGCAGACCACCCGGTACTGATCACGGTCCGTTTAAATCCTGCAACGGTTGCCTGTTACTGGAGATTCACTACTTCGATTGACCACACGGGACACTGCTGTGTACTCGCGGATATAGAACAGCCGAGTTTCCGGTTTAGTCGTCGGTTTGTCTGCTGCCTGCACCCATCACGTCCATGGCAGCATCGATGATTTCCCGGTAGCCAGTGCAGCGGCAGATATGACCACCGAGGGCATCCCGAATCTCCTCTTCACTGAAATCACGGTTCTGATTTTTCAAATGCTGAAGAGTCATCAAAATTCCCGGTGTGCAGTATCCACACTGGGCAGCGAATCGCTGGTTGAAAGCTGACTGAAGTTCGTTGAAAGACCCATCTGCAAGCGCCAGTCCTTCTATTGTCTGAACGTCGCAGTCCTCGACCTGAACGGCCAGCATCAGGCAACTGCGGATGGGTAGGCCATTAACCAGAATCGTGCACGCACCACAGATACCATGTTCACAACCCACGTGGGTCCCCGTAGCACCGACCTCGTGGCGTAAAAAATCCGACAGGAGCAGTCGGTTCTCGGCATATCCATGAACCAATTCACCGTTGAGGTAAAAACTCACCGGATAGCGTACTCCACGGTCAATCTTGGTCATTTTGGATTCTCTCGATTTGGTCGCGACCCAGTTTGCGTATCAGTTCGCGACGATAACGGGCACTGGCGTGAATGTCATCATAGCCACCCAAATCCCATGCCAACTCGTTCAGGGCATCATCAATTTGGTCGGGTTCGAGACAGGGCCATTCACGCACAGCTGGGGTGTCGGCGACACCACCCACGCCAATGCGAGTTGTTTTGCCGTCACAACAGCCGGCAATTGCGACTATGGCAAAGTCACCGTGCCGGCGAGCAATCTCGCTAAAACTGAAACGCTGTTCAGGTCGTGCGACCGGAAAGCGAGCAGACACCACTAATTCATCCGGGCGTCTGGCTGAGGTCATGAGTCCGATCTGGAAATCCTGAATCGGGATTACGCGTTGTCCCGTTTCACTGCGCACGACGATTTCGCCACCAAGAGTAGCCAATACCAGAGGGATCTCAGAACTCGGATCAGCATGACAGATCGACCCGCAGATCGTACCCCGGTTTCGCGTCTGCATGTGGCCAACGTAGGGGAGTGCTTGTCCTAACAGGGGCACTTCATTGACTACCCGTGCGTTATTGAGCGCTTGTGCCTGGGTAACACCGGCACCGAAAGATAGGTAACTCGATGACTCGGTCTGGTAGTTGAGCTCATGTATGCCTGATATATCGAGAATGATTTTCGGTTGGGTCAGGCGCATGTTCAACATCGCCATCAGTGACTGACCGCCAGCCATGACACGAACATCACTTCCGTGGTTCATGAGTGTATTGACAGCCTCATCCTGAGTTTTCGCCCGATGATAATCGAAAGGTGGCGGTTTCATGGGTTTCTCGACCTTCCTGACCAGAATCTGCTGAACCAGGAATGTTTCTTTTGATCTTGGGAGACATCCGGATTCATTTCGACCACTAGCGCTGCAAAGAAGCGGTTGATGAGCACACGCGCAGCACCAGAAATCAGGCGACCCCCGACCGATGCAATGGTACCGCTCAATCCGATTTGATAGCTGTATTCAATCTTGGTCGACTTACCGGCATCGATCATCTTGATGATGCCCACACCCCTGGAAGTACCCAGCGGACCAATAACCTTGCCGGTCAGGGTCATTGTGTGTGGCGGGTCGAGATCGGAAAGCTCAACGAAGGCGTCAAAAGTACCCGAGACTGGCCCAACACCCAGATCAACGACACCCTGATAGACGTTATCCGACGTTAGTAGCAGTGAGCGGCACCCCGGAAAAACACGAGCCAGGCGGTCTGGGTCAACTAGAACCGACCAGATCGAGTTGGCATCGGCATTGATCTCTAACGCTCCTCCACTGGAGATAGTGCCGCTATCATCCCATTTAACCTGTTCGACAGTCTGCTTTGGTGGGGGTGTTTCTTCTTCAGCGTGAATCCATTCAAAGACCTTGCTGGGCACCAGTGGCAATTCAATGGATTCGCGCCCCAACGCATCGGCAACCGCGTTCGCAATACATACCGGCGTCGTGTACTGGTTGCCTTCCCCGATCCCTTTTGCTCCCAGTCGAGTGTAGGGTGAGGGCGTCTGTTCGGTATGTACCAGCACAGGATCAACAGCCTCGGTCGGTGTTGCAATCAGATAATCAGCAAAGGTACCCGACAGAAATGATCCATCACCGCTGTAGACGAATTCTTCATACAACGCCGCACCGATAGCCGAGGCAAAGGATCCTCGAATCTGGCCTTCGGCCAGGCCAGGATTAATGATGGTCCCACAGTCGTGGGCGGTGACGTATTTGTCGATGATCACTCGTCCGGTATCGGGGTCTATTTCTACGCCACAGAAATCAAAGGCAAAGCCGTAGGCCAGCGAGGTGTTAATTTCGTCGTTGGCCGTGGTGGGAGTGAGTTCAGGTCCGCTCCAGTGGGCAGTTTCCCGCACGGCAGGTTCCATATCATCCGGCAGGCTGCTGGGTGACCAGTGGGCGAGTCCGCCGACGCGCCTGAATTCCAGGCGATTGTCTGGATTCGACTGAGACTGTATCCAGCCGTCTTTAAATTCCAGATCTGCCGCGGGTACGTTCATCTGACTGCTGGCGATGCGGGTCATCTTCTGCCGCACCTTTACTGCAGCTTCCTTGGCGGCGCTGGCAGAGGCCGGTGCAAACCGGCAGGAGTAGTTACCGGCGGCAATCGACCAGTTGTCTTTCTGCGTATCGGTTTCCAGGTTGACCGCAATGTCATCCATGCTGATGCCGAGCTCGTCAGCGACGATCTGGGTCAGCGCTGTCTGATGCCCCTGACCCTGCGGTGTCGAGTCACCGATCACGCTGACTGAACCCAGTGCATCGACGCTGACGGTGCAGGAAGCGACGGCACCGTCTTTGGGTCCTGCACGCTCACGTTCTTCATGGGTCTTGAGAGTGGAGATATAGCCCATGTTCGACTGGCTTGGTTCTACTGCACTGGCGTAGCCAATGCCATAAATCTTACCCTGGGCTCGGCGCTCGGCTCTGCGCTGAAGCAGGTCTGCAATGTCGCCCTGTTGGGTCGCATCTTCGATCACTTTCTGGTAGTTGCCGGAATCGAGTAGTGAGCCAGCCGGGGTCCGGTAGGGGAAATCCTGTGGCTGGATCAGATTACGCTGCATCACCTTGAGCGGGTCCAGTTGGAGTAATGTGGCGATCTTGTGCATCATCCGCTCGATGGCAAAATAGAGCTGTGGCCCACCGAAACCCCGCACGGCACCAGTTGGGCATTTGTTGGTGACGATGATCTGGTTGATGACGTCGACATTTTGAATCGCGTATCCGTTTGTGGATAAGCCGTGCATTCGGTAGATCGGCGCAGGCATGGGCGCACGCAGATAGGCGCCGTGGTCGTCCCAGTGTTTCAGTCTGAGTGCCTGGACAGTGCCATCGGCGCGATACGCCGCTTCGATATGGGTCACGCGGTTAGGCGCGACACTGGAGGCGCATAAATGTTCAAGCCGGTCTTCGATCCACTTGACAGGTCGACCGGTCAGTCGGGCGCAGACACACAGCACCACAATGTAGGGGAAGATTGTGAGTTTTGAACCAAAGCTCCCACCGGAATTCGGCGGGCTGCGGTGCCGTAGTTTGCTGCTTTTTATATTGAGTGCCATTGCCATGACGGTGTGGACTGAAAACGGGCCCTGAAAGTTCGACAGCACGTCGTAGCCAGTGTCTTCTGACTTGTATTCCGCAACGACTGCATAGCCCTCTATGGGGGTGATTGCGTTGCGCGGATACCGTATATCAAGCTCACAGGTGTGCGTTGCCGCCTCGAATGCCGCATCCGTATTGCCATGCGAAAACTCGCGGTGTGAGATGACGTTAGACCCTGCTGCTTCATGCAGTAAGGGGGCATTGGACCGCGTAGCATCGACCGGGTCGACCACAGCAGGCAGAGGATCGTAGGCGACTCGTACCCTTGCCGCTGCATCCTCCGCAAGGTAACGATCAGTCGCACAAACAACTGCCACAGGCTCTCCAACGTAGCGAACTTTGTCGTGGGCGATACCCCGGTAATCCATGGGATTCTTGAAACCGACCAGCAGGGGGCTGGTCAGCGGCCATACATCGTGTCCCGTGATCACCGCATGGACGCCAGGGCTTTTCAGGGCGTCCTGGATGTCGATGTGATCAATGCGTGCGTGCGGATGGGGCGACCGGACAAATGCGGCGTGTAGCGTATTACGATAGGTCGGCATGTCGTCTACAAAACGACCGCGTCCCCGCAGCAGGGTCTGATCCTCTATACGCAGTATGCGCTGTCCGACGAACGCCTCAGTGTTCTCACTGGATCGGTTGGTCATTATTTGGTCCCAAATCGAGTCTGTGAGCAATATGGCGAGGGCAGCTTTCCCGGATCATGCGATGCCGGTATCGTGCATAAAGCATATCAACTCGTCAGCGACTGCCTGTGGCCGTTCGATCTGCATCATATGTGTTGTTTCAGTCATGCACGAGTAGGGAAGACCCAATTCGGTGTGAATTGCCCGGTTGACAAAAGCAGGCGGCCAAGCACCCTCGATTTCTGGGTCAGCACCCAGAAACCTGACCGGACCCGTCAGCCCGGTTAGTAGGGCCCAGATGTTCAGTTTAGCATTGCCGTCGTAGATCTGGGATTCGTAGGTGCCGGGACAGGCCAGTTCCCAACCGGCTGAATTCTGCGCCAGCGTTGTCGTGGCCATCAGTTTGTGGCTGCCGTTCTGCCAGCGGCTCAGGCGTTTCATGTCCATCAGGGATTGTGCCAGTTCATTCGGGCTGGAGAATTGCTGTGGCCGGCCGACTGCCCAGTCCCGCAGCTTGAGTTCGAATGCATGGGCCTGCTGGTACAGCGCATGCCCCGGCTCTGGTATCACAGGTGGATCAACTGCCAGCAGCGCATCCCAGCGCTGACCATATTCGAGGTTTTGTAACAGGCCGGTAATGGCTGAAATCGAATGAAAGATCGCCACTGTCGGTTTAGCACCAAAGGCTTCGGGAAGGCGGGTGTGAATAGTTTCGAAATCGAGCACAAATCGATTGATGTCGTGTGAAGCAAAGTCGTGGCGGGGGTTTTGCCCGTGGTTGCGAACATCAAAAACGACCACCTCAAAGCTGTCCAAGAACAGCCGCCAGAACGGATAGTACGCATCGATGGCAAATCCATTTCCATGGCTGAGCAGCAGTCGTTGTTTACCTTCGCTGTGACGGCGGAGACGGATGATGGCACCGTCATCCATGCTGATATCCATCGTCTGTACCGGTGTCGATATTTTGAAAGTCATCGTCTGCTGTTTCAGGTCATGTCGAGCACGATCTTGCCTCTGGCCTGTCGGGCCAGCAAGCGGCCCAGTGCAGTCCCGATCTGGTCGAACGGATAGGTTTCCGTGACGTTGGCATTGATGTGTTGCTGAGCGAGGAGTTCAAGCCACCACGTTGTCCCGGCACGGATCTCAGCGGGTAGCAGATCGAAATTGATATCCAGCGGTGCGCCCATTACGGTCAGGCCGTTGTACAGGAGATAGTTGCCACGGACCTCACTGATGGCACCTGAGCTAAAACCGACGATGACGATCCTTCCCCTGAAGGCAAGTGCACGCAGCCCCGCGGTGAAAAATTCGCCACCCAATGGGTCGATGACGACGTTGGCCCCTTGGCCGTTATTGACTGACCGTACCTGGCTGCGAAAGAACTCCTTGAGCTCGTCACTGTCGAGGCCTTTGTAAATGAGAATATTGTCGGCGCCGTTTTTCTTGCACAATGAACCTTTGTCTTCAGATGAGACGGCTGCGATTACATTTGCACCCAGTTGTTTGCAGGTCTGGATACAGGCAAGACCGACACCACCGGCAGCACCTGTGATGAGTACTGTTTCAGCGGGTTTGATGTCGGCCCGCTGCACGCAAGTGGTATAGGCCGTATTAAACACAGTCACGGCGCCGGCTGCGTCTTCATAGCTGACTTCATCTGGAAGAGAAAATACGCGGCTGACTGGCGCCAAAACTACCTCGGCAAAAGCACCAGTGACCACTTGCGCAACCACGCGATCACCGTTTTTAAATTCTTCGACGTGTTGACCGATAGCGATAATCTCTCCGGCACAGTCCCGACCGGGTGTAAATGGGGGCTCCGGGCGTTTCTGATATTTTCCCATCAGCATCAACGCGTCGGGAAAGTTGAGACCGGCCGCATGGTTGCGGATTAGCACTTCGCCAGTGCCGGGTACGGCTGGATCTGTAGTCTCTATCTGGTGGCTGTCGACCGCACCGTATTGTTGAATTCGTAATGCTTGCATAGTTGTCCCTTAGGAGTTGGCCGAACGACCTGCCGGCGTTCTGTGTTTACCAGCAGCGGCACGACTGGGCTGTGAGGAGTACCCAGGAAGATATTTACTTGTGTGCGATTCAATTGTTCTAGTGAACTTCCGTACGGCATAGATCGTTAAGGCGATATGATATCCTCAAAACATCGTACTTGATGCCTTGGCAGGTTTTGATTGAGTCTGACGTTGCTGGTCTGTCAAATCATACTGTGGTAACTAGATTGGAGAATAATTTAATGACACCCTTGCGCGCAGATCGAGATTTTGCGCCGGAAGATGTCGAAGCATTCCTGATGGCGGGGTATTGGAACGACGACACCCTGGGAGACTGGCTAAGCTACTGGTCAGAAGAAGACCCTGATGGCCCTCAGATCATCGGCCTTGAGGGCACGCTGACAAATCGCGAGGTCTATGACCGTGCACAACGGATGGCTGGGGCACTGCTGTCTATGGGCATTGTCAAAGGTCAGGCTGTTGGCATACAGATGGCGAACACGCCGGAATTTATTATCACGTATTACGGCATCGCCCTGATGGGCGGTGTGCTCCTGACGATGCACATGCCTTATCGTGCTCATGAAATGGTGCCATTGTTGAACCATGGGCGAGCTGTTGCAGTGGTCTGTGAACCGGCGACAGAAAAATATGATGCTCCGGACACAATGCGCAAACTCAAGCGTGTCGTGCCTACTTTAGAACATGTGATTGTCGGTCCCGGTGGTTTAATTCCTGACGATTGTGTATCGCTGGCCGAAATGTTTCAGGCCGATCCCGGGGTCGAGATCAACGACCCACCTAATGCCGCTGACCCTGTTTTGCTGTGTTTCACATCGGGTACGGCAGCTGCTCCGAAGGCGGTCCTTCGCAATTACCATAGCGCGCTGGCGAATGGCCGAATATATGGTGAGACTATCAGTATCGACCGGCAGGATCGGATTATGGTCGTACCGCCGTTTTCGCATGTTTTTGGTTTATGTTGTCTGCATTCTGGGCTGGCGTATGGTGCGCCAACTGTTTTGCTTCGCGCATTTACTCCAGAGCTCTTTGTCGAAGTCGTGGAACGACATCAGCCAACGCTGTTGTTTTCCTCTCCGGCACCCGTTGCTGCGGCGCTTAAATCTGGGTTACTTACCGGTGATCTGAACTCGGTGCGCCAGGCAGTGCTTGCGGGTTCGATTGTTCCGCCCGCAGTTTCACAAGCGTTAGAGGAGCGAATGCCCAACGGCAAGGTCGGCGGCTTGTTTGGCATGACCGAAATCATTTTGACCACGGCCACTCCGTTGGAAGGCTCAATCGATGAGCGTCATCATTCTACGGGTCGACCGGTTCGCGGCATGGAGGTGCGCGTAACTTCACCAGAGAGCGGGCAGGTGCTGGAAGTCGGTGAGGAGGGAGAACTCGAAATCAGGGGCTACTCGGTGATGTCGGGCTATCTGAATAACGCTCAAGCAAACTCTGATGCATTTACCGAAGATAACTTTTTTAAGACCGGCGATCTGGCGATTGTCGATTTGGATCAGAATGTGCGAATCACCGGCCGAGTGAAAGATATCATCAATCGGGGCGGTGTGAAGATAAACCCAACTGATATCGAGAATCTGATCGCAGCACACCCAGCGGTTACATTGGCCGCCATTGCGCCCATGGGTGATGACATCATGGGTGAGAAGGCTTGCCTCTTTGTCACGCTTGCGCCGGATGCTTCGTTGACATTCGATCAAGTGATCGATTATCTGTCAGCTGCGGGTATCGCCAAGCTACGCTGGCCGGAGCGGCTAGAAGTTGTTGACGATATGCCCATGACCCCTACGAAAAAGGTCATGAAGCATGTATTGACTGGGATGGTGAGTTCTAGATCCTAGTTGCTTGGAATATGTTTGACGATAGTTTTGATCCATGCTGGTTCTGAAATGACGGTTTGTAAAAAAACCGGGGATCGCGTTCGCGATCCCCGGTTGTTAGGTTGGTAATTGTTTGCTCGATTTAGCCAGAGATATCCACGTACTTTCCGTCGACAACCTTCAACACCCGGTTACCGCCAGCGCCGTCGCCCACTTCGTTCATGGTTGTGGAGCCAGAGACGCCCGGATAATTCTTAACGTTAGCCCAGCACTTTTTAATTTTCTCACGGTCAGAAGCGAGGTCACCCTTCTCATTCGTGATTCCATTATCGTTCATGCAATTGGCCGTAATCAGCAGAGAGTCATAACCACGAGGTGCGCTGTATGGAAAAGCCTTGTTACCGTTACGTGCTTTTATTTTGCCAACAAAAGCCTGAATTGCGTCAGCCGGATCATCCATCCATGCAGCGGTTGAGACGTAGGTGCCTTCCGTTGCTTTACCGCCCAGTTCAATCAGGGCCGGTGCTCCGGTACAGGCGCCGCCGACGAACGGCTGACTGAGGCCCTGGCGACGGGCTTCTTTGATAATACCCGCCGCATTCTGGTAGCAGGATCCCAATCCGATCCCATCAGGGTTTAACGACTTGATCTTGGTGATCTGAGCTGAGTAGTCGGTGTCTTCGGTGCGAAATGTCAGAATGTCCAGCACTTCGATTCCTTCTTTCTTGAATAGCATGGGCAGAACCTTACTGCCTTCAGCTTTGGAAACGGCATCTTCAAGATCGTGAATGATAACGACCTTTTTGATGCTGTAATCTTGAGCCCAGCGCGATACCACCGGCGCAAGTTGCTTGTCACTGGTCAGGCTGTTACGGAACGCCCAGTCACTGAGTTTGGACAGACCGGGTTTGGCCGAACAGTATGAAATGACGGGCGTCTGTAGTCTTTCCAGTAACGGGAAGATGACTTCGCACACCGAACTGAAACACGGCCCCAGAACAGCCAGGACATTATCGCGGGTCGCGAGTTTATTGATGATGGTGATGCCTTCAGATTCTTTGGCCTGGTAATCGTATTCCACCAATTTAATGGGGACTCCACCGATACCGCCGGCTGCATTCACTTCTTCAACTGCAAGCCGAATGCCGATCTGGGCATGTTTACCCCAAGTGGCGCCTTTACCCGTCAGCGGGTACATCACCCCGATTTTGACGGCACGGCCCGAGACATCCGCTGATGCCGGCAGTGAAACTGCCAGAAGGGCAACTGCTGCAGTGGCAGCAAACGCCAGTTGTTTCGCTCGAATTCTCACATTCTCACTCCTTGATCCCCCGAGTATCATTTTGTGTGTAACTGGGCCAGAGTGGGGGTTCCCCTGATCCATTAGAACTTTACTGAATGAACGTCCATTCGTCTACAGCACCGGGGAGCTGTCAGGCTCGTTTACCAAGGTAGGTCTGCTGTATGGTTTCGTCGTTTAGAAGACGCTGTCCAGTACCTTCGAGTGTGATCTGACCACGTTCCAATACGTAGCCCCGGTCGGCTACCTGCAGCGCCCGGCGGGCGTTTTGTTCCACCAGGAAAATTGTTTTCTCGTCATCTCGAAGAGCACGCAGAGTGCGAAATATTTCTGTGACTACCATGGGCGCAAGACCCAGCGACGGTTCATCCAGCAGCAGAATCCTGGGCCGTGCCATCAGCGCACGGCCTATTGCGAGCATCTGCTGTTCTCCACCACTTAAAAGACCGGCTAATTGGTTGTGCCGTTCACCCAGCACCGGGAACTTGGAAAATATCTGGTCGATATCTTGTCCGACCTCTTTATCTTTACGAACATGAGCGCCTATGCGGAGATTCTCAAGCACTGTCATTCGCTTAAGCATGGCACGGCCCTCTGCGACCTGGCTCACGCCAGACTCAACGATCCTGTGGGCTGAAAGATTTTGGATTTCTGTGTTTTGAAACTTGATAGTGCCTGACCGTGTTTGAACCAGGCCTGATATGGTTTTCAGTAAAGTTGTTTTGCCAGCTCCATTCGCGCCGATGAGGGCGACAATTTCGCCCTCATCGACAGATAAACTGACACCATGAAGTACCTGGCTTTTCCCGTAGCCGGAGAACACGTCATCTACGACCAGCATGGTCATAAGACCTCCTCCTCACCAAGATAAGCTTCGATGACCACAGGGTCACTCTGCACGGTGGAGGGTGGACCTTCAGCGATCTTCTCGCCAAAGTTGAGAACGGTAATCTGATCTGAAATTCCCATAACAAGGTTCATATCATGTTCAACAAGAACAATGGTCACACCTCGGTCACGGATACGTTTGATATGCTCGTCGAGTTCGAGGGTTTCGTTTGGGTTCATCCCAGCAGCAGGCTCATCGAGCAATAGTAAACGGGGTTCGATTGCCAGGGCACGCGCGATCTCGAGCCGACGACGCTCACCGTAGGCAAGGCCCTCAGCGCCTTCGTCCATTTTCTGCCCAAGCCCCATGAAATCAAGTAACTCAAATGCTCGATCCCGCATGGTTTTCTCAACTGGGGGTTGTACGAAGGGGCGGTGGAGTACAGCGCCGGAAAATGCACTCCAAAGCGCAGAATAAGAGCGTGAATGTGCACCGACCATGACGTTCTCGATTACGGTCATGTGTTCAAACAGTCGGATATTTTGAAATGTCCGCGCAATGCCCAGTGCAGTTCGGCGGTAGGGTTTGAGCATTTCGAGCCGCTGGTTCTCGAATGTGATTTCACCGGAATCGACAGCAAGAGTTCCGCTCAGCATGTTAAAGAGCGTAGTCTTGCCAGCGCCATTGGGCCCAATGACCGCATGGATGTGGCCCTCTTGGACATCGATAGTGACATCCCGCAATGCATAGAAGCCACCAAAACGTTTGGTGAGTCCCTCGGCATGCAAAGTGCAATGAGTACTGGCTTCAGGCATCTCTAGAGGGCCGCTTCCAGAACATCAGTTGACGCACTGTTTTATTGGTCAACAGCCCCTGTGGACGGATGATCATCATGATGATCAGTACCGCGCCATAGACAATGAGCCTCTTTTCATTTTCGAAGTCCAATAATTCGTAGAGCCAGTCGTAGATCTCGTTGCCCTTGGGAATCGCATCTGTAACAGCAAGTGGGATCAGTTCCATAAGATCACGTAGGGTCCTCAGGCCTTCGGGTAGCAGTGATAGAAATGCAGCACCAAGAATAGGCCCCCAGTAGGTCGTGACCCCACCCACAACACAGAACATGAGAATCTCGACCCCCAGAAGGATCCCAAAACTTCTGGAGTCAACATAAGTGGTGTAGTGCGCAAACATTGCACCGGCCACCCCTGCGATGACTGCCCCCAGACCAAATGCGAGCAGTTTGATCCGGACCACGTCGATACCCATAACCTCGGCGGCTTCTTCGTCTTCATGAATTGAAACCATAGCCCTGCCGAGGCTCGAGTTTTCAAGACGAGAGAAAAATAGAATCAGGATAATTATCGTGCCGTAGACGTACCAGACCGTGTTCTCCTGGTACGGGATTCCCTGAAATCCATCGTGCGCACCAGTGTAGTCCCATGTCAGTGCAATGACCTGTACGATCTGGGCGAAGCCCAGAGTCAGTAACAATAAGTAGATGCCGCGGATACGCAGTGCCGGAAACCCGACACAGATGCCGATGAGCCCCGTGAACACACCAGCGAAGATAAGGCCAACAGGATATGGCAGGCCGAACTTGACTGTGATAACTCCTGCTGCGTAGGCACCCACACCCATGAACCCCGCTTGACCAAGCGATACTTGCCCTGTTTTAAAGGGCATATAGAAACTCATCGCGGCGATGATATGAATTCCGGTAAATACCAGAAGAGATTCTATAAAGGGGTTCATCCGGGGATCGTGGTATCGGGATGGGTCAGTCGTCGACGACGCGAGTTCCGAAAAGTCCAGATGGTTTGTACAGCAAAATGAGGATTAGTATCACAAAGGTAAACAAGTCGCGTAACGAGGTGCCAAGGTAAGCAGCGGAGAGTATTTCCACCAGGCCGAGAATGAATCCAGCGACCATTGCTCCAAAGATGTTGCCCAGACCGCCCAGTAGCATACAGACCAGGCCGGCGACGGCGACCTCCAACCCCATGAAAGGGGATACTGCGCTGTTCTTGACGCCATCTAGTACCCCCGCAGCACCAGCCAGGCACGATGCTAGGAAGAAGGTGATTAGAACGGTGCGGCCCACATTAACACCCATTAACGCTGCTGTTTCATGACTTTCAGCGACGGCCCGGATGGCCCGCCCGGTTTTGCTTCTGCCGACAAACTGCCACAACGCCACCATGATGATCATCGACATCAGCAAGGTAAAGATCTGGATGTTACTCACCGTAACGCCGGCTACACTGTAGATCACTGGATCCATGGTTTCCGGGAACGATTGGTTTTCGCCACCAAAAATAGAGACTGCAACGTTTTGCATGATCAGGGTCGCACCGATGGTGCTGATCAGAGGTGCCAGTGGATACTTGCTGCTGATTGGACGCACAGCGATCAGTGCGACGATGACGCCGATGACACCCGTGCCGAGCATGGCAAAGATGATTGCCAGATAGATATTGACACCTGACCACGCGAGCACAATCTGGAGTCCGATGAAAGCGCCGAACATGAATACCTCACCATGGGCAAAATGAAGCAGACGCAACACACCAAATATGATGGTGTACCCAATCGCGACGAGGGCATAAGAAGCCCCTAACATAAGGCCATTGATGAGTTGTTGGGCAAGCATGGCGTTGTTGTGGGTTACGCTATTAGCGGCGTGCCAACCGCTGGATTAAGTCTCGAACAGCCATCAGTCTGACAGACAGCCATTGTACTGGCTCGGGAATGATCAACCTTTGTCATTAATCTAGCCGGAATCGACAGTGTTCTTGTTATTTGGGGGGAACAAAACTTGATCGAGAATCAATCATAACCCGTGTTGTCACCTTCACTTGTACCATATCGGAGGTGGGAGAACGGTGCAACTGCTCAGTAGTTTTTGTGGTTATTGCAGTGAGTATCTCCATTGTGGGTACGCCTGTAGGCAGTGTCAGTTTGTGAAGTCCGGTACGTCGTACTGCTGCATTAGGTTCTCGACGATAGCATCGAATTCATCCCATGGTGCATTGATATAGCTGTAGTTGCGTATTGAAAAAACTGGACCCACAAAGAATTTTTCGTACGACTGCAGTCGACTCGCGTGCGCTGAGCCTACCAGGTCCCATGCGAGTGAGAATAGTTTCATCCTTTCGACTGAAGCGTCATCGACCGTAGACCAATATTTGTCGAACATAACTTTTAGAGTCGGATCGCGGACGAGATTGATACTTGCCGGGAACTGGAAAACACCACCGCCCATCAACTCGCGGACGGTATCGAGCAGGGTCGAATGATGTTCTGCAGCCCATGCCAGACCGGCGTACATGTAGCGACGGCTGTAAAGGACGAATTCCTCAGTAAGCTGTTCGTGGGCGTAGATCTGAGCGTCGATAAGAGCGCCGAATCCGGCTTCCATCGCGGCCAGGCGGCCGAGGGTTTCTCGTACCGCTGGAACATTGTGCGCGCCTGTGGCCTTGGTGATCATACTGGCTATACCCAGAACAAATCTCATTTTGGAGTGGAATCGGCAGTTTGATTGATGATTCGACAGTACATGGGAAGCGCTCTTAATGAACACATCCCGGGATAGCGGCGCATTGTTGTGAACGATCACATTTTCCCAGGGTATATGGACATTCTCGAATACAAGCATGCAGTCCGACTCGTCGTAACGGAAACTCAGGGGTGCTTCAAACTCGTATTTCACGTCTTGGGCAATGGGCTTTCTTGCCCACAGCGACATGCCTGGCAGATTAAAGGGAATGATGCAGGTGATGGACTCTGCAGCCTGATCGGGAGCAAGTGGAAGGATATTGCCAACGATCACTTCGTTTGCAACCGCGGCGCTGGTTGCAAGAAACTTCATGCCATTGATCGTTACACCAGCATCGTCTTCCTTAGTTACCCGGAGGGTCGGGGAATCAATACCCTTGGACTGGTAGTACTCGGGATTACGCGCAGCCGGTGGGGGGACGATCGCATAGGTCAAAAAGATATCTTCTGTTCGAAGATGCTCCCACAGGACTGCGAGGTGCTCTGGAAACCCACCGTCATTGTCTTCAAGAACGGTCGGTTTCATTGCCATGCCGGTAACATTGCTCGCGGTCGCATCGGGCGATCGGCCCAGTAATCCATACGACCACTCGGTAATGAAACGATGGGCACGAGTCCGTTTTTCGAGGTCAGCCTGAGTCCTTGGTTTGAGAAAATAAGTGCTGAATCGCTCTCCCTTTTCCTCGTACGACATCAGATCCAAATTCTCTGGCGCTTTTTTCAGGTCGTACAACGCGGCATACGTATTGGCAATCCGGTCAAAAGCCGGGTGGGTCGTGGGGTCCACCACTGTTTCATCCCCGATATAGATCACGCGGCCGTCTTTGAGGCTGTCGAGATATTCCCTTCCACTTTTGAGCATGGCTGTTTCCTAGATCTGGTAGAGTTGCGCTTGAAATCTATCGCTGCTTTAGCCTAGTTTTATCGAAAGACTGATCTGAAACTGTATAAAATGTGAGCGGCGCTCTCTGTCATTCGTTCCTAGATGGCCACAATATCACAGTGTTTTTCGCAGGGTGTACCATTGGCTGGCCTGTAATGTGCCGACAATGGGTTGTTTCAACTGGATGGGCTGTTGTGTCGGGGGGTCTGAATGGACCTGCGTTGTGGTTGGCCATCTAACCCGAATTAGGCTATCCATGATAGTTGTGAACCACTTTATATTTGGTTAATTGCTTACTGCTGATTGAGTACCGTGATGACTGGTCAACCCATCAAGAACGCCACAGAACACCTTCAGAGCCTGGTGGATGGCCGTGCCGTCTACCTTGATGGACAATTGGTTGACGATGTGACCCGCCACATCGCCTTTTGCCAGTCGGTGCACACTGCAGCTGGCCTTTACGATTTTCAGGCGGATCCAGCAAATGCTGATCTGATGACTTTTGAATCGCCCACCAGCGGTCGTCGGGTGAACCGGGCCTGGCAGATGCCGACAACCTATGACGAACTGGTCATCCGGCGCCGCGCGCTGGTCAGCTGGGCGGAACAACATGCGGGTTTCATCGGACGCTCACCGGATCATCTGGCTTCGGCTATAACCGGGCAGTTGATGGGCCTGGACGTGTTCGAGGAATACGATCAGGACCGCGCAAAAGCGTACTGGGATTACTATGTCTACGCCCGCGATAATGATTTGTATCTCACCTACGTGATCATCAATCCTCAGGTCGATCGGTCCAAATCGGCGATTGAACTCGAGAACAATAATCCGATGATGAAGATTGTTGATGAAGACAGTGAAGGGGTTACGGTGCGCGGGGCAAAAATGCTCGGCACCAGTGCCGTCATGGCCAACGAGGTGTTTGTTGCGCATCTGCAGCCGCTACGCCCGGAAGAAGTGGATTACGCCATATCGTTTGCAGTGCCAATGAATATCCCGGGATTGAAAATTTTATCGCGTAAATCGTATGAAAAGCACGCTGTATCGGAATTCGATAACCCGCTCGCTTCTCGCTACGACGAGAACGATGCTCTGATGTACTTTGATGATGTGAAGGTGCCGTGGGAGCGGATCTTTGTATATCGCGATCCCGAGATGTGCCGGCGGCAGTTCCACGACACCCCGGGACATATCTACCAGAACTATCAGGCCCAGATCCGACTTACTGTCAAACTCAAGTTTCTGGTTGGACTGGCCCGCGAAATCTGCGAGGTCATCGGTACTATCAAGATCCCCTCTGTAGCGGACTCGCTGGGCAGGATGGCAGCGCAGGCGACAGCTGTGGAGAACTTAATGATCGGCATGGAGGTGAAGGGCCGTGCGTGGGGTGAGTACTTCGTGCCCGATCGTCATGCTGTTTATGCGGCACAGACGCTGACGCAGGAGCTTTATCCGCAGATGATCAACACGCTGCGCGAGTTGGCCGGAGGCGCGCTTATTATGTTGCCTTCCTCCTCGGCCGACTATGACAATCCAGAGGTGGCCTCCATCATTCAGGGCGTGCAGGTCTCGGCCGATGGGCGCAGTGATACAGACCGCGTCAAACTCCTGAAGCTGGCTTGGGATGCCATTGGCTCGGAATTCGCCGGTCGCCACACGCAATACGAGATGTTCTATGCTGGTGCCCAGTTCGTGACCCGGGCACACAGCATGCGCACCTATGACTGGGAAGGTGCGGCGTCTCTGGTGTCAAACATAACCGATCGTTACGATCTTGAACCGGGGAATTCCAACTGAGTTCTCTGTATGATGCCTGGTTGAATTCAAGAATCACAATCTGAAACGTGTACAGCGCATCAGCCAGATGAGAACCACCATCGTCAACATCGGCACGATTGTTTCGGGTGACTGGCGCCAACCACTCACCGATGGTGATTCGGTCAGCATGATTGATGGCCGTATCGATAGTGTCGGTGCGGTCAGCGAGCGCAGCATCCGAGACTCAGATGTGGTGATCGATGCCGATGGTGCAACGGTGTGTCCGGGGCTGATCGACTCCCAGGTCCACATTACTTTTGGAGACTACACGCCAAGGCAGAAAACAGTGGGTTATCTGGAGAGTTATCTGCATGGCGGTACCACTACGTCGATTTCTGCCTCGGAGGTGCATGTACCGGGAAGACCGTCGGACCCTGAGGGTGTTAAGGCACTGGCCGTGGCAGCGCACAAGAGTTTCTTGACCTACCGACCCGCCGGGATGACTGTACACGCGGGTTCGATCATCATCGAGCCGGGACTCACAAATAGCGATTTTCGTGAGGTCGCCGCCAAAGGTGTATGGCTGGCCAAGGCGGGATTTGGACGGTTTGATGATCCTTACGACTATGCCCCCTATGTGGCAGCTGCCAGAGAGGCGGGGTTAATCACGACCGTGCACACGGGGGGAGCCTCGATTCCAGATTCTTCTGCCATCTCGGGGGATCATGTTCTGAAGATGAACCCGCACGTGTCTTTTCATGTGAATGGTGGTCCAGTTGCAATTGCAGATGACGATTTTCCGCGCTTGATCGCTGAAAGCGATATTGCACTACAGGTTTGTACAGCTGGAAATCTGCGGACCGCCCTGATGTGCGCGAGGTTGTGTATCCAAGAAGACGCGTTTGACCGCTATATCATCGCCACCGATACGCCTACAGGCAGCGGCATCATGCCACTGGGTATGATTTACACCATGTCGCACCTGGCAAGCTTGGCAGATGTCGATCCGGCTTGGTGCATTGCGGCCGCGACCGGTAACAATGCCAAAATCTACGGACTGGAATCCGGGTTCGTGGCGAACGGTAAGCTGGCGGACCTGCTGATTATCGATGCGCCACTGGGATGTACTAAGAATTCGGCCCTGGGTGCGCTGGCCAATGGTGACCCTGTAGCAATTGGCGCCGTGATCACTGATGGGATCCCGAGGTTTGTCGGTCGAAGCCGAAACACGCCACCCACGACACGGCGTGTGTGCGTGTCTGAAAACCGTGTGCCGCAGAGTTACGATACGCCCCGTTACTGACGTCCTCCAAGGCTTGTTGCAGATGAGACCAGAGTCTCAGTCTACGGAGCCAAAGACCGTGCGTTTTTCAATGGACTTCACGTCCGCTGGGCGTTCAAAGGGTTCCGGTGCGTTTTCGCCGGGCGTTCTGGGCCGGCCGATAGCTGAGAAAAAGTCCTTCAGTCCACCGGGTGTGAGGACAAAACAGAATCGCAGCGGAATATTGCCCTGGTTTGTAAATTGATGCCGGCTGCCGGGTGCCAGATACAAGATGGTGCCCGCGCGCATTGGATGTGCCTCGCCGTCGATGGTTGCGGTGCCATCACCTCCGAGTACGATGATCACTTCTTCGTGGTGGTCGTGGACGTGCTCTCGCACTGAGCTCTCGAGGGCCACCTCCTGTATGCCGACATCGAATCCCGGGCCGTTGCTGTTCACGGTTTGTGCCAGCGCAAGTTCCACAAACCCGTTGGCCGGAACGGGTTGCCAGTAGCTTTCACCTTCGTCGGGTTGTACGGCCCGACTCCTTTTTTCGGTCATTGTGGCAGAGGTCATAATTGGGTGCGCCCCCAGCGCAGCACTCAGGTACCTTTGAATTCCGGTTTGCGTTTGGCGTGAAAGGATTCGACACCTTCTCTGAAATCATTGGAAGAGCGGAGCCGGCCGTATGCATTGCCTTCGATCTCGATGCCCGCTTCCAGCGTCGTGTTTTGAGCGGCATTCAATACACGTTTGATCGTCCGCTGGGCCAATGGGGAGAATGTGCGGAGTTCATCCACGAGCTCATCTACCGCTGTTTCCAGCTGGCTGTCGTCGACACAGTCGAGAACCATGCCCCAGTCTTTGGCTTCGTTGCCGCTGACGCGGCGGGAACGAAACGTCATATCCTTGGTTCGCTGAATTCCGATCATGTGCAGCAGACGTATCGATCCACCAGATCCGGGTATCTGCGCGATTCGCTGTTCAGGTAGTGCAAACAGTGTTGTCTCGCTGCACAGACGAAAGTCGCAGGCCAGACACAGTTCAAAACCGACTCCAAAGCAATAGCCCCGAATGGCTGCGACAACCGGTTTAGTGCAGCGTGCTGGTGCTGCAATATTAGTCGCGAGGTCCGATACCTCTTCAGGAGTGGAATCCAGGAAGCCCTGGATGTTGCCACCCGACGAAAAGTGTTCTCCTTCGGCACGGAGTACGATGACACGAATACGCTCATCGCGGTCCAGCGCCTCAAAAGTCTGTCGCAATTGTTCGCGCTGCGGCATGGCGACAACGTTCAATGGTGGGCGCTGCAGGACGATGTCGGCGCGCTCGCGGGAGGTATCGAGTGCAATCCTGAAGCCATCCGGGTTATCGGGCAGATTTATGGAAAGCGTTTGTTCGCCTTTGGACATAATCTCTAATTCTCTGGGTTACTGTCTTGGGCTAAGCTGTCTATGATACTGCGCAGAGGGTTTATCAGGTGAGTGCATGCATTGACCCAAAACTGGCAGAATAACAAGTCATCGTAATGAAGCGGACCAGGCTAGCTGTCCTGGACGTATCTTGAAAGGTAATCGGCTTGAGGAGGACAGAGTATGGCCAAGGGATATTGGATTGCGCGAGTCGATGTTTCTGACATAGAAGCCTATCAGCAGTATGTTCAAGCAAATGCTGTGCCATTTGCAGAGTTCAATGCGCGTTTTCTCGTGCGTGGTGGTGAACACGAAGTACCTGAGGGGACAGCACGTTCACGAAATGTAGTCATCGAATTCGACAGCTATCAGGCGGCGCTTGATTGTTACCACTCACCCAAATACCAGTCTGCAAAAGCCCTGCGAGCCGATGCTGCAGAGTCGGATCTGGTGATTATCCAAGGTTACGATGGCAACCAGCCGAGTGACTGAAGCCTATATCTCAGGATTGATCGGGAGTGTAATCGTCGAGGGTAGGTGGATGGATATTTCTGTATGCCGCGGGCCTCGAATTTTCACTGACAGGTGATAATGATGGAGTGTCGAAAGGTAGTGGTTGTTGGAGCAGGTACCATGGGTCGAGGAATTGCTCACGTTGCCGCACTGGCCGGTTACCAGACCTGGCTGACCGATGTGGATGAAAGTACACTGCAGAAAAGTCTTACTGAAGTCGAACACGATCTTGCAGCTGCTGTAGCGCGGGAAAAGATCTCTGAGGTACAACGATCAGCAGCGTTATCGCGGCTTGAGCTGGCGACCGATCTGGATTCTGTTGTTCATACGTGTGATCTCGTCATTGAAGCCGTGCCGGAACGTATGGTCCTCAAACAAGAGATCTTCAGCCGCATCAGTCATCAGGTCGCGGACCATAGCATCCTGGCGACCAATACATCGTCCCTCAGCGTTTCTGAGATTGCCAGCAGCAGTCGCTTGCCGGAACGGGTCATTGGGATGCATTTCTTCAATCCGCCACACAAGATCAGGTTGCTGGAGATCATCCGAGCTGACCAGACATCAGAACAGGTGGTTGAAGCCGTCCGGAAGATTGGTGTGCGCATGAATCGTGAACTGGTGGTCGTGAACGATTCGCCCGGCTTTGCAAGCTCTCGCCTGGGGATAGCGCTGGGTATGGAGGCGATCCGGATGGTTGAGCAGGGTGTCGCCGCGCCCGAGGATATTGATGCGGCAATGGTTCATGGATACCGTCACCCGATCGGCCCATTACGACTGGGCGACCTCGTTGGACTCGATGTTCGGTTGGCTGTGGGTGACTATCTTTGTCGTGAACTGGGTGAAGAACAGTTCAGGCCACCGGCACTTCTGAGACAGATGGTAGCAGAAGGAAAACTCGGCCGGAAAACCGGCGAAGGGTTTTACATCTGGCCTGATCAGGCTTGACAGCCCATATCGGTATTGACGGTCAGAGATGTTTTTCGTTAAAAGATTTTCTGTAGTGACAGGGCTGCCGTAAGGTTAGAAACGGTTAGTTCTCCTTTGGTCATCAGCACCATCGCCGAGCCCGGTTCGTCGAGTACCTGTTCGAAAGCCGCCTCTGAGCAAGTGATCGTACAGTCGGGATTGTCGTGCGGTCCGGTCGAAACTGAGCCCTCCCCAACGGTCAGATCAACATGCCACGATCCCACGCCGTTAATATCAAACTGAAAAATTTGGTCGACCTTGCCGGCAAGGTCTGGATGGGCAGAGAGTTTCTGTGGTAGGTAATCGGCAAAAAAAGAAGTCGTCTTAGACATTGGATCAGACCTGCGGTTGGTTCAGCGAAAGCTGAGCGAGTGCGGGAAATATAGATTAAAAGAAAAAGTTTTCATACTAGTTTTCAGTTGCCTTGAACTGTTTTACATATTCGGTGTTCGAGTGTTGCTCGTGTGCGTAATGGTATGATTACGCCCTTGGTTAGCTGGGACAAATATCAGGGTTATGAACGATCTCACACAGCGATTGCAAGCCTGTTATGCCAGTGCGGTTCATGATGTGCTGCGCCAGATGGGTCATGACAACTGTGTACTGCCTTCGAACCTGATCGCACTTGATCCCACCCAGCGGCTGGCTGGGGAGATCTACACCATTTCGGGGCACATCGATCGGACGCTAAGCCGGCACCAGAGTCTGCTGGCCTGGGCCCAGGTGTTGTCCCGCGTTCCAGGCGGCAAGGTGTTGGTCTGCCAGCCGAATACTAAGGAAATCGCTCTGATGGGGGAACTGTCCGCGCGAGCCTTAACAGTCAAGAACACCTTGGGTTATGTCGTAGATGGCCGATGCCGAGACACGGATTTCATCCTCGAAATGGATTTTCCTGTCTTCTGTGATCTCAACACGCCAGGCGATATCGTGGAACGCTGGACCTATGATCGCCTGGGCGAGCCGATAACCATTGGTACAGTGACCATCGTCAGTGGTGATTATCTGATGGCTGACCGAGATGGGATCGTCGTCATACCAGCGTCGGTCTGTGAGGAAGCAGTCAGTCAGACCGAACAGGTAATTTCGACGGAAAGTGAAATGCGTGACGCCATTCTGGGTGGGATGGATCCTGAACAAGCTTACCTGAAGTACCGAAAATTCTAGCGTTTCCTGTTGTTAACAGGTCACTGCCCGCTACCAGAAAATCGTCAAAATATGACACAAAACTTTGTATTATGTTCAAAATTCTGTAACATATAATATTACACTGTCTCCCGGAGGCTACGCATGAGTAATACCCCAGAACGGTCTGAATCTGCCGCAGAGACGCATAGCGCAGATCTCGAACAGGGGTTCCTGGCCAAGATCGAGTCTGAAACCAAGGTCGAGCCTAAGGACTGGATGCCAGATGCTTATCGTAAGACGCTGATCCGACAGATTGCGCAGCACGCACATTCCGAGGTTGTCGGTATGCAGCCAGAAGGTAACTGGATCACACGTGCACCCACGCTGCATCGCAAGATCGGGTTGTTGGCCAAGGTGCAGGATGAGTGTGGCCATGGTTTGTACCTTTACAGTGCAGCCGAGACATTAGGAACTTCCCGAGAAGAACTGGTCACAGCCCTGCATGAAGGCCGCATGAAATACTCGAGCATTTTTAACTATCCGACACTGACCTGGGCAGATATCGGGGCGATCGGCTGGTTGGTTGATGGTGCTGCCATCGTCAACCAGATCAGTCTGTGTCGGACTTCTTATGGGCCTTATGCCCGAGCAATGGTCAGGATCTGTAAGGAGGAGAGTTTTCACCAGCGCCAGGGATACGGCATCATGGTCACTCTCGCCGGAGGCACTGCTGATCAGAGAGCGATGGCTCAGGATGCACTAAGTCGCTGGTGGTGGCCGTCACTGATGATGTTCGGACCGCACGACAGTGATTCCGCGCATACCCAATCCTCCATTACCTGGAAGATTAAACGTCAGAGCAATGATGAACTGCGCCAGCGTTTTGTTGATATTACGGTACCGCAAGCCGACCACCTCGGGCTGAAGTTACCCGATCCTGACCTTCGCTGGAACGCCGACCGCAGCCACTATGATTTTGGCGAGATCGACTGGGACGAATTCTGGCGGGTGGTCAAAGGGGGCGGACCCTGTCATCTACAGCGTATGGCAACGCGCAAAGCAGCCCATGAAAACGGCCGCTGGGTCCGTGAGGCTGCGGCTGTTTATGCACATAAACAACGCACCGATCAGCAAGTGGCGTAAACCTGCCAACCGTACATCGATACGAAGAGAGGATCATCATGACCAATGCACCCGATCAGTGGCCCCTGTGGGAGGTTTTTGTTCGAACCAAGCGCGGCCTCAATCATCAGCACACTGGCAGCCTGTACGCTGCCGATGCCAAGATGGCTCTTGAAAATGCCCGTGACCTCTACACCCGGCGGCAGGAGGGGGTCAGTATCTGGACCGTACCGGCGACTGAAATCACAGCGTCTTCACCCGAAGATGAAGGTCCGTTTTTCGAGCCGGCGGAAGACAAGGTTTATCGTCATCCAACGTTCTATCCTGTGCCCGATGGTGTGGAAAATCTGTGACTAAAAAAATAGACACTGACCAGTTCCGGTTCGAACTGCTTACACGTCTGGGCGACAGTGCTCTGATCATGGGCCACCGCTTGTCTGAGTGGTCAGGAGATGCGCCAACCCTGGAAGAGGACATGGCACTGTCGAATATCGCACTGGACCTGATTGGACAGGCCCGGCTGTGGTTGACGGCCGCGGCACAGGCAGAGGGTGCTGGGCGTACTGAAGACGACCTGGCCTACCAACGTGATGTTCGAGACTGGCGTAACCTGCACCTGGTGGAGCTACCAAACGGCGACTTTGGCAGGACGATGTTACGCCAGTACTTTTTTGACACCTATCATCTTCTGTTGTTGGAAGGTTTGAGCGAAGGCAGTGATCGGGAAATATCCGGGATCGCGGCTAAGACGCTCAAAGAAGTGCGCTACCACCTGCGACACAGCAGCGGCTGGGTGGTGCGCTTGGGCGATGGTACGCAAGACAGTCACAGGCGGATGGTTAACGCCCTGGATATCTGCACACCGTGTGTGCCGGAACTTTTCGAGGTGGATGAGGTTTACCGCACGTTAGAAGCACAGGGTTTTGTCCCGGCAATGAATGATCTCCAGGCGCAATGGGAGCGTCAGGTGTGGGCTGTTTTGTCTGAAGCCACGTTGAGCATGCCTGAGATCACCAATCCGATGAGCGGCGGGCGGACCGGCCTGCACAGCGAGCATCTGGGCTATCTGCTTGCCGAGATGCAGTTCCTGCAGAGGGCATACCCAGGGGCCACTTGGTGAGTGCGGTTGTTGAAAACACTCGGCTGCGAGTGCTTGAGGTGCTGGACAGCGTTTGTGACCCCGAGATCCCGACTGTCAGTATTTGCGACCTGGGGATCGTTCGAGCTGTTGACGTATGTGACGAAAGTGGCGACATCCAAGTGCAGGTGATGATCACGCCGACCTATTCAGGTTGCCCGGCAATGCAGGTGATTGAACAGGACATCCAGGAGGCGCTCGGGCGGGCTGGCATCGATCACGTCGCTGTTGAGCAGGTGTTGTATCCGCCCTGGACAACAGACTGGATCACCGATCAAGGACGCAGGGATCTGCTTGCAACCGGGATTACACCTCCGGCCTGTCGTGCTTGCGAGGAAGGTCCGACGGAGACTGGTATCCGTTGTCCTCGATGTGGTTCCGACCAAACAAGTGTGTTGTCCGGTTTTGGTGCAACAGCGTGCAAGGCATTGTGGCGTTGTGACCACTGCCTCGAGCCGTTTGACTACTTTAAACCGCATTAGCCAGCGTGCGCTTTCACACTCTTTCGGTGGCTGAAGTACGGTCGGAAACTAGCGACACGGTATCTGTTGCGTTCGAAGTTCCGGAGCAGCTTCGTAACCAGTACCAGTTTGTTCAGGGGCAGCACCTGACGCTGCGCCGGACTTTGAGTGGTACCGAGATTCGTCGGTCTTATTCGATCTGCAGCAGCGTAGACGAGGGTGAATTACGCATCGCGGTGAAGGCAATACCGCGGGGTGTTTTTTCTGGGTTTGTCCATAACCGGCTTGCTGCCGGAGAGAAGATTGAGGTGGGATCACCGATCGGGCATTTCAATGTGCCGCTGGACCCCAGTCACCGCAAACGTTATGCCGCCTTTGCAGCGGGCAGCGGTATCACGCCCTTGATGTCCATCATAAAGACTACACTTGAGCGCGAGCCTCGAAGCAGGTTCACACTGGTGTACGGAAATCGCGAGACCGGGAGCATCATATTCAGGGAGGCACTGGAACGTCTTAAAAACACCTACATGGACCGACTCTCGATGGTTCATACGTTGTCGCGGGAGGGTCGGAATTTGCCGCTGCTTGATGGCCGTATCGACCGCGTCAAGGCAGAAGCTCTGCTCGAGAGCCTGGTGCCGGCAGATCAGCATGATGAATTTTTCTTGTGCGGCCCCAAAGGTATGATCGATGCGGTAAGGGAAGTGCTGCTCGAGAAAAATGTTTCACCATCGTGCATTCATTACGAGCTTTTTACACCCCCGGATCAGCACATCGAATACCAGCCGGAGCGCATGCCGATTCAGGCTCAGGGGAGTCGTTGTTCTGTTGTGGTGTCACTCGATTCCAAATCCACGACTTTTGAAATGAGTCGTGACGGGGATACGCTGCTGGAAGCAGTAAGACGTGTCCGGCCGGAGGTTCCCTACGCCTGTGAAGGTGGGGTATGTGCGACTTGCCGGGCGAAACTTATCGAGGGGCGCGTTAATATGCAGCTGAACTTTGCGCTTGAAGAGTCGGACCTTTCATCAGGTTATGTGCTGACCTGTCAGTCGGTGCCACTGACCGATCGCGTTGTGATTGATTTTGACGACCTTTAGTTGTTACTGAATCGCTGACGGTAGTCTTTACCGGGTGGCTTCAGTAGATTTGGCTCATCGCAACATACTGACACCGTCCAGCGGTCAGCCGCCTCCTGCAGTGCATGGTAGATCGCCGCACAGCGTTTTCTGGCTCGGGTACCGGGCCAGTGAACCGGTAGAAGTTCTTCAGGCAGGTCCGGATCGTGCAGCAGAATTCGGCGATAGTCATGAATCAGCAGGGTACGGGCTGTAAAGGCTGATTCGGGATCAAATAATTTCTTGCGGCGGGTCGACCGCCAGAGTTTCTCGAACCTTCGGTTGAAAAGGTCATATTCACAAGCAATGTGTGCCAGATCAAAGCACCGACCCAACAGCGATTGCGGCGATTCGGGGTCGTTGATCGTGTGCCCGCAGAACACTTTGGCTTTGTCCGCAAGACCCCGTTCTGCCAGTGCTCGGTACACCGGTGGAAGATCTGCTGTGGGATGGATCAGCGTATCTGCGGTCAGCGTTCCAAATCCTTGCCACTTGAGCTCTTTTTTGAGGCCGGTACGGTCTGCTCGGCTGATCGTTTTCTGAGGGATGATTACCAGACGCCACTGGCCGTCCCAGCGGCTGGTGCCCGCAGCGTAAATACGGTGTTCGGCATCTACAGTTTGGCGGTGGCCGGCGTCGGTCAGTCCGTAATAACTGCGCCGCCCGGAAGCTGTTCGTTCAAGCCATTTTTCCTGTGCCAGCCGGTAAACTGAGGTCCGGACCAGTCGTTCATTTACACCCAGCGGTTGGGACAGTGCGATCAGATTGCTCAGCCAGATCTCCCCGCCTCTGGGTTCGAGTGCGTCACCGAAGATCGTTATCAGCAGTGATTTTGCCCGAATTGGTCGCCTCGCCCTGAAAGTTGACAGCAGCTGGCGTACGGTCGTCTGAAATCGAACAGGTGCGGAGCAGTCAGCGATTGTCGATCACCCTTTGTGCCTTACCTTGCGATCGGGGTACACCGCCTTCATCGTGCAGCACCACGTCGGCAGATACCCCGATGAAGGTCTTAACCCGGTGAGTCAGAGATGAAGCGACATCGTCAGGATTGTTGGACGCAGCGTTTATGGGATCCAATTCAACGTTGATGGTGAGCTTGTCGAGACTACCGGCCCTCGACAGTTCGATCTGATAGTGAGGACTCAGGGCTTTGATGGCCAGAACCTGTTCCTCGATCTGTGAGGGAAATACATTGACCCCGCGAACGATCATCATGTCGTCACTGCGGCCGGTGACCTTGGCCATACGGCGCATGGTTCGGGCGGAGCCGGGCATCAGACAGGTCAGATCGCGGGTTCGATAACGAATCACGGGCGAAGCTTCCTTGGTGAGAGAAGTCAGCACCAGTTCGCCCCGCTCTCCCTCTTTCAATCGTTCACCGGTTTCAGGGTCGACGACTTCCGGGTAGAAATGATCTTCCCAGATCGTCAGGCCATCCTTGGTTTCAATACATTCCTGGGCAACGCCGGGGCCAATCACCTCAGACAGCCCATAGATGTCGACTGCTTCGAGCCCCATTCGGGATTCGATGTTGTCACGCATCGACTCGGTCCAGGGTTCAGCACCGAAGATGCCGACCTGCAGTGAGGTTTTTCGGGGATCGAGACCGGCCAGTTCAAACGCATCCGCAATGTTCAGGCAGTAGGTCGGTGTCACCATAATAATAGACGGCCGAAAATCGTTGATCAGCTGAACCTGTTTATCTGTCTGACCGCCCGACATCGGAATCACCGCAGCGCCCAGTTTCTCGGCACCGTAGTGTGCCCCCAGACCGCCGGTAAAGAGCCCATAACCATAACTGACATGAATCAGGTCATCAGCCCGGCCGCCGGCTGCCCGGATCGACCGTGCCATGACCGTTGACCAGACGTCGATATCGTTTTGGGTATAGCCGACGACAGTTGGCTTTCCCGTGGTTCCGCTCGAGGCATGAATACGCACCACATTGACCATGGGCGTTGCAAATGCTTCAAACGGATAAAAGTTGCGGAGATCTGCCTTGTTGGTAAACGGAAATTGACTCAGGTCTTCGAGCTGAGTTAGATCGTTCGGGTGTATACCGGCAGCGTCAAATTTCTGGGCGTATAACGCAGAATGGTCATAGGCATGGTTGAGTGACCATTTCAATCTCGAAAGCTGCAACGCCTGCAATTCGTCAACGCTCGCGGTTTCGATCGGCTCCAGGTCGTTCGGTTGGGGTTGTTTAACCGTCATGTCATTGTGTCGACGGTGGCTTCGGTGACCAGAACACCCCCAATTGCGCGAGATTTGCCACGAAAAAGAGCGACCAGAGCGCCATCGCTGGACTTGACCCGTACGTCGTAGACGCCGTTTTTTCCTTGAAGGAACTGCTCGACTGCTTCAGCGATAAGTATTTCACCCGCTGTAACGGCAACAAGAAACTCGACCTGACAACTGACGGCCACACTGACATGGTTTCTCGTATTACAGGCATGTGCAAACGCACTATCCGCCAGCGTAAAGATCATGCCACCGTGACAGTTTCCGTGGCCATTGAGCATCTCCTCGCGAACCGGCATGTTAAGGCGTGCGTAACCGGGGCGGCTTTCGTCGACAGTCATGCCGAGCATCTGTGAGCAACGATCGTCACGGTGCATGTGTTCGCTACATATTTTGGCAAGCGCCAGTTCAGTTGTTTCGGTGTTCAAGGCGAGTTTTTCACGGTTCAAGTGTCGGAAAATGGGATACAAGACGACTGATGACTAGGAAAATATCGTATCACATTCGATTCGAGGGAGTGCACTCGACAGGTCCCAGGCGCAACAGACGCCCCTTCGGGGAATCGGTCAGCCCTCGTCCGGTACAGTGTTGATCAGGTCGGGGCTTTCCGGCAACAGGGCACCGCCGTCGACGACGATGGTCTGCCCGGTGACGTACCGGGCTTCGTCGCTGGCGAGATAAACCATCGCCCAGGCGATATCGTCCGGATCTCCCAGCCGGCCTAGCGGGATGTATTGCTCAATCCGGCTGCGCTGTGCGGGATCAGCGAGAAACCCGTCGGGTTTTTGGATATAACCCGGCTCTACCGCATTGACCGTGATCCCCTCAGCAGCCAGTTCCAGTGCTGCGCCACGTACAAAAGCATTGACACCGGCTTTGGCTGCACCGTAATGAACAGCGCCAGCCATGGCCACTTTAGGTCCCGTCACTGAGGAGGTGGCCAGAAAACGACCGTGTTCAGACTGGCGGAGCCACGGCAGGGCCGCCTTTAACAGCCGAAAACAGGCCTTGAGATTGATTGACAGAGTCAGTTCCAGATCTTCTTCGGAAAGTGCTTCCAGACGCGACCAGGGACAACCCCCGGCGTTGTGCACCAGAATATCGAGCCCCCCGAGTTGATCTGCAGCAGCAGTGACGGCTTCGACAGCTCCGGCCGGCGTCTCAAGGTCAAGCGGCAGGGCCCAGGCCGACAGACCTTGCTGCGTGAGGTCGTCCACAACTGTTTGTGCTCGACCGAGCGTCCGGTTGGCTGCAGCGACACAGGCGCCCGCCTGCGCAAACCGCCGCACAATGGCCGGTCCAATCGCACGGCCCACACCGGTAACGAGGACTTTACGACCCGCTAGTCGCTGCTCTGACATCCTGATACCCTCCATAGAAATTCTGTTTGTTCGAGCGGTTATGCTCATGTGTCAGGTGCACTCTACCTTGGCACCTGTCGGCGTTCCACTTGGCCGAGAGGTTTGTTGAAAATGCGTGTCTGTCAGACGCCAATGCGACCAGACAGGTGGGAAAACAACGTGCGGGGCCAGCCGGTATTGGTTAACCTATGGTCCACTTGCCTGGGTACCGGTAAATCTGCCGTTGACGCCTGCCCGGGAGCTGCTCAGCCGACCCAAAGGAGAACCGGACCATGGCCGCCGAATCTGTGACTTTATCTGAAACTCTTATTCCGAGTGGTACCGAACCGGATATTGATCATATCAGGGCGCGCAATGCCCGCAGCGTGTGGCATCCGATGGCGCACCCGGGGGTTCATCAGGCGAACCCGCCGCGGATTATCACCGGGGCCGAAGGGGTCTACATTGAAGATGACGAAGGCCATCGTGTGATCGATGCGGTCGGGGGCATCTGGAATGTGAACCTGGGTTACTCATGTACACCGATCAAACAGGCCATCGCCCAGCAACTGGACGTGTTGCCTTTTTATTCGGCGTTTAAGGGTACGACCAACACTCGGCTGATCGAACTGGCAGACCGATTGGTGGGTGTGCTTGAGCCAGAAGGCATGCGCCGCGCGTTTTTTACTTCGGGCGGCAGCGACAGTGTAGAGACAGCACTGCGGTTAACGCGCCAGTTTTGGAAGCTGGCAGGACAGCCGGGTAAGGTCAAATTCTTCTCCTTCAAAAAGGGTTATCACGGAACTCATTTCGGTGGTGCCTCAGTCAACGGCAATGACCGTTTCCGCAAGAGTTATGAGCCACTGCTGCCGGGTTGCATCCAGTTGCCTTTCCCATCGCTTTACCACAATTCATTCGGGATTGAAGATATTGACGAGTTGACGGACGTCTGTCTCAGGCAGATCGAACAGGAGATCAACTATCAAGGTGCAGACAGCATTGCGGCTTTTATCGCAGAACCGGTGCTCGGTGCTGGCGGTATCCTGGTGCCTCCGCCAAGTCTGTGGCCGGCACTGCGCGCGTTGTGCGACAAATACGATATTCTCTTGATCGCCGATGAAGTCGTCACCGGTTTCGGGCGGACGGGTTCCTGGTTCGGCTCTCGGGCCTGGGGTGTCAAGCCCGATATGATGTGTTTTGCCAAAGCCATCACCTCCGGCTATTTTCCATTCGGGGCGTTGATGCTTAATGAACGGATTGAAACCGTGTTTATGGAAAGCGGTCCCGACGGAGCCATCGGCCATGGCTATACCTACTCCGGCCATCCGGTCGGCTGTGCTGCGGCACTCGCAACACTGGATGTCACGTTCGGTCAGGATTTGCCCGGCAATGCATTGGCACGAGGTGAGCAGTTGATGACTTCACTCAAGGCGCTGCAGGCAGAACACGAAATGATCGGTGACGTACGGGGAAAGGGCCTGATGGTGGGCATCGAACTGGTGGCTGATCGTGAATCGAAAACTCCATTGGACCTGCAACTCGGCGAAGCCCTGGCCGATCGAGTTTTCGCCGCCGGCGCGATGATCCGTGTGACTGGAAACATTATCATCATGTCGCCGCCTCTGGTGATTACTGAATCGGAGATTGATTCCCTGACACAGGCACTGTCTGTCGGCTTTGCCGGAGCCTGAAACAGCGCCCAAGCCTTGAATTAGGCAGGTCTCTTGACTAAAGTGGTCGATGTAACTTGCTGGTGAAAGTGTCGCTCCCTCGAGATGCTTGATTCTTGTGGAAACAGCACACTGAAAGGTGAGGTGCTTTGTGATAATTCTAACTGTGGAGGATAAGACATGAAAATGACCTTGAAGCTGACCGTACTGAGTATCCTGGCCTCGTTTCTGGTATTCGGTTCGGCCGCCCAGGCTGAGTATCCCGAAAAACCAGTGACCTTTATTGTGCCCTGGCCACCAGGTGATCTCGAAGACATCACTACCCGCATGATCGCGGAAGAATTTCAGAAAGAATACGGAGTTGCCGCGGCCGTAGTGAACAAACCGGGCGGTGGCGGTGGTCCGTTTCCGGGTGCTGCCGAGGTGGCAAATGCGCCGGCTGATGGCTACACCATTGGATCATTTGTTATCGGTGTACCGATCATTGGCCCACTGGTTGGTGTACCTGGATTTGAGGACCCCGATCTGTTTGAGCCGGTCGGTATCTTTATCATTTATCCGTTTCTGCTGGCTGCCAGTGGAGATGCACCCTACAACAACATGGCTGAACTGGCCGAGTATGCCAAGTCCCATAAGGTCGCCCTGGGGCATTTTGGTTATGGCCTGATTCCGACCCGCGCAACATTTGTGGCTGCGATGGAGCTTGGGTTTGAGTTTGGCAGCGAAGCAGCATTCGACATGAACGATTGCAATACGTTGGCCAGTGGCGATGCTGATGTGATTAACACCACCGCGGCGTTGGTACTACCGTGTCTGGATGACCTCAATATTCTGGCGACTATCACTGGACCTGACCGGACTTCAGTGACGCCCAATGTTGCGACACTGAGCGAACAGGTACCTGGAATTGATGTTCCGACTCTTTGGAATGGTCTGTTTGTTAAGAAGGGAACGCCACAGATCGTTAAGGATAAGATCGCAGCTGTCGCTAAGCGGGTGGTTGCCAGTGATGCGGTCGCAAAACTTGCTAAGGACACAGGCGGTATCTTCTTCTGGGAAGGTCCAGCCGAGGCTAAAGCACGTATTGCCCGTGACTGGAAATCTACCGAGTGGATGTTTAAGAAGATGGGAGATCTGTAATCGGTCACTACGATTATTTAGTGGTTCTGAGTCGGGCGGCATAGCCGCCCGATTTGTTTTCAGGATGTAAGCTTCATGGATCAATCCGACAATGCCCGATCCAGCGCAGCCATCAACCTCTTCTGTGCTGCGTTCATTGTTGTGGTGACGCTGGTCTTGGCAAGTCAGCTGGGCAGCCAGACCCGCTGGCTCAAACGCGTTGATCTGGTCATGCAGCCCGGATTCTTTCCGGCCCTCGGTCTGCTGGTGATGGGTATGCCGGCGCTCGTCTTGTCCGTAGTGTCGTTCCGTCAGGTGCGTTCTGGCATAGAGTTGGAATCACCGCGTATCATCGTCGCCGGCTTTCATCGCTGCTGCGAGTTTGCCGTATGGTTTCTGGTCTACGTATACATCATCCGATGGGTTGGCTACCTGGTGGCGACATTGCTGTTTATGCCGGCGCTCAGTCTGCGGGTGGGGTTTCGTGGTGTACGATGGATGGTGACGGCGGTACTGATCGGACTGGTGATCGTACTGCTGTTTAGGACCGGGCTTCAGGTCCGTTTGCCGGATGGTTATGTCTATGGTTACCTACCGCCGGAGATACGCAATTTCATGATCCGTAACTTCTGAATTGTCCCATGATCGAGTTACTGCTCGAGTCGTTAATGCTGATCGCTCGATGGGACGTCGTGATTGCACTTTTAGTCGGTGCCATTGGCGGGGTTATCATCGGTGCGATTCCGGGTGTCGGTCCCGCGGTTGCCATCGCGATACTTCTGCCGGCAACTTATAAGCTCGAACCCCTGGTTGGACTGACGCTGTTACTGGGTATTTACGGTGCGGCACTTTATGGCGGTGCTATTCCGGCAATTCTGATTAACACACCGGGTACGCCCGTCAATGCGTTGACGACTTATGACGGCCACCCCATTGCCAGGCGTGGAGAACCGCGTCGGGCGCTGTCGCTCGCCTACAGTGCCAGTTTTATTGGTGGGATCGTCAGTGTGCTGGCGCTGATTTTTCTCACACCTAAGCTGGCGGCAGTCGCGCCTTACTTTGGCAGTCGGGACATCCTGATGGCGGCACTGTTGGGACTGATACTGGTGATATTGACCCACCGTGGGCAGACGTTGGCGGCAGCCGCGTTGGTTGGTATGGGCGTGTTCATCACGGTGGTTGGTATGGAACCGGTTCGTTTCAGTGATCGTTTTGTTTTCGGCTTACCCTGGTTACGCGGTGGTCTGGCACTCATTCCAGCCGTTCTCGGCCTGTTTGCAATCTCGCAGGCGTTTATCCTTTTGCAAGCCTCGGATGTGCCTCGACAGATTCCCAAGGTGGAGGGTAGTCCCTTTGCCGGTTTGTTTGAAGTCTTTCGACGGCTTAAGCGGGTCGCCCTGTGTTCGTCCGGGTTTGGGATCATCATGGGCATCATCCCTGGGGTGGGCGAGTTCCTGGCGCAGTTTTTTTCCTATGGTCTGGCGCAAAAACTCAGTAAGACACCGGAAAAATTTGGTAAAGGATCTTCTGAGGGATTGGTTGCGGCGGAGTCTGCCAACAATGCCGTACCGGCCGCAGCGATGATTCCATTACTCGCTTTAGGTATCCCCGGTGAGGCCCTGACGGCCATGATGTTGTCGGTTTTCCGGGTACACAACCTGATTCCCGGGCCAAAACTCTTTGAGACACAGGCGGAATTTGTCGTCGGTCTTTATGTGTGTTTGTTTCTCATTAACTTTGTTGTGTTGGCTTTTTTGTTGACAGCCACACCCCTGTTGATCCGTGTCATCAAAGTGCCAGAAAGGTTTCTTGGCGTGGTGGTACTGACGCTGGCACTGGTCGGCGTCTATTCCATTCGTAACAGCTTACCCGACTGCTGGGTGGCTATTGGATTTGGTCTACTCGGTTACGTGCTTCGCCGTGTCAACTGGCCGCTGGTGCCAATCATTCTGGGCATGGTGCTGGGGGAGATTATCGAGGCCAAGCTGCGTACCAGCATGGCCCGGGTTGAGACGCCGCTGGACTTCGTTAATCGACCGGTCTCGGCCACCATTGCGGTCATAATTGTGCTGGCGCTTGCGGCACATGTCTGGACGGAAATCCGCAATTACCAACAGCGTCGGACAAAGACGTCGCCCTCGGCCTGACAACAGCGTGTCGCAGACGGAATGAACCAGGCCGGCGTAATGCCTATGGAGCGCCATGACCTGATTATCGATTTTGGTGGCGTTATCACTTATTCGCTTTTCGAACGGTGCCGCGATATCGAACAGCTTTATCGACTGCCAGAGAAGTCACTCAACTGGACAGGCCCGTTTGATCCACTGGGTGATGAATTCTGGCAGCAGTACCTAAGCGGGCAGATCTCAGAGCGTGACTACTGGTATACCCGATGCGGTGAACTCGGACAGATATTGCGAGAAGAGATAACGATCAGGAAACTTGTCACGGACCTGAGGAACTTCAAGCCGTCCGTTCGACCCGAAGCTGAAACCCTGATACGACAAGCCCGGGCCCAAGGCTGCAGAGTTGGCCTGCTGACCAATGAATTGGAACTATTTCACGGGCCGGAAGTGTATGACGCGTTCGAGATACTGGACAGTTTTGATGCCATTGTCGATGCGACACACACTGGCATCCTCAAGCCTGAGCCACAAGCCTACCAGTTGGCAGTGGAATCGCTCGATACTTCATTTGAATCCGTCGTTTTTGTTGACGATCAGCAGAAGAATGTCGATGGCGCGATTGACTGCGGGATTGAAGCCATTCGGTTAGACATTACGGATCCAGAATCCGGGTTTGATGATGTTCGACGCGTGCTGAAACTCACCTGATTCGTATTCGATGTTATTCCGGAGCCACTGGGATGAACACTTATAGAGGGTTGTACAGAATAGACTGAGTACGAATCGGCATGTGACTGGCTGGTAACCGACATCACTGTTAATTGTTTTATACTGAGTTTTGACGCGAACAGAAAAATTGTCTGATTCTATGAACTCTCCATCCAACGAGTTGATGAGTATGCTGTCAGAGTACTTGTCTCTTGATCATCTATCGTGCTACTCGCTTCCCCCTGAGGCTTATACCGATCTTGATTTACATGCGCTGGAACTGGATGCTATTTTTAGAAAAGAGTGGCTCTGTGTGGGCCGATCGGAATACATTCCGGCCCCGGGGGACTATTACTGTATAGATATTCTTAATGAATCTTTAGTGGTCGTACATGGGCAGGATGGGGTGATACGTGCATTGTCGAACATTTGCCGTCACCGCTTTATGCCCGTCGCTCAAGGGAGTGGAAACACGAAGCGTTTTGTTTGTCCCTACCATGCCTGGACCTATGAGACCGACGGGAGTTTATACGCTGCACCTTTTATGAAAGGTTCCTCTGTGTTCGATAAGTCCCTTTGTAGCCTGCCAAGTTACCGGCTCGAAAGCTGGTGTGGATTCTTGTTTATTAACTTGGATGATGATGCGCCGCCACTCCTCGACAAAATGCAGACAGCAGATAAGTACCTCGTAAATTATCGGCTCAACGAGCAAACAGAAATTATGCACTACCAGACTGAGTGGGCGGGTAATTGGAAGTTGTCGGCAGAAAACTCCATGGAATACTACCACCACGTGGGGTTACATAAAGATACAGTTGGAGGGCAGTTACCCGCAAAAAACACGTATTTACCGGCAAGTCCTGAGGACGGTTCTTTCACGCATGAACGATGTCGGATGGATGATGCCTACATCGGAGGTGAAGACCATCCTTTCAACCCGATGGGTTATTTGGATACGTTTTCTGACGAAGACCTGTATACCGGCTACATGGTGTACATCTTTCCGGCATTTACGATGGCTATGCGCCCCAACACCAACAACTGGTTGAGTTTCAGTCCTGCAGGGGTAAGCAATACGCGAGTATTGGGCGGTTATCTAGTCTCAAACGAGGTCGCTCGTGACCATCCCAATATTGCTGAGGAACGACGAGAACTCATCCTTAAAGTGAACGAGGAAGATGCAAAGGCGACGACCGAGTTGGCTAAAGTGATGATGTCTAGCAAGGCCCAACGTGGACCCCTCAGCCCGTTCGAAGGCACATTAGTGGAATTTTATAGATACCTGGCCCGCTCACTGATTGACTAACAAAGCACATCACCATGAAGAAAAAGCATCACAGTCGGGTCAGCCGAGAAAATCGTCGATGATTGAGACCATCAGCGCCGAAGAACTGGCAAGAGATCCAGGTTATCCGGGCATGGTACCCGGGCACGTGGCACAAACGGTTTATTATGCACCGTTTAAGAAACTCACTGAAGCAGACCTCGAGGGGTTTTGGGTTCTGGAGTACCGGTGGCCCAACGGTTGTACGCCCTATGGGTTGATGTTCTGTGAACTGGCGCTGACCTGGGCCATGCAATACGCCTCGCATCACTCACCGCTGCCGCCGACCAATGGCTATGACATGCGTGTCGCTGGTACGCACTTGTTCGGGTCTGAACTGGCTCTGGACTCCGAAGCAATTCTCGAAGCGCGTGATCAGCGGTTGGCCCAGCGGCTGCCGCAGTTTGTTGATGACTTTGACCGTATCTGGACTCAGGAGATCGATGCGTTGATGGTTGCCAACCGTTTGATCGAATCCTATGAGACGTCCGGACGAAGTCCGGAAGAGATGGGGGATTACTTGGTGTATACGCGCGAGCACGTGCGTTGGAGTTGGGAGCGGCACTTCGAACTCATGTACCTGCTACTTATCAATCACGCCGGGTTTTATGATTTGTGCACAGAATTGTCGATACCGCACGCTGACGTCGCCACGTTCCTGCAGGGGTACGACAGCCGGATCAGCCAGGGTGACCGTGCTCTGTGGCAGATGGTAGACCTGGTAAGAGAGAAAGATCTGACTCAGTGGTTTACCAGCACCGAAACGTACTCGGACCTTCTGAGGAGAATGCGCACTGCCGGTGGTAAAGCCGCACATTGGACAGATGCTTTTGATCAATTTCTAGATGAATGGGGTTGGCGCACCGAAACAGTGGCAGATCCGCTCTCACCCAGTTGGATCGAAGACCCTGCGCCCGTTCTGCAGTCTATTGGTACCTATCTTGGGTCTGGTGAACGACCTGATTTTGATGCGAAGCGCAAAGCGGCTGAGGACGACCGAGAAAATGCACTGGAGGCGGCCCGTTCACGACTGAGTCGTGCCGAGCAGCGTGAATTCGACCAGACGCTCGACAGTTGCCGTAAGGCCAATTTTCTATGGTGGAACGAAGATCACAATTTTTACATTGACTACCGTACGGCTATCCCGATGCGCAAAGCCGCGCTGGGTCTGGGCCAGGCTTTGGATCTGGAGAATCCGGAAGACACCGTGTTCTGCTTTTATCCCGAGTTGCTGGCTTTGGCGCGTGGTGAAACAAGATGGAACGAATTGTCGGCACAGGTGGGCGAAAGAAAAGACTACTACTGGTCCTGGCGGGAGCGCCGTCATCAGATACCGAAATTTCTGGGGGTACCGCCTGAATCATTGAGTGATCCTATTCTGACGGAGCTCGACGGGTTCACACCGGCGTTTCTGGAAACGCTCAAGACTGAAAGCAATGCTACTACGCTGAACGGTATGCCAGCGAGTCGCGGGTCGGCCACCGGGCCTGCACGGGTACTGCAGGGCGCTGACGACATTCATCAAATACAAACTGGCGAGATACTGGTCTGTGAAGGGACGACGCCGAGTTGGACCCCGGCGTTTACCAAAATTGCTGGCTGCCTCACCGACCAAGGCGGTACGCTGTCGCATGCGGCCATTGTGGGTCGGGAATATGGCATCCCCTGTGTGGTGGCCATGGGTAATGCAACAGCTCGGATCAAAACAGGCGATACCCTGGCGCTCGATGGCACTACCGGTACGGTAACAATTCTCCAGCGGGCACAGGGATAACACAGGTTCTGTCCTGCGAGTCGTATCACGGCATCAGCGCGGGCCAGACAGTGCTGAACATGCCTGACGGGCGGTCAGTATTCAAGCTCTATCTGTTGTCTATCATCGATCGAGATGAACCGGCGTTGTACGACTGGGCTAGTTCGCGGTTTTCGATGTCGGAATTTAAGGTCCGTTTTCGTGAGAGGGGCTATGAAGGCGTGGGCGGCAATGACCGACATCTGGCACATTGTTGTAACAATCCAGATAACGTTTGCCATCGGCATCGTAAAGCCAGACATCTTCCCCGCGAACGATGTGTACGGGATCGTCATAGAACACGGGTGCGTTCTCGCCGAGCTGTCAGGGTTTCAGATTATTGATTCATAAGTCAGGATGATACGCCAGGTTTTAATGTGATCAATCAGACATGGCTGCATGGCGTAACTCGTCATAGTCTCTTAAGTTTAGTGTTTGGCCAATCGTGTTTTGCCAGCGCTGGTTAAAAAGGTCGCGCACAGAAGCTGATAGCTTTCTACGTTGTACACCAACTGGGGCGACTTTGTGCGTTTCACCACCGGGTGGTAATCCAAGAATCGGGTCCAGGTACTCGCGTAACAGATGATCATCAAACTGACCCGCGTGGGCTCGCATGAAGTTCAGACTGGTGTGTTGTAATGTCATCTGAGCAAGCTCTGTATCAAGGGTAATGCCCACGTGTTTCGCAACGCGGGCAATGATCGCTGCGGGGTTGTCTAGAAAGTCTTCGTAGCACAGAAACAGCACATTTTCATTTTGCCGTTGTGGCCACCAGGTCAGCACATGGTGCCAGTAGAGCCCCGAGCCCGTGCCACCAAGGATCATTTTTTGTGCAAATTCATCGATCGATATACTGCCGGTCTCAAAGGCCCAGCCGGAGAAGAATCGGTAGAAGGAATCCGCCAGTGACAGTGGATCACGTGTCATGTGAATAAAGCGACCGACATCGGCCAGTTTATCCGCAGGCCGGTGGGTCTTGAAAACACGAGGTGATGCGACCTGTTCGGCACCGGGGTCGATGCCGATGTCCCAGGCGGATTCAAACCAGGGCACCACTTCCGTGATCTCATCGAAACTCATATCGCCCCGTGTCCGTAACGTGTGTAGCATCTGCTGCAGCAGTGTCGTTCCGCACTTGGGATAGGTGGCAATAAATACATCAGTCGCTTGCACGAGTGCCTCATCTGCCCGCCGTTCGCTTTCGTCGCTGCGGAAATGCTGCATGCGTTTTTGCATGCCGGCCAGTGTGGTGGGTCGGCTGGCCGGGCCGGGCCAGCGTGGTCGACTGGTGTTGATCATGTCGCGTGTTCCATGTCTCGACGATTATCCGATAAATGCCAGTAACAGCAGTCGGATACCCAACACGGTCAGTACCGCGCGGAACAGTTGCGTAAACAGCTTTTCCGGCAGACGGTCAAGAATGTGCCTGCCCGCGAGCGTGCCCAGAAAGCCGCTGACTATCATGGCTGCCAGTGCCGGAAGCCATGGCAGGAACTGGAAACCCAGAAAACCGAATATCACCCCTTTTAGCCCATGCTGTACCGTCATACAAATCGCATGGGTGGCCACCAGTTTTTTGCGGCCCAGGCGCTCCGGCGAAAGAAAGGCCGAAACCAGGGGGCCGGTACCGCCGACAAATAGGCTGGCGAAGCTGGTGACGGCGCCGACGCCGAGGAAACCCGATAGCGGTATGTTGGAGGGGCGCAGTTTTGGGGTCCACACAGAATAGAGCACAAAAAGTCCGAGAATCGCGCGTAGGACTTCGACCGGGAGTGCAACAAATACCCTTCCTGCGATAACGACTCCAACGATTGAACCCAGCAAGAAGTAGCGTAGAACGGGCCAGTCGATGTGCTCAAACATAAGTCCGGCCCGACCCCCATTGGATCCAAACTGAACCACGCCATGTACGGGCAGCACGACCAATGGTGGAAGGAAAGAAGCCAGAGCGGCCAGAAATACGAGCCCTCCGCCTATGCCGACGGCTGCGGTCAGTGCTGAGGTCAGAAAGCTCAACAGCACCAGTCCAGTGGTCGACAGGATTGTCAGGTCAGGTGGAATAAAGTCGACGATGTTCATCAGGATTGAATGCTAACGTTAGCATAGTGTTTTGTTCCGGTACCGTATCAGTTCGGCATGACCTTGTAGAATAGTCAGTCAACTGCAATGGAAGTTGAACGGGGAATTGAGTCGAAAGATCATGAAGGAAGATACAAAGCTTGTACACCTGGGGCGTGGCCCCAGCAGTTTTGAGGGCACAGTCAATTTACCGGTGTACCGTGCGTCCACCATTCTATCGACGGATATGGACAGTTACATTCATAGATTCGATGACGAGAAAAACTTCACGGATATTACCTACGGCGCACGCGGTACCCAGAATTCACGGGCATTGGGTGAAGCAATCGCTGATCTTGAAGGCGGACATGGCACCATAGTTACTACATCGGGATTGTCCGCCATTAGTGTGACTCTGGGTGCATTGGTCAGTGCTGGCGATCATATCCTGATCTCGGACAGTGTTTATGGTCCAACGCGTACTTTCTGTAACCAGGTGTTGAGCCGATATGGTGTCACCACGGAATATTACTCGCCGGACATCGGTGACGCGATCGCGGAACTGATCCAGAAGAATACACGGTTGGTACTTATGGAAGCACCCGGTTCGCTCACTTTCGAGATGCAGGACATCCCTGGAATTACCCGGGCTGCTAAGGAAAAAGGTGTGCTGACGGTTATGGACAATACCTGGGCCACACCGGTATTTTTTCGACCGCTTGAACACGGTGTCGACATCTCGATTCAGGCTGGCACAAAGTACATTGCCGGTCATTCAGATCTCGTCATCGGCATGATAACGTCGGCTCGTGAAGCCACTCACAAAATGATGGTCAGCCATGCGCAAAATCTCGGTGACGCAGCCAGTCCGGATGATTGTTATCTCGCTCTTCGAGGGCTACGTACGCTTTCTGTTCGGCTTTACCGGCAACAGGAATCAACGTTAAAAGTAGCTGCCTGGCTGGCAGATCAGCCTCAGGTATACCGCGTGCTATATCCGGCGCTGCCGGGTGATCCTGGCCATGCACTGTGGAAGCGTGACTTCAAGGGTGCATCCAGTTTGTTTGGGCTCGCGATGCATTCTGAAGACGAAACCGCAGTGAAAGCGATGGCAGATAGTCTTAGGTATTTCCAGATAGGCTCCTCCTGGGGTGGTTATGAGAGCCTGATTGCGTTTAACCATATGCCGGTTGCACGTGAACGGGTGTCATGGACCGAGAAGCCGTTCATGCTTCGGGTACACATTGGCCTTGAGGATCCAGAGGACCTGATCGCCGATCTTACGCAGGGTCTGGCAAGAATTTGAACTGTTCGAGCCTTAAGCTCAGTGCGGGTGGGATTTACTAAAGGAGTTGTCTTGTGACGAACCCAGGAAATGTTCTTTTCATCATGGCGGATCAGCTGCGCTGGGATTACCTGTCCTGTTATGGTCATCCCACGTTGAAGACACCTCACCTGGACCGTCTTGCAGAACGCGGTGTGAGGTTCGATCGGGCCTACTGCCAGTCACCGATCTGTGGACCCTCACGCATGAGCTTCTATACCGGCCGCTACATGCGCTCGCACGGTTCGACCTGGAATGGATTTCCCATGCGGGTGGGAGAGAAGACCCTTGGTGACCACCTGCGTCCGCTCGGTGTGCGAACAGCATTGGTTGGAAAAACACATATGATTGCTGATCGCGAAGGCATGCAGTGGTTGGGTATCGACCCGGATTCAGACATCGGCGTCAGTGTGGCGGAATGCGGATTTGAACCTTTTGACCGGGACGACGGTATGCACCCCGAGGGGTATTACGACGTTGATCCACGCTACGACGACTACCTGCGTGAACAAGGTTATGGTGGTGCCAACCCCTGGGAATTGTGGGCCAATTCAGCCGAAGGTGAAAACGGTGAACTGTTGTCTGGCTGGCTGCTGGAAAACAGTGGGAAGCGGGCTAGATTACCAGAAGAACATACCGAGACACCGTACATGACCCGCCGCTGCATCGAGTTCATCGAGTCCGCAGGCGATCTGCCGTGGTTGTGTCACCTTTCGTTTATCAAGCCGCACTGGCCGTACATTGTGCCGGCGCCTTACGATGAAATGTATAGTGTTGACGACATTATTCCTGTGGTTCGTTCGGGAGATGAAAGGGAGAATCCGCATCCTGTGTACGGGGCGTTCCAGAATCATCCGGTCTGCCGCACCCTTTCAGACGACAAAGTACGCGAACGGGTGATCCCCGCCTACATGGCGCTGGTCAAGCAGATCGACGATCAAATGGGAATACTGTTTGACTACCTTGATGCAAAGGGCCTTTTTGAAAACACCATGATCGTATTTACCTCTGATCATGGTGACTATCTGGGTGACCACTGGATGGGAGAGAAAGACCTGTTTCACGAGCCCTCCGTACGCATTCCGCTGATTATTTATGATCCGCGGGCATCTGCGGATGCCACCCGCGGGTCGGCAAGCCAGGCGCTGGTGGAAAGTATCGACCTGGCACCTACCTTTCTGGAATTTTTTGAGGGTGATCCTTGCCCGCAATTTATCGAAGGCTGTTCGCTGACGCCTTTGTTGAATAACCAAACCGGTGCACCGTGGCGTGAGGTCGCAATTTCCGAATACGACTATGCGACCCGTCGGGCGCGGTTAGCCTTGGGGATAGACCAGGCCGACGCACGACTGATTATGGCCTGTGATCAGCGTTGGAAGTATGTGTATGCCTGTGGATTTCGACCAATGCTGTTTGACCTTGAGAATGATCCGCAGGAGCTCAATGACCTCGGTGAAGATCCGGCGTATGCCGCCGAACGGGACCGTTTACATGCCGCGATATTTGAATGGGCTTGCCGTCATCACACCCGTACGACGCTCTCCCCTGAGCGGATCAATGCCATGTCGGGCAGGGAGCCTCCGGGAATTGTGATTGGCTGCTGGGATGAAGAGACTGCACGGGAAAGAGGTATCTGGCCGGTGGTGCCGCCGGGCCTGAACTAAACCGGGGCAGTCAGATCAGCGGCGAATTCGGTTCCAGGCCGAGGAGAATCCGACCATAGGCTTCGGCGTTGACGTCCAGCAGTAAAAGACCATGCATGTTGATCGCATGCAAGTCTCGTGAGGCGCGTTGAAGCAGTTTGTCCCGTGCAAGACCCGACGCACCGCCATTGATAAAAAGCAAGTCAACCGCCTCCAGGCAGAATCGCACTGCCTGGGCACAGTCCATCCGGACACGCGCTCTTTCCAGTACAGGCATCGCTGTATCCCGTTCCGCATAGTTGTCAATGGTGTCTGCCGATCGGTAAAGCAGCAGTTCGGCGGCATCGATTCGGGTTGCCGCATTGGCAGTGTTCATCTGCGTGGGTGGCCACTCGGTCTGCACGTGGTCGGTATAGGCCATTACCTTGCCCTGGATGTTGTCTCGGTAATCAGCTAGAGAAGCTTTCGCACAACCGATTGCCGAGCCAGTCAATGCCAGCGCCAGAACCGGCGCCGCAGCGGACTTATACAGTGTGCCTTCATGCAGGTCCCTGCCGGGTGAGTGTCCCTGAAACAACGCCGGCATTGAAATGAACCGGTGAGAGGGAACGGTCACGTTCTTGCCCGACAGGGAATGACTGCCAGTGCCGGCGAGTCCGGCTGAGTGCCAGTCATCGAGATTGTCGATGTCCCCGGGTGGAATCAGGAAGTCTCCCCAGTCTTCCACCTGACCATTTTCGTCAACGACTTCAGCGCCCAGCATCAGCCAGTCCGCGTAGTCGGAGCCCGAACCAAAGGGCCAGAAACCGTTCAATTGAAATGAACCATCGGCACGCTTAACGGCCTTACCCCGGGGGCCCACGACGGCAGCAACAAATGCATTCGGGTTGTTGGCATAAACGTCGTCCTGTGCCTGACGGGACATGTGCCCGATCAACCAACTGTGCGCGTGGGCCACACCGACCACCCAGCCGGTGCTGACACAACCCTCTGACAATGCTGACACGACGTCTAAATGGGTCCGCAGGGTCAGTTGGTGTCCGCCAGATCGTTCGGGTTGCAGTGTCTTGAACAGCCCATGGTCTCGCACCAGGTCAATCCCTTCACGGGTCAGTCGACGGGATTGTTCTGCTTCAGGTGCGAGGACCTTTAGTCGAGGCGCGATCCGCTTGGCTGAAGCTTTAACAGCCTCAGCGCCGGCGGATTCACGAGGGGTCAGGCCAGTTTTTGGAGCAGCCATACATTTAAGCTCAGGTGGGTCGGCATACCTGCGAGTGGCTGTTCAGACACTACCCCAAATCCGTTCAGCTGTTGCCGTCACCAGTTCGAGTTTTTGTTTTTGTTCGTCTTCAGTTAGCTTGTTGCCTTCTTCGGTCGAGGCAAAGCCACATTGCGGTGCGATGCCGAGTTGATCAAGGTCGGCATATTTCGATGCTTCGTCAAATTTACGACGCAGCGTATCAGGGCTTTCAAGTTCGCCTGATTTGGTCGTAACAAACCCGACCATCACCCGCTGGTTACCTTTTGGTAGTAACCGCAACGGTGCAAGATCCCCCGCCCGTTCTGTGTCGTATTCCAGAAAAAATACATCAATTCCCGTTTGATTAAACACCGCATCGGCCACTGGGTCGTAGGCACCCTCAGCCATCCAGGCCGACTGAAAATTCCCACGACAAAGGTGCATGGCGATGGTCATATCAGACGGTCGGTCCTGAATGGCTTCCCGCATCATCTGGGCGTATCGAGTGACCAGCCAGTCCGGATCAAGCCCTTGGTTTGTTTTTTCAGCTCTGATCTTTGGGTCACATAGGTAAGCAAAAAAGATGTCGTCCATTTGGAGATACCGGCATCCCGCTGTATAAAAAGCTTTGATCGCTTTTTTGTAAGTGGCTGTGATATCAGCGAACAAGACGTCAAGATCGGCGTATTCCGCTGGCAGTATGTCTGCCGCAGCCGTCCGGAAATGACAGCAACTCGGGCCTGGTATTGAGATTTTCGGCTGCACATCAGCCACCGATGCGAGGTACGTAAAATGAGCTAGCATGGGGTGGTCGTCGGGAAAATCGAGTCTGCCTGGAATCGTGGGAAATATCGGCCGAAGGACAGCGCCGGAGAACTGAAGGCCTTGGTCGCGTTCTGCCAGTTCGAAGCCGGTCAGGTGACCCATGAAGTCGTAGTGCCAGAACGAGCGCCGATACTCACCGTCGGTGACTGCTTTGAGTCCAGCAGATTGTTGCATGACAACGGCTTGCCGAATGGCGTCGTCTTCAACTTGTGATAGGGTCGCAGCATCGATACTGCCTTCCTCGATGCAAGCTTTGCGAGCGTCTTTGACCGCCTGCGGTCTCAACAAGCTGCCGACATGATCGGCTCTAAAAATAGGTTTCTTTTCCAACATATGAGTGCGTACCTTTTGGTTGCAACAATGTTATAAGTTGAAACCACTAACTGGGTAGCATAGAACATTGTTAACATGTGCTAGTCATAAGTAAAGGAAAACTGAGGTTTTGGTTTTAAGCAATTAACTATTCGCGGTGCGAAAACCGGGATTTGAATGCCGGATCAATGGTGATCGGTTGCACTGGGATGCTAACGAATCGTTGTCCTATCTAGAAGATGCAAGATTAAAAGTTTTAGCAGATATTGATGAAAATTAGTCTATCAACGCAGATGATGCAGCAGGTGGCCGGTAGTATTGGCCTGATTTTTTCCTGTTTTATCGTTTATTCGATTACTGTCGCATTGATAGACGAAGCCGATATACGCTTTATAGCTGTTGCCGTAGGATTTATTGTTGCTTTAACTGCGAATCCGCTCGCAAGCCAGATTAAGGCCAACCAGTGGCGATGGGTTGGATGGGTTGTAGATGTGTTACTTGTTGTATCTTTTTGTTACTCAGCCTGGTGGTTTTTTGAAGTTAAGGAAGAACTGTGGACTGGGTTTTATATTGGAACTCCAGCGAATATATTCGCAGGCGCACTGGGTCTGGTGGGCCTGCTTGAAGCAACCCGTCGAGCCTGGGGCTGGTCTTTGGTAATCCTTGCCTTTTGTTTCGTTTCCTTTGGTTTTGCAGGACCGTATCTCCCAGGAGTCTTACAGCATTTTGGAATGGATCTGAGTAATTTTATGCAGATTGCGTGGTACTCGTTCGATGGAGTCTTTGGACGCGTTACAGGATTAGTTTTCAATACTGTTCTGGTCTTCCTGATCCTTGGCGCAATGATGAGCCAAACCGGTGCCGGAGACAGCCTCATCAAAATATCTACTGTGCTGACAGCTCGAATTCGGGGGGGAGCTGCGCATGCGGCAATCGTTGCCAGTGCGTTGTTCGGCATGATGAGTGGATCTGTTGCAGCGAACATAGCCGGGACCGGTGTATTCACTATTCCGATGATCAAGAAACAGGGCTTTTCAAACAACTTTGCGGCTGCAGTTGAGGCATCCGCTTCATCCGGCGGCCAGTTGACCCCCCCTATCATGGCTGCTGCCGTGTTTGTGATGGCTGACCTACTGGGGGAGCCCTACTTGTTGCTGATAGCAGCGGCGGCTCTGCCGGCACTGTTCAAGTACATCAGTTTATTTGCCCAAGTGTATGGGGAAGCGCTGCGTTTGGGTCACGAGTCAGTCAGCCGTGAGAAATTAACAAGCCTGACCCGGCGCGATTACGTCAATGCCCTGCTATTTGTATTGCCGTTATCAGCCTTAATGACGGCCTTTCTAATGGGCTATTCGCCGGCCATGTCGGGCTTTATTGGGCTGATGACGGCTTTGGTGATAGGGCTTGTGCTCAGCTCTGAATTCAGGCGAAATCCCATTAAAATAGTCAAAGCATTTTCGTTGGGTGGGGTGTCTGCGGCGAATATTATGGTCGCAGTTGCACTCATTGGTATCGTGCTTGGGGTCGTCAATGAGACGGGTATCGCGATACGGTTTGCCATCGCAATATCGGCATTTGGAGAAAGTTATCTGATTGTTGCGTTGCTGCTGGCAATGTTTGGTGCATTGATACTCGGTATGGGATTGCCGACGCTGCCTGCCTACCTCATCATTGCGATTATGATCGCGCCGGCCATAATCAAGGCTGGCGTCGATCCAATTGCGGCACATATGTTTGTGCTGTATTACGCGGTTTACTCTTCAATTGTGCCGCCGATTGCTTACGGTTGTTATGTGGCTGCACCCATTGCGGGCGGTAATCCGCTGGCGACGTCCTTAATTGCTCTTCGTCTATCAGTGATTGGCCTACTTGTTCCCTATGTTTTTGTTTACTCGCCTTCGTTGTTATTAATAGTTGATGGGTTCACATGGAGTGAATTGGCTGGAACAGTGATTCGATTAATTGCGGCTATATGGATGTTTGCAGCTTGCTTTGCGGGAGTAGACCCTGTCACAGGGCGTCTTTCAATGGCCCAAAGATTCATCCGACTCATTCTCGGCGGTAGTGCGCTATGGCCTGTTGTGGTGATCTGGCTCCCTGGTGTTTTACTGGCTTTTCTTGTGATCGTAATCGAGCGCGTCCGTTCTGTACGACCGATTTAACTCCCAATGGCGCAACTTACGACAATCGTTTCCCTTCATTGAGCGAACGCGCCGTTTTGAATTCCATGATTTGCTTCTGGGCAGTCAGTCAATTGACTCTATGTCTTCCTTCTGAGACTATGATTCAAGTGGGCTAGGCCTTGCTTAGGCTATCGGCTTATAGTACAAAAAGAAACCTATTTCAGAGGATGGAAAATGAAATTTACTAAGCTTATTAGTACGGTTGTTGGTGTCATAGCGATAGCTATGGCATCTCCTTCTCATGCGGAGCTCTATAGGGTGACATCAATAGCACCCGGCATGTCGCCGTTTGTGGTCAATACGGCAATTGCCAAGGTTGTAGGAAAGCATGTCCCGGGTGTTGATATGCAGGTTCGTGCCACGGGTGCGGCGACCCGGCATGTTGTTGAGGCAGCCACGGGTAAAGTCGATTTTTTCTTTAATTCTGGAACCATTAACTGGTTAATGGTCAAGAACCTCGGGCCATACAAGAAAATGGAGAATGCGCCAGAGTTAGAAAAGAATCTTGGCATGATATTTAACTACGAAATCGGACCCTACCACTACATCACTCGTGCCGACAGCGGAATTGAAAAACTGGAGGATATTGCAGGCAGGAAAATCTTTGCTGGCCCTCCCGGCGGCGCGGCCAAACGTGTTTGTCTGGGTAATATAAAGATGACAACGGGTCTTGTGGGTGGCAAAGACTTTGAGGCTGTAGATTTTGGCTTTGATGCCGCCATTCAAGCCTTTCAGGATGACAAGATTGATGTGATTGTTCTATCCACAAACTTTCCCAGCTCTTCTGTCAGTCAGTTTGCGCTTACCAAAAAGATTCGAATACTGGATATTGATACCGACAAGCTCTCGTCGAACTGGCCATCTTGGATGAGTGCGACCGTGGTCGAGATACCACCGGATGCTTACGGTGATAACCAAGTCAATACCAGTGCGGTGTCCACACACGGAGCTTTAGTTAACTTCTCTGCACGCATGGACCTTGACGAGGAAGTGGTTTATCAGGTGACCAAAGCGATCTGGGAACACGTTGATGAATTACACGAAGCGGCGGCCTGGATGAAGGATGTGATATCGCTGGACAAAGCGCTCGATTTCATTCCAAGTCGTCTCCATCCTGGAGCGGAAAGGTATTACAGGGAAATAGGTATGACGATTCCCGAGCCGACAACTTACGACTTCTAAAAAAGAACCGATTGAGAACCTTCCGAGTTTCATCACTCGGAGGGTTTTTTGTTTGGAGTTAGAAGCGACTAGACAGCTATAAATTTGGCAAGAATCCGACCAGCACCGTTTTTTGATCTGGATGCCGTGAGCACTTGTTCTGAATTTAGTTCGAGAATTCTAATTGTTGTTACGCTCGGCGCCAGCGACCTGCAGCGCGCACCGTTGAAACAGTAGATTGTGGAGCCGGATCAGGCAAGGCTGTAATGGGTCTTAGCTGAACGAAAAATAGCTCTCCCGTGTTGGTTAGCACCCACTCTGTATCGACAGGTGTCCCAATCTGTCGTTCAAGCCGGGAGACTTCTGTAGCGATTTGAATGACTTCAGCACAGGTCAGGCACGGTTCAGCCTGTAGCTTGGAATCTGTCTCGATTTCACGAACGGCGCCGGTAGACGGATCGATTACGCTGTGGACTTGTTTTGAGCCGAGCGTATAGTCCAGGATCCGCTGATCTTCCTTATCGACTGCAATCCTATCTGGTACGGTGACACCCTGAACAACGGCTTCGCCGTAGCCCCAACACCCCTCGATGATGATTCGATCCTGTTTGCCAGTTACCGGGTCGGCAGAAAATGCGACGCCGGCGCAGTGGGCAGGCACCATCGACATAACAATAACGGCCATAGGAGTCTCGCCGAAAGGAATTCCGCTACGGCGCCGGTAGCGCATAGCGCGTTCTGAAAACAGCGACGCCCACACTTGACGTACCGCGTTAACCAGTGGCTTGGGGCCTTGGATGTTGAGAAAAGATTCATACTGACCCGCAAAGCTGGCCTCTTTTGAGTCCTCACCACTGGCAGAGCTGCGCACCGCAACTGGTATCTCAGGATTCTCTTCAGTACCGGCCAAGGCACGGTAGGCAGCAGTGAGCGATAGCTCAAGCTCGTTGGGTAAGGGAGCGGCTAATAGTCGCTGGCGGCAGAGCTGACCGACCTGTTTAAGGCCGGTATCGTCATGGTCGGCCCAGCTTGATTCTGCAGCAGCCAGTGATGGGGCCAAAGCGTTGTCGTCGAGAAACATCTTAAAGGCTTCAGTGGTGATACAGAATGCTTCAGGTACGGGCGCGTCCCAGCGCCGAAGCCAATCCACGTGAACCATTTTGGGTCCCACTAGCGCCGGGTCTGTTGCCTCGATTACGCCAAGCACGACAGTGACGGGCGGTGCATGAGGCGTATCCGATGCGTCAGTCATACGCTTGTCATCGGAATCGCGCTTAGGAGGCCCAGCATTTACTGATGCTGGTCGAGAGTTTGAACCAGTTCATCCAGTAGTTGTTGAAGATGCTCCAGGCGCTCCTTGCCGAACCATTGGGCAATGTCGCTGTAGCGTGTATCCGACCAGATGGCCGCCTCGGTAACCATTGCCTGGGCAGTAGATGTGGACGACACCATCGTTTTCCTGAGGTCATCTTTATTGGCGTGGCGGCGAATGAGGTTGCGCGCCTCAAGAGTCTGCATGATTCGTGACAGGCTGGGCATGCTGATGAAAATGGCCTGTGACAGTTCGCCAGCTGTCATGGCGCTCGCAGACGTCACCATGCGCAGTACTCGCCATTGTTGTTCGGTGACGTTGTATTTGCGGAAGATCGGCTGAAACTGGCTGACGGCTGCGTGCCGTGCCCGCAGCAGCCTGATGGGCAGCGTGTGGGAGAAGTCGTTCAGGCCGTGAGAGGATGTGTCCTTGTCGGGAACGGGTGGCGACGAATGCTTGGAGTCGCTGTTATTCATCGACGACCGTGTTACGCAGCAGTCCTATACCGGGTACCTCGACTGCGACCTCATCGCCGGGTACAAGAAAACGGGGAGGATCGAATCGGGCACCTGCACCCGTCGGGGTGCCGGTTGAAATGATATCGCCAGTTTGAAGGCCGGTGAAGGTCGAGAGATAGCTAATCAAGTACGAGAACGAAAACAGCAGATTGGCGGTTGTATCATGCTGGCGCTGTTCACCATTGACGCGGGTGGTCACGGTCAGATTGTCGTAGTTGTCGAATTCATCTGCCGTCACTAGCCAGGGCCCTACAGCACCGGATCGATCGAAATTCTTGCCCTGGGTCACATTGAATTTGCCGTGCCGCATCCAATCCCGGACGCTGCCTTCCTGCAGGATTGTCAGCCCAGCAATGTGTGCTTCAGCATTTTCCTGGGTAATCCGTCGTCCAGGCTTGCCGATGACGATCGCGATCTCGCCCTCGTAGTCGAACTGCTCGGATTCCGGTGGTCGTACAATCGATTGCAGGTGCCCCACCAGTGAGCCGGGCGTGCGTAGGAATACACTGGGGTAGGGGGGCAGGGTCGTGTCGTCGTACTCTTCATTTCGATTGACGTAATTCACACCGATGCAGATGATTTTTTGCGGGTTAGTGATCGGCGGTGCATAACTGATCTCGTCCAGCGTAAAATCTGGTGCAAGTCCAGCACCCAGCACAGCCAGCTGTTCTGCGCCCAGATCAGTGAGGGCAGAACACAGGTTATCCGGTGTTTCAGACAGCCGGCTGAGATCAATCACACCGCTGTCGGTCACGATGCCATAGGCGCACCGGTTCTCTGTCAAGAAAGAAGTAAGTTTCATGTTGGTCTCAGTCTAGTAGGCCGGCGTTAGCGAGTACTTGATCGAGTCGGGCGGCGAGTTCTGCACTGGCCGCCACCATGGGCAGACGGTGTTCGTTTTCCGGGATGATTCCCAGGCGCTTCATCATGTACTTCATAGGGATTGGATTGGTGTCGAAGAAAACAGCCTTGTTAATCTCAAGCAATCGCTGGTGGATCTTGCGCCCTTCGCCGAGATCATTTCGCCACACCGCTTCACACAGTTCTGCCAGGGGCTTTGGTCTTAGGTTGCCCACGGCATTCATCAGGCCGCAGGCACCCACTGCCATCATGGGAAAACTGAGTTCCTCAAGACCGACAAAAATTCTGAAGTCATTTCCGACCCGTGCAAGGCATTCGGACACAAATCCGAGATCGTTGACGGCATGTTTCATGCCGACAAACTGTGGGGAACGATCTCGCAGTTCGGCGACTGTATCCAGTGTGACGGATACGGCGGTTCTCCCGGGGATATGGTAGATCATCCACGGTAGTTCATGAGGGGTGGTGACTTCGAGGTAATACTCGATCAGGCCTCGTTGAGGTGGCCGAATGTAATAAGGCGTAACAATCAGTAGCGCATCGACCCCTGCATTCACCGCGTGAGTGGTTAAATCTTGCGTTTCGGCGAGTGATTGGGAACCGGTGGCCGCGACCACTGGTATACGGCCTGCCACGGCCTCCATGGCGACGTCAATCAGGCGGTTGCGTTCGTCGACGGTCAGTGTGGATGGCTCAGAGGTGGTTCCATTGACCAGAATGCCATGAGATCCCTGTTTGATCTGAAAATCGACCAATCCGGCGTAACCGGCCAGGTCGACCTCACCATTGCGAAAGGGCGTGATCAGGGGGGGTATGGAGCCCTTGAGTTGTTCAACGCCAGCAGACATGCAGATACCTCCGGAAGTCAGTTTGTATCGGTTGAGCAGGCGGCAGGGGTTTAACCAACTTAATTAACATGTTAAATATTAGCATAACACTTATTTCAGCCACTGCTGCCAACAGGCAGGTAGGCTTACGTTATGCCCCATATCTTTATTGAGCACTCAGCAAACCTGTCTGCCCGCATCGACCTAGGCGATCTCACGCATACCGTGCACCAGGCTGCGCTGGCAACCGGGGTATTCCCGGAGGGCGGTATCAGGACTCGGCGAGTTCCCCGAGAGGGCTACCTGATTGCAGATGGCCATAGCGACAATGCATTCGTGCATCTGGTCTTGCGAATCGGATCCGGCCGGGATCTGGATACCCGACAGCGGGCAGCAAATGCGGTGTTTGAGGCTCTGTGTAATTTTTTGAAACTGGACATGGCGTCCCATCCTCTGGGTGTGTCGCTCGAGATCCAGGAGATCGCGCCCGAGACTAGCCATAAGAAGAGCAACCTGCACGATTATGTCAAACGTCGCCAGGAGGCTGACCATGAGTGACCGTTGTACTGACAACCAGCACAAGGCCGAGCAGTATCTATCCCGTTTTCAGGGAGCGCCACTGGGGCACTTGATTGAAGGGAAAGCGGTGGCTGGCGGTCGTGCGCCAGCACTGGAGAACCGCACACCGATCGATGGCACTGTAATCAACAGCGTCGGGATGGGTGGTAAAACAGAGATCGACCTGGCCGTTGAAGCAGCAGCCGGTGTATTCGCGGAGTGGCGAACTGTGTCCGGTGCTGCGAGACGTCAGCTGCTTCACCGCATCGCCGACGCTATCGAAGCGCGAGCGGAGGAGATTTCTCTGGTCGAGAGCGTCGACACCGGCCAGGCTATTCGTTACATGAGTAAGGCCGCCGTGCGCGGTGCTGAGAATTTTCGTTTTTTTGCAGACCGTGCGCCGTCGGCGCGGGACGGTTTGCATCTACCGGCAGTTAACCAGCTGAATTACACGGTGCGCGAACCGCTTGGACCCGTCGGGGTCATCACCCCCTGGAACACGCCGTTCATGCTGTCGACCTGGAAAATTGCACCGGCCCTGGCTGCCGGGTGTACTGTAATCCACAAGCCGGCCGAATGGAGCCCGCTGACAGCAACACTGCTGGCGGAGATAGCCCATGATGCGGGGCTGCCGGCCGGTGTCTGGAATGTCGTGAACGGCCTCGGTGAGGTAGCGGGTCGCGCCTTGACCGAGCATCCGGATGTGCGTGCAATTGCTTTTGTCGGAGGATCTGAAACTGGCCGCCACATCATGTCGCAGGGTGCACAAACACTCAAGCGCGTGCATTTTGAACTCGGTGGAAAAAATCCAGTGATTGTGTTCGCCGATGCTGATCTGGATCGCGCACTGGATGCGGTGGTGTTCATGATTTACAGCTTAAATGGTGAACGCTGTACTTCTTCAAGCCGTTTGCTGGTGCAGCAGAGCATCCATGATAAATTCGTCGATGCGCTCGCTAACCGGGTCGAACAAATCAAGGTCGGGCATCCGCTCGACCCGGCAACTGAACTCGGTCCCTTGATACATGCGGACCACCACAGCAAGGTCTGTAGCTACATGGCGGTGGGCGCAGAAGAAGGTGCCACGGTTCGAGTTGGCGGCGAAGCTCTGGACAAAGCCGGGGGTTGTTATTTTCAGCCCACGTTACTGACGGGTGTATCCAGTGGGATGCGCGTGGCTCAGGAAGAGATCTTTGGACCGGTGTTGTCGGTGCTGCCCTTTGATGACGAAGCCGATGCCCTGGCTCAGGCCAATGCGGTGGACTATGGGCTGGCCGGCTATCTGTGGACACGGGATGTCGGTCGTGCCCATCGAGTTGCCGGGCAGATGGATGCCGGCATGATCTGGGTGAATTCGGAAAATGTTCGTCACTTGCCGACACCGTTCGGTGGGATGAAATCCAGCGGTATTGGCCGCGATGGTGGCGATTACAGCTTTGATTTTTACATGGAAACCAAGAACATCAGTGTGGCCACCACGGATCAGCGGGTTCCGCGGATTGGCCTTGCCGACTGACAGGGAGAAACGTTATGGGTGAACTGGTTCTGGCAGCAAAAATCACTCATGTGCCGTCGATGTACCTCTCAGAACTGCCGGGCCCTCACCAGGGCTGTCGGCAGGCCGCTATAGATGGTCATCGCGAGATCAGTCGGCGAGCGCGTGAACGTGGCGCCGACACTCTGGTGGTGTTTGACGTGCACTGGCTGGTCAATGCCGGCTACCACATTAACTGTGCGCCGCGGTTTAAGGGCGTGTATACCAGTAGTGAGCTCCCGCACTTTATTCAGGACATGGCCTACGAGTGCCCCGGTAATCCAGCGCTGGGCGAACTGATTGCCGAGTGTGCACAGGAAAAAGGACTGAATGCCCGCGCCCATCAATTGGAAAGTCTTGGCCTGGAATACGGCACACTGGTTCCGAATCGATACATGAACGACGACCAGCATTTCAAGGTGATCTCGGTGTCGGCCTGGTGCGATTGGCACACGCTTGAAAATAGCCGTCTGTTTGGTGAAGCGGTGGTCGAAGCGATCGTGCGTAGCGATAGTCGGGTGGCGATCTTTGCCAGCGGTTCGCTGTCTCACCGTTTTCAGGATGATGGCAGTCCGCAGGATTCGATGTTCGACATCAGTCGTGAGTTTTACCGGCAGGTCGATCTCAAAGTGCTGGAACTGTGGACGTCAGGGCGCTTCGACGTATTCACGGAGATGCTGCCAGAATACGCAGAAGCCTGTCAGGGTGAAGGTGGCATGCATGATACCGCCATGCTGCTCGGTGCTTTGGGTTGGGATTCGTACCGAGGGCCGGTCGACATTGTCACCGATTATTTTCCAAGCTCGGGTACCGGGCAGTGCAACGTGGTCTTCGAAGTGCCGGAATTTACTGCTGCTGCAACCACATAACGCCGTGACAACTGTGCTGCCGGTCGGGGTGCGAGAACTGACTGTTTCCTGCCGTGCCAGCTGAATCCGCGGCACAGTCTGCCAGCGCCGCAGGCTGGCGCGAGCGGCTGTCACTACTGAGCGATTCGAATTTCCGAAAGGTCTGGCTGGCTGGCGCGATCTACGGAACGGTCCGCTGGCTGGACATGCTTGCGGTCGGGGTATTCACCTACGAAGTGACTGGATCACCCTTTCTGGTTGCCATGATGGTCTTTGTTCGGTTGTTGCCGTTGATCCTGATGGGCAGTATCGTCGGTGTGGTCGCCGAACGATTTAATCGTCGTCGACTATTGCTGGGAGGACTGGTATTCCTCTCAATTGTCTGTGCCATTTTATTTTTGCTGGCTCTGACCGGCTACATCACACTCTGGCAGGTCGGTGTCGGCGCGGTCGTGAATGGATTTTTGTTTTCCGCTGACTTTGCGATTCGTCGCATGCTGCTTGGTGAAGTGGCGGGAATGCGTCGCCTGGGCGCGGCCATGGGTCTGGATTCGGCCACTAACAATGCCACTCGTATGGCCGGACCACTTCTCGGCGGCGTGGTCTACCAGGCTGTTGGGCTGGAAGGCACTTATCTGGTCGGATTCGTTCTCTCGGCACTGGCCGCATTTCTGATTGCGAGACTGTCGGTCGATCCATCGGCTCCGCCAGTACGAACATCCTCTTTGCTCGCGGATATCATCGAGGGGCTACGTTACATCCGCTCGAACCGTGTTGTGACGGCGGTTCTGGTAATTACTGTGCTGATGAACTTTTTTGCTTTCCCGTTTCTGGGCATGATTCCAGTTATTGGTAAGGATATTTTGCATCTTGAACCGTCTTTGATTGGTGTATTGGCCGCAGCAGATGGATGTGGTGCGCTGTTCGGGGCGATTATCGTCGCGGTCTTTGCGCAGTCGGTGTATTACCGGCGGATATTTGTCATTGGCTCCACAGTCGTGCTCGTGGCCGTATTCTTATTCTCACTGTCCGGGGTGTTTGGGCTGTCCGTGTCCGTATTGCTGATTGGCGGGCTCGGCCTGGCGGGTTTTGGCACGATGCAGAGCACTCTGATATTTGTGGAGACACCAGCATCGATCCGCGGGCGGGTCCTGGGTATCCTAACGATGTGTATTGGCACGATGCCGATCGGCATGCTCGCAGTTGGATTGATTGCAGACTGGATCGGTGCCGCCCGCGCGATTAGCGTGATGACGCTGTGCGGGATGGCGGTATTAGCCGCGGTGCTTGTGCACTGGCGTGAGATGCGGTGACACCGAACTCTGCAGGACGGAGTAAAATTCGCCTCCTTTGCCGGCGATCACCTGTTAATTGGACACCGGTACCGTTTTTTTATTCAAAGGATTGAGGTATTTGAGTGACCATAGATTTTGAACAGGAAGTTGATCATTACGGTGTCAACTCGATTAAGTGGGAGTTCATGGTCGATGATCATGGACTAAAACACTGGGATCTCACCGATCCTGATCTAGGCGACCAGTCTGTATTGCCCATGTGGGTTGCAGATATGGATTTCCTGGCGGCACCGCCCATTGTTGAAGCGGTGACGCGGCGGGCGCAGCGGGGCCTTTATGGCTATGCGTCCAAGACCGACAGTTACCTGTCTGCAGTGTGTGGCTGGATGGCGCGGCGCAAGGCATGGGATGTGGATCCGGAGTGGATCCTGATGATGCCGGGTGTGGTTACAGCGCTGCATGTGATCGTTCGCCATTTCACCGCGCCGGGCGACAAGGTGCTGATCCAGCGACCGGTCTACCATCCCTTTACGTTCTCTATTGAGAACAACCAACGCGAGATCGCATCCAGTGCTCTGCGTTTAACGGGCGGTCGCTATGAGATGGACTTTGACGATCTGGCAGAGAAAGCCGCTGATCCTTCAGTCAAGCTGGCGATTCTATGCAGTCCTCACAATCCGGTTGGGCGGGTCTGGAGCCGGGAAGAACTCACCCGTTATGCCGAGATCTGCAGCGAAAACGGTGTGCGGGTCATCGCTGACGAGCTTCACAGTGATCTGATCATGCCGGGCCGGCAGTTCGTCAGCTACGGTACGCTGGATGAGCGATTTCTAAAAGACGTTTTTGTCTGTACAGCACCCAGCAAGACCTTCAGCCTGGCTGGCCTGCAGACCTCCAATATCATCGTGCCCGATACAGAGCTTCGAGACGAACTTCGGATCGAATTGCGGGCGCTGGGTCTTTGGGGCACAAACCCGTTTGGCCTTGTTGGAACTGAGGCCGCCTACAACCATGGTGAGCCCTGGCTGGAGCAGGTGATCGACTACATCTGGGGTAATCTTGAGTACCTGGACAATTACCTGAAGAGTCGCCTGCCATCCATGAAGCTGATCCCTATTGAGGGGACCTATCTGGCCTGGGTGGATTGCCGGGGCCTTGGACTGGGTGGAGAAGCTTTGAAAAGCCTTATGATGGATGACGCTAGGGTCTACCTGGATACTGGCCATATATTCGGACCGGAGGGTGAGGGATTTGTGCGTATGAATGTGGCCTGCCGTCGACAAACGCTTGAACAGGCACTGGCCAGAATCGAGCGTGCGGTTAACGATCAGATTGGTGGCTAACGAGTATCGGGGGACTCGATGAAACGAATGATTATCTCTGGTGGCTCGCGGGGACTCGGCGCTGCGTTGGTTGATGAGTATCGTCGTGCGGGGTACGAGATCACGGAACTGTCGCGCAGCGGTCGTTCGGGTGATTCCGTCCAGGTGGATCTTGCGCAACCGAAGGCGGCGCAGCAGATCTTGGACGATGAGTTTGGACGAATCGCGACGGATCCCTGTGAGCACGTGCTGCTGTTCAACAATGCTGGCGACGTGATGCCCGTCGGCCAGGTTGCCGATAAGGCATTCGACACTGTACTTGGCAACGTTAACGTGAATTTTGTCGGTGCCATTGTGCTGCTCAGGGCCTTCATGCTGGCTTTTCAAGCTAAGGACTGTCCCAAGGCGATCGTCAACATCTCATCAGGTGCAGCACTTTCAGGTATGGAGGGTTGGTCGTTGTACTGTGCCGCGAAAGCGGGTATCGAACATTTTATCCGGACGATTGCACTGGAGCAGGCTAACAATCCTTTCCCGATTAGTACGTTCAATATTAGTCCGGGCCTGATCGACACCGAAATGCAGGCGTCGATTCGTTCAGCAGCGCAAACTGATTTTCCCAGTGTTCAGGACTTTCTGGGGTTCAAGGCCGAAGGTGCCCTTCGCAGTCCGGCGCTCGTTGCCGGTGCCGTTGTGGCTATTGTGGCGTCGGACCCCGCACCTGGGAGTCGCCACGAGGTAGCAGACTATGTGCCGTAAAGCGCTGATAACGCCCCATGACCGATCACAATGGAGATCCATATGATTACAAAAGGAATCAAAGAGCTGTGTGCCGAAGCCGAAACTGTTGTCGAAACGTGGACAGTGGATGAAGCACGGAACCATCTGGAAGATGAAGACGTGGTGTTTGTGGATATTCGCGATATTCGCGAACTGTGGCGTGAAGGGGCGATTCCAGGTGCAGTTCACGCACCGCGCGGGATGCTCGAATTCTGGGTAGATCCTGAAAGTCCCTATGCCCGGGACGTTTTTCAGTCGGGGAAACGTTTTATGTTTTTCTGCGCGGGTGGGTTGCGATCAGCACTGGCGGCGAAGAGTGTTCAGGAAATGGGTCTTTCTCCGGTCTGTCACATGGCAGGCGGATATTCGGCCTGGAAAAAAATTGACTATCCCACCGAAGCTAAAGAAAAGAAATAGCGCCTGAGCTGGTTACTGGCCTCAGGTCGGCTGGCTGCGGCGGCCCCGTTCGATCAATTGTTGCCAGCTCGCCTCGTCGATGTTGCTGCCACAGAGAATGGCGGCGGTGCGCTTACCCGTGAGTCGACCTTTGAGGGGTCCGGCCAGAGCAGCCAATACAGCTGAGCCGGCGGCTTCCAGTGAGAACTTGAGTCGGTCAAAAGCGACGGTCATGCCCCGGCACAGTGCATCGTCATCCAGTAGCACAATCTCATCCACCACCTGCTGACAGACCGCAAAACTTTCGGCGCAGTGAAGCGGTGCACCCATGCTGTCGGCTATGGTGTTGACCTCCACCTTATCGAGGAATCTGCCGCATGACAGGCTTTGGCTCATACCAGAAGCGCCTGTCGGTTCGACGCCGTAGACTGTTAGCGAGGGCTGCAGTGCTTTAAGTGCAGCACCCACGCCGGCAATCAGGCCGCCACCACCAACGGCGACCACCACCGCATCCAGATCAGTTATGGATTCAGCAATTTCCAGGCCCACCGTTCCGGTGCCCTGCATCGTCGCTTGACCATCGAAAGGGTGAACAACGCTACGGTTCTCTGTGGCAGCGATTTCTTCCATGGCGGGGAACGCCTGTGTCATGTCGTCGACCAGAACGACTTCGGCGCCGAACGCCCGGCATTTGGCGATGCGAGCCGGATTTGCACCGCGATGCATCACGACCTTGGCCGAGACACCGAGCGCCCTAGCGGCATAGGCAACGGCGATGGCGTGGTTTCCGGCACTGACGGCCGTAACGCCTTTTTCCCGTTCCACGTCATCCCGGGTGAGGATGTTGTTCACAGCACCCCGGGCCTTGAAGCTGCCTGTGCGCTGCAGGAATTCAAGCTTGAGATGGAGTTCGCCACCGGAAACATGTTCGTCCACCCAGTCGTCCTGCCAATGGTACAGTGGGGTGTGGTTGATATACGGCTGAATTCTTTGTGCCGCTGATCGAATGTCGTCGAGTTGAAGTGAAGTGGTCACTGGTTGAATTGTTCCATTTGAATGAGGGAATTACCCGGAGCCCCGCCTGCGATTAATCGCCATTGGCCACGGCCGAATAAGTCTATCTTAATCGCCCGGATGGTTTTCGACCAACTCGACTCCTCTTCGTTTCCCGTTTCTCTTGACAGCTTGATCGACCAGTTCTATATTTGTGGTTTGTAATACAAACCAGTTTGTGAATATGGGGGTAGGATGACAGACAGTAACACAGATGTCCGGCGGGCGATCGCCGATGTTGAGCTGCTTAGACGCGTCCTCAACCAGGTCGAGCAGAAGAAGGCCGAACACCGGCCGGTAGGGCTTTTCGGCGCCACGCTGAACGCCAACATTCTGCTGCAGGGCGGTGCGTTTTGCATCGCACTGATGTTTGTCATTATCGAAATTCTTTCAGGTCGGGGTATATCGGCTTTTATCATGTTGGGGCGGGAAGCTGGCGAGTTTCCGCTGTGGGGCATCGGCCTGATGGCGTGTCTGGTACTGGCAATGATCGTGTCGCTCTACCTTGTACTGTGGCGGGCGGCACAGAATAGCGGCGAAGAATTCAACACCTATATTGCCAGAAACTTCCGGTATGCGCGGCATCTGTCCTATATCTCGGACCTACTGATGAAATTCATCGCGATTTCTCTGATTCTGCTGGTCGGACAACCACAGTGGATCGCGCCTTTGCTGCTGGCTTTTACCGGTGATTACCTGCTCCAGGGCAGATTGTTTACGCTGCCTACCCGTGTCGGTGTGGTGCTGGGCGTCCTTTGTATGGCAGCTGGGTTTATACAATTTGTCAACGACTCGTCTGAGTTGCTGGTGCCCTTTGTCGTATTCATCGTAATAACAGGTATATCGCTTGGGCGGCTGTTGCATCTGTACCGACAGCAGAACGGATTCAGTGACTGAGACGACGAATTGTGGCTTCGACCGATCTGCTCAACGTTCATCCAGTTCTGTTTGACCGTGTGCGGTTATCGATTATGGCTCACCTGTCGTTTGCAGAAGTGGCGGTGGACTTCAATTCATTGCTTCAGTCACTGGAACTGACAAAAGGCAATCTGTCGACCCACATGAAGAAACTGGAAGATGAGGGCCTGGTGAAGATAGACAAGAAATTTATCGGTCGAAAACCAAGAACCAGCTACCGTTGTACGAAAAAGGGCAAGAAAGAAGTGCAGAACTATTTGACGACAATCGAATCCGTGCTCAAGGCATCAGCATGAGCCAGGGTAGATCAACGCCGATCGCCCTGAGTACAGGGTCAAGAATTGCTTCCGGGGGTGGGTTAGCGGTGAACGGTGGCATCGACACAATGGAAACATCCCCCCGGAGGTCTGTCTCCTCCTTTGTTTCCATTGGACCACCGTATTTATTCCCTTCCAACGGCAGGTTATTCAGTTTGGCTGTTGGACCAGGCGGCGGGATGCATCGCATTCCGCTTCAGTACCGTGTCGGAGTCTGCCGGTGTGCCTGCAGCTCTGCCACGCAACGGAGATGCTCAGGCGGTAACCAGTCGTATCGTTATGATAGGAACCATCTCCGGATTTCTCCTCCCCTCCTCTAAGTTCCTGTCTACCGCCATTGTGACCTCCCCGGGGCCGGTTTCGCCGGTCCCGGAGTGAGGCCTTCAGACAGCACGCTTTGAAGCTTGTCGCGCCCGATATTGCCGCCGCAGATAATGATAGCCACGCGTTTCCCGGTGTAGTCAGCGGCAGTCTGCTGAAAAGCTGCGAGGGCAACGCCGGCCGCACCTTCTACCGCCATCCGATGTTCGGCCAGGAACAATCGAATAGCATCACTGATCTCGGATTCGGTCACGCTGACCCAGCGGTCGACGACCGTACTACACAATTCGAAAGTCACTGCGCCGGGTTCAATCCCCCCTGCGGTACCGTCAGACAGTGTGGGTAGGCTCGGCAGCTCGAGCACGCGACCGACTTCTACCGACGCCATCATAACGGCAGAATTTTTCGGTGAGCAGCCCACAACCTCTACGCCCGGCAGCGAAGTTTTCAGACAGGCACCGATACCCGATATCAGACCACCACCACCAACCGCAACAAAAACGGCATCCAACGCCGTCATCTGGTGCAGTAGCTCCACGCCGATCGTGCCCTGACCGGCCACCACATCCAGATCGTTATAGGGGGAGATAAAAGTCATGCCGTGCTGTTCGGCAAAACGGCAGGCTTCAGCGTCGGTTTCGACAACATCGGTGCCAAAGTAGGTCAAATGACCCCCTAGTCGTTCGATATTCCGTGCTTTTTCCGGTACCACGTTTTCGGGAACATAGACCGTACCGGATTGTTTCAATGCATTGAGAACATAGGCGACACCGGCGCCATGATTGCCCGAGGATGAAGTCACAATGCCCTTGTTTCGCTCAGCTTGTGTCAGTGAGAGTACTTTGTTAAATGCTCCTCGAAGTTTGAACGAACCGGTGTGCTGCAAATTTTCCAGCTTGCAGTACACACGTCCGGCGCACAGGTCGCTCAGCACCGGTGAGTGCTCCAGATAAGTCTGTCGCACTTGTTCCCGGATGCGCTCGTCGGCGGCGTTGATCCGCTCCCTCAATAGCTGTAAATCAGTTGTCATGACAGTACTGCGTGATCCACTCGTGCTCGATTCATTTAATCTGGCTCCGGGATATTGCGTTTGTAGGCACAGAATCCGATGCATCCAGCGGGTAGTGGCGTTGGGCCATAGCACTCGAACATCTCAAATTCAAAACCCAGTGTGTTGATGCGGTGTGCGAGCGTGTCGGGGTCGATCAGTCGCAGATGATGGGTCTCATCCACCCGTTCGTAATATTCACCGTCCTTGATAAAGGAAGATATATTCCGCGTCATCGTTAGCGGTGTTTGCGAGTGTATATTCTCGATCAAAGTCGTCCAGTTTTGAGTTTGGTAAAATTGTTTTGGTGGTGCTTTCATGATGCGGTCCGGCGTGGCGATATCGAACAGAAATATCCCACCCCCTTCCAGTGAATGATGCACGCGGTGCAGTACGCGGTCCAGGGCCGTCTCGTCATTGTTGCGGTCGAAGCGGTAGTTAAAACATTCGCCAATGGCACACACGGCAATCGAGGGCGGGATCTCGCACTCGAGCAGCGATCCGCGCCGGAATACTGCTTCCGGTGCACGCGACTTCGCCAGTGCCAGCATGGCGACGGACTGATCGATCCCCTCGACGGCGTAGCCCTGATCGAGCAGTTTTCGTGCCAGGATGCCGCTGCCACAACCCAGATCAGTGACCCTGCCACGGGTCAATCCCGAAGCTTTAAGTCTTGAGATCAACATGTCTGCGGCTGCTTCTGCCACACCGGCAAAGCCAGTATCATGGATGTGGCTTAAAGCTTGTCCGTAATGTTCCGAAGTTTTATAGTTGGACATGTAGTCGAACTCACCGTCTCAGGCCGTCAATGATCAGTCGAGATCGTTTGAGCGCTGGAATTATTCACTGGGTGATGAGTATACGATGAGCCGTTCCTTGGAATTTCGGGAAGAAAACGACGCCGATTTCGATGCGGTAGCCAGTTTGCACAATGCTGCGTTTGGAAGTGCGATGGAGTCCCGGATCGTCACCCGTATTCGGCAAGGCCATCGCCCGTATCAGTCTTATGTTGCGCTCAGTGATTCAAGGGTGTGTGGGCACGCTCTGTTTTCAGAAGTCGATGTGATTGGAGCCGGGACTTCGGCCGTTGCGATTGCACTGGGGCCGGTGGCCGTGCTGCCGGCGCGTCAGTTGCAGGGTATAGGTACTCAACTCATACGTCACAGTCTCAAGTGGTGCCGCGAGCTCCACTATGATATGTGCTTTGTGTTGGGGGACCCGACCTATTACTGCCGGTTCGGGTTTTGTCAGGCTTTTGTATCGGGCTGCTGGTTTGGCACCCGGCGCGACAGGCCGGCATTCCAGATTCTGCCGTTCGATCAAGGGCCCGTCGACTTGCCTCGGGGCGAAGTTCGTTATGCATCTGTGTTCTACGAAGAAGAATCAGTCAACTGAAGGTTCAAGGCTTAACCCCAGCGTTGGGTAATGTCTACGAATGTGCGTATCGTTTCCTCGTGAGCACTCATCTCGTCGGTCTGGTAGATGAAGGTGCGGTCTTTGATACTGCTGAAACCACCTGGGGTACCACTTCTGTCCAGTGCAACGATGTTCATGCCTGAGAGGTATCGGCCGCCCAGATGATCGAGGTCTTGCATGGCACGGACGCCGGCCTCCTCGACCGACGCACCGCTCTTCAGGTAGAACACCACGCTGTGTGCCGTCGCACCGCGAATGGCCATTTCCCCCATGCCGGTACAGCCCGCCGCACCGTAGCGGTTGTCCGCGTAGTTGCCGGCACCGATGATCGGTGAATCACCGACCCGACCCGGATATTTCCAGGCCCAGCCGCTCGTCGATACCCCGGTGCACAGGTTCCCCTCGCGATCCTGGGCCAGTACGTTGACGGTACCCCGCGTTTTTTCAGGATCAGTCGCCAGGGTCACCCACTGGTGTAGCTCAGTGCTGGAAGATAAGTCAGCAAAGACCTCGGGCGTCATACCTGCTTTGAGCAACTCTTCTCGCGATTCACGGATCTCATCTGTCAGCATATCGGCCTGTTTTTCAAATCCCATCTCCGCGGCAAACCGTTCGGCCCCTTCACCGGCAAGCAGTACATGGGGCAGGGTGTCTTTGACTCGGCGTGCTATCGAGATGGCTTCACGAAACCCCTGCACCGCGGCAATGGCCCCTGCCTCCAGCGTTGCGCCATCCATAATGCTCGCATCGAGCTGAAGGTCGCCGAGGATGTTCGGATAGCTGTTATAGCCGACGGTGTGATCATCGGGGTTGTCTTCAACCAGGCGAATAGTGGCTTCAACGGCATCCATGGCTGAACCGCCATTTTTCAAAATGTCCATCCCTTGCTGGATGCCGACATCAGCATTGGTACTGCCGACAATAATCATACGGCCACCTTTTTAAAAAACCTTACAGGATCCATGTCCGATTGAACATCCGGCCGGAGCTGCCTGCTTGGTGTTAGGGGAGTGCGCTATTCTTCGAAATCAACGCCTAGGTGAAATAGGCAATCCCCACGTTCAACCCGTCCGGGAATTCGTTTGCAGACAACCAGACCATCGGCGCTGAAATGAACGTCTGTTGGTGTTTGCCAAGGGGTCTCTGGAAAATGAACTCTGCCCGCAAGATCTCCATTTTGAATCTCATCTCCAAGATTAACGACTGGTTCAAATAATCCCACGTCAGGCGAATACGTAAAATGGTCGGAACTTGGCACATGCATCATTCGCGTCGGCTTTTCTGCCGCCGGTGCCATGGCTTTTTTGAGCACCCCCAGATCATGTAGAACTCGGACCACGCCATTGAAGCAGTGTTCCAGGCAATCGGGGGTTACTGTACCGCTGCCGCCCATTTCGGTACCAAAGGACAGCATGTTCTGACGCGCAGCACCGTCACCACTTCCCCCGCCTCCAGCATGCCGGCCCGGCAGAAAAATACTATAGGGTGCACCAAATACTTTCATGAGTTCTCGAACCCGGGCTCCATTGTTAGTCGTACCGCCTGAACCAACCGCGCTGGGGAGGTAGTGCAGCGACGATCCGCCGCTGTGTAGATCGAGTCCGTAGTCGGACATCTCCATTAGAACGGTCTCGATATAGTAAGCAATTTGCAGGGTCGGCAGTCCGTCCGGGTCCCCGGGATAGACCCGATTCAGGTTCAGTTCATCAATAGGCGAGGTGCGAAGCCCTGCTTTGGCAGCCGGAAAGTTGGCCATCGGCAGAATGATCAGGCGACCGTTGATGTCATCCGCCTCCAGTTGGTTGACCAATTTGGTCAGTGTGACCTGACCTTCGTATTCATCACCGTGGGTACCGGACATCAGCAGTACAGTAGGACCCTCACCGTTGCGAATACAGACGATCGGAATGGGCAACCAGCCGTAAGCCGAGCGATGAACCGAATGCGGCAGACGAACATAGTCGCATTGCTTGCCAGGTGCATCGAAGTCGATGGGGGTTGAGAGTCTTGACGGTTTTTGAGACATGATCTTGTCCTTGGGTCCAGATGGGTTAGGGTTGTCTTGAGTCCACCAATGCAGAAAGCGAATTTCGGGCCTGGTTGGTGTAAATGGCCAGCGCTACGATGGCCATAGCTGCAGCACTGAGTTGGAAAACTGCATCATAGTCCAGCCAGCCTAGCAGCAGGCCAGTCAGCAATGGTCCAAGTACTTTACCGGTATTGCGCATGGTGCCCAGAAAACCCATGCCAGCACCCAGATGCTGAGGGGGGATTCCGTCGCTGACGAGAGCGACAGTCGACGGAAAGATCAGACCCTGGCCGCAGCCGAGTGTAATCGCGATCAGCAGCAAGTGACTGCCGCTCGAGGCTAACGGCAGGAGTGCCACAGCAGGAGCGATGAGCAGAAACCCCACTGCGATGGCCCGCAGGTAGCCTACTCGGTCACCGAGTCGCCCACCCAGTGGTCGGGTCAGCAGATGGGCGCCTTCTTGTATGCTGAAGAAGAGCCCGACCATGATCAAGTTGAATCCGGCGACATACAGTGCGTACAGCGGGAGAAATGCCCGGATACTGTAGGTGCTTACATAGACCAGCATTTCCAACGGCCCCGCAAACCACAGCGCTCTGTTGGATACGACACTGGAGAACGCTGTTTGTACCTGGTCCCACAGTGTGGGCAATTTCGGCTCACGATTCTGGTGAGAATCGGACGGATTGCGTGTGGATTTCAGCATCAGCACCGGCAGAAAAGCAAGGCAACTGGTAAATCCTATGATAGTGAACACCGTCGCTGGATCGAGCCAGGTCAGCAGCCAGGCCGCCGCAGTGGGTGCGACCAGATAGCCGACGCTGCGTGCCATGCCGAACCACCCCAGTCGTTCGGCTCGTCCACCCACTGCCATCTCAGCAACATAGGCCAGACTGACTGGTCCAAATACAGCGGTGGCCAGGCCGTGGACAACGCGAATCATTAGAAGTTGCTGTGGTGTTTCGACCAGCCCGTAAAAAAAAGGGATCGTGCTGAACAGGGTCAACCCAATCAACAGCCAGAGTTTTCGTCCCCATCGGTCGGACAACAATCCAAACAGTGGTTTAAGAATCAACCCGGTCATCGTCGAGACCGAGACGATGGCACCAATCAGCAGTTCACCCGCACCGACTGAAGCGGCAAAAAGAGGCATCAGGGGCGTTTTGCCGACCTGATAGGCCGAGCGGACTATCAGGTCGGCGCCGGTAATCCGCCACAGGTCCTGTGAGACGGGTAACCGCACGCCCGTCAGACGCCGATGGTTGAAATGCCCGCGACGGCGATTTTTTCGTTCAGCGCTGCAATCGGCCCGTCGATAAGTTTATCCAGTTTTGCGACCTGCTTGTCGACCTGCTCCATAGTTTGCTCAGCCACTTCTTTTGCCTGATCGGTTGGGGCGAAGTCTGCAATGGCCACGACTGAAATGATGTCACCCAGTGTATCGTCCAGTCCTGCTGTATGGCGCAGGACATCGCGCGGTGTTTCACGGTGTACGTTGACCAGAGCGCCTTCTATCGCTTCCAGGCGTGTAACAAGTTTGTTGGTCTGTGTAACCAGAGCGCGACGCTTTTGCGGTAGACGGCTCGACAACTCATGCAACTGGTTCTTCATCCGGCGAATCCGGTTTATGTTGGATCGCAGGTCTGAGAGTTTTGCGGTTAAGTTCTGCACTAGGGTGAACTGTTCGTCGAAATCAGCTTGGGTCGTCTCCACGCGTGGATCTTTTCGTATCTCAAAAGATGCGGTTTGACTCGCACTGCCGCATTCGAGTTTGACGCTGTAGTCGCCTGGCGGTGCGGCTGGACCTCCCCCTGTACTAAAAATGTCTGACTTGGCAAGCGGTTCATAGGGCCGTTCAACCAGGTCGGGGTCAAGTTTCTCCGGGCCCGGATAGCGGATATTCCAGATGAAGCGGTTCATACCCTTGTGCTTGGTCAGACGCTGGTTGGGATCCTGTGACTCCTCACTGGAGAACTGTGTAATCGTGTTTCCTTCTGCGTCCTGAAGGGATAGCGCGAGCTCGTCCTCGGGCGTGTTATCCAGCCAGTAATAGATGATTGCTCCTGCAGGTGGGTTTTCCCCGGCGTCCAGGTGACGTCGTTCAGTCGTACCGTCGGCCAGTTTGACCGGATAAGTGGTTCCGGGCAGACCAAAAGCTGGCCCATAGGCTTTGCCATCACCGGTAAATATCATGCCAGAGGCCCACTGCAGTTTGAGCCGGTACGTCGGGCGTGGTTTGAAAAGTACAAGGTCTCCTTTCTTCCGCTTGTTTGTCGAGATCTTCCGCAGCGGGGTGATGTCGTCGAGTATCCAGAAGGAGCGCCCATGTGTGGCAGCGACCAGATCGCTGTCCTTGATCTTCAGGTCGTAGATCGGTGCCACCGGGATACCGCCTTGCATGCGAATCCAGTTACGGCCGTCGTTGAGTGTGTAGAACACACCCGTTTCAGTGCCGACAAACAGCAAGCCTGCCCGAACCGGATCGGTCCGGAGTACGCGTGTAATCTCTCCGTCAGGGAAGTCACCAGCAATGGACTGCCAACTCTTGCCACCATCTTTAGACTGAAAAAGGTAGGGGTCATAATCGTCCAATTTGTAGCGGGTGGCAGTTAGATAGATGGTGTCGGCGTCATGGGGCGAGATTTCAACCGTACCGACATAAGCCAGGTCCGGCATCGCTTTGGGTGTGACGTTTCGCCAGTTCTGACCGCCGTCCTTGCTGGTGTGTACCAGTCCGTCGTCTGTGCCGGCCCACAACTCGCCAGGTCTATGGGGCGATTCGGCAAATGTCGCGAGGGACGCGTAAGCTTCCGCAGACGCACCGTCTCCGGTCAGTGGGCCACCGGAACTTCCTAGTTTTTCAGGGTCGTTACGGCTGAGGTCCGGACTGATGGCTTCCCAGCTCTGACCTTCATTGCGAGTTCTAAACAGATGGCTACCGCCGGCATAGAGCGTATTGGGGTCGTGCGGCGAGAACACGATGGGAAATGTCCACGCAAACCGGTATTTCAGCTCACGCTGGGGAACACCGGTTTGTTGCTCGGGCCAAACATTGATCAACCTGGCCTGGCGTGTCGAGTGGTCGTAGCGTTGTAGTGCACCATTGCCTCCGGGGGAGGATCCGACACAACCCACGTAAACAATATTCGGGTCTTCGGGATGGACTGTAATAAAACCACTTTCACCAGTTCCCGGGATTGTGCAGTCGGCCATGGTGATCACACCCCATTCGGCGGCACTGGGCACACTGATGGATGTGTTGTCTTGCTGCGTGCCGTAAACCCGGTAAGGAAACTGGTTGTCAATATCCATCCTGTAAATCTGCGCGGTCGATTGGTTGTAAATGGTGGACCAGGTGTCGCCGCCGTTGAAACTGACATTAGCGCCGCCATCGTTGCCCTGTACCATGCGCTGGTTGTTGAACGGATCTATCCAAAGATCGTGGTTGTCACCATGCGGTGTCGTGACTTCGTGAAAATCTTTTCCACCGTCGGTCGATTTCCACATCTGAAAATTGGTGACATAAACTGTGTCTGGATGGATGGTATCGGCAAACACATGGGTGTAGTACCAGGGTCTATGCAGCAGGTCCCGATTGGGTGACATCAACTGCCAGGTGTCTCCACAGTCATCGGAGCGGTACAGTCCCGCATTCTCACACTCGACCAGAGCCCACACCCGGTTACTTTGGGCGGGAGAGACAGTAACACCGATTTTACCCAGCATCCCGCTGGGGAAACCGGGGTGTTTACTCACCTCGGACCAGGTGTCACCTCCGTCAGTCGAGCGGAAAAGTGCACTGTCTGGCCCGCCACTGGAAAGATGCCAGAAATTACGATGTGCCTGCCAAATCGAGGCAAACAGAATTCTGGGGTTGTTTGGATCTATTGAAAGATCGACAGCACCGGCTTGATCGCTTTGGTACAGGACCAGTTCCCAGTTTTCACCACCATCCATAGATCGATACACACCACGTTCCGGATTGGGTCCAAACGCGTGGCCCAGTGCTGCAACATAGACAATATCGGGATCATCGGGGTGAATTCGGATCTCGCCGATATGACGTGTTTCTTCGAGTCCTGCGTGGGCCCAAGTCTTACCACCATCGGTTGACCGATAGATGCCATCTCCATATGAGACATCCACACGAATCGTAGTTTCACCGGTTCCAGCATAAATCACATTGGGATCGCTTTCTGAAACCGCTAATGCACCAATGGTTGCACTGTTCAGGTAACCATCGGATACGCACTCCCAGTAGGTGCCGCCATCTGTTGTTTTCCAGACCCCCCCGGCGCAGGCGCCGAAGTAGAATGTCATCGGGTCGGCGGGGTCCCCGGCTACGGCCACGACTCTTCCACCGCGGGGTGGACCAATACAACGCCATTTCATTTTCTCGGTTACGGCATCCGATTGTTTTTGTTTCGTCATTGGATATCTCGATTTCTGGTGATTTCAGTCGGTGCTATTTTGGTGCCTGCTTTCCTTCGGGTCACTGTCCTATGTATCACAATCTACGCGTAACGGACCAAACATATTATGGGGCACATCCGCCTCAGGTTGACAAACCCTAACATAGAATCTCCAATAGCGTGGACCATCGGTTGACGATGGCTGCCCACAGTTTGGGCTGAACTTGTATTACTATGGAAGCCCTGAGGTTCAAAGCACAGATGGATGTAAAGAGGATTCTCTGACATGTCAGCTAATGAGACGGCCGAAGTTGTATTGTCCGTCGACAATATTGTCACCCAATTCAACACTGCCGAAGGTACCATTCATGCTGTGAACGGGGTGAGTTTCGATTTACATGCTGGTGAACTTCTCGGCGTGGTCGGAGAGAGCGGGTGCGGTAAGAGCGTGACCATGATGTCGTTGGTCAAGCTGGTGCCAATGCCGCCAGCAAAGATCGTTAAAGGGTCAGCCATGCTCGATGGCAAGGACCTCATTCAGATGGATCTCTCTGAACTCCAAAGAGTCCGTGGGGCGCACATCGGGTTCATTTTTCAGGATCCGATGACGTCCCTGAATCCGGTGCTTACTGTCGGCTATCAGCTGACCGAGGCGCTGCGACTGCATAAGAGGATGTCAAAGAAGGCAGCGCGGGCCCGGGCGGTCGAGATTCTTGAACTGGTCGGTATACCTCTGGCCGAAAAACGACTCAACGATTATCCCCACCAGTTCTCGGGCGGAATGCGTCAGCGAGTGATGATCGCGATTGCGTTGTCCTGTGATCCCAAGGTGTTGATTGCAGATGAGCCCACGACTGCGCTGGATGTGACGATTCAGGCACAGATTCTCGATCTGGTTAAACGCCTACGCAAAGAACTGGGGATGGCCATTGTCTGGGTGACTCATGATCTTGGTGTGGTGGCGAGCCTTGCAGATCGGGTCATGGTGATGTACAGCGGATTTATCGTTGAGCGTGCGGATGTTAAACAGCTGTACTCAGAACCAAAGCACCCTTACACCATGGCACTGCTGGCCACTCTCCCGGAAGTAGAAGGGGAACGAGCGACCAGGCTAGAGTCCATTGAGGGACAACCCCCCGATCAATTGCGGGCACCCACTTCCTGCCCGTTCGCGCCACGGTGCAGCTACGCGTTCGATCGATGTTCCCAGGAAAATCCGTTGTTACAGAGCGTATCATCGCAGCATGAGGTCGCCTGCTGGTGGGATGTCCAGCAAAACCGGCCCCGTGACTACAACTGAAATGGGAGCGGATTGATGACGGCAGCGGCCGGTACTCCAGAACCCCTGATTCGGGTCCAGAACCTTAAAAAACACTTCCCGATTACTGCGGGTCTGTTTCGACGCCAGGTCGGTACGGTCAAAGCCGTGGACGGGATCAGTTTTGATCTGCTACCAAAGGAAACACTGGGGCTTGTCGGTGAAAGTGGTTGCGGTAAAACCACCGCAGGGCGCACTGTACTGAACCTGTATACCGCAACGGAAGGGCAAGTTTACTTTGGGCAGACGGAAGTGACGGCACTTGGCGGAAATCAACTGCGTCTCATGCGACAGAAGATGCAGATGATCTTTCAGGATCCACAGGACAGCCTCAATCCAAGGATGACGGTCGGCAGTATTATTTCTGAACCACTGATGGAACACACGAAGGCGAGTGGGTCACAAAGAACGGAACGGGTAGAGGAACTGTTGCAGGCTGTCGGGCTTAATGCCAAATACATGAACCGCTATCCGCATGAGTTTTCGGGCGGACAGCGACAGCGAATCGGTGTGGCACGAGCACTCGCACTGAATCCTGAGTTCATCATCTGTGATGAGCCCATCGCTGCACTGGATGTGTCTATTCAGGCTCAGGTAGTAAATCTACTGGAGGACCTGCAAGAAAAGTTCGGCTTAACGTATCTGTTTATCAGTCATGATCTCGGCATGATCCGGCATATCGCCCGGCGCGTGGCTGTAATGTACCTGGGACACATTGTTGAGATAGCCACTTCACAGGATTTGTATAGGCGACCACAGCACCCCTACACCCAGGCGCTGTTGTCGGCGGTGCCAACCCATGATCCAGTTCGTGAACAAACGCGTGAACGCATTATTCTGACCGGGGATGTTCCGAGCCCTGCAGATCCACCGTCCGGATGCCCATTCAGGACTCGCTGCCCTTCTGCCGAATCAAAATGTGCCGAGGAAGTCCCGGAATTAAGGCAAATAGGCACCGGTCACCGAGTAGCCTGCCATTTGGTTGCCTGATCTAACCTAAGTGGCAGGATCGTTTGCGAATAGGCTCAAAACGGTTATAGTTTCCTTCAACCAGCTTGGAATAGCTGGAATACTGGAGAAACGACCGGCAGGTTCGAGCTCGCACTAAGCCGTTCTGGTCGAGTTGTAGACTTTCAACCAAAGTAGGAGGATTTGAAAATGAGTAAGTTAATCAGTGTGGTACTTGCTGCAACGCTGGCATTTGCCGGTGCTGCGGGTGCCGCAGATCGTGGCCGTGACGGACAGGTGAACATTCTGTTCTGGCAGGCGCCATCCAATGTGAACCCGTATCTCTCTGGTGGTACCAAGGAGATCGAGGTGTCGTCAATGGTGATCCAGCCGTTGGCCAACTACGACCCCGATGGCAATATGATTCCCACATTGGCAGCAGAGATTCCGACTGTCGCTAATGGTGGCGTGTCTTCGGATTTAAAGTCGATTACCTGGAAGCTAAAACAGGGTGTGACCTGGTCGGATGGTTCAGCCTTCACGGCGGATGATGTTGTACATACATACGAGTACTGCTCGCATCCAGATACAGGTTGCAGCACTATGAACTATCTGGCGGGTATCTCCAGTGTAGACGCTATTGATGCACACACTGTAAAAATCAGTTTTACCGAATCAAAGCCTTTCCCGTACGCCGCCTTTGTTGGTGCCACTACACCGATTATTCAAAAGGCGCAATTTGCGGACTGTATGGGAACAAAAGCACAGGAATGTACTGAAGCGAACTTCTATCCGATTGGAACAGGCCCGTTCGTTGTCAAAGATTTCAAGCCTAACGATGTCGTCCAACTAGAAGCAAATCCCAATTATCGCGAAGCCGGAAAGCCTGCCTTTCAGTCCGTGCTGTTCAAAGGCGGCGGCGATGCGACTTCAGCTGCGCGTGCTGTTCTTGAGACTGGTGAAATGGATTACGCCTGGAACCTTCAGGTCGAGCCCGAGATCCTGGCAAAGATGGCCACGGCTGGTAAAGGCATCATCGTCACTGCATTTGGTCCATCAGTTGAACGACTTATGGTCAACCAGACCAATAACAATGCAGAAGAGCCAAATCGTTCGGAGTATATGGACGGTAATAACCCCCATCCATTCCTGAGCGATTACGCTGTCCGACGAGCGCTTTCATTGGCTATCGATCGGCAGATTCTGGTCGACGCGGGGTACGGTGCTGCGGGTCAGGTGACCTGTAATGTGTTGCCGGCACCTGCGATCTATGCGTCAACAGCTAACGATGAGTGTAAGACTCAGAATGCTGACGAAGCCAACAAGATTCTTGATGCAGCAGGCTGGGCGAGAGGTTCCGATGGTGTGCGAGCAAAGAATGGTGTGAGAATTTCGATTCTTTATCAGACTTCTACCAACTCAGTGCGCCAAGCCACTCAGGCATTCATCAAAGAGATGTGGAAGCAGATTGGTGTCGAAACCGAACTGCGTAACATCAACGCGTCAGTATTCTTTGGTGGCGATCCCGCCAGTCCAGATACCTACGGAAAATTCCTGACTGATATTGAGATGTATACCAACAATTTCAGTGGGACGGATCCTGAAGCCTATATGAACAACTGGACCTGTGCAGAAATGTCCGGCAAACACAACAACTGGCTTGGCAACAATGTGCCTCGTTACTGCAACCCCGCTTATGATGCACTGGCCAAGGAAATGAGTACTGCTGGCGGTCTGGAAGATCGTACTCGTTTGGCGAAAGCGATGAACGACATGCTCATGCAGGACTACGTCATGATTCCGCTGATTCACCGCGGTGGCGTGGCAGCGCATGCCAATTCGTTGGGTGGTGTTGCAATGAATGCATGGGATACCGAGGTGTTTAATATCGCTGATTGGTATCGGAAGTAATTTCTAGATCATATTTAATTGGTTAGCTATTATCTTGGCGGTTTGCGGGCATAAGTCCGCAAACCGCCTGTTTTACTCGGTGTCAAGGTGATTTAACTTTGGTACGGTACATCCTCAGACGCTTACTGATCGCCATACCGACGTTGTTGGTCATCAGCTTTGTTATTTTCGTAATACTTGATCTGGCTCCCAACGATCCTACGGGCAATCTGCCGATGACAGTGCCGCCCGAGACCCGGGAGAAGATCCGTCTGTCTCTGGGCCTCGGTGAGGCGATGCATGTCCGCTACTACAAGTGGCTGATACAGTTCTTTGTGAACGAACCCCTGAATATTCTGGAACAGAGTGTCGGGATTGTTATTGGCGATTCGGAAAATCGGCTGCGGATTCTGTCGTGGGCCACGCGCAGTCCGGTGGTTGATATGATCGTAGAGCGCGCACCACAAACTTTGTGGGTTGTTGGTCTTTCTTATGTGCTTGGAATTCTGATAGCGATACCTATAGGTATTGTTCAGGCCTACCGGCAGTATTCCTGGTTTGACCAAGTCGGCACGTTCGTCGCCATGGTTGGGTTTTCCGTGCCAACTTTCTTTACCGGTGTGGTAGCCATTCTCATCTTCAGTGTACAGCTGCAGTGGTTTCCGATGATCTACGACACCACGCTAGAGGTAGACAGCTGGGGAAACTTTATCCTCCAGTTCAAACAAATGATCATGCCGGTGATGGTGTTGGCGCTGTGGCAGGCGGCGCAGCTCAGCCGGTTCATGCGAGCTTCTATTTTGGATAATCTGAATCTGGATTACGTACGTACTGCGCGCTCGAAAGGCCGCAGCGAGAAGGCTGTGCTGCTCATTCATGTGCTACGGAACAGTTTGATTCCTGTAATTACTCTGATTGCACTGGGTATTCCGCACATATTTGGTGGTGCGATCATTACTGAACAGATTTTTCGCGTAAACGGACTGGGTCAGCTGCTGATTATTGCAATCGAAGGTGCCGATATTCCCACGGTGCAGACGCTTACCTTTCTGTTTGCGATTCTAATTGTTCTATTCAATCTGATTGCAGACGTCCTCTACGGAATTCTGGATCCACGGATTCGTTATGACTGAAGTGGTCAAGTTCGGGGTCGCTGAAGACCTGAGCACAGTACATCGTTCGCTCTGGGGTGATGTCTGGCGGCAGTTCTCCAAGCACAAAGGGGCTCTGGTGGGTGTTATTGTATTTGTGCTGATCTCTGTGATTGTATTTTTGGGACCGTTTGTTTACGACGTTGATCCCAATTCGATTGATTTCAAATCACGCAATCTCACCCCAAGCCTCGATCATCCCCTCGGTACAGACAATATCGGACACGATACCCTGGCACAGATGCTTGCGGGTGGCCAGGTCTCTCTCGCCGTTGGTTTCCTGGCGATGCTGATTGCACTTTTTCTGGGCACTTTCATTGGCGTACTCGCTGGCTTTATAAAGGCTTTGGATGGTCCGTTGATGCGATTGACGGATCTTTTCCTGGCTCTGCCCATACTGCCGCTGCTACTCGTCATAATTCTGTTGTTCCGCGATACCCTGCGGCACCTTTATGGTCCAGAAGCCGGTATTTTTATGCTGATTGTCTTCGTGATCGGTGTGACGAGCTGGATGAATACGGCAAGAATCGTGCGTGGCGACGTGCTCGGTATCAAGGAGCGCGAGTTCGTTCTTGCAGCCCACAGCATCGGTGTGCGACGCCGCAAGATTATCTTCAGACACATACTGCCCAACGTTCTGAGCCCGATCATGGTGTCGGCAACCCTCGGGATTGCCAACGCCATCATCACGGAGTCGGCACTGTCGTTTCTGGGCCTCGGATTCCCACCGGATTTCCCGACCTGGGGCAGACTGCTCTATGACGGTACTAACTTCATACAGATCACGCCGTCGCGGGTGATCTGGCCCGGGCTCTTTATCGCCCTGACCGTGCTGAGCGTGAATTACATCGGTGATGGGCTGCGCGACGCACTCGACCCACGCCTGCGCGGGCGTTAAAGCCTTTACGTGTCAACGTCGCGGTTGGCGACGTGGTTTTTGATTTATCTTCCGAGCTCCTTCCCAAGTACGGTTGTGGCCTTGCTACCGACCACTGCTCGCCGAGAATCTGGAATGGCTCTTCGAATTTTCTATGCCGTTAACGACTCAGGCGCGCATGCGCTGACCCGAAGGATCCCACGCGGGTTTGGTCAGGATCTGGGCATCTTGTAGCTTGCCGACCACATGGACCGAGAGTTCGGTATCGTCGCTGATGTGTCTGTCGACAAGCGCCATGGCGAGGCTCTTGCCAGTGTGGTGGCCGTAACCACCGGATGTCGTGAAACCCACCCGTTTATCATTAAACCAGACCGGTTCATAGCCGGAGGCGTCGGCGTTGTCGGCGTCGATCTCCAGGGTCACCAGACGCTGCAGTGCAGTGTCTTTCTCGCGGGTCTCCAGTGCTGCATCCCGGCCAATGAAATCCGATTTTGTCCAGTCTATCCAACGATCCATCCCGGTCATGGCCGGGGTGCGGTCCTGTGTGAATTCAGCACTCCAGATGCCAAAGCTTTTTTCCAGACGCAGTGCATTCATGGCGTAGAAACCAAATTCGCGGATTCCCTGGTCACGACCTGCTTCAAGCAGCATCTCCCGCAGCGCGATATGTTCAAGGGCACTGCAGTTAATCTCGTAGCCGAGCTCTCCGCACACTGAAAGCCGGACAACTTTGCTGCGGATAAGGCCGACATCCAGTTCCCGGCAGCCCATGAAACCGAACGCATCGTGACTGACATCCTGGTGGGTGAGGCCGGCCAGGACATCGCGTGACCCGGGTCCGGCCAGGCTAAATCCTATCGTGGCATCGGAGATGTCGCGTACAGTCACGCCGTTTTCTAGATGATCCTGGAACCAGCGCATGTGCCAATTGCGAAGGTAATACGAACCCATGATCCACCAGTTGCCCTCGCCCCAGTTAATGATGGTTAGATCGCCTTTGAGTCGGCCGCTGGGCGCCAGCATCGGCGCCAGTCGTGCGTGACCAGCAGAGGGCAACCGTGATGCCATCAACCGGTCGAGCCAGGCTTCGGCGTTCGTTCCGCTGACTTCGTAGCGGGAGAAGCCACTGATATCGAGCAGGCCCACGCCTTCTCTGACCGCGGTGCATTCTTCGGCCACGATCGGGAACGCGTTTGAGCGCTTCAATGTGGGTGTCTCGCTGAACCCTGGTGGGGCAAACACCAGCGGAACTTCCAGACCCCAACTGCAGCCCCACTGGGCCCCGGCAGTGGTCATGGCATCATAAGCCGGCGCTTTGCGCAGGGGTCGACCTGCCGGCAGTTGCTCATTGGGATAGGTCATGACGAAGCGGCGGGAGTAGAACTGGCCCGTGGTCTGCCGGATGTACTCGCGGTTCGATGTGAAATCGCCGTAACGCGCGATGTCCATTGGCCAGGCATCGGCTTCTGTTTCGCCATGGATCATCCACTCCGCCAGCGTTTTACCGACACCGCCGCCCTGCAGAAAACCGGCCATCACGCCGCAGGCCAACCAGTAATTTGGCAGGCCGGAGACCGGGCCCACCAACGGATTGCCGTCGGGCGAGAAGGTAAAGGCCCCATTGACCCAATTTTTGACGCCGACATCGTTCAGCACCGGGTAGCGGTTGAATGCCATCTCCAGCTCGTCGGCAATGCGGTCGGTGTTCTCCTGGATCAGTTCGATACCGTAGTCCCAGGGGGCGCCATCGATGTTCCAGTGCTGGTGGTTGATCTCGTAAATGCCCACCAGAATGCCGTTCTGGTCCTGGCGCATGTAGGTGAATCCTTCCAGATCAACGGTCATGGGCAGTTCAAAATCCATCGCCTCGACTTCGGGAATGGTGTCGGTCACCAGGTAGTGGTGCTCCAGCGGCGACAGCGGCAGATCAAGCCCCACCATGCGGCCCACCTGTTTCGCCCACAGTCCGCCGGCGTTGACCACGTGTTCGGCATGTACCGGACCCTGCTCTGTAATCACGTTCCAGCTGCCGTCTGGTCGTTGTGTGAGAGACTCCACTTTGTTGTGTTCGATCACCTCGGCGCCGCGCTGTCGCGCTGCTTTTGCATAGGCTAGGACCGTACCGGTGGTGTCGATGTATCCTTCGCGGTCAGCCCAGAGCCCCCCGAGCACACCGCTGGTATCCATAATTGGGCATTTGGTACGGACTTCATCTGGCGTCATCAGGTAGCAATCTTCGATGCCGACGGTCTGATAAGTCCGGTAAGCCGATTGCAGCCATTCCCATCGATCCGGCGTCGAAGCGACGCTAATTCCACCTGTCATGTGCAGGCCAATCGATTGGCCCGACTCTTGTTCAATTTCCGCGAGCAGATTAATGGTGTAGGCCTGTAACGCGGACATATTTGGGTCTGCATTTAACGCGTGTATACCGCCGGCGGCGTGCCACGAAGAACCTGCGGTCAGTACCGAACGTTCGATCAGGCACACATCCGTCCAGCCGAGCTTTGCCAGGTGGTACAGCACCGAAGCGCCGACCACCCCGCCGCCGATTACAACTACTTGATAGTCTGACTTCATGGCTTGCTTTCCTTTAGAGCGCGTACGATGTTCCAGGCCAGTTGTCCCACCAGACTTTAAACAGCTCCAGCTGAGTACAGGCCAGATCTTTTTGACTGGCGCTGAGTTCATCGTCAGGATTGAAATGAAGCGCGTAACCGTTTTCCCCAGCTAGGGTCAACAAGTATTTGTAAAAGAGAACAAGGTCGGGTCCTTCATCAAATTTTGATAAGACCATTAATGCATCGTCGAGTTCTTTCGCTAGGCTGCGAGCCTGCGCGTCGCCATTAGCCGCAGCTCTACACAGTACGATCAGGTGAAGAACTTCGTGTGGTAGTACATTGCCGATACCGGTAATCGCACCGCAGGCACCGCAATTAACGTATCCGTGAAACACCTGGGTGTCGACGCCAACGAGTAATTTCAGGTTGGGATCTGCGCCAGTAATGTGTTCGGCGGCATAACTCAAAGCGGCGGCACCTCCGAATTCCTTGAAGCCGATCAGATTCGTGTGCTTTTGCTGCAGGTCAAAAAACAGGTCTGCCTTGGTTTCGAAGCCGTAGTAGGGACTGTTGTAGATCACCGCTGGCAGATCCGGTGCCGCGGACAGAATCGCTGAAAAATGCGCCTGCTGGGCGGCAGGTGCTGTACCGCGAGAAAGGACGCGTGGTATCAGCATCAGGCCACCTGCACCGGTCGCCTGGGCGTGGACTGCGTGTGCGACTGCACTGCGTGTGTTTTGTGCACCGGTTCCGACAACCACCGGAATACCCGCATCACAGAGGTGCTGTACACCGGATTGGCGTTGTTCATCTGTTAGCAGTGGCCAGTCTCCCATGGACCCGCAATAGACCACGCTGACCATGCCGGCATTGATTAGTGTTTCAGCGTGCTCCACCAGTCCTTCAAACACCGGATTCCGGTCAGTGTCACAGGGCGTCATCAGTGCCGGAATGACACCTTCAAATATATTGCTGTCCATGATCTCTAGTTTCTCCGTACCGCTGGACGTTGGAATTATGTCGTGAAAACTGGCTCACCGAGTTGAGACATATCGGCAGTCACACCCAGGCCTGGAGCATCGTTCGCACACATATACCCATCTTTAACGCTCGGTGCGCCGTCTGCAATACTGACCGTCGAATAGTCGTGAAACGCAGACGATTGAAACTGAAATTCAGCCGGGGTGGAGTGTGCCAGATGCGCAATTGCAGCGGTCGCGATCTCACCACCCCAGCTGTCTTCGACGTTCATCGGCAGGCCAAGCGATACGCACAGATCCCGAATCTGCCGGGCGCGCGTGAGTCCACCCATGCGGTTGATTTTCAGGTTAATCAAATCCATGGCATTGTCGTGATGCGCTCTGAGCAGGGCAGCCAGGCTGTCCATACATTCGTCGAGCACAAAAGGCAGATCGGTATGTCGGCGTACCGTCAGACATTCTTCGTAGGTGAGGCACGGCTGCTCAAAGTACAAAAGGAGTCCGTGTTCCCGTGGCAGGTCTTTGATGGCGTCGGCCACGATCAGTGCCTGGTGTTGCTTCCAGCCGGTGTTGGCATCGGCATTCAGCACTTCCCCGGGCTCCATGCAGGCGGCAATTTTACGAATGCGACTGATATCAGTCAGTGGGTTTTCGCCGACCTTGACTTGAAAGTTGCGGTAGCCCTGTGCGCGGTATTCTGGAATACGGGCAGCCATGGCGTCTGGATCGGTGCGTGTGACTACCTTGTACAGTTTGACTTTGTCCTGTTGTTTGCCGCCGAGCAGGGTGTACGCGGGGAGGCCGGTCTTTTTGCCGAGAATATCCCAGCAGGCCATGTCGATCGCTGATTTAACGTAGGGATGCCCCTTGAGCAAGGTGTCCAGTGTGTCGTTCATACAGTCCAGTTGTGTCGGATCCAGTCCGATCAGGGCCGGTGCCACCTTGGCGATGCCGGTGCGAACTCCTTCGGCGTAGGCCGGCAGGTAAGTGGGGCCAAGGGGACAGCTCTCGCCTGCACCACAGATGCCTTCGTCGGTCTCGATGATGACCACGGTGGTATCGAATGCGGTGTGTGACTGGGTCGACCAGCTGTAAAATCCTTCCTTCATCGGCAGGTCTGCACGAAAGACTGAGATTTGGGTAATTTTCATGTGCTTAACTTGATGTTGTGGACTGATGTTGTGAGTTTCTGTCCCAGGTCAACCAGCCGCGGACTGACGGAGTCTATCTTTATCTCCGAGCGCTGTCAGGCGCAGGGATAAGGCGCTACCGGCGGGTGTGTTTAGGTATCCGGGCTAGACGCAATGCACTTGTACGGGGGTCTGAATTGCACGCTAGAAAGCACCGGCACTATGATTCGATTAATATCGGCGTATTGATCCTGTGTGCAGCCACGACAGCCCAACGGATTCAACACGACGTGAGGAATGACGGATGAACTATGCGAAGGTGCGAGACATCACTGCCGAGGAAATTCCAGTCATTGATGTGTCCGGGCTTAAAGAGGATGACGACCGTCAGCTAAGAGCGGTAGCCGACCAAATGGTTCGGGCAGCTGAGGGTATAGGGTTTTTCTACGTCAGGGGCCATGGCGTATCGCGGGACATGCTCGACGAAACGTATGCGCTCTCGCAGATCTTCTTCCGATCACCGGACGATGTTAAGGATAAGGTCGCGGTAAGCGGGGGACATCGCGGCTGGTTGCGAATCGGTGAAGCCCGGATGGAAGGCAGCGAGCGATTCGATCTTAAGGAAAGTTTTATCTGGGGACTGGACGTGCCGCCTGAAGATCCGGATGTGATCGCCGGTGACCGATTACTGGCGGTGAACCGTTGGCCGGCGACCCCACCGGGGATGCGCGACGTGTTTAACCGATACTTTACCGAGATGCAGCGTTGTGGTGAACAGTTGTTGAGGGCGTTCGCTCTGAGCCTGGAAATACCGCCGGATTACTTTATTCGTCACGTGGACCGTCCGGTCTCCCGAGCTGCCGCGGTTTGGTATCCGCCACAGGTACCTGATCTGGGTGATCAGCAGTTCGGAGTATCGCCACACACGGATTACGGGACCCTGACGCTGGTACAGCAGGATGCTGTCGGTGGATTGCAAGTCAGGTCTCGCGACGGTGATTGGGTGACAGCTCCCCCGATTGAGGATGCCCTTGTCGTGAATGTTGGCGACCTGCTGGCACGCTGGACCAATGATCGATTTCAATCAACGCCACACCGTGTGGTGAACAGTTCTGGTCAGGAAAGGATCTCACTGGCCATGTTTGTCGACCCCAACTGGGACATGCTGATACAGCCTGTTGCTGGAGCGGGGGAGACTGTGCGCTACGAGGCAACCCGCTGTGCCGACTATGTCAACGAACGCTATGACAATGCGTTCGGATACCGTAAGGCAGAAGGTAGTCGTTGATGCGGGCCTGGATTGAGATGATCTCGCCCGACGTGGCGGATGGCAAACTGGCAAAACTCTATGAAAAAGCCCGTACACCCGCTGGTACGGTGGACAACGTCATGCAGGCCCATTCCCTGCGACCCCATACCCTGGACGGTCACGTCGCCCTGTACCGCGCCGTGCTTCACCATCCCGACAATACCTTGCCGGACTGGTTTCTAGAAGCAGTCGGCAGCTACACCAGCATTCTTAACGGCTGTGACTACAGTTTGACCCACCACTGGCACAATGCGAGGGCGTTGTTGGGTGGCGGTGAGACCGGTGATGCGGCACTGGCGGCACTCGACAATCGTGAGCCCGAACAGGCATTCGAAGGAAAGTATCTTGCGCTGCTTCAGTATGTTGAGAAGCTGACCCTGTCACCGGCGGCCATTACCCTCGAGGATGTCGAAGGGCTCCGAGCCAGCGGTGCAAGCGATGGCGAGATCCTGGAAACAAACCAGGTCTGTGGGTACTTTAACTATGTCAACCGACACCTCAATGGACTGGGTGTCAGTACAGAAGGTGACAAGATCGGTTATTACGACGAGCCCGGGTCGTAACTGTGATTCCTTTTCCGGGTACGGGCTAGCAGTGCTCAAATCCCGCGACCGCCAACTATGTCACTGGTAACTCTGCTCGTCACGTTGTGCATCGCACAAGTGCTTGCGATGACAAGCTTTGCCAACTTCGCCGCGTTGCTGCCCGATTTTATGGTGCTGTGGGATCTGTCTAACACCGAGGCGGGATGGATTGGTGGTATTTATTATGCGGGCTACGTTGTGGCTGTTCCGCTGCTGGTGGGGATGACCGATTCAGTCGATGCCAAGCGAATTTATCTTTTCAGTATTGGCGTCGGGGTGGTCGCCTCTCTGGGCTATGCTGTTTTGGCTGAAGGGTTCTGGTCAGCGATGGTGTTTCGGTTTCTCTCAGGGATCGCGCTGGCCGGTACCTACATGCCAGGCCTGCAGATCCTGAATGACCGCCTTTCCGTAGACGATCGCCAGCGTTCATTGCCGTGGTATCTGAGTGCATTCAGTCTAGGCACGGCAGCATCGTTCTATCTGACCGGCTGGCTCGCTGCGCGTTATGAATGGCCACTGGTTTTTCTGCTGGCGGCGGTGGCGCAACTGGCCTGTCTGCTGCTGATCCTGACCACCGTGTCCTCCAAAAAACCGAACGTGCTGAAGTCTAGCGACCGCCATCCACTGGACTTCCGGCCTGTGTTCACCAATCGTGTCGCGGTGGCCTACATCTGGGGTTATACCGGCCATTCCTACGAGCTGTTTGCCTACCGTGCCTGGATCGTTGCGTTTCTGGTGTTTGCCGCGGCTGTGTCGGGCACGGCAATTGGATCGGAAGCCATCGCCGGCTATGCTGCAGTGTTCAGCCTGGTGGGCATGCCAGCGAGTGTTCTCGGTGCCCACCTGGCACTGCGCCACGATCGCCGGCAGACCGTATCGGTGGTGATGGGGGTGTCTGTCATCATAGGCTGCAGCCTGGGTTTTCTGGGAACTGCGCCGTTTATGGTGGTCGTACTGATTGCCGGGCTGTATTCAGGTTTTATCATGGGCGATTCGGCTGCGCTGACCGGGGGGACGGTGGCAGCGGCCCGTGCAGGTGAACGTGGCGCGACGCTGGCGATGCACTCGGTCTGGGGATTTTCGGGGGGGTTTCTTGGCCCGCTGGTGGTGGGTGTGGTGCTGGATCTGGCGGGTGGCCGGCAATCGATTCAGGGCTGGGGGTTGGCTTTTATTGCCATGGCCGGCGGCTCAGCACTTGCCCTGGTCGGCCTTCGCGGGCTGCTGTCACGGTTGCCCCGGACAGCAAGGTAGAAAACATGCGTGCCCCTGGTCGAACCGGGTTGGCCACAACGGGAGATTGTTTTTGAAACATCTCGATATTGCCGTGATCGGCGGCGGGCTGCTGGGTTCGGCGTTTGCCTATGGATTAAGTGCTGACGGCGGGCGTGTGGGGTTAATTGATGAAGGTGATCACGCCATTCGGACGGCACGCGGCAACTTCGGCCTGGTCTGGGTACAGGGCAAGGGTCTTAGCATGCCCGACTATGCCCGCTGGAGTCTGCGCTCGGCCTATGCCTGGACACCGTTCAGTGAACAGCTCCATGCGCAGACGGGGATACCCGTCGAATACCATCGCCCAGGCGGGTTTTACGTCTCGATCGATGAGCAGGAGTTTGCGGACAACCTGGCCTTGCTGAAGCAGCTGCGGAATGAGGCCGGTGAAGACGGCTATGATTATGAAATTGTGGAACGGTCCGCTTTGCGTAAACAACTCCCGGAGATCGGTCCCGCTGTCCCGGGCGCAACCTATTGTCCGCATGACGGCCACGCTAATCCGCTGAGGCTGTTGCGCGCGCTGCAGGAAGGTTTTCAACTGAACGGAGGCATCTACACACCGCGCGCTAGGGTCACCCGCATTGTGCCGGTGACGACCGGCGGATTTGAAATTCATTGTGATGGCGGCCATCAGTTCGGGTGCGACAAGCTCGTGATCGCTGCGGGTCACGGCTCAGCTGAGCTTGGCCATCACCTGGACATGGAAATTCCTATATTTCCGGTTCAGGGCCAGGTCGTGGTGACCGAGCGCGCGCAAATGACCATGGCCTATCCGACCAATTACGTCCGCCAGACTGACGATGGGAATTATCTGCTGGGCCCGTCGGCGAGAGACGTCGGCTTCAATGACGAAACCGAAACCACTACATTGCGTGACATCACCCGGCGCTGTACCACCGCTTTTCCGCATCTCAAGCGCTTGCGGGTGCAGCGGACCTGGGCCGCACTGCGAATCATGACGCCGGATGGCTTTCCGGTATATCTACAGTCTGAGGCCTATCCAGAGGCATTTTCGTTCTCGTGTCACAGTGGTGTAACGCTGGCGGCGGTGCACGCCATGGACGTGTCGCGTTGGGTGCTCGATGGCCGGATTCCGTCGCAATACCGCTGTTTTCACCCGGAACGATTCAATGTTCCGGCGTAGAGACCCGGTCCGTGACTCCGTCACGATCTGGTTCTGTGATCGGGCGATCGAGGCTGCAGCGGACGACTCGGTTGCAGCTGCACTGTTGGCTGCCGGCATCGCGTGCTTCGGACGAACACCTGTCAGTGGAGCGCCGCGGGCCCCGTTCTGCATGATCGGCAATTGTTTTGACTGTCTGGTCGAGATCGACGGCGAGACCAATCTGCAGGCGTGCCTGGTGACGGTGCGCGACGGTATGCGCATCCGTTCCCACCCAGGCAATGGACCCGGTGACGACAGCGAAAAGGGTAAAGCATGACTCAAGACACCTCTACTGACGTCGTGGTGGTTGGCGCCGGACCGGCCGGCATGACTGCCGCCAGCTGCTTGGCAGAAAGCGGTGTCCGGGCGCTGGTCCTGGACGAGCACACGGCACCCGGTGGTCAGGTCTACCGCAATGTTGAGAAAGTCACTGACAAGAGATCTGCAGACCTGGATGTTCTGGGTAGTCATTATCGCAACGGATCGAAACTGGTTGAGCGCCTGCACAGCAGCGGTGCGCAGTACTGGCCTGGTACGAGTGTTTGGGAGATCTCTGCCGCTGAAGAGCCGACGCTTGCAGTCGGTGTCGTACGCGATGGACGGGTCCGAATGATCCAGGCTGATCACATTATTCTTGCGACCGGCGCCATGGAGCGTCCAACACCATTTCCGGGCTGGACGTTGCCCGGTGTGATGACTGTGGGTGCGGCGCAGACGCTGCTTAAATCCTCAGGCCTGGTGCCGGACGGGCGCATCGCCGTTGCCGGCAGTGGACCACTGCTTTACCTGTACGTTAGCCAGCTGATTAAAGCAGGGAAAAAACCGCAGGTTATCCTTGATACGCGGCCGCGGGCATCGTTGCAGGCCAAGCTGTCGGTACTGACTGCGCTGACCGTCGATCCCGCATCGATGTTCCGGGGGTTGGGATGGATGCGCGAAGTACGCCGTGAGGTGCGGGTCCGTGAGAGGGTCCATCAACTGCGTGCCGGTGGCGTCGAAAAACTCTCCCGCATCAGCTATGAATCTTGTGATCGACAGTTCACTGATGAAGTTGATCTGCTGCTGGTGCACGATGGCGTCATACCCAACACCTGGCTCGGTATGTCGGCCGGTTGCCGGCATCACTGGCATGCACAGCAGCGCTGCTGGGTGCCGGATATTATCGGGGTAGGGCAAACGAGCCGCCAGTCCGTGTCAGTCGTGGGCGATGCGGCCGGTATCATTGGAGCCGATGCGTCGGTTCTGCAGGGCGAAGCGGTGGCCAGGGAGGTGATTGCGTGCCTTGAAGGTAAGCAACAAACTGCTGTCGGAAACACAGCCCATCCATGGCTGGTGAGACAACACCGCTTGCTTCGGCGCTGTCTTGATCAGTTTTACCCCCCGGCGCAGGAATTTGAGCTGCCGCCGGATGACGAGACCATTGTTTGTCGCTGTGAGGAAGTGACTGCCGGGGAGATCAGGCGGGTGGCCGCGCTGGGCTGTGTCGGGCCGAACCAGGGCAAGGCGTTTACCCGCTGCGGCATGGGACCGTGCATGGGGCGCAAGTGTGGTGTGACGGTCAGCCGGCTGATTGCCGAGCACCATGGGCTCGGCATGGACGAGGTCGGGCACTACCGGATCCGGCCGCCGGTCAAGCCGATCACCGTGGGTCAGCTAGCTGAGCTTGAGATAGATGCTCACGCGCACACAGCCTGATGCGGTAGGAGCCTAGGCTTTCATCTCCAGGCGCCGGCGGTGCAGCGCCGGTTCGGTATATCCGTTGCGCTCTTCGCGGCCGCCGAAGATCAGGTCCTGCGCCGCCTTGAACGCATAGCCATTGAACTTCGGTGCCATGTCGATATAGAGCGGATCGCCGGCGTTCTGACGATCGACTACTGCGGCCATCCGTGCCAGTGCTGCATTGACCTGGTCTTCAGTCACGACACCGTGGTGCAACCAGTTGGCAATGTGCTGGCTCGAGATTCGCAGCGTTGCCCGGTCCTCCATCAACCCGATGTCGTTGATGTCGGGTACTTTAGAGCAGCCCACGCCCTGGTCTATCCAGCGCACCACGTAACCGAGAATGCCCTGGCAGTTGTTGTCGAGTTCCGCCTGTAATTCCTCATCCGACCAGCGGGTGTCTGGCGCCAGCGGCAGGGTCAGGATGTCGTCCAGGCTGGCCCGTGCCCGGGACCGAAGTGCGGCCTGCTGAGCCTGTACGTCGACCTGGTGGTAGTGCATGGCGTGTAGGGTTGCTGCTGTCGGTGACGGCACCCAGGCTGTGGTGGCACCCGCTTTCGGGTGTCCAATTTTGGCATCCATCATGGCAGCCATTTCGTCCGGCATCGCCCACATGCCTTTGCCGATCTGTGCGTGGCCTGGCAGGCCGCAGGCCAGCCCGATGTCTACGTTCCAGTCTTCGTAAGCCGTTATCCAAGGCTGGGCTTTCATCTGAGTCTTGCGGATCATGGGCCCGGCTTCCATGGCGGTGTGTATCTCATCACCGGTTCGGTCCAGAAAACCGGTATTGATAAAGATCACCCGGTCGCTAGCCGGACGGATACATTCCTTGAGGTTGACCGTAGTCCGGCGCTCCTCGTCCATAATCCCGATTTTGATAACACACGCGTCAAGTCCGAGGGCTTTTTCGACTCGGCCAAACAGCTTAACGGCAAAGGCAACTTCTTCGGGGCCGTGCATTTTCGGTTTAACGATATAGATCGATCCGGTTCTGGAGTTTTGAAGTGGGCCGCTGCCGTTCAAGTCGTGCAGGGCGATCAGACTGGTGATCACCGCATCCATAATGCCTTCGAAGATTTCGTCACCCTGTCGATCGAGAATGGCCGGGTTGGTCATCAGGTGACCAACGTTTCGAACCAGCATCAGCGAGCGGCCAGGCAGGGTCAGGCTCCCGCCGTCGGGAGCAATATACTGACGGTCAGGATTGAGAGATCGGTCGACGGTGCCGCCGCTCTTGTCGAACCGAGCCGCGAGGTCACCTTTCATCAGTCCCAGCCAGTTTTGGTAGACACCGATTTTCTCTTCAGCGTCCACGGCGGCCACCGAATCCTCCAGGTCCTGGATGGTGGTGATGGCAGATTCCAGGACCACATCACAGACGCCGGCTGGACTTGTGCGGCCGACCAGATGATCGTGGTCGATCCGGATCTCGATGTGCAGATTATGGTGTCTGAGCACGATGCAGCTGGGTTGCATCGGATCGCCGCTGAAGCCCGCCAGCTGTTCCGGCTGGGTCAGGCCGCACTGGGAATCCGTGTTGTGTGTGGCCATCAGAGTGCCATCGACGATTGCGTAGCCCGTGACATCGGCGTGAGAGACCCCGTCAAGCGGTACGGCTTGGTCGAGAAAAACAGTGCTGTAGTCGACCACCTGTTGGCCGCGTACCGGGTTATAGGCGCTGCCTCTTCCCGCGCCATCGGTTTCGGGCAGCACGTCCGTACCGTACAGTGCGTCGTACAGAGAGCACCATCTCGCGTTCGCCGCGTTGAGCGCGTAACGGGCATTGTTCACCGGCACCACCAGTTGCGGCCCGGCAATGGTGGTGATCTCGTCGTCTACCTTGGATGTAGTCACGCTGAAGTCGGGACCTTCTTCGACCAAATAGCCGATTTGGCTCAGAAATGTGCGATACGCTATCGGGTCGTGCGCATCGCCCCGGTGTGATCTATGCCACGCGTCGATCTGCGCCTGTAAGCTATCTCGTTTATCCAGAAGCGCCCGGTTTTCGGCCGTCAGTTCATCGACAATAGCGCCAAATTCAGTCCAGAAACTGTCCGCATCCACACCGGTTCCCGGGATGGCGCGGTGCGTGATGAAGGCGTACAAGTCACTGTCGACCTGGAGGCCATGGGTATTGATACGCTGTGTCACACGTTATCCATTTTTGTTGTTCGTACGGTTATTGGAAGTCAGTAACCCACCGTACTCGGGTCGTTCACGCTCACCGGTGTTCACAGACAAGGGCGGTATCATAGACCAGCGGTCAACCCCGTGGAACAGTCGCACCGGTTGTGACGCGGGTTCAGTGCTTATTCAGTAGTGTGCCGTAGCCCGCTATGGCATCGCCGATCCCGGCGCGCCGCAGGGTGTCCCAGACCATGGCCTGGTTACTGCAGACCACAGGTTTTCCCAGTCGATCTTCGAGTGCATCAACAATTTCGATTGAACGAAGGGCGCCACAACTGATAAACAGAGCATCGGCTTCCGGCCGGTCTACCCTCTGTGCGAATTCGGCGATGAATGCAGGTGTCACCCGCACCATGTCGCTGTCTTTTTCCAGGTTAAGGCCTTGCAGGTTGACAATTTCAAGACCGGTGGCCGCCATGTAATCTGCCTCCCGGCGGTTGATTTCGTCCAGATAGGGCGTGGCGACAGCGATCTTCCGGGCACCCAGAGTATTCAGCGCCCGCAGCACGGCGGTGATGATGGATGTGGGTTGAGCTTTCGGGGCGCCTTTGTTGAGTTCGCGGAAGACTGTGTCCTCACCGATGATCAGGCTACCCGACGTGCAGGCGTAGCAGATCACATCCAGAGAGCCATCGGGCAGGATGTTGCGTGCGGCATCGGCGAGCAGATCTGCCTGGGCTGCCAGGGTGGCATTGGTGATGCTGTCGGGAATGTGTATCCGTGTGAAGTGCACACCGACCCCTTCGGGTGTGAGGCGATAGACATCATCTTCGATGGTTTGTTCGGTGGCCAGCAGTACATAGCCAATTTTGGCGCGATGGTGTCGGCCCTGATCAAAACGAATGTCAGCCTGGTTAGCTGCAGTGGTATTCATTGGCATCTCTTCGGTTGATCGTAAAGATCCAAGTCGTTAAGTGTGCCACGTTACGCCACTATCTGAGTATTGCTGTGGTTGGACCGCCCCCATGAGATCGGTACTGTGATCGGTGTTCCCAAGCCACGGTTCAACCAGAAAAGTACTGGGGTTGTGTTTGGCCCGTCCCTGTAATACAAACAGGCCCTGCCAGGAGTGTGTCATGCCATCAGCCAGTCAAACGCATCACTACGATATTCACGTGTTCTGCTGTATCAACGAGCGCGCACCGGGTCACCCGCGAGGATCCTGCAGCGCCCGTGGTTCGCAGGCTCTGCAGGCCTACATGAAGGCTCAGGGTAAGGCGCTTGGTTTGGGCAGCCGGGTCCGGATCAATAAGAGCGGCTGCCTGGAGCGCTGTGAACTTGGGCCGACGATGGTGATCTACCCGGAAGGGGTGTGGTACACGTATAACTCTGAGGCCGACATCGACGAAATACTCGCGCGCCATGTGTTGGGTGGCGAGCGTGTCGACAGACTGCTGCTCGAACCCGGCCAGACACGACCACGGCGAACCGATCCGCCGCGGCTGACATTAAAGGTGGCTGATGTGTCGCTGACAGCACCGGCCGTCAAGCGGTTTGTGCTGTGCTCGGCCGACGGCAGCGATCTACCGACCTATCCGGCAGGGGCCCATATTGATCTGTTCACCGAACCGGGGTTGCGCCGCTCCTACTCGCTGGTAGGCGATCCGGCCGACCGCGGGCAATATGTACTCGGCGTGCGCCGGGAACAGGACAGCCGTGGGGGCTCAAGCTGGGTGTTTGATCAGCTTTCTACGAATAGCGAGGTCACAGCGTCGCTACCGCGAAACAGTTTTGCGCTGGCAGCCGACGCCACGATGCACACGCTGATTGCCGGAGGTATCGGCATCACACCAATCCTCGCCATGGGTCATGAACTCAAGGCCTGCTCTGAAGATTACCACCTGCATTACTGCACACCCAGCGAAGCTGAGACGCCTTTCCTTGAAGAGGTGCGATCTGTGTTTGGCCCCAGGGTTACGTTTCATCACGATGGCGGTGATCCGGCTAAAGGCCTGGATGTCCAAGCCCTGCTGGCGGACCCGGTTGAGGGGCAGCACATTTACGTGTGCGGCCCGGCGGGTTTGGTCGAGAGCACCCGGCTGCACAGCAGTCACTGGCCCGAAGCGGCGTTTCATTCGGAACTGTTTGCTGTCGAACCGGTTACCGACGAGCCACCAAACGAGGCTTTTGATGTCTTCTTGTCTCGGCAGAAAATAACCCTCAGCGTGCCCGTCGAGCGGTCGATCCTCGAGGTGGTGCGAGACGCAGGTCTTGCCGTCGAGACGTCCTGTGAAGATGGGTTGTGCAGTTGCTGCCGGACGCGTCTTCTGGGCGGGGAGGCCGACCATCGCGATCATGTACTCAGCAGCGCTGAAAAGCTGGCCAACGAGTCGATTATGATTTGTGTCTCACGCGCTACCGACGGCGAGACACTGATACTCGATCTCTAAGGTTTAAACACGGAGTACTGTGTCGGGTGAGCCTTCAGGCCAGTTGGCCAACGAGTGTTCGCGCCGGTCATTGTTTTGGGGGCCCTCGTCACGAGGGCCTCAGCTGTTCAGCTAAGCCAATCGCTGTCTTCAAAGACCTCGATCAATGTCGGCACCTCGGCAGTGAGGGCGTCGGTGACCGCTGATCGGAATGCGGCTTCGCTGTCGGGCCGGTTGCTCTTGCAGCCGCAGGCGCTCGCCAGTTTCGGGTAGTCCGGATTGATGCCGTCGACACCCACAGCGGGTATCTTACGGTGTGCCATATCGTCCCGGATCTGTTTGAGTCCGGCATTGTTCCAGACAATGATCGGTAGCGACAGGCGCAGTTCAGCGGCCGTGATCAGTTCCTGCACGGTGAACATAAAGCCACCGTCGCCAGCGAGGACGACCACTGGTGTATCTCCAAGTGCGAGCTTGCCGCCGATTCCGTTGGGCAGGCCACAGCCCAGCGTGCAGTAGCCGGCGGGGTAGTGCCACTGCCGCGGCTGTTCCACCGGAAAGGCGAACGCACCGGTATACACCACCTGGCAGATGTCGCCGGCAATGACGGCATCGCCGGGTAATATCTCGCGCAGTACGTTAAGCATGCAGATATGGCGGGACTCACTGTCGGTCAGTTCATCAACCAGCGAGCGGCACACGGCAGCGACCTCGCTCGCGGTGTTGTGATCCTGGATCTCAGCGCCCAGTGCCAAAAGTAGTTCACGGGCGGCAAGATCCGCGTCACTAACGATGCCGATTGAGGCGGGGTAGAGGTCGTTCATCTTTCGCGAATCGATATCGATGCGGATCAACTGACCGTTCAGTGTCAACCGTTCGACGAAGCTGTCGGTCTCGGACATTTCGGTGCCGATGGCAAGAATCACGTCGGCCTGGGCTAGAAAGTCTCGAGCCTGCGGCCGGACGATGCCACCGCCGACGCACAGTGGGTGGGAATCGGGCACCACGCCTTTACCGGCAGTGGTAGTAATTACCGCGGCATCCAGACGCTCAGCGATTTCGGTGAGCGTGGGCGCCGCATTTGCCGCACCGCCGCCCGCATAGATCAGTGGGCGCTCGGCCTGACGCAGCAAGGCAGCCGCCTCACGGATTGCAGAACCGGCCGGTGCCGGCGGTGCCGGTACAACCCGGCGCTGCCAGGTCGTGCTGACCGGTTGCGCCAGGACATCAATCGGTATGGCGATGTGGACCGGTCGTGGTCGTTCGGCGGCGAAAATAGAAAATGCTTGCCCGATCAGTTCTTCCAGGTCATCGGGTGATCCGGCAGTGGCACTGAGAGCCGTCAGTGGGCGGGTGACCGCTTCAAGATCGGTGACCTCGTGCAGGCAGCCCCAGCCTTTACCCAGGCTGTAGCTGGCGGTGGTGCTCGAGATCATCAGTACCGGGATGGAATCGGCGAAGGACTGCCCCATCGGTGTGCAGGCGTTGGTGACACCGGGACCTGAAATCAGCACACACACCCCGGGCTTACCGCCAAGGCGCGCATAGCCGTCGGCCATGAAGCCGGCGCCTTGTTCGTTGCGAGCCTGTACATGTCGGATATTGCTGTGGGCGAGGCCGCGGTACAGGTCCAGGGTATGCACGCCGGGAATGCCGAAGACGGTGTCTACGTCGTAACTCTCCAGCAGTGAGATGAGCGCTTCGCCGCAGCTGACCGATTGTGTCATGGTGTTTGCTCCGTACTATTAATCTTCTGGGTTGGGTTCGCACCGGTGGCCGACCACTGGTGCGACAAGGCCGACATTATGATGGATTACAGGGGGATCAGTCAGCCTGTGCCAGGTGCGCAAGCACCTGCTCAGTCACTCGCTCAGTTGTCGCTTGGCCGCCCAGATCCGGTGTCAACGTACCGTGCTCAATGGTGCGGTCTACCGCTTGTTCGATAGCCCGTGCCACAGCAGGCTGGTGGAAACTAAATTCAAACATCATCGCCACACTGAGTATGGCGCCGATCGGGTTGGCAATGCCCTGACCGGCGATGTCGGGTGCCGAGCCATGAACCGGCTCGTAGATCGCCGCCGCACCGGTATCGTCCGACCGAGATAGGCCCGGCAGTGAAGCCGACGGCAGCATGCCCAGAGAGCCTGTAATTGTGCCGGCGAGATCGGAGAACAAGTCACCGAACAGGTTGTCCCCCAGGATCACATCGAAGTGGGCTGGTTGCCGCATCAACTGATAGGCGGCATTGTCCGCGTAGAGCAGTTCGAGCTCGACGTCGGGGTATTCAGAGAGCCCGATGTTCTCGACCACCTGTCGCCACAGCACGTAGCTTTGCATTACATTGGCTTTATCGATGGAGGTGACACGGCCGCGGCGGCGTTGGGCCAGCGTAAAGGCGACCCTGGCAATGCGCTCGATCTCGGGCGTGGTATAGAGGTTGGTGTCAAACGCCCGGAAGCCGCCGCCCTCAACAGGTTCAATCCCGCGAGGCTGGGCGAAAAATGCACCGCCGCAAAGCTCGCGCACCACCATCACATCGGCTTGCTCAGCCAGGCCTTCTCGAAACGGTGTGGCGTGGATCAGGGCGGGATGACCCCGTGTGGGCCGCAGGCCGGCGTACACATTGAGTGTCTGGCGCAGGCGCATCAGGCCGTCTTTATCCTGCGGTCCGCCGTCGATCTTGATCTGATCCCATTGAGGGCCACCGACTGCGCCCACCAGCACAGCGTTGGCCCGGGTTGCTTTGTCCACGGTATCGTCAGTGCAGAACACCCCGTGCTCATCGTAGGCCGCACCGCCCAGTAAATCATGCTCGAGATGGATTCGAAGGCCGCTCGCCCTCGCGGCCTGTTCCAGGACTGTGACGGCTGCATCCGTCACTTCAGGGCCAATGCCATCGCCGCCGAGAGCCAGGACACGGAATACAGAAGCGTTCACGGTGCGCGCCGGACCGGATTCTGGGTTCAGCTGTCGGGTGTGCTCTAGCCGGAAGCGCGATCCAGGATCGCCGGAATTTTGTCTTCCCAGCCGATGGCCATGACATGCACGCCGCGGGTCATATCGCGCAGGGCACGGACCGTGCTACCGGCAATCTCGATACTGATGTCAGCGACCTTGGCCTTGTCGTCACCGGCGGCGTCGATTTTATCGATGAGGTCCTGCGGGATATCAACGCCTGGGATCTTGTCATTCATGTACTGCGCCATCTTGACTGATTTAATCGGGATGATGCCAGCGAGCACCGGTCTTTCCGGTTTGGCTTTGGTCATGAACCGGTCAAACGCGGCTACATCGTAGATCGCCTGGGTCTGGAAAAACTCTGCACCCGCATCGGCCTTGCGCTTCATATTGTCAATCTCGGTCGCCAGATCGCTGGCACCGGGGTTGGCTACTGCGCCGATGGTGAGTTGTGGTGTGCCTTTAAGCGCATTGCCGGTGAGGTCAGTGCCGTTGTTGAGCGCGCAGGCGGCCTCGAGCAATTGTGAGGCGAACAGGTCGAATACCGGTTTGGCGTCTGGATGATCGCCATTCTTCGGGGGATCCCCCCCCATGAAGACTAGGTTGGACACACCCAGCGCGGCAGCGCCGAGGATGCTGGCCTGAATAGCCAGCCGGTTCTTGTCGCGCGAGGTCATCTGCACGATGGGTTCGACACCGCGATCAATCAGCAGGTGGCCAACGGCAACCGGGTCCATGGCCATGCGGGCGGCATGGGATTCGGTCAGGTTGAAAGCCGTGACGAGATCGCGCAGCAGGTCGGCCTTGGCGAATAGTTCGTCAAGATCGGTGCCTTTCGGGGGAGTGAGCTCGCTGGTCACCACAAACGATGATGAATTCAAAGCCTCAGCTAGTTTGCCCATCGTGCATATCTCCGGTGTGTCTTCTAGGATGCCGGATACCAGGTTCGGGTCCGGCGGGTGCCCGACATGATAGGGCGCAATATCGGCCCGTCAACGGTTCATTAGTTGCTGCGACGTTTGGCACTCCGCAAATCGATACAGCCGGGTTCCGCTCTAGGATCAGTGTCCGGTGGAAAGATCAGGGTCTTTTGCACTTTCTGCGTGCCGGTAGTGGGCAGTGACTCGCGGAACAACACGTAACCGGGTGCCTTGTAGTACGCCAGCCGCGCCATGCACCATTCAAAAAGTGCCCTAGCAGTTGTCTCGTTAGGATTAGTGTCCGGCATTACCACGACGCAGGCAAAGACTTCTTCTTCACGCAGGTCGTCCGGTACCCCGATCACTGCGGCCTGGGCGACTGCGTTGTGCGCCTGCAGCGCTGCTTCGATCTCGCCGGCAGCAATGTTTTCGCCCGAGCGGCGAATGATGTTCTTGTTGCGATCGATAAAGTAGAGCATGCCGTCCTCATCCTGGCGGACCGTATCGCCGGTGTGGAACCAGTCGCCGCGCCAGGCCTCGGCGGTCGCCTGCTCATTTTTGTGATAGGCGGAGAAAAAGCCGCGGCGGGGGTCATCGGCACTGTGCCGTACCAGGAGTTCACCGGGTGTGCCGGGGGCCACACTCTGGTCCTCGTCATCTACCACACGCGCCTCAAGGCCAGCCATGGGTTTGCCGAAGGCGCGTGTGCCGACCTGTCGGGGCGGGTGGTTGTCGGCAAAAATCCGGCCGGTTTCTGTCATGCCCCAGACCTCCACCATGGGAAAGCCGAATCGTGTTTCCGAGGCCGCGTGGTGGTCCGGGTCGATACCGGCGCCGATTCCGAAGCGAACGCTGTGATTGGACTCGAAATCGCTTGCCGGCAGGTTCATCAGCAGCGGCGGCACCACACCTAAGTAGTGGATCACCGTTGCCCGGGTAGTGACCACATCTTCCCACCAGCTCTTGGGGTGAAAACGGTCGGGCGAGATCAGGCAACCGCCGCCGGACATCAAGCCGGTGGCCGTGACCGCGAGCGCATTCATGTGATAGAGCGGCAGGGGGTTCAGCACCCGGTCGGTATCGCCTAAAAGTGCGGCCTCCCCGCCGAGGGCCAGGTACCACTCGCCAGCGGTAATGAAGTAGTCGTTGGTGAGTAGGCAGCCTTTGGGTTGCCCGGTGGTTCCTGAGGTATAGAGCATGGCGCACTCGGTCTCTCGGCCGATGGCTGCAGTTGCCCGGGGCGGCGGTCGGTCTGCACGGGGCAGTGCCTTATTCCCCAGTCGCGCGACATCGATGGCGGGCGGTCGCAACGGACAGTTCTCGCTCGCTCGTTCAAGGTCAGTGACCCGGTTTGAGATCCCCACCGCCAGCACCACATCGGCGTGGTCGAGCTGATAGACGATCTCATCGTGTCGGTAGTCCGGATTCACCGGTACGATCGCCACGCCGAGGCTGTTGAGCGCGAGGTACTGCACGAAAAACTCAGGGCGGTTCTCGAGCAGCAGAGCAATGCGGTGGCCATGGCCGTAACCAGCCTCGGCATAGGCACGGGCGGCGGCCAGGGCCTGGTCCAGCATCCACTGATAGGAAAATTCAGCCCCTTCAGGACAATAGTCGCGCTGCGCTCTGGCTGGGACACACAGAAACGGGGCATCGGGACGTCGTGCAGCGGTTACCTGGAAGACCTCGAAGACGCTGTTCATGCCAGCTGCACGACAGGAAGTTCGGTGAGTTGCAATGACGGGTTTGCGGACTGCATGAATGCCCCTGTCATGGGGTGAGCGAAATCCCTAAAAAGCGTTACGTGGTCAATTATCCGATTTCGGTACGTTTTCGACCATAAACGAAGTATTCTCTACGCCGTTGATGACAACGCTCAGGATCTTGTTGTCTTCATCGTAGTTGGCACCGGACCATTTCTGTCCGTTGCGCCATTCACCGTTGTAGCTCCCACCCAAGGTCAGAACGAGACTACCAACACCCTGTTGTTTCCCACGGGCCCATTGCCCAAAGTACTTCCGGCCGTCTACCCAGTCCATGGCACCTTGACCGTGGCGTAGACCCTGTGCCCAGTCACCCAGATATCTGCTACCGTCAGCAAATATTAACGTGCCACGGCCATCTTGTTTACCGTGGTGCCATTCGCCCACGTATAAAGCGCCGTTGGCCCAGGTAAATACACCGTGGCCTTGGTACAGGTTGTCCACCATCTGGCCTTCGTATCGATTACCCGAACTGAATTCGCAGATCTCGATCTGCACCATCTGCATATTGATAATCTGGGTATCGGATTTTCGGACGACACACGGTTGTGGTTTGGGGACGAACTGTCCTTCGATCAGGAGTCCGATTTCAGTGCCGTCCTCAAGGATATACATACCGTCAACAGGGTGATCATTGAGAAAAATACCCTCAAATATTTGATAGGTGAACGGGTCGGTCGCGCTGACGATGGTGAGTGTGCCATGCCCCTCTTTGTGGCCGTACACCCACTGCCCGGAATATTGCGTACCGTTGGCCCAGACCATCCAGCCTTCGCCATGCTGCCTGTCTCGATGCCAGTCGCCAATATATCGGGTGCCCGACGCCCAGGTGAAGGTTCCCAAGCCTTGGCGCATGCCATTGACCCAGGAACCGCTGTAGATGTTGCCGCTGGCCCAAGTGAAGGTGCCCTCACCGTGGGGGAGACCAAGTTTACTTTCGCCTTGATAGGATGGTGTTTGTACGCTTTGTGACTGACCCACCAACGGCGAAAAGATGAGCCACACGCCCACCGCGAACGCCAGGCCAATCGCACTGGCGGACCGCTGAAGTCTATTGATGCGAAGATTTTTCATGGGCACGGGTCGATATCTGCAGATAATTCACCAAATTTGACAACAAGATGCGATATCGCACTCTATTTGTTGAGGAAAATGATCAGTTACCGTACATTAATCGGGTGACGACATATCACATAACTGCGATCTTAAACCATAAAAAAGGAGTTTGCCTTGTCCCAGCGTCCGCTATCACCCTCGGGTTTGCCCGACGAGGCGTCAGCGGACGAGCGTTTGGCGCAGGTTTCAGACGACCTGCCCGAACCCCGGCTGGTGGTGCCGCTGGATGATGAGGAACCTGATGCACCTGTATTAGAGGACAATGCGCCCGTCAGTCTCGATGGGCTCAGCCAGCACCCGGCAGACTTGGGCCAGCAAGCTGCACCTTCAATCGAACTGTTGTTGACCCGACCCGATCCTGCTGCTGCGGACAGCGCGGTTCCGCAATTCGTTTTGCCCGGGAGCCAGCCAATCTCGCCGTTTCCGGGCTGGATGTCTGTAGCCGATCTGTATGAACCCGAGGATCAGTTGTTTCTGCCCGAAATACCGATTGGTCTGCCGGCCGAGCTGGCCGAACCGGTTGCTGCGGTGTTTACCAATGGAGCCTCCGACGCACCATTGGCCGAGACTCCTATGCCGGAGCCGGCATCGGTATCGGAAATCGAACTGGTTGACGCGGATCTGGACAGCTGGATGGCGTCGTTGGAGTCACCGTCTATGTTTCTGGATGTGCCGCCCGTTCAGGTGGCGATGAATGACACAGTAGTCCGTGATGTGTGGGTCGATGACCGCAGGTCCACGGTAGACGATACAGCGGTTGAGACGATCACCACCACGACCGATACAACAACGACTGACACCACAACCACCGACACCACAACCACAACGACCGATGACGATGATGATGATGGTGGCGGCGGTGGGGGCGGCGGAGGCGGGGGGACGACGCCCTCGCTGTCGATTGCCGATGTGACGACCTCGGACGAGAGTGCGGCCAATGCAACGTTTACGGTCACGCTCTCCGAATCCAGTACCAGCGATATCACGGTCAACTACGACAGTTCAAACAGTACGGGGACGGCAGGGTCGGATTACACCGCGACCAGCGGCACCTTGACCATCTCGGCCGGGGACACCACGGGCACCTTCACCGTGCCGA
>LWDU01035162.1_pt1 | contig 162068 bp, 160 predicted proteins | sample 727161 | NCBI WGS metagenome assembly LWDU01 (sample SAMN04566230, study PRJNA314399) | hydrothermal vent metagenome | isolation source: deep sea hydrothermal plume seawater | place: Mexico: Gulf of California, Guaymas Basin | collected 2004-07-11
ACTCATCATGTGGGCGGATACTTGAAGATCGCACCTGAACATACCGAAGATGCGCCCTTATCGAAGATGATGAAGCCCGGTATGGGTACGTACGACGAATTCAAAAAACTGTTTGATAAGTTTTCAAAAGAGGCAGGCAAGGAGCAGTACCTCATACCCTATTTTATTGCAGGTCACCCTGGGACCACCGACAATGATATGGTGAACCTTGCCCTGTGGTTAAAACGCAATCGATTTCGTGCCGACCAGGTACAGAATTTTTATCCTTCCCCCATGGCGGCAGCCACAGCAATGTATTACTCCGGTAAGAATCCCCTGAAGCGAATTGATCGCCACAGTGAAATTGTAGGCGTTTTTACGCTACCACGACCCTGACAATTGGCCCATGCTCAGGCAGGCTTTAAAGAAAATGGGGCGCAAGGACCTGATTGGCAATGGTAGTAAACACCTTGTACCCCTGACCCAATTTTCAAGACCGGTGCGTGGTCGCAAAAAACAGCAGGTATTCAAGACCCAGCATACGGGTTTGCCGAAAACTCCCCGTCAGGCCCCGTAGAGTTCTTTTGCGCTTGCCCTGAGTTCATCCTGATAATCAGGGTGAGCAATATCACAAAGGCTATTGGCACGTTCGATAACAGTTTTGCCTTTTAATTCCGCTATACCGAATTCGGTAACCACATAGTCGATGTAGGTTCTTGGAACCGTGACCGGTGTGCCTGGTGCCAGTGTCGGCACGATGCGCGAGACCCGTTTACCTGTGGAACTGGGGACAGAGCTGGACGGCACCACACTGACAGATTTTCCACCAGGAGAATAGGCACCGGCTAACATAAAAACGGTTTGTCCGCCGACCCCGGTGTACATACGATGATCATAAGCTTCTGCTGAAACCTGACCTGTCAGGTCCACAACCATGGCGTTATTCACCGCGACGAAGTTCTCCTGCGTTATCAATCGTCGCAGATCGTCGGTATAACCAAAGTCGTATAACTCGAAAACAGGATTGTTGTCGATCTCATCCAGCTCTTCTTTGTTCAATGCGACTATAGCGCTGCCAACAACCTTGTTGGGGTGAAGTGTTTTTCTGCTGCCGTTGACGACGCCTTTTTTCACCAGTTCACCAACGCCGCCGGTAATCAGCTCGGTCTGCACTCCAAGATCATTGCGAAAATCCAGAAACTGGGCCAGTGAGGCCGAGACAGTACCGACGCCCATTTGCAAAGTGTCACCGTCATTCACAAGCTCGACGGCAACGGTCGTACAGATTGCTTCAACCTGTGCGATCTCCTCTTCGCTGAGCTCAGCAACAGGAACGGCTTCTGCACTCTGTTTTTCGACTTCGACGAAATAATCAATCTGGTCAACATGCACGTAATTCTCGCCGAAGGTATGGATAAAATCCTCTCTTACCTCGGCTATTACCATGGATGCGCCACGGACTAAAGTGGGAGACATCCACACCCCGGTTCCGAAACTACAGTAACCATGTCTATCCGGTGGTGATACTGGCACCAGAAAAACATCCGGACGACTGCTCAGACCCGCGGGTAACTCGTGACTTTTCCATAGTCCAATTGGCAGATAATCCATATCACCCGCGTGGCAGGCAGCTCGGTTCGGGGGTGTGGCATAGTTGTCACGGAGACGAAAGATTCCCTGGAACTCGTTCGCCGACCAGGGTACAACCGATGCGAGATGTTCTACCTGAACACCTTCCAGCCCACGTTCGCGTCCTGAAGCCATCAACGCATTGCAAAGGGTGATGGGGCTGGTTGTATAAGGGGCGATATTGACGATATGGCCTGACTGAACGTTCAGTACTGCCCGCTCAGCCGTGACCAGTTTAGGACCACATAAATCACGCCAGTTCATGATTTTCTCCTGCAAGTTTTATTGGCTGCTTTCCGAACCGTAGCATCATGTGGAAAGAAAGCGTGTAGAGATGATATTCTCGTTTTTGTTATTTGTAACAGCAAGAACCCTGTGGCTTATCATAGCACCGGGCACCCAGCAGATGAATTCGGGGGAATGATGGTAGATAAAAAAGGCGCACTGGCCGGTGTTCGGATTTTGGATCTAACGGATGAACGCGGTATATACGGTGCAAAACTGGTGGCAGACCTTGGCGCTGAGGTTATTCGTCTTGAGCCACCGGATGGTGACCCGCTAAGGAAAAGAGGCCCCCATATTGATGCTGTAACGGAGCAGGAATCATCACTCTGGTATCTGTTCTTCGCATCCAACCGCAGGTTCTTTGCCGTGGATCCTGAATCTGAAGATGGCAGGGAGCAGATTCAAAAGCTGGTAGCCAGAGCTGATATCGTACTGAGTTGCCCGGGAACATTTGCCCTGGATGCCGCCCAGCTTGCCCTGGCGCGACAGCAACGCCCGGAACTCATCGTTATCGATACCTCATCATTTGGCACAAAAGGACCCTGGAAAGATTTTCTCGCTCCAGATTTGATTGCTGGTGCACTCGGCGGATTCTGTGCAACGACGGGGGATGTGGACACCTCACCCCTGAAGGGATTTGGTGAACTGAATTTCATGGTGTCCGGTGTCTATGTTGCTATTGCGGCACTTGCGTCCCTGTATCATATGAGAGAAAAGGGGTCGGGCCAGCAGGTTGATGTGTCGGTGCATGAATGCATCGCCTCCTGCCTGGAGCATGTTTTTATGTGTTACTGGTACGATGATCTTTTAGCAACGACGATTCCTGCGTTACCCCGTCGTGCAAGCTTGCACTGGTCCAATGCTTACGTCGTCATGCAGGCGATCAAGGGTTCGATTATGATCACACCCGCACCGGACTTCGATCGGCAACTCGCCTGGCTGGTTGAAGTGGATGCCTTTGAAGATTTGTTAGATGAGAAATACGCTGACCCGGTAAACTATGCGGCAACGGTCAAAAGAATGATGGAAGTTCTTCGTGCCTGGGTTGCCACACGTGATGCTAAGGAACTCTTTTTTGAGGCGCAATCACGTCATGCACCTTATGGCTGGGTGTTACCGATTGAGGAAGTTGCAGAAAATCCTCAACTCCAGGCAAGGCAATGGTGGGAAACGTACTCTACAGCCGGTAAGGAGATATCGGGACCCGGAGCGCCTTATCAATTCAGTGATACCCCCTGGAAAATGAAACCGGCAGAAAATCCTGAAACGCAAATGCAGGCTATTCTTGCAGACATCGGCTGGGATGCAGAAGCTGACAAGGAGACGCAGATATGAGCCGTCCACTTGAGGGGCTTCGTGTACTGGATTTTACCCATGTACTTGCTGGGCCATTTGCTACCCGGGTGCTTGGCGATATGGGTGCAGATGTGGTCAAAATAAATTCTGCGGACCGTGCGGTAGGTGCCAATGATCCTGCTCACCCCTATTATGTTATGTGGAATCGCAATAAAAGGGCACTGGCGCTTGATTTGTCGAAGGAAGAGAGTCGTGAAATCTGCCGGGAATTGTGTCTGCAGGCAGATGTGGTAATTGATAACTTTTCTGTGGGCGTGCTTGATCGCTGGGGTGTCGGCTTTGATGCAATCAGCGAGATAAATACCAAGGTCATCTATGTTCAGATGTCCGGTATGGGTGACGGTGGCCCCTGGTCCGAGTTCGTTACCTACGCACCGACCATTCATGCACTATCCGGGTTAACTCATCTAACGGGTGTACCCGGCCGGGAAGATATTGGTATTGGGTTTTCCTACAATGACCATCAGGCTGGTTTGCACGGTGCCGTGGCAATACTTGCTGCAGTCGAGGCAAGGAGAACTACCGGCAAAGGTCAGCGCGTCGATTTATCTCAGTTTGAGGTTGGTGCAAATTTTGCGGGACCTACCTTGCTTGATTACTTTGCAAATGGAATCCCCGCCCGGCCAATGGCCAATCATCTGCCTTACGATGTGGCTGTACCTCACGGCTGTTATCCTTGTGCTGGTGCTACATCACCTGCAGTTGAGGACGAACGCTGGGTCGCGATTGCCTGTATGATTGAAACGCAATGGGACGCTCTGAAGGGGGTCATGGGCAATCCAGACTGGGCAAATGCAACAGAATTTAGCAGTGCCAAGTCCAGGGTCAAATCCGTTGAGAAACTGGATCAACAGCTCGCGCAATGGACCCAGTCACTGACAGCTGAAGACATAATGAATCGCTGCCAGAAAGCCGGTGTCCCTGCTGGGGTTGTTCAAAACGCTATCGATCTTGCGGAACACGATCCACAGCTTAAAGACAGTGGTTTCCTGCAGCAAATGGATCCTTTGCCGGGGTTTGGAATGACCTACGCCGACCGATTGCCTATTCATTTCCAAAAGACGCCCTGTGAGGTCTATGAGAGAGTAAGGCAGGTTGGGGAGGACAACCGTGAAGTACTGAAAGATTGGCTTGGCATGCAGGATGCTGAGATTGACAAAGCCGAAGCGGGTGGGCTCTTGTCCTAGCTTTAGAGTCTTCGCACACTTAAACCGCAAAGATCATGTACAAGGAGATACCAACCGCAATAATAGGTATTGCGTCAACCAACGCGAGGGCGATGAACAATTGTGTCATTAGCATTGGCTGCAATTCAGGCTGGCGTGCAACGCCTTCAAGGTACTTGCCGCCCAGGATGCCGATGCCAACGCCACTACCGATTGCACCAAGGCCCATCAGAATGCCGCCTGCGATAAAGATCAAAGAATGTTCCATCACTTAACTCCCAAGGTGCTCGAACTTAGAAAAGTCACTTCTATATAGGAAATGTATAGCCGGGAGCGGAATTTTCAAGAGACGTTATTTACACTTAACAACCCGAACAAGAACATCGTTCCCGGAATCAGTTATGCTGGCTATCTAATATTCCGTTGAGGTCAACCAGAATACAAACAGGGTTCGAACTGCGCTACTCATTTTCTGCCATAGAAGGGGTTATATGAAAGCCAAAGAGTTAATCAAAAATAAACAACCTAAGCGAGTCCGTCCACGGAGCAAGCTGATACCCAAAGAGGGGCAAGATGGTTTGTTTACGGAATCCTGGTTTCCGGTTTGCATGTCGAGTGAAGTACCGGTCGGTCGGGTTATCGGGCGATCATTTCTCGATGGCCGTATTGTGATTTTTCGCGGCGAAGAAGGCACGGCGCAGGTGTTTTCCGCGTTTTGCCCTCATATGGGTGCCGATCTTGCGGCTGGAAAGGTAGTGGGTAACCAGCTCCAGTGCGGCTTCCATCATTGGGAATTCAATGCAGACGGCTGGTGCGACAAAACCGGTTTAGGTGATCCGCCGCCAAAGACGGCGTGTCTCTATAAATTTCATACAGTGGAGCGATTTGGTCTGGTTTGGGCGTTCAATGGCGATGAACCCTGGTGGGAGATTCCGGATTATCCAAAGGCAGACGAGGAACTTGAGTTTCTGGTCAGCTACGATGTTCCTGCACTTCCCGTTGATCCCTGGGTAGTTTGCGCCAATACACCGGACTGGCAGCACCTCAAGGCTGTGCATCGACTCGACTTTGATCACGAATGGCTGTTTGAAAAAATCGCCTGGACCGATCATTCCATGGAATATGATCTGGATGCGAAGTTTGATCAAGGTGACGGGCCATCGTTGAACGCCCGGGTTGGTATATACGGCACCAGTTTTTTTCGCTTGCATGGTGAGTTTATGGGCCAGTGGATCTGTGCGTTAACCGCATTCCATCTCGTCGCGCCAGGTCGAACTCAGGTTTACTATTCTCTGGGAACTCCGAAGAGTGACGGCAGCGCCGAAGATGACGCTCGCGTGGCCATGACCCACGACCTGCTTTTTCGCCTCGGAAAAAGCATCATTACAGACGATCGGCCGATACTGCATTCGCTCAACTACACACCAGGCGTTATGACGAAGTCAGATCGGGCGTTAGCGAAGTATCTGGGCATGGTTAGAAATTTTCCGCGCTCTCACGACTCATCGGATTTTATTAAGTAATTCAATCCCAAAGAAAATTAAGTTCAGGAGTACAAAATGGCAAAACTGGGTCAGGTTCAGCACTTTAACAAACCGCTGGAAGACAGCATGGGATTTTCTGCCATCGTGCATGCCAATGGGCTTTTGCATCTCTCGGGTGTTATCTCGATAGACGAAAACGCAAATGTGATCGGGCCTAACGATATGGCTGCTCAGATCGAGAGGGTTTACGATATTATCGAACAGACGCTGGCAAAAAACGGCGCGACCTTTGAGCACGTTGTCAGCGAAGTCATTTACACCACCGACATGGCCAGACTGATGGAAGCCATTGCGGCGCGAGCCAAACGTTATGAAGGGGTCGCTAACCCGGCGACAACGGCGGTGCAGATATCTGCGCTGGCGTTTCCTGAAGCAATGCTCGAGATTCAGGTGATGGCGCAACTCGAAGCCGAGGAATGGTCTGCCGATATTCCACCCCTGGGTTCGCCCGTCTGACTGTACGAAATATTTATAGGCAATGCTGCACGCATTTACGGATTCGATGAATCAAGACTGAGTGCATTGGCATAGAGCAACCACTTCCTTTGATTACTGCTGGTTCCCGGTCGATCCCGGGTTCGGATAACTCACTTTCCAACTCTGGAGATACCATGGTTCAGCCAACAGATTGATCTCGTCACTGACTCGATAGGTTACGGGATAGAAACCTTCAGATTTGAGTGATCCATTTCGAATGTCATCAAGGGCTTGTTTGAGGTCTTGGACATTCGTGATATTCACAATCGGAGTTCCCGGGGCTCGCATTCGATGTGCCCCATATATCGACGTTTCTCTGGTAATTGTGGCTAACACAATTTTTGCTCCCTGATCGTAGTCACCGAGCGAACTGTTCGGCAGGAATGCAAAAAAATCACCCTGGTAGATGAAGTCGCCACTAAAGAGAATATCCGTACGCGAATCGTAGAGCGAAATCGAATCATTGGTGTGACCAGGTGTGTACAACACTATCAATTTGCGATCACCAAGATCCATCTCATGGCCTGGCTGCAACCATTCGCTAACCTCGAAAGTCGGCGATGTATATCCTTCCACAGACCCAAGGTGCTCATGCCATTGGAGAGCTAGCTGGTTGTTCGTTACACGATTTGAAATGTGGGGAAGATCGATTACGGCAATGTTGTCGAATGGCAGCCCGTCACCAAGATGATCATAGTGAAAGTGCGACGGAACAAATGTGATGGGCTTGTCGGTTAGTTGTTCAACAACAGGTAGGATTTTTCTCAGACCGGAGCCTGCATCGAACAACACCGCTCGATCTTCACCGATGATGAGATAGTTGATATTCTGTTGATAATACAAGGGTTCACCGATGGCTACGGTCTGCGGGTCAAGCCATTCAATGGTGTAGTAGTCATCATGCCAACGAACTCTGGGTCCCTCGTCTTGTTTTGCAATGAGCAGCGGTGTGTCGGTGAATGACAGCAATGTGAGTAGTACCAGGTGTCTGTTCGACACAAGCAACGTTAATGTTATGAGTAGGATAAGGATAGCGACGATGAATTTTTTCACGGACGATTTTCCTGATTTGGTCAAAGCCACTAATACATATTCGCTCGCGTTGTTCATACAATTTCCTGCGAGTCGGTTTATAAGGAATATATCACTGATGAGATACTCAACACTTATTGCGCTAACGATTCTGTTGAATGCCTGCTCAGATACCTCAGATACATCCATGAGGATGATAGCAGATACGGTCTACACCAACGGCACAATCTACACCGTCAACCAAGCCGAGCCGTGGGCCGAGGCTGTCGCGCTTAAGGACGGCAAGTTCATTGCTGTTGGGACTCGAAGCCTGGCAGGCATTGCATCGCGAGGGCATGATCAAACAACACATCAACCAGTATTTCAAGGGTAATCTTGGTAGTTTGGCCGCCTTTGAACGCGCCACTTGCATACAACGTAGATGGTATAAAACCCGTACTCAAACCAGAGACCTGGGACCGCATGTACGCGAATCGTGAGCGTCAGGATGCAGGAATTCGTCTCGTCAATCATACCGACGCACCTGTCGCCACAATGTGGCCATGGTTTGGCATGGAGGCAATGATCACTCGCGGTTTTCCGGGAAAGCCCGAGAAAGGCAAGATGGGTGAAGATCATGCGCTCACACTGGAGGAAATCATCGATATTTATACGGTTAACGCGGCATGGTCGTTACGCATCGATGATGTTACGGGGTCTGCCAAGGTAGGCAAGTTCGCAGACATGATCATCCTCAATCACAATTTGTTCGAGATTCCAGTAACTGATATTCACAAGACGGAAGTGCAAAAGACGATCTTTAAGGGGGATGTCGTTTACGAGAGCAGGAACTGATTTGAATCCGAGCTCAGTTTGTCCGACTACCGACCTCTGTTGAGCCGTTAGCTACCCTGCAGTATCGACATATCCTGCCAGCCAAAAATAATCGCCTGCCAATTTCCACTCCACCTAGTTGACGATAGAAATCACAATTGGGATTCTCGACAACACACCCTATCTCTAACGATTTGAGATTTCGTCGCATCAGTTCTTTCACCGCGCAGCCTATAAGATTTCGCCCAATTCCGCGACGATGAAAGGATGGCAGAACGTAAAGGCCTTGAACACATGCCTCGTACCCGGCTGTCTCTGCCCATGGTTTAGCCCAAATGAAACCCAATACTCGATGATTTTCTTCTGCTACCAGAAATAGCTGGCCCCGATCTGTGTTTTCTTCAAATGACTTACGCCAGTTAGCGGCACTCACTTCAGGTGTCCATGTGAAATCTATGAATTCTTCAGGGATTGCGCCGATGAATGCAGAATGTGAGGCAGAAACAATGACGAGACCAATCCCATCACAGTCTTCAATGATTGCGTCACGAAATTTGATCATCTCAGATAATTCCTTTTTAGCCCCATAACAGCAGCCTTGGATTAATCCCACCGACATCAATGCTAGTCGGGGTTGTACCAGATTGGTGAACTATAGACCCGCTCCTGCGTGATCATGGGTATTTCGTTGGGGGCGGTTCTGCCGAAGTACCTGGCGTCATAAGCCGACCATCTGGGGGTGGGTATTTCAATTACCCGCACATAGTAAAACGCACGCTGGGCAGGATTAAACGCTTTGTCTTCCCAAACGGCGCCAAGGCTGATTGCGCCGACGGAATTATTGTAGCTGGCGTCGGCAACGTTAACGGTTGAAACAATAGCGGATACCTTGCCTGTTTTTTTGTCGACTCTGGCCGGTTCTGAAACCGCGACGTCATAAACTTTTTCGACGGCTTCTCCCTTTTTGTTAAGCCAGCCTTTGATAACCTGAACGCGATCCAGGTTGGCGCCGTCGGGATCTTTCAATGATTGAATCAGCAGTTTGGGGTTGGTGTTTCCAACCCTGGACGATTTCGTTAGACGCGCGCCCATCGGCACGCCCTTTTCGTAACCGACGGAGGCGAGATCAGACGCGTGCAGATCTTCCGCTGCGAAGTCCCACCCGGCAAATACACGTAGCGCAATCCGAGGACCTGTAGTGGCATAGATTTCTTTGCGCTTGATCGCATCAAACAGGGCTTCCCGGGTATTTTCCTTCGCCCAGACGGCTGCATAGCCGGAGGCTGCCAGCTTCCAGTTGTACCAGAGCCTGCCACCCATTCTGTTGGATAATCGGTCAGCTGTCGGCTCAGAGTCTTTGAATTTACCCCAAAAATTATTGTCATCTGAAGTTGATAAGGTGGTATGCGAATCTGTACTGCCTAACAGGCCAAACTCGTAGGGGTTTACACCCAGTTCGTCCTGCATCTCCAGACCAAGTTTCAATGCACTGCGTGCATATTCGTGCTTCAGCATCTCATTTTGTTTCAGTGCCGTGCGACCAATATTGTCCTCGTCCCAGGTTTCAAAATCTGCGAACTCGTCATCCGGCGACAAAAATGGGTGAGATTCTCCATCACCTTTAACCTGGGTGACTTCGTAGACAGGTTCCCAGCGGATTCTGGCCTGGGCGTAGTCGCGGTCGAATGCTTTGCCATCGAGCGTCTCACTGGCGAACATCAACCCGTTGGATATGTTGCCATTGTGGGGGATCGACATGACCTGGCCACCGGTTTGTTGCTCGTAATGAGACAGCGCTGTCCATAAGTCTTCCGGGTTTTGACTGTCCAGTGCTGAGAAGGGGGCCAGTTGCGTCGCGATATCAGGTCCATCGCGAAACAGCACGACACGATGAAGGTTGTTGCCCTCGACCATTGCAGTCCACTCGTAGCCGATGAATGCTGTGAAGACACCGGGGTCATTGTGTTTGTCTGCGCTGTTTGCGGCGTCCCTGAAGACGTTGATTCGGAATTCGGGAGACAATTCCTGTTTGTAATCCGGATTCTGGATCAGGCTCGCCCATTCGCGAACGATGGGGCCGAGATTGCCGTTTTCATCAAGCAGTTTGCGCCAGCGCTTGCCTAATTCCGTTTCTACAAAGCTCCGGTCGTTGGCGATTAATTTCGGAAAAACGCCAATGAACTCCGCATGGTCTGCGACGAGGAGAAAATCCAGTGGGCGGCTCAGTTGTGCCACTTGACCACTATTTGCTTTAACGGGGTGTCCCTTGGCAAACAGCATCGCGTCATTGGTTGTCAGCCTGGCGTTGCCGAACGCAAAAGAGTCCGGTGACAAATTGCTATGTACATGCAAATCTCCCCAGTACAAATTATCGGCATATTGGATATTGAGCACAGGCGAATACTCCTGGGCGGAAACCTGTAGGGCGAACAGGAGTGAAATCCAGATAGACGGCTTAAGCATAAAATCTGTCCTCTAGCAGAAAGCCTGCCAAAATTTCTTTTAGTTGAAAAGTCACCAACCAGGTCGATCCTACAACGGTGCAGCAATAACTCAAAATCTGTGCTTCGATCTCTGCGCGAACACGAGCAAACGGCGTCTACAGTGCATATACTCTACTGTAAAGCTGCGTGACTAAATGAGAATTTTCTTTATGGCAGACCTATTGGGCATGGATCCGGCAAGAATCGAACGATTGCGTTCTCCTGATCGTCTCAAGTACTTCAATCCTGACCTGATCTGGGAGGTGTTACAGCCTGCGGCGGATTGCACGCTGATCGATATTGGTGCTGGAGTGGGTTTTCTCACCTTGCCCTTTGCCGAACGCTTTGCAGAGGCCAGGGCCTATGGCTGCGACATCCTCGAAGGCATGATTAACCTGCTCCGCGAGGACGCTGACACGCGAGGTCTCAGAAACCTTGAAGCACTGTTGATGGCACCCAACTCAGTCGATCTGCACGACAACATTGCCGATGTAGTCATCATGGGCCAGCTTCACCATGAGTTGGACACGCCAGAAGCACTCCTGGCTGAATGCAAACGCCTGTTGAAACCGGGCGGCACCATTGCCATTGTCGACTGGGCGGATGCTGACAACGGTAAAAGTCCACCGCCTGGTCGCCGGGTACCGGTTGCCCGCATGCGTGCGGAGTTGGAAGGCGCGGGTTTCGCTGATATTGAGATGCACGGCGTCTACGAATACCATACCTTCATGACCGGGACGGCTTAGACGTCTGGATATCATGTTGTACACAGCGCCAGAAGCTTCATACTCAGCCCTGCAGTCGCTGAATCTAAACATAAAAAGGAAATAACTACTGATGACGGTTAAGAAAGCGGGTGACTTTGCGATTACCCGGGAAAGTCTCTACGGCACCAGGAACGAGCCGACGTACGCGGGCGTCGCCTCTTTCATGCGCCGTAAATATACCCAGGATCTCACCGGTGTTGACCTCGTTGTCGCTGGCGTTCCACTCGACAGTGCAACGACAAACCGGCCCGGGGCTATCAGGGCGGCATCGTCAATCATCGCCTGGATGCGTCCCTACGATACGAAGGTAGATCCTTTCGATGAGCTGGCTGTTATTGATTACGGCGACTGCTTCTTCGATTTTGGTCGACCGGAAACCATCGCGGACTCTATTGAAGCGCATGCCACCAGCATTATCAGCCAGGGTCCGGGACTGCTGTCACTGGGTGGTGACCATTTTATTGCCTGGCCATTGTTGAAAGCACACGCCAAACAGTATGGCAAACCACTGTCACTGCTACATTTTGATGCACACAGTGATACCTGGGAAGACGAGCAGGGTCGCGTTGATCATGGCACCATGTTCTGGCACGCCGCAAACGAAGGTTTAATCGACCCCGCACACTCTGTTCAGATTGGGCTACGGACAACGAATGATGACACCCTCGGGTTTAATATTCTTGATGGGCCCTGGGTGCAGAACAACGGTATTGAAGCCGTGATCGATGCGACAAGAAAAGTCCTGGGCGATCGGCCAGTTTACCTGAGCTTCGATATCGACTGCCTGGATCCGAGCTACGCGCCGGGTACCGGCACACCGGTGTGTGGTGGCCTGACTTCGCACCAGGCGATCGCCATTCTTCGCGGCATGATGGGTATTAATCTCATCGGTATGGATCTTGTTGAAGTGTCACCCACGTACGATGTTGGTGAAATCACAGCGCTGGCAGGGGCGACGCTTGCGATGGAGATAATCAACCTCTACGCGAACCGGCCTGAGTAAGATTGGAATTCTCGGATCTGACGATTGGATGAAAGATACAACCTGGAGAAATAAACAAAAATGGGAAAGCTTGAAGGAAGAACGGCCTTGATTACAGGAGCAAGTCGGGGCATTGGACGCGCCATCGCAGAACGGTTTGCGCGGGAAGGGGCAAATGTGGCTATTAATTACACCAGCAATGAAGCTGCAGCACAGGAAGTGGCTGAAGTAGTGGAAAAATTAGGCGGCAAGGCTCACACTTATCAGGCTAACGTCGGCGATGAACTGGCATGCACCGCGATGATTGAGGCGGCGATCAGCGATTTTGGTCAGATAGATGCGTTAATTAACAACGCCGGACTTGGCTCTGCTGCGGTAAACCGACCAGCCATCGCAGATGCAACGAACGAGCAGTGGAACACATTGCTTGATGTTAACCTCTGGGGTCCAATCTACCTTTGTCGCGGCCTGGTGCCACATATGCGACAGGCGGAGCGGAGCGACATTATAATGATTTCATCTATCGCAGCCCAGTCCCTGAATCCGGGGTTTGGCGTCTACGCGGTCAGTAAGGCTGCGCTTGAGGCCATGGCCCATACGCTGGCCCGGGAAGAGAAGTCCCATGGCATGCGTGTCAACATCATCGCTCCGGGTCTGGTGGATACCGATATGGGGCGTCGTATTGTTGAAGCGACCGGTGGCGGCTCGGATATCCGTGAGGTTGATGCCCGCATGCCATTCGGCTTCGTCTGTACCCCGGACGATATTGCCGCAACCGTTGCCCACCTGTGTTCGGAGGACGGCCGATATATAACCAATCAGCGGATCTCCATCACCGGTGACTAGTAGTCTAACTGTTAAGCCGCCTCCGCGATTTCGAGAGTATCCCGTAGCTCGCGTTTGAGAAACTTACCGTTGGCGTTTCTTGGCAAGGGATCATCGAGAATCCAAATGTAGCGGGGAACTTTGGGTTTTGCCATATTGGCAAGGCAATGGGTACGAATCTGCTCCGCTGAAAGATCTGCGCCGTCCTTCAGGAAAATGGCAACACCGACCTCTTCACCTAGTCGATCATCCTCGACACCGAAGACACTGCATTCTGTTACGCCATCGATGGTGAAAATCACGGTCTCAACTTCGGCACAGTAAATATTCTCGCCGCCTCGTAAAACCATGTCCTTAACGCGATCGACGATAAAGATGAAGCCATGTTCATCAATACGGGCAACGTCACCGGTATGAAACCAGCCATCGACAATACTCTCTTTCGTCGCTTCCTCGCGGTTCAAATAACCCTTGATAACGGGTGCGCCCTTCACCAGCAGTTCCCCGACTTCTCCCGGAGGTACAAGGTCGCCACTTGCATCGATACACTTCACCTCGAAATTCGGCATACAGGGACCGCAGCTTTCCGGCTTGTCGATAAAGAAATCACCGGAGATAGAAGTGATGATGCCGCAGGTTTCCGTCATGCCATATCCGGTGCCGGGGCGTGCTGTTTTAACCGTACTGTCGATCTTACCGACCAGGTCAGGTTGTAGTTGCGCGCCGCCGCCGCCGACAGAAAGCAAGCTGCTGGTATCGTACTTTTCGAAATCAGGATGGGAGATGAGTTCCCGTGCCATCACCGGTACGCCGGTTAAGTTGGTGATTTTTTCTTGCTCAACAATGCGCAACGCTTCCCCAGCATCCCATCGATACATATGAACCAGCTTTCCGCCGCTCATGGTTGTACCGTGGGTCAGGCAGTTGTTCGCCGTCACGTGAAAGAGTGGTGTTGTGACAAGGGCAGACCCAATCGGCGCTTCTTCCGGGCTGGGTAATTCAACCTGCTTGTGGCGGGCAGTGGCAGTTGAGAAGGCGGTACCTGCGAATGCCAGGTTCATAATGTTGTTAACGCAACCCCGATGGGTCAACTGGGCACCTTTTGGTTGCCCGGTGGTACCCGAGGTGTAGAAGATACAGGCATCATCATCCGGGTCAAACGTCGCTGCGGGCAGCTCGCCCTTGTTCCTTGTTACATCAGAAAAGGGGATGATTGAGTCGTCACCCTTCGTAATGCGAATACCCACAACCGTAAGATCTGCGAAGGAGCCTTTGATTTCGTCGAATCTCTCGAGGCGCTCCTGGTCACAAAACAGGACTTTAGGTGCAGAATCCTCTAAGCCATATTCCATCTCACTGGCGACCCACCAGGCGTTCATGCCGACGACGGAGATTCCCTGGGATACGCAAGCCCAGTAGATCAGTAGCCACTCAGGGTAGTTGCGCATGGCAATGGCTACTCTGTCGCCTGGCTCGACCCCTAGATTCCGCAACCAGATCGCGACTGCTGCTACATCGCGATGTGCTTCGCTGTAGGTCCAGCGTTCGTCCTGGTAAACAAGATAGTCACGTTCGGCAAATTGCCCGGACGCGAGCCAGACCTCCCGCAGAGTGGGTGGTGCCAGTCCATAGGCTTTCAAGGTTGCACCACGCACTTCAACATCGATAATCTGGAACGGGGATCCCTCAGCGGTCAGTTCTGCCCAGGTTTCCTGGAGTATTTTGTACATCCCAAGCTCCGTACTTCTTTTCAAGTATTGTTATCATTTGTGCCGTACGATATGAATTCCCGGGTCGTGATGCAAATCGAATAGGTTGGAATGATATGTTGCAAGATTTAAGGGTGATAGATGCGGCATCCTACGTCGCAGGGCCTGCTGCAGCGACTGTGATGGGAGACTATGGTGCAGATGTAATAAAAATTGAGCCGCCTTCGGGCGATGGCTATCGAGGATTAGCTGCCAGATACAGAACAAATTATAATTGGTTACTCACTTCACGTCATAAACGGTCGCTGGCGCTTGATATTAACCGCGAGGAAGGGCAGGACACGTTGCTCAGCCTTATCGAGTCCGCAGATGTTCTGCTTGTAAACTTCAATGCCGCGCAGTTAAAGAAGTACCGCTTAACCTACGATGACCTGAAGCTCAGGAACCCTAGGCTGATTTTTGCACATATCACCGGATATGGAACTCGCGGTCCGGACGCAGGACGCCGCGCATTCGATGTTGCGGCCTGGTGGGCCAGGTCTGGCATCATGGACATGATGAAGCCTCTTGGCGGTGCCCCCATAAATGGCGTAGGGGGCGTCGGCGATCATGCCAGTGCGATGTCATTGTTCGGTGCCATTATGATGGCGTTGTATCAGCGAGAGAAAACCGGTAAAGGATCTTATGTTGCCACCTCATTGGCAGCAAATGGTGCATGGTCCAATGGCATGCACCTGCAAGGTGCCATTGCGGGCTATGACCTGAGCGCGATGCTTGATGCCAAAGGCTATCGCTCGCCGTTCGTGAATACCTACCAATCACGGGATGGCCGCTACGTTGTGCTGGTCGGGCCCAATTCCCAGCGTGAGTGGCCTAGAATTTGTGAGGCAATGGGTCGCTCCGACTGGCTATCTGATCCCCGGTTTGTCGATATAGCCGCAATAATGAAACAAGGCGACGAAGTGAAACAGTTGTTCGCCGGGGAGTTTGCGAAACGCACCCTGAACGAACTTGTCAGGGTCCTGGATGAAAACGATGTCACGTATAGTGTGGTTGAGAAACTGCAGGACGTACTACAGGACGCTCACCTCATGGAAAATGATGTGATTATAAAAACAAATTCAGACAACCCGGATTTTCAATGGACCGTCAACAGCCCCATTGAGGTCGGAGGGGTCAGCAAAAAGCCTGTCACAGAAGCGCCGGACGTGGGGCAGCACAGCCGTGTTGTGCTGGGTGAGGCAGGTTTTTCTGAAGCTGATATCGATAAACTGCTACGCCTCGGGGTGGTGAAAGGACCCTCTAATTGAGCAAATGGACAATCCGCAGATTACGGTAACGGTGAATGCCTGTCGGCCCGATCCGTGATTAGCTAAAAATCCTATCTTCAGCTTGCAATTTGTAGCACTACTTGTACTATTAGTATAAGTAGTACATATATTTTGGCAAAATCAACTAAATAGTGCTTGTAAATGGAAATACAAAACATACAGGGCTGGTAAAAGACTCATGGAAATTGCGATTGATACCGGTGTTTCAGAACCGGTTTTTGCCCAGTTGATATCCCAGGTAAAAGGAGCGGTGCTTTCAGGTGAACTCGAAGCAGGCTTCGCTCTACCGTCTATACGGCAACTTGCCAATGATCTTCGGGTCAATCACAACACCGTTGCCAAGGCTTATCGGCTGCTGGAACGGGATTCGGTGATAGAAACCCGGGGGCATCGAGGTACTTATATTCATCCTGATGCGAAATCCAACAGCGTGGTTGACCTGAGCAAAAAGGCGGCCGATGTGCTGGGTAGTTCAGTGTCAACACTTCGCGATTCCGGGTTGACGGATTCTGAAATCCGAATCGCTTTCACCACCGTAATGAAAGAGCGTTAACGCGCAAGGAGGTAGATATGCCAGATAGCCTGATACCCGACAATTTACCCGTTTTTCTGATATTCCTGAGCCAGATACTCGTTGTCTCCGTCTACTTGCCTCTCAGGAGGTACAAATTGCGTTGGGAGATTTTTGAGACTCACCCTGTCTCTGAGTATCCAAGATATTATCCTCAGACTATTGAGTTTGAGCGCAGGCGATTAACAATTGGCAGAAATCTACCCTTGTTCATTGCGCTGGTCGGCCTTGGTTTCTTCTGCCTGGCCTGGGTCTCAAACTACTCTCAGGTCACCATGACGCGTGTGGTGCTGCTATTCTGTATGGTGCAGATTGTCCCCGTTGCAATGTGGGAAATTTGGGATGCACAACGGGCCCATCAAATGCGTGCGAAGGATCAATCCACCACGCGCAAAGCCGAGTTACGAGTTCGTCACCTGTCTGACTTTGTTTCACCCTTGTCCATCACCGTGGCCATAGTGATGTATGTTTTTGCAACGTTTGCGATGGGTTATATCTATCTTAATGATCTCTGGAGCAGCGATGTCCGCTGGAAATTACCCGCATTGCTGTTTGTGAATGCATTAATGGTCCTCGGATTCGGTGGCCTTGGTGTTTTCCACAAACTCTACGGAAAAAGAATTGACCCCTACATGGCTAACCTGGACAGGATGCAGCGGATTGCAAAGGGCATCAAAATTCTCGCCTATATGAGCATTGTCTACAGTTTTTTTATTCTGGTCCTGCTGTCGATGCAGACCTTTGATCTGGTGCTGGAACTCAACGCCATTGTCACGAGCATTTTTTACCAGGCAATACTGGCCTATGGTGTTTTGCACGCTGGAGAAAAGCGTGATTTCGAAGTCTACCGGGAAGCGGTCCACTAGGCACTTGGCGTGTATTGTGGGGTTCGACCCGGCCGCAATTGAATCAAGTCCAACCAGCTGTCAGACTAGTGGTATTTGATACTGGAGAAACATATGGACGGCATCAACCCGACGAGGGTTACCGCATGGTTGCAAGAAAACATTGCAGGTCTCGAGCCGCCCCTGACATTTTCGTTGATTACCGGAGGGCATTCCAACCTCACCTTCAAGTGTGTCGACGCTAACGGAAACAACGCTGTCTTGCGTCGCCCTCCACTGGGACATGTGCTCGAGAGCGCACATGATATGGGCAGGGAACACAAGATTATCTCTGCTTTGTCCGATTCAGAAGTACCGGTTCCAAAAACATGGGGCTTGTGCAAGGACGCCGCCGTTAACGATGCGCCATTCTATGTCATGGACTATGTTGAGGGTGTGGTTCTGAATGATTCGGTGATTGGTCAGCAAGTGACGATGGATGATCGTCGCAGCATCGGCCTGCATGTGATTGATATTTTATCAAAGCTGCATTTGATTAACCCCGATGATGTAGGGCTTGGAGATCTGGGTAGAAAAGAAGCTTACCTGACCCGGCAATTGAAGCGCTGGAACAAACAATGGGTAGCCACCAAGACCCATGAAATACCGGAGATGGAAGAAAGCGCGCGATTGCTGGCTGAAACAATGCCGGACCAGATTGGTGCAACTATTGTTCACGGGGATTACCGACTGGGAAACATGATGATTGTCGGCGGTAGCGTCAAGGCAATTCTTGACTGGGAATTGTGTACCCTGGGTGACCCGCTGGCTGATGTGGGTTACCTCCTCAATAACTGGGTGTCGCCAGGTGAAGTTGAGATGCGTGAGGGGGATGCGCCCCCCACTTCGGTGGGTGGTTATCCGGGCCGTGACGAACTGTGTGAGATATATTCGAACAACACGGGTCGAGACTTGAGTGAGATTAACTATTACCGGGCGTTCTCACACTGGCGTCTTGGTGCTATCGGCCAGGGCGTTTACAAGCGCTATCTTGTAGGTGCCATGGGGGAAGATCAGGATGTAGATCTGGATCGACAGAAGGAAGGTGTCAGCAATCGCGCCATGGCTGCGATGGAACTGCTGAGTTAACCAGTGCCTATTACAACGGAAATTAACAATTCTGTAGCACATATTCGGTTTGATGATGGCGGGCTTAATATTATTTCGCCAGCCATCGCTGCCGGATTTTTGCAGACAGTTGAATTTATTGACGCTAACCCGGATGTCAGCAGCCTGTTGATTGAGGGGAATGGCAGATCCTTCTCGGCGGGTCTTGATATGGCAGTTTTGCAGGCGGGCGGCGATTCCGCTGAGCAAATGCAGCGTGATACCGCCAGATTTTTGAGGATGCTGTACGAGTCGAGACTAAGGGTTGTCAGCCTTTGCGCAGGACATGCAACGGCAGTAGGCGCAATGCTGCTGTTAGTCTCTGACTACCGGGTGGGGGTAAAGGACAGTGGCAGAATTGGATTTGCCGAAGTTGCCAACGGGTTCGCGCTCTCTGAGATATCCATTCTGTTGGCCAGGGACCGGCTCAACAACAAAGAATTGTTTGCTGCGACGGTACTAGCACGGATGTACTCTCCGGACAACGCGAATACTGCAGGGTTTCTGGATATTGTCATGGGGGATTACAAGGGAGCCAGATACCATGCGATCAAGGAAGCACAGCATCTCAGCAAACTTGACGATGAAGTATATCTAACGACTATGATGAGGGTAAGAAAAAACACACTGGCGGCTGCTCGAGAAATATAGATGATCCTTGAATTCGCGATGTTAGATGTGAAACCCGGCCAGGAAGCTGAATTTGAGGCGGCCTTTTCCAAAGCCCAACTGATCATTGCGGGAATGCCGGGGTATGAGTCCCATCAGCTGCAGCGGTGTGTTGAGCAGGACAATCGATATATTCTGTTGGTTAACTGGCGTTGCCTGGAGGATCATACGGTTGGCTTCCGTGGGTCTGATGAGTATCAAACCTGGAAAGCCCTGCTACATCACTTTTACGACCCGTTCCCCGAGGTGCAGCATTTTGAGCTACTCTAACAGTTTGCTGGCAGCCCTAGTGAATCGTCTGGGTATTACTATGCATCGCCAGCAATCGATTACTCGCCATATTTCGCAAATGCTCGTCCTGACTTTCCCGAAGGAAATCCCGATAGATCACCTGGGCTAGTTGAAAGTTACCTTGCATTTCATACACAGCGCCCAGCTGAACGGAAAATTTTTCATGCTCAGGACGCAGTATTATCTGGCGCTCGATGCAAGCCTTACTCTGATCCCAGGCGCTTTTCTGCCAGAAGATCGTTTTTAGGTTATCCAGTATGCGCAACAGAATATCCTTGTTGTTGGCAACATCAAAATACTGCTGTTGCAGTTTGGCCTTTGGACCCGCGATCTGTTTTAGCAATGTTGCACAATCCGGTTCGCTGAGTATTCGACCGCTAAATGGGTCGACAATCAGTTGATGAGGTTTTTCCCCGTACCTGACTAAAAAGTGATTCGGGAAATTGATTCCCTTAACCGGAATATCGAGTCGCTCGCCCAGTGAGATATGTACCAGGGCGAGTGAAATAGGGATACCGCTGCGAGTCTCGAGAACCCGATTCAGGTAGCTGTTCTGAGGGTCATAGTAATTGTTCATATTGCCGCCAAAACCCTCGGCACTGTGAATATAGTCAATCAGGCTGGCGACTGAAACACCAAATCCCGTGGTCGGGTCGAAAAATGTTTCAAATTTGGTAGCGAGGGTATCAAGGCAATGTAGTGAGACATCAATGTCTACGTCTGGCTGAGATTCTGCAGCAATGACCAGCGCCGCTTCATCAAGGTGAATCTCGTCATCCGCGAGACTGGCAATTGACTCAAACCTTGCCCGGTGCTCTGATTTTTTGGTTTGTGTATCCATGGATTCATCTTTACAAGGTTAATGTTGATATGCAATCCTCATTTCATGAGCTCAGAGATTTCATCGCCCGGTATGTTGCTTCGCATGCTGGAAGGCCGAGCAGGCATTGAAGCCAGTTATCTACTGTTGAGGCTTCCATTGCTCCGTTTGCAATCAAAACGCGGGCATGGTGAACCAGTGCTGGTGCTCCCCGGATTTATGGCGGATGACACATCGACGTTGGTTCTGCGGCACTTTCTGAATTCCATCGGTTACGCCACCGAAGGTTGGGGTTTGGGACTGAACCGGGGCAGAATGATGGATTTGTTGCCCGAATTACACAAAATCATTGGCAAGATGCAACAGAAATACGATCAGAGAGTGAAACTCGTGGGCTGGAGCAGGGGGGCATGCTTGCGCGGGAACTTGCCCGTGACGACCCGGCAATGGTTGACCGGGTGATTACCATCGGTTCCCCGGTAAAGAGTGGTTCACAAGCCTCGAGTATTGGTCGATGGGTAACCCGTGAAACCGGCATGACACCAGAGGCGATGGCGCAATTCCTGAAACTCCGACAGGAAAAACAGATCGAGGTACCTATCAAAAGTATCTACAGCAAGCTGGACGGGATTGTCGCGTGGAAAGCCTGTATGGATGATGTGAGTGCCGACGTGGAGCATTTCGAGATCCAGGGATCCCATATCGGCATGGGCACTAATGTTGAAGTGTATAAATTATTGCCAGAGTTACTGCGCAACTGATCCTGTCTGTACAAAGAGTCGGTTCGTTGCTATTTCTGTGGAGCTGCCTGTGGCGTTAAAGTCGTCCCTCGGTGATGTCATCGCCGAATAACATGCGTGAAAAGGGTTCGACGTTGGGACCCCGGCGTAAATGGTGGCCGCCATCTACGCTAAGGGATACACCAGTGATCCAGCTCGATTCCGGACCGCAGAGGAATTTGACGGCATTGGCAATATCCTCGACGACGCCGGTTCGGCGTATGGGCATACAGTCAAGATAATCGTTATGCACTTCTTCCGTGGTCATTAAGCCAGCGGCAATTTCTGTATCGACCAGGCCAGGACAAACGCTGTTGACGCGAATATTGTTCCTTCCCAGCTCGTCTGCCGAATTGCGAATTAACATGTCAATACCCGCTTTGCTGACACAATATGGACCCATGAATCGGTGAGTCCTGATCCCGGCGATAGAAGAGATAGCGCAAATGGAGCCGCCACCCGATCGTGCCATTGCAATACCAGCATGTTTCACGGTGTAAAAGGTCCCTGATAGGTTTGTCTGCATAATCTGGTTCCAGTTGTCGGCATCCGTCGCCATGATGGGAGCCAGGCCACCGATACCGGCATTGGCGATTGCGATATCGAGACTGTCGTTGATGCTCGCCTTGTCGACGGCTGCGGCGACCTTGTCTTCATTTCCTACATCTCCCTGGAATGAATCAACGATGCAGTTGCCTGCTGCCAGGGACTGTAACTGTTCAACAGCGGCATCCAGTTTTTCCTGGTCTCTCCCCATTATCAATACGTTAGCACCGTCACGGACGAAAGCTGAGGCACAAGCCAGGCCAATACCGCTACCACCACCGGTTACGAATACATTTTTACCCTTGAGATCAGGCATATCAGCTCCCTGTGCTGCAGGTCGATTATTGAGAACAACGTTGCTGGCGTTTCATCATTTGTTTCATGCGTTTGTGTTCCTGCTGAGCCTCCCGGGCATCTGACCCAATGTGACTTTCACCGCGTTTTTTCGCGAGTTTGACCTGTTTTTCACGCTCCTGGAACCTGGCACGCTGCTCCGGTGTTTGTTTATCGATGCAGTGTGGACAACTGGTGCCGGGTACGAAGGCCTCGTCTTGCATCTCCTGGTTGGTGAGCGGCATTCTGCAGCCATGGCACTGTTCATATTTGCCACGTTCTAACTGGTGATTAACCGTCACGCGGCTGTCAAAAACAAAGCACTCACCTTGCCAGAGGGACTTTTCCGGCGGGACATCTTCCAGGTACTTTAGGATGCCACCTTCAAGATGGTAGACCTCGTCGAAACCTCGCTGCCTGAGGTAGGCAGTGGATTTCTCACATCGAATTCCGCCAGTACAAAACATGGCTACCTTCTTGTTTTTTACTGGATTGAGATTGTTTTTTACGTAATCTGGAAACTCCCGAAAAGACGTAGTGTGGGGATTCACCGCTGTCTTAAATGACCCAATCTGAACTTCGTATTCGTTGCGCGTGTCGATCAACGTAACCTCAGGATCTTCGATAAGCTCGTTCCATTGAGACGGTTTAACGTAGGTCCCGACAATCTTTTGAGGATCGATGGAGTCAACGCCCATGGTCACGATTTCCTTTTTCAGCTTTACTTTCGCCCGGTGGAATGGAATTTCATCATGGAAAGAGAATTTGGCACTCAGATGATCGAAATGGCTGAAGCGGAGCCAGTCAAGCAATGCATCAATGCCAGCTTGTGCGCCAGCAATGGTGCCGTTGATTCCTTCATGGGCAAGTAACAGCGTGCCCCTGAGATGGTGCTCGTCCATTTGCGCTTGCAGTGGCGCTTTAATAGCCTCGAAGTCAGGCAGGTCCACAAACTGATACAGTGCGCAAACTACGACCTGGGGCGAATGTTCTGATATCTTTTTCATGGGCGCGTATTATGACGATCTATAAGATTTTGGCTAGTGTAGGGGAGGATATCTTTGTCTGCGCAAGCCTTTTACGTCTTCGGACGTGATTCGTAGCGTCAGCGAGCTTATTGGGGATTGAAAGGGTCTCCATCCCACCTATCGACCCTGGCGAACTCCTCGACGTTTTTTCGCCGGAGCTTCGTGAGCTGCTTCACTGGTTTGCCGATGGCCAGCAGTGAGGTGATGGCAATATTGCCTGGCAGATTGAGTATTTTTTTTGCCTGGGGTTCCCGGTTTGCCAGGAATGTTGTGAGTACACCCCCTAGGCCTTCGTTCCGGGCCGCCAACAGGATGTTCCATACAAACGGATAGGTTGAGGCACCGGAGATGATGCCAACGCGGTCAAGATCTTTGTCGAAAGAACTCACCGCGGTTAAGTCGACACAAATCACCAGCAGTACGGGTGCCGATTCCAGGTCATCGACGAGGGGGAAATTAGCGCTGGTGGCGTCAATGGTTTGCTGGGAAACATTCGAAGCCGTCACGGAATTAAAGGGAGTCTCTCCGGCCATGGCCTGGGCCTTGTATTGTTGAATCGTCGGTGCCATGACGGTTTTTAGTTGCTCTCGAATCGAAATATCCTTGATCACGAGCACTCTCCAACCCTGACGATTGCCACCGCTGGGGGCAAATCGGGCGTTGTCGAGTATTCTGTTCAGGGTTTCATCGCTGACTGCCTCATCCGTATAGGTACGGGCAGCAAAAGTGGTTCGCATAGCGTGCACTTTGAACAGCTCCTGCTATGTCATACCGTTCAAAGATGCACTGTGTGAACAGTAGCGTTAATATGTCACGTTCATCAACACTTTAGAGAAAAGTTATGCCAATCAATCCGGAAGCTGTAGGTACAAAAGGTAACCCCGTTAAGCGGAGTTGGGGCTCAAAAGACGCATTACTTTATGCGGTGGGTGTGGGTGCGGGTCTCGATGAATTGCAGTACACCACTGAAAATACCAAGGATGTGGCTCAAAAAGTACTGCCAACCTTTGCCGTTATCGTTGGGGGTGGCGGTATCCCGATGGACAAGGTCGGCACTTTTAACCCCATGTTGATGGTTCCCGCCGATGGCGAAATTGAAAGCGTGGGTGAAGTCACGGGAATTTACGACAAGGGTTCAGCTGCTTTGCTGGAATTTTCCAGTGAATCCAAAGATGTCAAAACAGGTAAATTGTTAGTGCGCACTACGACGACGTTATTCTGCCGAGGCGAAGGTGGCTGGGGTGGCGATCGAGGTCCCGCAGACAAATTGGAGTTCCCTGAAGCAGCCGCTGATCACCAGGTGACCTACAAAACAAGAGAAGACCAGGCGTTAACCTACCGATTGTCGGGAGATCGAAATCCCCTGCACTCTGATCCATCCTTTGCCGCAATGGGCGGTTTTGAAAAACCCATTCTGCATGGCCTTTGTACCTACGGATTTACCGGTCGTGCCCTGTTACACACGCTCTGCAACGGCGAAGCCAGCAAATTCAAGTCTATGAGTGCCAAATTCTCGAAGCCGGTGATGCCTGGAGATGAGCTGACTATATCAATGTGGGTTGACGGTAACACCGCGCTGTTCAAGACCATGAACCAGGACGGTCAGATTGTGATCAACGACGGGAAGTTTATATTCGGGTAATCATATGACCGTTTATTCAGGATCTTGCCATTGCAAACGCGTTCGCTTTGAAGTGGATATCGATGTCGAATCTGTCAGGGTTTGTGACTGTTCGATTTGTCACAAAAGGGGTGCTCTGAATATCAGGGTCGCAGAAGACAAGCTGAAAATTCTGACGCCCCTGGATGATATGACCTTGTATCAATGGCATACAAGAACAGCGAAGGATTACTTTTGCCCTGACTGTGGCATCCTGCCATTTCGACGCCCACGAACTGCGCCGGAAGTCTGGACCGTCAATACAAGATGCCTGGATGATATCGACACCTCGATCTGGGCGATCGAGCGTGTGTTTGGGAGCAGGCTGGATTGAATCCTTGGGGTGTTGCAGATAACACGTTGTTAGCGTTGAGTGAGAAGGAGGACCTTTTCCAGAGCATTGAGCCGGGGGCGCCGAGCCCGTGCCGACTGCGCCTCGGGGGCCGCCCAGGTGAGACCCAGGCTCACGAGTGACCTAGCTTACTAACCTTTGCGAGTCAATTTCACCGGCAAATCAGAGTAACCCTTAACAAACCCAGACAGAATTCTGGTCGGTTCGCCCACCACTTCAACGCTCTCAAACCGTTCGAGAATCTCCTCCCAGGCGATGCGTAGTTGCATTTCCGCGAGCCGGTTACCCATACATCGATGGATACCAAAACCGAAGGAGAGATGCTGGCGTGGCTTCGCGCGGTCAATAATAAAATCATTGGGTCGATCGATGACGTCTTCGTCACGATTACCGGACACATACCACATCACTACCTTGTCGCCCTGCTTGATCTTTTGTCCGTTAAGAATTGTGTCTTGGGTAGCTCGACGTCTCATATGCGCCAGCGGCGTTTGCCAGCGAATAATTTCTGGCACCATGCTTGGGATCAGCTTTGGATTGGCGCGAAGCTTATCGTATTCTGCAGGGAACTGGTTGAGCGCCAATACGCCGCCCGTGAGTGAATTACGGGTTGTATCGTTGCCACCAACGATTAACAGCACCAGATTACCCAGGTACTCGGCGGGTCGGTCCAGCATATCTTTGGTGGATTCGCCGTTGGCGAGCATGGAGATCAGATCGTTGCCGGATTTGCCAGCACGCTCCTGCCATAGTTTTGTGAAGTATTCCAGGCATTCCATTAACTCCTCACGACGCTGGTCTTCTGATTCAACCAGGTCTGAATCTTCGTCCGTGGTCGCGACGTCGGACCAGCGAGTGAGCTTATGGCGGTCTTCAAATGGGAAATCAAACAGGGTAGCCAGCATTTGGGTCGTCAATTCGATTGAAACCTTATCGACCCAGTCAAATTCTTCGCCGATGGGCAGACTGTCGAGAATGGTGCACACCCGCTGCCGAATCAGACCTTCCATCTTGGCCAGATTCATGGGCGCGACAACAGGGCTGACTGTCTTGCGCTGCACATCATGGACTGGCGGATCCATGGCGATAAACATGGGCAAGGGGAATTCCTCGTCCTCGTCAACAATGGTGATTCCACCTTCGGAAGAATAAATCTCCGGCGAAGTATCGACCTGCATAATGTCGTTGTATTTTGTCACCGACCAATAGGGACCGAACTCACTTTCTTCACAATAGTGAACCGGTGCTTCATTGCGGAGTCTTTCAAACCATGCCCAGTGCAAGTCCTGCTGGAACAGATAGGCGTCCGAAACATCGAACTTGCCGTCTAAAGGAATAGAGTAGGGGTCGAGTACGCGTGCTACCATGTCGGCGGATTCACTCATGTTGGGTACCTTCGTTATGCCCTGCGATATCGTGTGTTGAGGCGGTCTAGTATTGGAATTCCGGCAGATTTACGATAATACCTTCAAGCTCACTGGAGACCTGAATCTGGCAAGATAATCTTGAGTTGCTTCCTCTGTCCGGATTGAGATCAAGCATCGACTCTTCCTGATCAGAGGGTTGACCAGTTTTGGCCATCCAGGCGTCATCTATGATGACGTGACAAGTTGCACAGGAGCACTCACCACCGCAGTCTGCATCTATGCCTGATACACCGTTGTCCATGGCAGCGTTCATAAGTGAAATGCCATCTTCTGCTTCGACGACCATTTCCGTACCGTCATGTTGTATGAACTTAATTGTCGCCATGTAAAAATCTCCTCCAGTGGACCAGGAATTGTGAATTAAATTGAGCGCGTATTTTCAGTTGCTAGCTGTAATTCGCAAAGGTGAGATCAGGCCATTCTTCAGTGAAATTTGGCCTGATTTCATCTATTTCGTCTGTTACGTCTTTTCACATTTAGTTTAACCTAATCAGCTTCTGCGCAGTAGGTTCAGCCCTGGCCAATATATCAGTCAGTCTCCGGATCGGGAGAAACAGGTTCGTAGTTCGTCAACAAATGTTTCGGGCTGCTCGAATGCGGCGAAGTGACCCCCCTTATCCAGTACATTGAAATGGACCAGGTGGGTGAAGCGTTTTTTCGCCCATCGTTCCGATGTCTTGAATATTTCCTTCGGAAAAATACTACAGCCGACCGGTATCGTGACCGGGTCCTGGTTGGTGTTGCCGAAGCTCTCCCAGTAAATTCGGGCGCTCGAGGCACCGGTATCAGTCAGCCAGTACATCATGACATTGTCCAATAGTTCATCACGGGAGACGATGTTCTCCGGGTGGCCATCGCAATCCATCCACTGGTAAAATTTCTCCATGATCCAGGCTGCCTGACCAATGGGAGAGTCTGCCAGACCGTAGCCGAGGGTTTGTGGTCGCGTACTTTGCTGTTTGGAGTAACCAGAATCGTGCTCCTGGTAGAACTGCATTGCCGCCAGGGCGGACTGTTCCTGATCGGTTAATTCAGACATGGTGTCGGGGTCAGGGCCTACAATAGGCATATTGACGTGAATGGCCTTGCAGTTTCCCAGGTTCTGGACGCCAATCATCGTCGTCACAATAGATCCCCAGTCGCCTCCCTGGGCCAGATACTCGTCATAGCCCAGTCGCAGCATCAGATCATTCCATGCAGACGCAATCTTATCGATATTCCAGCCAGGCTGGGTTGGTTTGCCGGAGAATCCGAATCCCGGCAGCGTGGGAATGACAAGATGAAAGGCATCTTTAGCATCACCACCGTGGGCCTCGGGGTTGGTTAGTGGTTGAATAACTTTCTGGAACTCAACAATCGAACCAGGCCAACCGTGGGTAAGTATCAGAGGTCGGGCGGATTCGTGTTGGGAGCGGATGTGCAGAAAATGAATATCCAGACCCTGGATGTTAGTTATAAAACCTGGAGATTGATTCAACAGCGCTTGCCTGGCTGGCCAATCATACTCAAGTAACCAGTAGTCGCGAATCTCCTGCACATAGGCCAGGGGAATACCCTGGGACCAGTCGTTGGGTGTTTCCTTGTCAGGAAAACGCGTCAGCTTCAATCGAGTTTTCAAATCGTCAATTGATGACAGTGGGACGTCTATTTTGAACTCTGTTATTTCAGTCATGATTATTTATCCATTGCTATTACGATCTTACCGACCGCTTTGCGATCCAGCATTTTCATCATTGCGATGCCCGATTCCTCCAGTGGAAAACGTTCTCCTGCCTGAGGGTCTAACTTACCTGCAGAGATCCAGTCGAGCAATCGATCCAGGGTAGGTCGTGCTTCTGATGGATTCGCTGCACTAAATCCTCCCCAATTGACGCCAATAATTCGACATCGTTTTAATAATACAAGATTAATAGGGATCCTGGGAATCTCTCCGTCTGCAAAACCAACCACCAGAAACCTGCCATCGGGACCTAAAGACCGTAATGCCGGTTCGGCAAAATTACCGCCGACGGGATCATAGACAACATCCAGGGGTCTGCCATCCAGAACTTGACGGAGTTCATCTCGCCAATTCTCCTGGCTATAATCCACAACATGGTCTGCACCCAATTTAATGCAGGCTTCGCGTTTCTCCGGGGTGGATGCTGCAGCGATGACGATGCCACCGAGTGCTTTGGCGACATCAATGGCGGCTACCCCAACCCCACCGGCGGCTCCCAGGATCAGCACGGTTTCGTCAGCCTGCAGGTTTCCGCAATAGGTTAAACCATGGTAGGCGGTACAGTAATTCACTTGAAAACCTGCGGCACCCTCGTGGCTCAACGCATCCGGGATAGGGATACATTTTTCCGCATTGATACAAACTTTCTCTGCCAGGCCGCCGTAGGATGGCATCGCGAGTATCCGCTGCCCTGCCTGAAGGTTTTTAACGTCAGCGCCAACCTGCTCGACCACACCGGATATCTCGTTGCCCGGGATGAAGGGTAGTTTAGGTTTTATCTGGTACAGACCAGCAACGGTCAGGGCATCGACATAGCCAAGCCCGGTTGCCTTGATAGCGACCAGGACCTCGCTGGGTTTTGGATCCGGTTGATCTACTGTTGAAACCGCAAGTTTAACGGGGCTGTCATATGCTTCACAGACTATGGCTCGCATCTACACAACTCGATTGAGAAGAGTCACGAATACTATTTTGTTATCAGGGTCAAAGAAAGGGTTGAAGATGCTTTTTGTTAATCGATTGGCATATCATGCCGTCAATTGGCATATTATGCTGAAGGCAATCAATATTTTATAGTTGAGGATAAGTTGTGACGATTGGTCTGGGTCTGGGTATTTCGAGGTTTCCGTTCGATGAGGTACGGGATTACTGGAGTTGGGTAGAGCAATGTGAATCAGGGAGTGTCGACTCTATCTGGCAAACTGATCGCCTGGTTTCGAAAGAACCGATGCTCGAATGTCTGTCCACCATGGCAGCGCTTGCAGGAGCAACCGAAAGAATTCGGTTCGGTATGAACGTTGCCTCTATCGCGTTACGCGATCCGCTGGTTGTTGCAAAACAGTGTGCCACCATTGACTTGTTGAGCAATGGCCGATTGCTGCCCGCCTTTGGCCTGGGTAGTGCACTGAGCCAGGATTATGTCGCAACGGGCACACCGACCCGGCGGCGCGGAAAGAAAGCCAATGAGGCGCTCGATCTGGTCCGCAGGTTATGGACTGAAGACGATGTAAGTTTCGATGGCGAGTTCTTTCAATATGAGAACGCATCCATTTCACCGAAACCAAAAAACCAGAAGATACCGTTGTGGATTGGTGGTTCGAGTGAAGTAGCTATGCGCAGGACTGCAGAGTATGGCACGGGCTGGATCGGTGGTTTGGATTCACCGGAACAGGCAGAGACCATGGTTAAGGGAATTAAACGGGCCCTGGTAAAAACCGGCAGGAAAATAGATGAGGATCATTATGGCGCGAGTTTTTCTTTCAGGTTTGGTGATCCAGGTGAGCGAGCGGCGAAACAAACCGCTGACGCGTTACAGGCGAGATTAAAAAAAGATCCCGCCAGGTTTATGGTGGTGGGCAATGCCGACGCAATCCACACCCGCATCAGGGAGTTTTTGGCAGCTGGCTGTTCCAAGTTTGTGATGTTGCCCATGGCGGCACTGCCGGAATATTAGGAGACTGACCGCGAATAGAAACCGTAGCGTGGGGAGGCCAGCCTCCTAGTGTCGCTGTTTCGATCAAGGAACCTCAGGCAGAGGTTCCCGAATCTCGAAACGGTGTCTAACGCCAGAAAGTGGTTTTCAGTTCCGCGTTAGACATATCCAGGGCAGCCTCTGCGTTTTCGATGAAATCTTCAGCAGTCGAATCTACTCCCAGGTCAATGCCCGTGTTTGCGTAAACAGCGTCTGAAGCAAACTTACCACCAGCGGCCTGGATAATTCGGCCGTTGGGTGCTTCTTCTGAAGAAAGATAGAGAATCACCGGGCTTACCTGACCCGGATGGTTACCTTTTTCCGGATTGTCAGCATCAATACTTGAACCAGGAACACTTGCAGTCATCCGGGTTGCCGCACCTGGAGACAAACAGTTGGTGTGAATATTGTGCGAGGCACCTTCCCGGGACAGGTTGTTCATCAGACCCACCATGCCCATCTTTGCCGCGCCATAGTTTGCCTGCCCAAAACTGCCAAGAATGCCAGAGACAGATGAGGTGAAAATTACCCGCCCATAGTTTTTGTCATACATGATCGGCCAGGCATGCCAGGTGACATAAGCAGAACCCATCAAATGAACATTGATGACCAGGTCCCATTCATCGAGTGACATTTTCTTAAATGACTTGTCACGGAGGATACCTGCGTTGTTAACCACGATGTCGACGGTGCCGAACTCCTTGACTGCGGTTTCGACAATACTCTTCGCGCCCTCTCGATCAGAGACCGAGGCCTTGTTAGCAACAGCTTCACCACCTGCAGCGCGAATCTCTTCGACAACCACATCAGCGGCGTCCCCTTGACCAGACCCGTCAACGGACCCACCCAGGTCATTAACCACGATTTTTGCACCATTTTTTGCCAGTAGTAGCGCGTGCTGACGACCTAGACCGCCTCCCGCACCTGTAATGATCGCTACTTTCCCATCAACACTCATATTCCTCTCCATTAGTCCCAATTAACTTATCGCGCAATAAATCATCTTTAAGCAAAGAAGACAACTGAAATGATCCACTAACTAAGTCAGGTGATTGAGGGGCAGGCTGGTGCGGTAGACCACACGGTCCAGGGCGAAGCTTGTTTGAACACCATCGACTGCTTTAATAGACAGGAGCTTTTCCTTCAGGAACTTGTGGTAGGCCGTGAGATCAGGCGAAACAACTCTGAGGAGATAATCGTGTGCCCACCGGACAGAGCATAGCACTCCATGACCTCTGGATAATCTGCGATGGTATTCTCGAAATTTACAATGACATCGGGATGTTCCCGGACCAGGCGCAATTCGACAAAGGCATTAACCGGCAGTCCAATCTTGTCCTGGTCTGACAGACCCACATAACTGTTGATGAGGCCTCGCTTTTCGAGGTTCTGGACCCGACGTGCGCAGGGTGTCTGGGTAAGATTGACCTGCTCGGACAGGTCGACGATGCTGATTCGTGCATCCTTTTGGATCAGTTCAAGAATTCTGATATCTGTTTTATTCATGGGATTAGATCCTTCATGGCCATGGGATAAAATCCTTCATGGCCATGGGATAAAATCCTTCATGGCCATGGGATAAAACAATGTATATAGCCTTTATCTGCTGATGTCACTCGAAAGCTAGTGGAAAGCTCTAAAATTTATAGTTTTTCTGCTGGTAATTGCTGATTTTCTCTCCTGAAGCTGCATTATACTTTCAGTCGATGTGGGCGCATTTAAATAATAGTTGAACCGAGGAAAGACGATGATTGAAAACCCGATGGGAACCGATGGCTTTGAGTTTATTGAGTACACATCAGTAGATCCTGCGTATTTGCGCGTTCTTTTTGAGAAAATGGGTTTTCCAGTGACGGCCCGGCATCGTAGCAAGGATGTGACGCTCCATTCACAAGGGGATATTAATTTCTTGATCAATGCCGAGGAGAACAGCTTTGCCCAACAGTTCGCGGCAGAACATGGACCATCGATCTGTGCCATTGCTTTCCGGGTCAAGGATGCAGCGCTGGCATTCAATCGAGCCATTGAACTGGGTGCCAGGCCCGTCGCGCAAAAAGTTGGGCCGATGGAATTGAATATACCTGCAATCGAAGGGATTGGGGGGAGTCGTCTATACCTTGTGGACCGATATGGATCAGGCACTATTTACGACGTTGATTTCGAGCCGGTAGAGCAGGGAACTTCACAGACCCTGGAATCGACCGGACTGACCTACGTTGATCACCTGACCCACAATGTTCACCAGGGCATGATGGACAAATGGGCAGGTTTCTATGAGGACCTGTTCAACTTCCAGGAAGTCCGCTTCTTTGACATCAAGGGTAAGAAAACCGGCCTTACCAGTCGGGCGATGGTCAGCCCCTGCGGAAAGATCAAAATCCCCATTAATGAATCCGCAGATGACCAGTCCCAGATAGAAGAATATCTGAGAGAGTACCAGGGCGAGGGTATCCAGCATATTGCCCTGGGCACAGCGGATATTTATGACTCCGTCGACCGGTTGAGGAATAACCAGATTACGTTCCAGACGGCACCGGACAGCTACTTCGAAATGATTGATCAGCGAGTTGGTGGTCACTGCGAGGCCGTCAATGAGTTGGCCAAGCGGCATATCCTGATTGATGGGGATGAGAAGCAGGGGGTCTTGTTACAGATTTTTACCGAAAACCTGATTGGTCCAATTTTCTTTGAGCTTATTCAACGAAAAGGCAACCAGGGTTTTGGAGAAGGAAATTTTCAGGCGCTGTTTGAATCCATCGAACTTGACCAGATTCGCCGTGGTGTGATCTAGGAGGCTGAGGTTTCTATTCTCGACCGGCCTCCAATTCATCAGAAAGAATTCAGGGGATATTCGAGTTCACTGGACATCATCCATATTGCTGCTGCCAATTGCTTGAAGCTGATAGATTTTTCACTTTCGACGAAAGGCAATCCAGATTAGCCACCCTGGAGCGAATGACCTTGATTCGTATGTCGTGACTTAAAGCGATTTTTTAGTGTTAGATGATGGATTGAGCCGAGTATTGACGATCCGTCGTTAAGGCTACAGCACTCTTTTACGGAACAAATTTGACCCGCAGGCAGGTCGCTTTGTACTGCTTGAGTGACGAATGGCGGCGTCGAACATCTTCGATTTTCAGGTGTTTTTTGATGTCTACGGGTTGTCCGGATTCATGGCTGATCCACTCTTCCAGTTTTTGCTCGTCCATTGTGCTTATTGTGCTTAATGAAATAGCGTCTTCAAAATCTTTGATAAATGGCTCATTGTTGTAAGAGTCCAGGTAAACCTCAAGTCTGTGAATTGCCACTGAAACTGCTCCCCTGTTTCGAATTGGTTGCATTAGATGCTAATTCAGACCACAGAAGCGTGATGAAATTCACAAAAAAACAAGAAAAGCCAGTTAACGCCTGTTAACTGGCTGTTTGAGTCGGAAACCAGAGCTTACCTAGAGTGCAAAACCACCGGTTAGCAGCAGGTTGGTAAACTCTATTCGCTGATCGTCATCGAGTAGATCGCTGATGGCTACTATCGCCTTGGCAGTCTCTTCGTTGAGATTTTTTGCAGTCTCCAGACGGCTTGCCAGGGTTGCGCGACATTCCTCAAGGGTTGGCGTTCCCCCGGACAATAGCTCAGCGATCGCTGCAGTGCTGCGCTTTTCATCAAGGCTGGCCTGTTCCCTCTCAGTTTTTAGCTGATTAAGGACCGAAGCCAGGCGACGTACCTGGGAATCGTCGAGGTCAAGCCGATGGGTGAGATGTCGCAACGGGCGACGCACACCAAAGTTGGACCCACGATGGGAATGCCAGCGTGATTCGTAGGTTTGGTGTGATGATGAGTGGCCTGCATAAGCTTCCTGCCAAGGCCAACAATAGACTTTGTGACGTCTCATAATGAGATCCTCCAATAAATTGGGGTTTATTTTCGTTGGGGCATCAGCCTCCAACGGATTAGGGTTCCGGCTTAGCCAGGAACATCACCCACCTTACGCCTTTATTAAAGTCTGTCAAATAAGTAAAGCAATTTATTTACTATATAAAAAAGATACGCTATTTTAGTGACCTGTTCCGTTCGTGATAAGCAGTCAGGAAATGCGCCGAGATGACTTCCAGTGAAACGCTGAATCAGTTGCTTGACCAGGGTCTCGAATTTGATCCTCACTACCTTCCTTCAATGAATAGTGATCACCTGCCCATGACGCTGTGTGCCATGGCGGGCCTCGGCGCAAGCGACTCGTCGCTGTTAGTCTATCGGGATGACTATTCGAAGATTTTACGTCCCATCGAAGTTGCGACGGCAACGAAAGACTGGAAGACAACAGTTGGCCGAATGGGAGAATATTCGGCACTTCGTGCCTATATGTTGGAAGAAGTGCAGCGTAAAGGTATCCAGGCAGCGATTGCGGAATACCTGCCTGGGTACATCGGTAGTCTGGCGTTCGATGCATTTCACCCCCTGATCAGGCTGGCTTATGCTATTGATGTGAAGCACGATGGTGAAGTGGCCAATGCCCTGGCTTACTGGATTGTGTCCCACCGAGACGTCAGGACTGACACGGATCGGGTTGTTAGCCTGAAAGATGAATTGCAACACCAGGTCGAATCAGGACCAATCGGGTTTCCGGACGCAAGGTTTGCTGCAGGACTAAGACAACTTATCGCCAATAAAGCTTACCCCGCAGGCATAGCGGGAAGTTTTCAGGAGTGCGCTGCCTTGTCGTTGGATATTTACCGCAGCACGAGAAACTTCTTCGCTCTGCATATGGTTACGGCGACCCTGGCAGCGCGAAAGATCGCCGGGCTGATTGATGAAACCGAGGTCCTGTCTGCCCTGACGGGCAGTTTGCTGGCTGCCCACATGGTGGTAGGAAGCCCTGCATTTGATCGGGCGAAACCGTTGCCTGTTCCCGAATATATTGATCGTGAGCACGCCTATAAATACGCATATACCTGTGCCGTCGAGTATCGGGAATATAGGGACAACAGGTACATGGAGGAATTCGAGGGGTTCAGGGAACGAGGGTTGCTGGCATCATGGGTACAGATTCCTGCCTGAGGTCTTGCGGTCTGCTAGGCTGATAAGGCGTTAGGGGTCGCACATATTGAGACGGAATCATCCTCAATCTTCACCGGGTATGTCTTGATGGGGTCGAATGCAGGGGGGGCCTGTACAGAACCATCCCCAAGGTCGAACTCGGCACCGTGATAAGGGCAGGTGATACAGCCATTTCGAATCATGCCACCTTCCAGTGCAAACTCGGCATGACTGCAGTAATAGGCCACGGCAAAATATTCGTCTTTGTGTTTACAAAGTAGAATTTCTTCTCCATCCAGCTCAACATAGAGTTGTTGGCCTTCTGACAGTTCTGAGGTTGCGGCAACGACATAAAAATTTTTGGAAACAGTGTTCGACATAATACAACTTGTTGAAAATTAAAAAGAGCTATCCTAACGACAAAAAGTCCCGCAGTCATTCGCCAGAGTATTGACGAAGGGTATGCTCTTCATCAGACTGATAAACTCCAACAATCCACATGGGAACCAGTGATGAGCATAGAGCGAGTAGTGACCGAGTCCGGTAAGTTTATGTATGACAGATTTCACTTTGCAGAAGGGAGCAAAAGTCATGGCCATGTTTTCTGCTCCGGAGTAATTGGCCAGGATGCGAAAGGGAAACTGCCTGAGGATGTGACTGAAGAATTCAGGAATGCCTGGCGAAAAATAGATGCTTTGCTCGCAGAAGCAGGATCAGATCTTGCCCATATTGTTGAATTGACCAGCTATCATGTGGGTCTGCAGACGCATATGACTGATTTCATGGCGGTCAGGGACGAATTCCTGCAAGAACCATGGCCTGCCTGGACCGCCATTGGCATCACAGAACTGGCGGCACCCGGTGCACATGTGGAAATTAAGGTGGTCGCGCGTCTGCTTGATTAGAGCACTTGATCAGAACATGGGACCCAAGGTCCTGAATTCCCTAACGGCGACAAAGATTCTTGTTGCTGTGACTGTTGGTTCTGCATACCTGGTTTATGCTGACGCTTGTGGGTCCTGTGCGGCTGTATCGGCGACGCTGGGCACTGTACAAGCCAGCAATGGTCAATACATTTCCTGGAATGAACATATCATCGATGATCCAACCCTGGGGGTGAGTGATCTCAGTGGCAGTGATGGCTTGTCAATGGCAGACCTGGATCTGGATGGTTTTGAGGACATCGTTTCTGTGCATGAGTCAGACACCGTTTATGACGGCAAGCCGATTGGTCATGTACGAATCGCGTGGGGTACGGGTGATGCAACAAAATGGCATCTTACGACCCTGGCAACCGGTGAGGAAGCAGCCGCCGCGGAGGATGTGGCTCTGGCGGACGTCAATGGGGACGGGTTTGTCGATGTGGTAGTGGCTTGTGAACTGGCCCATCTTATCTATTTCCAGAATCCCGGCAAGAACAGTCGGCTGGTTGTCTGGCCCCGGGCGATCCTTGACGTGAGCAGGGATCGTGGCTCCTACATTCGCGCATTCCTGGCTGATTTTGACAATGATGGTACTCCTGAAATTTCTGCCGCTAACAAGGGCGGGCAAAACCCTGCACTTGAGAAAGCCCCCCTGAACAACATCTCGTTGTATTTACCACCAGACAATCCATTAGACGGAAAACAATGGAAGGAGAAAGTCCTGGGCAGAGTCAGGATTCCTATTAATTCTGAACCCATTGATCTTGATGGTGATGGCGATTTGGATATCGTAGCCGGTTCACGTGCCGAGCGTCGAATCCTGTGGTTTGAAAACAGGGGTCAACTGGAATTTGTGGAACACAGAATTAATCTGCCGGATGCCCCGGATGAGTTATCTATCACCGGTTTTAATATGGACTATACAGACATGAACGGTGATGGCAGGACAGATATCATTTCAACTGCCTGGCCAGGCTGGGTCGTGCTGTTAATCCAGCCAGAAGATAAGAAGAATGACTGGAGCTTTTACTCTATAGGTCATGCTGCACCAGACCAACTAGTGAGTGTGCGTCTTGGAGATATCGATAACGATGGGGATCTGGATATATTCACCGGCTCATACAGCCGCGGACCCCGTGATCGTGACGACCCATTAATAACCGCAGAAAACCCGGTGGGTCGAATTGCATGGTTTGAGAACCCCGGTAGCAAAGTGTTGTCAGACTGGCCCCGGCATGATATTTCACGGCGCAAGCGGGGTATGTATGATAAATGGATGTTTCGGGATCTGGATGGTGATGGTGACCTTGATGTGTTGGGTACTCGCGGCAATAGCGAACCCTATGATGGCGTGTTTTGGCTGGAGCAGGTTCGAACCGATGAGCCCCGGGTGGTGTTTAGTCAGGCCAGAAAGGTTGACAGTCTCCAGTTGGGTTTACCTTGACACCCTGTAGGGGCTTTTTCAGCAGGCTACGAGGTTTGCTGCTTCCTCTCTCGTGTAGAACACGTTACCGCTGACAAATCCCGCTATCACCCCATCGATAAGACTGTCGATGGTGCCGTTCTCTTTGTAGGAGTTTGCCCACTCGTCCGGCAGCCAGTTGATGATATGCACAGGAGCTGACTGACCATTGGCTAACCGAGCGATTTCGATTCGACCGGTATTCAGGTCAAGAAAAGCAGGTCTTAAACCTGATGACCTGTTGTTCTGGCTGATGCCGCTAGTACCGACAAAGTCTAGATTTTCTGACGTCAGTGTTCGATTATCCATACCAACTCCATCGCTGGGGAAACATCTGATTAAGCACTTGCCATAAAGAGCAGCATAAGCCGTGCCAGGCTAACCAAATCCATCGTATGTCTTTGAATTATATAAAATAGTCAGGTTTTCATGGTGCCGATGTTTGTTGCCCCGGAGCACAAAGGTGACGTTTGTTGACAAAAGATGACGAGCCCGCGCTGACACATAAGGGCAGAGGGGGACACAACGGGTCAGACACGGGGAACGATGGTAAAAAATGACGGCTAATGCGCAGCTTTTGATCCGGAACCACCATAGAGTTCTTTTATCGAATCTTCGCGAATAAATCGCTGGGTCAGCATTATTCTGGGTATGTTGGATGCGTTGGGTGCCAGAGTATGCAACATTCTCATGTCCACCAGATAGATATCTCCTGGGTCTCCCCATAACTCAGCTACCTGAAGTTCCACATCGCCAACCTGGCCTGTTTTCTTCAGGAATTCTCCTCGTTGTGGAAAGTCTTTCGACATCAGATCGCGAAAATAAGGGTGCTTTTTCAGTCGTTTCTTAACCTGCCTGGAGCGGATAAATTTTCCGTTATTGAGCAGCTGATGTGAGCCCGCCACGATCAACGTCCCGCCTCCTCCCGGGCTGACACTGTTCAGAAAGGTGAACATCTGTATCCCAACGGATTTTCCAAGCGGCAACCTGGGTATATCGAGATGCCATATCTGGTAAGGCACTGTCCACCTTGATGCGTTTGGCAGCGTGAACAGAACCTGGGGATTGTTTGTCAGGGTTGTAAACGGGTTGCCATCCAGAAGCTGGTTCACGGCATCCCGCAAATTTCTGGTTATCATATCCGCAAGCGCCTCAGACTTTTTAAGACCCCTGACTAGATTCGCCCCGGCGTTTACCGCAGTTGACTTCTCAAGGTGATCTAGTTGCCAGTCTTCGTTTTGCCATACACCTGCTCGCTCAAGGGCTTTGAACGTTGCAGCCTGGCCAGCCTTAACTTTATCGTCGGTCAGAAACCCATTCAAGCGAGTGACGCCCTTGTCTTTAAAGATTTCTATTTCGTGGTCCGTTAAGACTTGTGCCATGTTTTGCTGGTCGTGCATGAAGCTCTAACTACCTGTGGATGTATATCTTTTTACACCGAACTGAAAAAAGAATATAGCAAACCCGAGAAACACGAACCCGAATAACGGTGCCATCACCTGGAATACAAAGTTGGTACCCAGTGGGTCATGCTTATCCATCAACGCAATAATGGGAAAGTATGAGATACAGGCTAACGGGACAATGAAGGTAAAAAATTTCTGGAACCAGCTTTCATAGATATCCAAAGGATACTGTGCAGTCTGGACGCCACCATAGGTCAGAGTGTTCATTATTTCCAGCGACTCGACGGTCCAAATTGACAAGGTTGCCTGGAATACCATCAGCCCGGTGAACATGGCAACGCCAGCGACAATAGTAAAACTCAACAGCAAACAATTGCCCAGGTTCCAGCTCAGATCTAGCTGGTAGGCTCCCCAGGCAAACACCGCGACACCCTGTATCAACCTGCCTACTCTTCTTAGTGCAAGTTCATGCCCCAGTAGTTGCAGAACAATTGCACGTGGTCGCAGCAGCAAGCGATCAAAGTTGCCGGTTTTTACATACAGTGGACCAAAAAGGTCAAATCCCGGTGAAATAGCATCAGCAAAAGCAAAGGAGATATTAACCACACCATAGAAAAGGCAGACTTCTTCCAGACGCCAGAATTCCAGGTTACCAAAGCGGGAAAACAAGGCCCAGATAGCAGTTACTTCGATAACCGTCGCGAATAATTGTCCCACCGCGCTCATCATAAATGACATTCGGTATTGCATCTGGCCAAGGAAAGATACTCCGATGTAGCGCCCATAAAGACTCAGGGAATTCATACTAACCTCCCTGCACCAAAAGATTTCGAGTGATACGAGCCAGTGCCCAGCGTCCAAAAAAGATCAGTACCGCAGCCCAGATAATCTGTTGTAACAACTCGGTGACGATGTCCATCCCAACTATATTGCCGCAATAGATTCGAAACGGAACATCAACGAGCCCCCGGAACGGTTGAATTTCCAGAAAAGGCTGAAGCCAGTCCGGGAACAGTGGTAACGGCAGGATATTACCAGACAACACCGCAATAAAAGATGGCAGGATACGATTAATACCATCGCCATTAAGGGACCAGACGAGTACCACATGCATTAGCATGGTGATGGCGCAGGCCAGCATCAGTGCCAACGTCACCGATAGCAGAAAACCGATGAGTGCCTGCAGATCAGTGGGCAGTTGCAGTGCCCATTGCTCATATCCAGCCAGGGGCAGCAATATCATGGCGAAAATCAGCATGGGAATGCAACGTAATGTGGTCGTCGCCGTCCTTAGAGCGATGGTTCGGCAGAACCAGAAGTTGTACAGATCAAGTGGACGTACCAGCTCATATGAGACCGCGCCGCTACGGATCATTTCGGCAATCTCGGTATCCACATTCCATGGAAACATCCCGAGTAATGCCTGTCCCAGCCAGATATACGCAATGACCTGGGCAAGGCTCATTGGCTGGTCATCAGCCCCGACAGCGTAGAACGCCATAAGCACCATAATGCGAATGCCTCCCCAGAATAACTGGGTTACAAACCCTGCGAATGCGGCCGCTCGATATTGCAATAATGTTCGATAGCGGGCGCTGATAATCGCCAGGTAAGCACGGCCTGGATTAGGGCTCACTGTTCGCTTTCTATCTGGTTGCGTTTGTACAGCTGGGCAATCAGTTCTTCAATGGGCGGGTTCTCTACCAGAAGATCAAGTACTTCATACCGACTGGTAATTCGCGCAATAAGAGCAGTGGAGGTAACCTTCGAAGGATCAAAAGCCAGGTGATATTCCAATCCCTGTTTCGAAATGACCCTGGCATCCGGGTCTTCAAAATCGATATCTTTCTGAAAGTCGATTTTAATTCGCCTCTCTCCAAGTAGCCTGGTTCTTAGCTCTGAAAGTTTGCCGTCACTCAAAATAGTGCCGTTACCGATAACGATGATGCGGTTGCACAGCGCCTCAATATCATCCATATCATGGGTGGTAAGAATCACTGTGACATTGCGTTCCTGGTTCAGGCGTTTCACGAAATCTCGCACCGCCAGTTTTGAAGTGGCATCCAGCCCGATGGTGGGTTCGTCAAGAAATAAGATCCCTGGCGCGTGCAATAGCGAAGCGACAAGATCGCATCTCATTCGTTGCCCCAGGGAAAGTTGCCGCACTGGTGTGTCCAGCATACCGGCAAGTCCCATGGTCTCAATCAGTTCTTCGCTATCACGCTGATAACTGGTTTTTGGAATACGATAGATATCCTTCAGTAGTTCAAAGGATTCTATGACCGGCAGGTCCCACCATAATTGTGTCCGCTGACCAAACACAACACCAATATTGGCGACATGCTGGGTCCTGTCTCTCCAGGGTGTCAAGCCGTTTACTTCGCAGTGACCACTTGTGGGGGTCAGGATACCCGACAGCACTTTCACTGTGGTCGATTTGCCAGCACCGTTAGGGCCGATATAACCAACCAGTTCGCCTGCATTGAGTTCGAAGTTTATACCGTCCAGGGCGCGGATTAGATTGTGTTCCCGTTTGAAAAGACCTTTCAGTGCGCCTTTGAACCCCGGTTGTCGTTTCGCGACGTAGAAAGTTTTCTTCAGGTTTTCGACGATGATTTGCTTCATTTCTATTACCCGCAGAGCCTGGTGTGCCCAGACGTTGCGAATTCTACACAAGGCGGTTTCTACCGGGCAAGCGGTAGCATCCAAAATAGTGTTTTTAGGTGACGAATTGTAAGATCTGAACATGAAGAAGATAATCGCGATTATTTCGTTACTGCTGGTTTTCTTGTCGCCATCAGCCTATTCAGTGTGTGACCTTGCTAAGGCCATGCGTTCCGGTGAATTCACAGCCGACCAGGATAAGCTCATGGAACTGATGATGAACTGCATTGATGAGCCGGGTATGGAAGGTGATATGTCCCTGATGATGCTCGTTCAGATGAAAACAGCTAAGGGACAAGCGGCAGAACTACTACCGCTGTTGGATCAACGCATTCACCAGGGTCCATCGGCAATGAACCACATCCTGCGTGCCATGGTCAATGAAAGCCTGGGCAACCGGGATGCTGCAATTTTGGATATCAAGAAAAGTGAAGCCCTCGAAGCGACAACTGATCCGCTAAAACTCGCATCACAGATAAAAACCTCGATGAGCATGATGTACCCTGATCTGGCTAGCGCGGCAGCAACGGCTTCGCCACTTGTACAGGCACTTGCTCCGGGGCCTCACTGTATGGGGGACAAATTCATGGATACTGGCGCAGATCTGCAAACCATCCTAAGCCGATTCTCACCCTGTCTTGGAGTCATCGGGGCTGAAGGTGATATTGCCATCGTTTCAATCGTGGGAGCCTTAAACGACAACAACAGATCAGACCTGGCAAGGCAGATCCTGTCCAAACAGATATCCGACAATCCCTCGGCACTGAATTTCTATCTTCGGGCGTATATGAATGCAGAGTTGAATGATATGTCTGCCGCCGGGGCTGACTATCTTTCATCCATCAATGCACCGGCAGGGGAAAGTTACATAAACCCGAATATGCTCCAGTTTCTTGAGGAAAACCATCCCAAAGTTATCGATTCTGTACTTGCGGCGGATGACGCCAGGAAAACCGAAGACCTGATTGGCGCGTTGCTCGAGGGTTCTGGGAGCACTACAAAAAATAAGGCTCAGCGACCCATCATCCCGGATTCTTCCAACAGGATAAGCACCACTTATCAATTACCTGCTGACAGTACCGGTCCAACGATATATCTGCAGCGTGGTGTAAGTGTTGTTTCCAGGGCGAGACATACAGTGACAGGGCAGGCTTCCGATGATTCTGGCGTGGCGATAGTTGAGGTCAATGGCCGTGAAGCCAGCCTTGATGAGCAAGGTAATTTTTCTGCAGATATCTTGTTAAGACCCGGTAGCAATACAATCACCATAACCGCGATAGATGTCTCAAATAATCAATCCACAAAGTCTTTTGTGCTGGAGCGTTCTGCCGGCCAACAAGCTTCCAGGCCGTTGACGACTCAGGATCAGATTCGAACCGGCGCTTACCATGCGCTTTTGATTGCGGTACAGGATTATGCCCATCCATCGATCAGCGACTTGTCACAACCGGTTAGTGACGCAACCACCCTGAAGCGTACGCTCGGTGGCTACACTTTCGACGAGAAAAACGTCAGCCAGTTAAACAACCCAACCCGGGCGCAAATTCTGGACGAATTCGATCGGCTTACCGGCATTATTAAGCCGGAAGACAGCTTGCTGATTTTCTACGCGGGGCATGGCTACTGGGATGAAAGATTCGCCCAGGGTTACTGGTTACCCAGTGATGCAAGGCGAGACAGACGTTCCAGCTGGATTCCCAATGGAACGATTCGTGACTATATACGGGGCATTAACACAAAGCACACCTTGCTGGTTTCGGATGCCTGTTTTAGCGGTGGTATTTTCAAAACCCGCTCAGCCTTTAATGATGCGCCTGCGGCAACGAATGTGCTCTACAAGTTGCCAAGCCGAAAGGCAATGACCAGCGGGACACTGACAGAGGTGCCTGATAAAAGTGTCTTCGTGCAGTATCTGGTGAAACGTCTGAGTGATAACCCAAACAAATATCTCTCCTCTGAAACACTCTTCTCGAGTTTCAGAACAGCTGTCATCAACAATAGTCCCACGAACCAGGTGCCGCAGTTTGGCGAGATCAGGGGCGCCGGTGATGAAGGCGGCGACTTTATTTTCGTAAAGCGCTAGTAATCCTTCAAGCTGCAGGTGATTTCTTTCGTAACTAACAAGTAACGCCTTCCAAAGTCAGTCACAAATAAACATCGTTCTTTTGTTTGTTCAGGTTCAGTTCAAGATCGCTGACGTATTCTTCCGTGGAAAGTAAAGATCTCAGGGAGGAATACGATGAGTCTTGCCAGTCGAAGCTTTAAACAGAGTGTTATAGCGACCGCCGTTCTGATTCTGGGGTTTACGGGTCAGACAGTGCTTGCCCAGGAGAATAAAAACTACTACTACGCCTATGCGGATGTGGTTGATGTCGAGCCCATTATCAGTCAACAACGGATTTCCACACCCCATCGTGAGTGCACCATGGAACCTGTTCGACGCCGTGTCAGAACACAAGATGGGCATGATCATTATCGGGAGTCTCGTCAGCAGCGACGGTTTCTCCCCACCCTTATTGGCGGGTTGGTGGGCGGTGTGATTGGCAGCCAGTTTGGCGGCGGCCGGGGTAAAACAGCGATGACGGTAATCGGAGCATTTTCCGGGGCTCACATTGCTAACAGCTCAAGTAGCCGCGGACGTTCCGGTCACAAACATCATGATGACGACCAAGAGTATTATTTCGAAACGGCCCAACGAGAACACTGCGAGACCAATCATGTCGTCGAGACGGTTGAGCGGCTCGATGGCTACGCAGTGACATACCGCTATCTTGATCGGGAATTTACTAAATCTACCACAGAGCATCCCGGTGACCAGGTTCGGATCAGGGTTGAGCTATCCCCGGTTGTAGATGAATCAGACGCGGCCTACGCCAGTCTATAATCCCCACAAGGAGTGAAACATGAAAACCAAACTCACAATTATCACATTGGGCCTTCCCGCAGCGATCGCTGCAATGTTTGCGGCTAATGTAATGGCAGCTGCCAGTGGCCCTGTAATGAGGCTATTCCCGACCACCGTGCTTGAAGATATTAAGGAGACAGGTGCTGTGGCTGAAGAAATGGAGAATAGCCTGCAGGACGTTATTGCACGACTGGATTTGCAGCAACAACTGTATACAGAATCAAGATGTGCCGATGCGGATGAAGACCCAGGTTGCGGTCGCATCGCAAAACAGCTGGGAGCCACCTACCTGGAAATGCTCAGCAACATGACGGAGCGGTTACCGGCGATGGAAACTGCAGTTAACAATACCCGCACTGGCCTGGAGAAACGCCTCCGGGAAGAGCTGGGGCAAAAGTCCACACCTTCGGATCTGCAGAACACACTGTTAGGCCGCGTATCCCAGGCTGAAAATGATCAGCCCGCCATCGCCCTTAGAGGGCGATCCGGAATTCGTCTTTCGGATCGATTCAAGCAATATTATGACCTGGTGGCCACCCGTCGTAGTGGTTCGTCCCAATCTCTTGCGGTCATCGCGTCGGATATCTACCTGGATATGGAAGAAGCCTCCCAGATGATTGCCGCTACCCGTGAAGAAATTACTCGTGCTGAGTTGATGGAACAGTTGAACCAGTCTTTTGGTCATATCACTCCGGAAATGACCCAGGTAGTGAATGGGGTGAAGTCCATTTTGTTTGGAGAAAGTGCGCTGATGTCGCCCATAGCCGCAGCGCCAATGCCTCAGACCGATGCACCATTCGTCAGTCCGTTAGAAATCTGAATTTAAGGGGAATCCTATGAAGACCATCATGCAAAGCTTCAAAACACGATTCAGTCTTATCGTCCTGCTCGTGTTAGCGATCATTTCAGCTTGTGAGACCACGCCTGCGTTCGTGGATTGTCGCGTTAACCTGAAAGGACCACTGGCATCTGCCACCAGGGTCATCGAAGACAAACTGGTAAACGGTTGCGAATACAGTTTCGACAGTTATTTAGCCGGTTTGATTGATATCGCCATTGCTAATCCCACCCCAGAGAATAAAAAGACGTTTAGTGATTTTCTGGTGCGGGTCAGCGATCAGGGCACGATCAGCAAACGACAGGCCAAAGGAATCTACAACCGGTACTTCAATGTGAAATTCGTATCGCTTGAGGGAGATTACAACACCTGTTCCCAGGTATGTCCTGTCAGAAGCAAGGTATTGGCTGATATGAGCAATGAGCTCATGGACAAGGAAATGGGCTTGATGCAGGCCAGTGAAGATGCAGGCAGCTACTACCGTGCGGACCATCTGCTCAAAGAGGCCGAAATAGTACTTGAGGCAACATGTAGAGCATGCAGCGCAGGCGGGATCTAGGGTCATGACGCTCATGGCCTATTTTGGGGGTGCAATAACCGGTTTTACTCTTGCGGTTATTGCAACCCTGTTTTTTATCCCTCTCGATATGGACACGTTTCTTTTAAACACAGTTCTTGTGAACACAGTTCTCGTCGGCCAGAGTTGGATAAGCCTGAATCTTGGCAGCTCAGTCTGGTTGTTTGCACTGGTGCTGGCATTTTATGCCACCAACCTTACCCGTTTGCAGACACTGGTAGAAGACAAGAACGACTTTAAGCAAGTGGTGAGACTTGACCAGGTTAGTGAAGTCTGGATTCACCTGTTTGTCGGCATCGGCGTTGTATGGACTGCAGTCGGAATGAGAAGTGCGTTGTCTACCACACTTGATGTCCCTCAATCTGCCATTGTCGATGCCGGACAGGTCCTCTCACGACTCGTGGATGGTGGCATTCTGCTCGCCCTGACGACAACCATCGTCGGTGCAATAGGTGGCTATTTAATGCGATTGGCGAAGACATTCTGGTTGGGTGCGGAACTTACTGAATACTATCACCAGCATGAACGCCAGGAAATTATCGTGGCACTTGAAAGACTCGCGCGTATTGAGTTGTTGGTAACGACCCTTGTTAACGGCGAATCTGTTCAACCATCTCTTCAACAGGAGCCCCGGCGATGCCAAGGCTGACAGCTAGTACCCAGATGGATACAGATGGCCTGCAGGCCGATGTGATGCGCTTTATGGCGATCATTGCATTTTGCCTTATTTCCATCATGGCCCTGGTGGACAATCTCGAGAAGCTAAACCCGGAAACGGCGACGCCAGAAATTGTAAACAAGGCCCGCAATAAGCCAGACAACAGTCAACCCGCAGTGCCTAAAAAGACCGTAGTCCAATCCGTGGTTGAGCCGGTAGTTACTTTGATTGAGCCGCCGGAGAAAACCGCCGAGGCGAAAATACCGGGTTATCCCACGCTGCTGACTCCAGCTTCCGCTGCACCCATTTCAGAAATCATCTCAGAAACCATCTCTGAACCCGTCTCTGAAACGCCAACACCAAAATCTCTGGCATTGCGATTCGAGTCTGATGCAACTTTTCTTGGTTTGATCGCCAGAAATGACATCAGCATTTATGCCAGCACGCAATCCGGCTTTGTGGGGCTAACGCCGGAATTCAATACCAGATTGATGCAACCCACCGGGGCCCTGTACGAATTGTTGCCAGAGTCGATACCAGCGAAGGTTCGTCGTGTTTTTGGAACTCTGGGTGATGTGGTCTTCCTGGTTTCTCTGCCGGATGCCACCCAACGTTCGATTGAAGGGTTTGCAAATGACACTAACGCCAGTATCGCAGGTGGGTCGCTAATAGTTCATGCAGATGGAGCAGTGAGCCATGAAACCTGAACCTGTGTTTCCCCGTCCCTGTGTCAGCAAAATTAATCTCGCCATCTCGATAGCATTCCTCTTTTTCTGTAGACCGCTGTTTGCCCTCGATCTTGTCGACGGGCCATTGGGCATTTGGCTCCAGGCCGAAGCAGTGCCTGAGCTAACAAAGTTGCTCAATCATCATCCGCGCCTGAAAGGTGAGCAGATAAAAATTGTTTCGCTGGTAGATGGTCGCCCGGTGACGCCAGGCAATGTATTGAGTGGCCAGATTCGCCAACAGTTAACTCAGGATCTGATTGATGGTGCTGATGTTCGAATCCCGTATACCGACAAAGTTGCCTGCAGGTCAGTTGAGACCAGGAATTTACTAGGCATAGAAGTCAGGCGATCCGGCGGGCAAAGGTATCGTGTCAGCCTCGCGATGCTCGATGCGGAGGAAGGTATCTGGATCAATGGCACATCCCAGCACTGGACCGGAAGACTGACAGAAAATCAGAAGCGAAACCTCGGTAAGAATATCCTCAAGCCTGATTGGGACATCTATTCGGTCGATCAGACCAGCGAGATCGGTGAGGCGCTGTTGTCCCAGTTGGAATGCCAATTGCCCATAGATGCGCCGATTTACTTCGTACCCGGCAACGATGCCCGGGAACGGGAGATATTGAGAAAAGTCAGGCAAGGTCTGTTAAACAGGACCCTGACAAGCCTGGACAGGGAAGCAGCGGGATCGATTATAAACCTGACATTGCCGCCCGATCAGGCTTCGGGCATTGCAGCTTTGGATCTGTTAACCGGGCAAGGTAGCCGGGGCATCCGCCTGGCAGAGGTTACACTGTCCAACTCGCGACGCGGTGTCTTTGCAGAGCGCCGGCCTGCTACCGGACGAATCACCCGACAACCGGAACGGGCTGACCTGATTTCAGATATCCAAATAGAATCAAAACGAAACAAGTGTCATGGCGAAGGACCGGAGTGTGTCGATATTAAATTCAGGGTTCATCAATCTGCCTATATCATGCCGTTCTTTACACGGAACGGGTATGCGGTCCCTTTGAATTGCAAACTGGAGTCAAGGCAACGGCCAGGCGTTGTTGAATACGGCCTGAAAGTGCCCCGGGGAACAGAAAGTGATCGACCTTCGCTCGGGTTTTATGTGTTGGCAGTTGAAAATCGATCCGATGCACTGGCACTACAATCACAACTGGCTGCAGGTGCTAAGAGATGTGAAAAGCACCCCCGGGGGAGTGCAAAATGGATAGTGTCAATGCGCAATACGCTGGAAAATATGAGCCAACCTGTCTCATGGGAGTCACTTCATTTTATTCGTACAAGCAACGACATCAACGTGATGTGAGGAGATTGCCGTGAGATTCTTAATTGGGGTATTTGTCGGGATGTTGGTTGGTGTGGTTGTAATGTCTGTCAACAATGTGAAGAACCTGGTGATGAACAACGCTGAACCATCGGTACAACCCATGAACAGTCCGCCACTGTCGTACGAACGCATTGCCGAACTGGAACATAATCTGAAAACCACGGTCGATATTGCACTTGATAAAGCCGAAGGGTTGTTAGCAGACGACGAAAGTGCGTTCTCTGAATTAGTAATTACCAACACTGAAGTGGCAATGCCAGAAATTTCAATACCTGCCGAGGACCCTGGGCACAGACCGAATCAGGAGGTGCCGACAACAGGTGTATCCAAAAAAAATACGCGGCAGTTTCAGGTAGTGTGGACACCGTTTCGAAGCCATACCTCAGCAAAAGGTTTTGCAGATAAACTATCCCTGCAACTTGAGACAGAGTTTGAGGTGCTTCGAACGGGACCAGGGCACTACGAAGTCGGATTTAACTTTGTGAATCAGCCAGAGCGAATCCAGGTCCTGGAAGCCATTAACACGATGACCGGTTTTACGTCTGAACAACCGGCCAGAGAGCGGCTGATATAGGCATGTTTGCGCGCCGAATTTGTATTCTGTTTTTTTGCTGCCAGCCCTTGAGTTTAGCAGTTGCCAGCGACTCGTTTCCTTTCATCAACTGTTTTGAATTGGCCAGCAGGAGCCACAGTATAGAACTGGATCTTCTGCTGGCGGTGGCATCCGTCGAAAGCAATTGGAATGCGGATGCCCGTTCTTCAGCCGGTGCTCACGGTGTGATGCAGATCCGCTGGCCGCTCACGGCTAAATACCTCGGGGCTGGCAGAGTTGCGGAGTTGTACAACCCTTGTCTAAACATAGATCTTGGGGCTGGTTATCTGGCAGATTTGTCAAAACAGTTCCATGATGATCTGGACATGACACTGGCTGCTTACAATTATGGCCCAACGAGGTTAAAAACCCGTGCAGATATTCCCGCCAGTGTCGCGGGTTATGTGAGAAAGGTAAAAAAACGCAGGACGGAGATTGCCCGGCAAATGAGCACTGCTTCTGCGGGATCGATTTCTGAAGAAAAGCTGCTGGTGATGCAATTCAATCGAATCAGTCGTGCGGAGGGCTATGTGAAGGCGCTCAAGAACAGGGTGCCCACTGTGGTACTTGAAATTGTATCTGCAGAAAAAGGGCAAGCCGCTGTGTATCTTGATACTACTGCGCTTGACGTCAGCACCCGCTACAAACTGGCAAGGTTCATCCCGGAACTGCGTTCCAGCCTAAAGTGAAAAGGAGTATGACAATGATAATTTACGGCAGGTCGATTTTGGTGTTACTGGTTCTGGGATCGATCCTGGGGTTGTCAACCCACTGCCTTGCTGATGAATTTCTTGCACGGGCTGAAGTACTTTCAGCGGTGCCCATCGTACAGACTACCCACAAAAAGGTGATGAACGCAGACTGCCGAACGGGGAAACCTGAGGTTGAGGATCTTGTAACATTGTTGGAGTGGGATCTGGGTGTGGGCTATTGCGAAACAAAGAGCAGACAGGAGACCTCAGTCACAGGGTACCGGGTCCATTATTTGTGGCAGGGTCAGACTTACTCCCAAACCACCCGGGAGGATCCCGGAAGTTATTTGCCGATTAAGGTCAGTGTCAACTAGAATACCAGCGTCTATACTTCAGCAAGTTAATAAGCAATGGGAAAACCACTGTGGTCACCGACCAGCCGCCAGAAAAAAGCCGCTCGAATTACCGCGTTTCAGGATTTCGTTGGCGTAGATGGGGATTACCAGCAACTCCACGAATTTAGTATCCACAACAAAACCCGGTTCTGGTCAAAACTCTGGGACTACTGTGAAGTGATTGGCCATAAAGGAGAAACACAGGGAGAAAAAGGAGGAGAAGCTGAGGGAGAAATTGAGCACTCAGAAGAAAGTATTCTGCAAAATGCAAGCCGGATGCCTGGTGCAAAGTGGTTTCCGAATGCCCAACTTAATTTTGCAGAAAACCTGTTACGCTACGATGATGATCGTCTGGCCATCATTTCTTACCAGGAGGATGGTACACGGCAAACCCTGAGTTACTCTCAGTTGTGCCAACAGGTTGAATCTCTTGCAACCTGGTTTCTCAATGCAGGCATAAAACCCGGGGATCGGGTTGCAGCCCTGCTGCCAAATCTCCCCCAGACTGTCGTCACTATGCTGGCAGCGGCAAGTATTGGTGCGACATTTTCATCCTGCTCCCCGGATTTTGGTGCAAGCGGCATTCTGGACCGGTTTGGACAGATCACACCCCGGGTACTCGTGACCTGTAATGGCTACCAGTACAATGGCAGGACACTGGATATCTCAGATCGTGTTGAAAACATTGTTACCCAGGTTGAATCGATTGAGCAGGTTCTGCTGGTTACTTTACTGCCCTCACTTGAGACAAGGATCGAGGTTGGACGTGCGACGTTAACAGCATTTGATTCGGCAATCTCAACTGCACATTTGTCTGGTGAAAAGGCTGAAAAATTCCAGTTTACAAGGTTGCCTTTCGACCATCCGCTTTACATTATGTACTCGTCCGGCACGACCGGTACACCCAAATGTATTGTTCACGGCGCGGGTGGGACCCTGTTACAACATATGAAAGAACATCAGTTACATACTGATCTGGGGAGGGATGATGTGCTGTTTTTCTTCACCACCTGTGGCTGGATGATGTGGAACTGGCTGGTCTCAGGGTTGGCCAGCGGCGCGACGCTGGTGCTTTATGACGGGTCACCGTTTTATCCTTCTGAAAATGCGATGATGGACCTGGTGGAAAAAGAGAAGATCAGCGTTTTTGGGACCAGTGCTAAATACCTGGCCAGTCTCGAAAAAGCAGGGGTTACGCCCGCCCGTAGCCATGATGTTTCCACCCTTCGTTGTATTCTTTCAACCGGTTCACCGTTGAGCCACGAGAGTTTCCAATACGTTTACCGCGATATAAAGCAAGATCTGTGTCTCTCGTCCATATCCGGTGGTACTGACATCATTTCCTGCTTTACTCTTGGCAACCCCGCTCTGCCGGTTTACGCCGGTGAACTGCAATGTGCAGGTCTGGGTATGGATGTCCATATCTTCAATGACGAAGGTGTTGCCATAGAGCAGCAAAAAGGCGAAATGGTCTGCACGTCGACGTTTCCGTCCATGCCAGTGGGATTTTGGAATGATAAAACGGGCGAGAAGTACCATAAAGCCTACTTCGACCGATTTGATAATGTATGGGCTCACGGTGATTACGGCGAGCTGACCGAGAACAACGGGTTTGTTATTTATGGTCGCTCAGACGCGGTGCTGAATCCTGGCGGCGTGAGGATTGGTACAGCAGAAATATATCGTCAGGTTGAAAGAGTCGACGAAGTGACTGACTCTATTTGCGTGGGACAGGACTGGCAAGGGGATGTTCGGGTGGTGCTGTTTGTTGTACTGAAAGAGCAGGTGTCACTGACTGACGAACTCGTCGACAGAATCAAGTTAACCATTCGGGAGAATACAACTCCGCGCCATGTTCCAGCCGTGATACTGGCCGTGCCGGACATTCCCAGGACTATTAGCGGCAAGATTGTGGAGTTGGCGGTGCGTAATGTGATCCATGGTCGGCCGGTAAACAACAAGGATGCACTGGCAAACCCGGATTCACTGAACGCGTTCAAGAATATTCTTTGATATCGGTTTGGGTCAATCCGTAAGGGAAAGGTTCGCTATTTCCAGGCAAACACTGGCTGGTCAAAGTGCGCCACTCTGGTGCTGTTCCCTAAAATACAGACTTCCCGAAATTGATACAGCATCGAGGCAGTGGGTGAGTAGATCCGGTCTTCGAGGTAATTCATCGACAGGACCTGTCGATCACTTTCAGGAATCGTTTCCAGGTTGGGTGAATCCGGTCGAAGCAATTCGCTAAACGTGAACGCGTGGATCGACGCAACTTCGTCAGGGTTGGGATGCAGTCCGGCAAAGTCGGTATCTGACCAGACGACCACAGGGGTAATTACGAAACCGGATCGGGTGGTGTAATCATCCAAAACACCCAACACGGCTGATGTCTTGAGTTCAAGATTAACTTCTTCGTGTAGTTCCCGCAGCGCGGCTTCTGTGGCTGACTCGCCGTCATCAATTCGGCCGCCGGGTAGAGCCCATTGACCTCCGTGGTCCTTTAATCGTGGCGTGCGCTTGGTGACGATAAGAGCGGCTTCGTTTTCGTACTCGAACACTGTCAGCGCAACTGCGGCTCCCGTCAGCGAGGTTGAGTCATGGCGCTGATCAGCGAAATCCCGGACGTTGGCGTGTAATTGCTGGCGCAATGCGGGTGCATAAGGGTAATTGTCAGGCGATTGCATAGGTTCAGGCAGTTCTCAAATCTGGCAGCTTGTAGCGTTCTTCATCCAGTTGTGCGCGAATGGTCTTCTTATCGATTTTACCCGTTGAGGTCAAAGGAATCTGCTCGACAAAAATAACATCGTCGGGTAACTGCCATTTTGCGAAGATCTGGGCGCAGTGATCTAAAATGAGATCGTTGGTGACATTCGAGCCCTCAACCAGGATAACCAGCGCCACGGGACGCTCATCCCACTTTGGATGCGGCTGGGCAACGACAGCAGCCTGGGAAACGCCCTCGAGGGAGACAATATGGTTCTCAAGATCTACAGAGGATATCCACTCCCCACCCGACTTGATCAGATCCTTGGATCGGTCGGCGATGATGAGATACTCTTCAGAATCTATTTTTGCGACATCGCCGGTGACCAGCCAGTCATCGTGGAATTTATCGGGTTGTGGGTCATCAAAATATTCTGCGGCGATCCAGGGCCCCCGAATCAGTAATTCTCCGACAGCTTCACCATCATGGGGCAAGGGATTCCATTCCTCATCAAAAATTTCCATTTCAAGACCTGGCATCAGCAATCCGGCTTTGGCAATGTTTTCAAATTGCTGGTCTTCTGTCAGTTTTAGATGTGAACGCTTTGCGACTTTGCGGGACAGGGTGCCCAGCGGATTGGTTTCCGTCATGCCCCAACCTTGAACCATCTCGACACCGAGAGTCTCCCAATACCAGCGCATCATTGATACTGGAGGTGAAGAACCACCGCAGGTAAGTCGCGACAATTTTGTCAGGTCGAAGTTCTTGCCTTCGCTCGATTCCAAAATAGCCCTGACGCCCTGCCATATCGTGGGCACGCCTGCAGAAATAGTCACTTCTTCATCTGACATCAGCTTCAGTAGTTTGTCCGGCACCATGTACCTGTGGGGCATCACCTGCTTGCATCCGAGCATGGATGCTGTGAAAGGAAGTCCCCAGCCCATGGCATGGAACATCGGCACGATTCCGCAGACGGAGTCAAGCGCAGACAGGTTCATTGAGTCGGTCATCGCCTGGGTGATGGTGTGTAAATAGGTTGACCGATTGGTGTACATGACACCCTTGGGCTTACCCGTTGTGCCACTGGTATAGCAGAGCCCCATGGGCGAATCCTCGTCAATTACAGGCCATTCGAACTCTGTCTGCTGGTCGGCAATAAAGGCTTCATAGTCCACAGAGTTGTTGAATGTTGATTCAACCTCTTCGCCGTGTCGGCAGACAATCAGCAGCTCTACGGTTGGAATTTTGTCAAAAATAGGTTCCAGTAAAGGGAGTAAGTCTTCGTCGATAAATATAACGCGATCTGCGGCGTGATTGATAATGTACTCGAGATCTGTCGGTGAGAGCCTAATATTTAATGTATGTAGCACCGCACCCATCGATGGGATGGCCTGGTACAGTTCCAGGTGCCTGTAGTTGTTCCACATAAAGCTGGCAACCCGATCACCGGTGTTAATACCGTAGCCCTTAAGGGCACCAGCCACCTGGTTTGCTCTTTCCCAGGTGGTTTTCAGGGTCTGCCGATGGGTGCCGTTTTCCTGCAGAGTAACAATTTCTTCCTGGGGGTCCAGTTTGGCGCCCCTTCCCAATATTCTCGACATGAGAAGGGGGGTGGTCTGCATTGTCATGGTAAGAACTCCAAGCCGCACTGCTGAAAAAGGCGCCTAGAATAGCTGAATTCAGTAACAATTGCTTTGCCTTTCTATATACCGCAATATCCACCCTGCAACAGAAAACAGAGGCAGTATGTCAGATAGTTATGCCGTCGATTCCGTGGCTTCGAAGAGCCATCGCTTAAGTTGGAATGTAGTTAGCGCTTACGGTGCACCCGGTATTGGCGCAGGGTATATGGGCCTCTTGATCGGCCTCTACATAATGAAATTCTCGACCGACGTGTTGTTAATAGCACCGGTCGTGATGGGTACGATTTTTGGCGTCTCCAGAGTCTGGGATGCAGTGTCAGACCCGCTGGTGGGGTATTTCAGTGATCGCACCCGGCACAGTCTGGGTCGGCGTCGATTGTGGTTACTTATTAGCATTATCCCGGTTTCTGCCAGTTTTATAATGGTGTTTTCTCCACCGACCACGCTTCACGGGTCCAGCCTGATCGCCTGGATGACGCTCGGGGTTATCGGTTTCTATTCAGCGTTGACTATTTTTATCGTCCCGCATATGTCTCTTGGGGCAGAACTGACCACCGACTACCACGAACGAAGTCGATTGTACGGTCTGCGTCATATTGCATTCACCATCGGCTCATTACTGGCCGTAACGAGTATGTATTTTCTGAGTGTCGCCGAAACGCGCGGGGAGCAAGAGGTTCGGCAGCTTTCATTTCAGTTGAGTGTTGCGGCTTCAGTGGCGACAGCAGTGTTGATTGCTTTTGCAGTCATACGATTGCGGGAGCGGAAAGATTTTCAGGGTCGAGTCTCTGCCAGCCCGTTTAAGGCATTCAAGGATGTTTGGAATAATCGGCACGCCAGGCTCACGCTGGTGGTTACATTTATTGAATATATTGGTTCATCGGTGATTGGTATCCTCACCTTGTATGTTGCCCAGTATGTTGTTGGTCGGCCGGAACTGGCAGCGTTTATTATCCTCTCGTATATGATTCCCTCCGCAGTTTCGGTGCCGATTTGGATACCCTTGTCCCGCCGATTTGGCAAGATTCGATTGTGGATGTTTTCGATGATGCTGACAGGATTGTCATTTGGCGGTATGTTTCTCATGCCGTTTATGGAATTGGGTCTTCGCACTCCCTGGATCTTCGGCCTGGCGGTGTTTGCGGGCCTGGCCGCCGGTTGCGGTGGTACGATCGCACCGTCGATTCAAAGTGATATTATTGATTACGATGAATATATGACCGGTGAAAGAAAAGAAGGCTCGTATTTTGCCGCGTTTAATTTTGCCCAGAAAAGTGCAGTGGGGGTGATGATATTTATTACCGGTTATGTGCTGCAGTTTTCCGGATTCATACCGAATCAGGAACAAACCATGACCGTGCAAATTGCATTGGTTTCCCTTTATGGCCTGTTACCATTGATTTGTTACTCAATCGGGACCTATCTGTTCTCCCGGTTTTCACTGGATGAATCGGCTTACGAGAAAATGCGCGCAGAAGTCGATGGTCGCAGCGTGGCTCAATGACCACGTTGCTGGTCTTAATTCATCGCCTTGTGTCTGCCATGATGGTAAAACGTCTCAACAGTCAGGATGATCAATGCAACCCAGATGCAGGTGAATGTGATGACCCTGTCCGTGCCGAAGGGTTCATTGTAAATGATCACCGCGATGATCAGGGCAATACTGGGTGCAATGTACTGGAACATACCTATCGCTGTCAGGGATAGCCGGGTGACAGCAGATGCAAAGCATAGCAGGGGAAAGGATGTCACCACCCCAGTTAATATCAACAACAAATCCGTTCTGATATCTACCTGGCTGAACTGCAACTCGCCCTGTTGAAAAATCCAAAACAATCCAACCAGGGCGATGGGTGCCAATAACATCGTTTCCAATGCCAGTCCCGCCACCGAAGGAAGATTGAGGTTTTTCCTGATCAGGCCATAGAAGCCAAAGCTAAAAGCCAGGCCCAGCGCCAGCCACGGAACTGCGCCAAAGGTTAGCAATTGATACGTGATGCCACCTGCGGTAATTGCAATAGCTAACCATTGAAGTGGTCTGAGGCGCTCCCCTAAAAAGATCACACCGAGAAATACACTCACCAGGGGATTAATAAAATAGCCGAGGCTTGTCTCGATGATATTGTCGTCCAGAATTGCATAGATGAAAATCATCCAGTTCACCGAGAGCAACAAGGAGGAGAAAAAGAGGATGCCGAGATTCCTTCTTGAAACCCGCAGTGCCTGTAGTTGTCCCAGGTAAGCAAGAATGCCAAGCAGCAGTACCACAGACCAGAGGATTCTCTGTATCAAGATCTCCAGTGGAGAGACGTGAGTGAGGAACTTAAAATAGACAGGCACGATTCCCCAGAAAACATACGCTGAGAGTGCGAAGTAGGCGCCATGAATGGTCTTCTGGTCGAACATATTACTACACTAGTGCAATCGATTAACTGCCAGTTCAGCAAGATCCAGGGATCCGGTAACTCGACCACGAAGTTCATCAAGGTCGATACCCTCGTGACTTTTTTTGCCTTCCATATACCTTGCGTACACCCCATGCACAATCGCGGCGCTTTTCCAGCGATTGAAACCGATATAGTAGTCGAGTTTTGAGAGGTCCCGACCAGTACGATCTGCGTATCGCTGCGCAAGATCATCTCTGGCTGGAAAGCCCGGCGGGAAGGTTGCGGACTCTGGATTGCGCGGGATGCCATCACCAGGTTGTGGCCATTGATTCAGTGCATAAGCCAGGTCTGCCAGAGGATCCCCCAGGGTTGATATTTCCCAGTCGACCACGGCTGCAATTTTTGAATCGGCTCCGATCAGGCAGTTGTGCAATCCATAATCACCGTGCACCACTCTGGCCATCCCTTGTTCCGGCATATGGCTCAGAAAATACTCTTTGAGCTCGTGTGCCCGTGGGTCGTCAAGATTTGCTGCTTCTATTGAAGAGGTCCAGGATCGATACCAGGTCTTTAACTGGCGGCCGACATAATTTTCCTTTTTGCCCAGGTCTCCCAGTCCGATTTCGTCCGGGCCCAGGGAATGTAAATCTGCCAGAACATCGATAAAGGAATGAGCCAGGGTTACTCTCCTGTTTTCCGGTACCCATTCTATGGTTTCTTCTGCTTTGTACAGCGGGCGACCATCGATGAGTCCCATGATATAAAACCAGGCACCGATAACATCAGGGCTCTCGCAGAAGCCGATGGCTTCCGGAACGGGTACTGCTGTTGGACCCAGTGATGATATCAGCGACCATTCTCGCCCCATATCATGGGCCTTGGGGAGCAACACGCCTTGAGGCGGGCGGCGAATGACAGCTTGTTTACCGTTTGCGTCATCGATCTGGTAGGTCAGGTTGGAGTGCCCTCCCTCCAATCGTGTCCAGTTGAAAGGTGGGGTCAACGCGACCTTGTTTTGTATGACCCAGTTTTCCACCGCAGCAACATCGTAGCCTTCGGGATTGGGATCAAATGCTTTCATTTCCATGGGTACTCCGTCTACGTTAAATTGACAGATTTAGAGCTTACCAGATGATTCAAGACAAGGCGCAAGCGGACCCTCGTTTGCACTCTTATTTACGAGATGCCCTGTATAAAACTGAATTAGCATGCGTCAGCGAACAGTGAGATCAAATGCTGCACTGATAAGTTTTCGCGTGTATTGGGTTTTTGGTTCTTCAAATATCTGCTCTGAGGTACCGGATTCAACAATCACACCGTCCTTCATCACGATCACATGGTTGCTCAATGCGCGTACTACTTTAAGGTCATGGCTGATAAACAAGTAGGTTAATTGATGCCGACGTTGCAGATCCCTCAGTAAGTCTACTATTTGTGCCTGGACTGACATATCCAATGCTGATGTAGGTTCGTCAAGCACCAGTAACCGGGGCTTCAAGATTAACGCACGGGCGATGGCAATTCTTTGTCGTTGCCCGCCTGAGAATTCATGGGGGTATCGATCCTGGGCGTTGGCATCCAGACCGACTTCTGCCAGTGCTCTGGCAACTAGCTCCCGCCGTTCCTGTTCTGATTTGTTCTTCTCATGGACCAGCAATCCCTCTTCTATGATCTGGTGGATGGACAGGCGTGGCGACAAACTGCCATAAGGATCCTGGAAAACGATCTGCATATACCGTCGATAAGGCTTTAACTCTGTGGAACTGAGACCTTGCAGATTGTTACCGTCGAGGATGATCTCCCCTTCGGATTTAACCAATCGAAGCAGTGCCATGCCAAGGGTCGTTTTACCGGATCCTGATTCGCCGACAATACCGAGGGTCTGCCCCTGTGATACCTTGAGCGACAGATTGTCCACCGCATGCAGATACTTGTTAACGAAGAAAAAGCCTTTGCTCAATGGAAACTTGACTGAAATATTGTTGCATTCCAACAGCACTGTTGAGGTTTCATCCAGTTCGATCGGTTTGCCCTTTGGTTCGGCCTCCAGCAGATGTTGGGTGTACTCGTGTTGGGGATTATCAAACACTTCAGCGCAATCCCCTTTCTCGACGATTTCACCGAGGGTCATCACGCAAACACGATCTGCCATCTTTCTGACGACCCCAAGATCATGAGTAATCAACAGCATGGCCATGCCTAATCTCTGTTGCAGGTCTTTTAGCAATTCCAGTATCTGGGCCTGGATTGTGACATCCAGTGCCGTTGTGGGTTCGTCTGCAATCAACAGATCCGGCTCGTTGGCCAGTGCCATGGCTATCATCACTCGCTGGCGTTGGCCGCCTGACAATTCGTGGGGGAAGGAGCGCATTTTTTCTTGCGGATTTTGCAGGCCCACCAGGTTTAGCAGTTCGAGTATCTTTGGCCTCGCGTGCTTTAGTCTCAAACCCCGATGAACTAAAAGAATTTCACCGATCTGTTTTTCTATTCGATGCAAGGGGTTCAGGGAAGTCATGGGCTCCTGGAATATCATCGTGACTTTACTACCACGAATCTTCCGTAATGTTTCATTGTCGGCACCCATCACTTCGACACCAGTCACCTTGACAGAGCCATTCGGGTGATTAGCCGTGGGGTAAGGCAATAGTTGTAAAACAGACAGGGCAGTAACGGATTTACCGGAACCGGATTCGCCCACCAGGGCAACGGTTTCACCGCGATTGATGTCTACACTGACATGCTTAACAGCAGCGACTCCGTTAAAACTCACGGATAGATCGTAAATCTCAAGGACCTTTTCGGCGTCGTGACTATTTTTCGCGGTTTTTGTTTGAGGCACTGCTTGGTCACTCATGACACATTTAAGCTAACCCATTCCAGCTAATAATGATAGGCAGGGTTGGTAGTCAACGATCTGATACAGAAACCTGGTTACGGCCGTCTTTTTTCGCAACGTACATCGCCTGTTCTGCGGCGTTGAATACATCTTCAAACGCATCATCTATAAGAAGCTGGGCCACCCCCAGGGAAACGGTGACCGGAGGATATCGTCTTTCGGTCGTATCTATGATTTTGTTTTCAACGTTGCTCCTGATTCTTTCCGCTACAACCAGGGCGTTTTCCGTGACTGTTTCCGGCAGGATAACCAGAAACTCACCACCGCCTGTGCGAGCCGCCATATCCGTTGGCCGAATCGAGTCCTGCAGCGAGTAGGAAACGTTTCGCAGCACATGGTCCCCCGCCAGTTGATCATAGTCCTCGTTGAATTCCTTAAAATCGTCAATATCCAGAACCAGTATAGTTATATCCGGAAAGTCTATTTTATCAACAACATGTTCCAACAGCCTCGAAAAGTAGTCATTAATCCAGCGGAGATTGTGCAAACCAGTGAGGATATCCACACTGGCATGTGCTTCGATTCCAGCTTGTGCTTCTCTACGGGCATTGGCGGCTTCGTTGCCTGAACGCAGTCTGTTAATTAACAGATAGAGAAAATTTCTCGCCACTCCGTTGGAATTGTCTATTAGATTGAGCAGTACTTCTCCTTCTATTGCCAGTGCCTTAAGCTTTGTTTTCGCCTTGACAAAAGCCGATGGACTTTGGCCGTCAAGCAGCGACATTTCGCCCACACACTCACCCTGACCAAAAGTGATAATGGCTTCTTCTGATTCCTGGTCTAAATATATGCCGACTTCACCTTCGAGAATGACGAACATGAATTCGTTATTTTCCCCGGGTTGTAAGAGAATCTCGCCTTCATCGAACGCCTGAACCTTACACTGATCGATCCATTCCTTGATCGACGCGGGGTTTACTCCCTGGAACGGAATTGTTCGACTAACATCAATGTCCTCGATATCAAGTGTCATCTATATCTCCTGAATTAGGCCCCATAATACGCACTGGCATGAGTCTAGACTAGAATCCGCTGTCTTTGTAGGGTGAGCAAGTCAATTCTGCGGATGAACGGTTCGACTAGTGAAGGCTAGAATAGTATTGTCCGTGGTCAGAGACTGTTAAAGATGCAGGAGAGTGTGATGGAGTTATCGACAGAGTTGGCCGCCGCCTTAAAAGAATTGGATACGCCAACAGTATGTAATGCCCTTGAAGTGGTCGATCCGAAACGACGTACCAGAGGTTTTAATATTAAGCCACTGGTATGTGCGCATCCGACATTACCATCGATTGTTGGGTTTGCAAGAACCGCCAGGATTCGCGCTACCCATAAACCTGATAAACCCCAGGATAGTGTTGGATACTATACTTATATCGCGGAAGGCGGACCCAACCCAAGCATCGTGGTCGTTCAGGATCTGGATGAAGTGCCGGGATATGGTGCACTTTGGGGTGAGGTAAATACCAATGTTCACTACGGATTGGGCTGCCAGGGTGTGATCACTAACGGTAGTGTTCGGGACATACCTGATTCACAGGAGAATTTTCAGATGCTCGCAGGGATGATCAATCCATCCCATGCCTGGGTCCACGTCGTAGATTGGGGTAGCCCTGTCAATGTCCACGGCATGGAAGTACAGGATCAGGATCTCATTCATGCCGATCTGCATGGGTCAGTCGTTATCCCCATGGAAAGTGCGGTAGATGTTGTTGAGGAAGCCAGGCGTATTATGGCGCGAGAACATATCCTGATCACTGCGGCGAAAGCGCCTGGTTTTAATATTGAGAAGATGAAACAGGCCTGGGCGGGGATGGCAGAGATTCACTAGACTTAATTCAGTACGCGAGTCAAACGCTACCAGCGACTAGCCCTCCGTAAGCGACATTGAATCAGGAACTGGGCCGCATGGTCAAACACTTCTTCCACCATCTACATTAATTGATGTGCCGGTAAGGAACACGGCGTCATCGGAAGCTAAAAAAGTCACCGCGCCAGCGATGTCCGTCGGATCTGCCATGCGCCCCAGTGGGATTGTGCTGACGAGACGGGCTTTTTGTTCTTCGCTCATTTCTTCGGCGGGAACGCCCGTAGCGGATTCCATAAAACCTGTGAGAGAAGCCACGGGGTTTACTGCGTTGACACGGATCTGGTTGCGAGCGACTTCCAGCGCCAGTCCCTTGGTCATGGTGAGCACCGCCCCCTTGGTGGCATTGTAAGGTGTGACTCCCGGTCTTGGTGCTATTGAACCAATTGAGGCAATATTGATTATCGCGCCACCGGTACCTTGTTGGATCATGACCGGAATCACATGTTTGCAGCCGAGGAAAACACCCCGTACGTTGACGGCGAATACCGCATCGAATTCTTCAACCGAGATTTTCCAGGTGAGTCTATTGAGGTGGCTGTAACCGGCGTTGTTCACCAGTACATCAATACCCCCAAAAGCTGAATTTGCCTGTTCAATCATGGCGATCACGTCGGCTTCTTCTGCAACGTTGGTGATATTGGTTTCAATTTTACCGGTTGCATTTGCCCTAATATTGTTGGCAACACTCGCGACCCCATCGGCGTTGATATCCGATAACAGAACATTTGCGCTTTCACTGGCGAATCGGCTGGCAATGGCGGCACCGAATCCTGAACCAGCACCAGTAACAATAACGTTTTTACCTTCAAATCTATTCAATTTATTCTCCAAGTCCATTCAGGCTTCGTTTAATTATTACCTAAACAATACAACTTTTGTGTATTGTTGTGGGCAAGGATTAATAAAAAAGGCAAGTGTATGACCAGTAGAACCGGTGCGGAAGTTGTCGCTGAAACATTGAAAGCTGTCGGCGTACGGCATGTGTTTGGCATCGTCAGTATTCACAATATGCCGATTGTGGATGCCATCGGGCGTCTTGATGGTATCGAGATGGTGACAGTTCGAAATGAACAAAGTGCGACCCATATGGCGGATGGCTATGCTCGTGCCACGGGCGGACTGGGGGTATCGCTGGGCAGCACCGGGCCTGGAACCACGAATATGGTGACCGGGATCTATGAATCAGCTTATGCCTCTTCGAGGGTACTGGTTGTCACCGGGCAGGCGGAGACCACGTTCTACGGCAAGGGAAAAGGATACGTTCACGAGGCCGAAAACCAGAAGGTAATGCTTGAATCTGTTGCCAGAAAAGTCGCCTCACCCCGGTATGCATCGGAAATACAGCGCGAGTTGATTTCTGTTATCGAGGATATTTGTAGCGGCAGGCCGCAACCCGGGGCCATCGAGATTCCAATCGACCTGCAATATGTGATAACAGACTCACCGCTAATGCAGGTTCCGGCATCGCAACCTGTTATTGCTGACCCGGAAGCTTTGTCACAAGCCGTTGATGTGATCGGTAGCGCACGACGCAGGGTGATTCTGGCTGGTGGTGGTATTGCATTATCCGGTGCCTCGGCTGCCTTGCAACAGTTCGCCGAGCAGATTGATGCGCCGGTAATCACCACGTCAAATGGCAAGGGTGCAATACGGGATGACCATCCCTTGTATCTGGGTCCAGTTCTTATGAGCGCCCCGATATTGGAAGCGCTGAAGGATGCGGACCTTCTGATTGCCGTAGGTACTCGTTTTCAGGCGGGGGTAGGGGGTAACCAGGTCAAAGTGCCCCTGCCGCCGATCGTGCATATTGATGTGGACCCGCGAAATATTAATTTGAATTACCCGGCGAAGGCGGGCGTTGTTGGCGACGCCCGAACAACACTGGAGAGCCTCGCGGCATCAATCAGCGAAACCGGGGACGCCCAGTACCGGGAAACTCTTCAAGGTGCCGCAGCAGACACAAAGGCAAAAAATATCGAGCGAATCGGGCCGGATCACACGTCGGTCCTGAATTCGATGACAAAGTATATGGATCGGGAGGCCTTCTTTGTCCGTGACAACACGATCCCAGGGTATTACTGGGCCAACGGCTTGCTGCCGATATTTAAACCAGGGGGTTACATATTTCCAACTTCCGGGGCGATTGGCCCCGGGTTAACCCTTGGGATGGGCGTCGCGGTTGCAACCGGGGTTAAAACCATCATCATGCATGGCGATGGCGGTTTTATGTATCACGTCGGTGAACTGGCGACGGCAGCGCAATACCAGATGCCTATAGTTGTCGTGGTTTTCAATGATGGTGGTTATGGTGTTTTGCGAGGTTTGCAACATCGCCAGTTTGAAGGTCGAATCAACCAGACTGAGCTCTACACCCCCGACTTTGTGCAACTGGCCGAGAGTATGGGTGTTAAGGGTCTGCTTGCTGACAATGTTGAAGAATTTGATGATCGCCTGAAACAGGCAATGGATATCAGTGGTCCTGTGTTGATTGAGATTAATGTGCGCAATATGCAACCGATGCAGGGCATTGTACCTGCACCGCCAATATAGCACCTGCGCCGGCTAAATAGCACCTGCACCGGTTGAATAGTAATCATTCAAACTCAAAATAGGCATTGGACACAACGACCTTATCTGCCACTTTTGCTTCAAACAGCACTCGCCCAGGTCCATCATTCCAGGCACGGATTTCCAGGGTGTCGTTGAGGAAAACCGGTGCTGAAAAGCGGACCTTTATTTTCCTGAACTTCCGGGCGTCTGAACCGCAAAAACTGTTAAGCAGTAGCTGCCCGCAGTGACCAAATGTACACAGGCCATGCAGAATGGGTTCGTCGAAGCCGCCGAACCTGGCTGACTCGGGGTCAATATGCAATGGATTATAGTCCCCGGATAATCGATAAATATGTGCCTGGTTGTCAGGGATCAGCACGCTCGTGGTGACATCGGGCTCCCGGTCCGGGACCGCAATTTTCTCTGAGAAGGTTTGCCCTGATCCCTCAAAGGGTTCGATATCCCCGAGTTCCTTGACGCCGCGTCTAAAGGAGCCGTTTACCATTTTGATGCAAACATCACCATCGGCATCTGTCACCGTACTCTCGGATTCAACGAATCCATTGCCACGGCCCCTGGGGTGAGCACCGATCAATCGGGATCGAATCATTACCTCACCTTCAATCGGTAGCGGCTTGAGCATCTCAAGGTATCGTTCTGCGTCAATATTTAAAGGCCCGGGTGAGGAAGGAATCGCATTCAGATCAATAGGAGCACCGGCGCCGCCCCACCTGATTGGAAATGTCGGAAAAACACTGAAGTCAGGGTGCCCCTCGTAGCAGAAAGCGAGTTCCCTGATTCCTATACCGACGGCGTAGAGCAGCACATCTCGTTTTTCATAGCTGATGGGTACAGGGTCGCCCCATGGACCGGGTTTTCCGTTCGGAAGTGCTGCTTGTGCGTCATAGTTAGCCATTTTCTGGTCAATCCCTGGTCGAGTGCCGTGAGTGAATATTGATAATGGTATTCTCGCGAGCTGGAAGTCAAATACGTTCTTCCGCTGTGCAGCAAACACAATATAAACGAACGCATGGCAACATCATCAATGGGAGCAAGGGTAAGGTGCAAACAGTTGACACAGAGCGGCGATTAAATGGATTATCGGCACTGTGAGTAGTTGAAAGCAATCCACGAAATCGAGAAGGGAGAATAACGATGCCAGATCTGCTAGCTGACCTGAACAACCTGGTCATGTCGAAAGAAGTACAACCACTGTTTGATGCGGTTGTGAAACATATTGATGAGAATGTAGCGCCTATTGTCGAGGAGTTTTATGCCCTTGATGAAGAAAAGGAAGATCGCTGGACCTGGCACCCGAGGCAACTCGAGTTGTTGGATGGCGCTAAGAGCAAGGCTAAGGCATCAGGACTGTGGAACTTTTTCCTGCCTGACGCGGAAACTGGCGAAGGGTTGAAAAACCTGGACTACGCCTATATTGCGGCTGAACTGGGGCGCCATCCGTTGTCCTCGGAAACGTTGAATTGTAGCGCGCCCGATACGGGCAATATGGAAGTACTCGAGCGGGTCGGCACGCCGGAACAGAAGGAAAAATGGTTGACGCCGCTGTTGAACGGTGAGATTCGATCTGCCTTTGCAATGACCGAACCCAACATGGCGTCTTCTGATGCGAAGAATATCAGTACTCAGGCTGTGCTTGATGGTGACGAGTGGGTAATTAACGGTGAGAAGTACTACATCTCAGGCGCCGGTGATCCGCGCTGTAAAATTATGATTACCATGGTGAAAACCAGCCCTGATGCACCACCGAGTCGGCAGCAGTCTCAAATACTGGTGCCCATAGACACACCCGGAGTAAAAATTCTCGGCCCCATGCATGTATTTGGCAATGATGACGCGCCACACGGCCATATGCATATTAAGTTCGACAATGTTCGGGTACCCAAAGAAAACATCCTGCTGGGTGAAGGACGGGGTTTTGAAATCTCCCAGGTTCGTCTCGGTCCTGGCCGAATACATCACTGTATGCGTTCCATTGGTCAGGCTGAAAGAGCATTGGAATTGATGGTCAAGCGTGCCGCGACCAGGGAAGCCTTCGGTAAGCCTATTGTTCGACTGGGTAAAAACGTTGAAGTGATTTCCAGAGCGCGTATCGATATCGACGCCATGCGCTTAATGGTATTGCGCGCAGCGAAAGCGATGGATGTCCTGGGTAATAAAGAAGCACGAACCTATGTCAGTGCGGTTAAGGCGATGGTACCTGAGAGAGTTTGCGCCATTATTGACCAGGCGATCCAGATGCATGGTGCCACCGGTGTCTCCAAGTGGACTCCACTGGCCGCGATGTACACCGGACAGCGTACACTGCGACTGGCAGATGGCCCTGATGAGGTACATCATATGGTGGTTGGCCGTGCGGAAGTCCAAAAGTACGGTTTGTGGTAAACGCTCGGTTGTAAGACAGGTTGAAAAGAGAAGGAGCTATCAGGTATAGCTCCTTTTTTTTTGACTGTTCGACTCACGTTTTATCGCCGCGTTTTATCGTCTGCTTGTTAAAAACTCTTCGTTGACACAGTTTTCGAGTCGACCTGTCGCCAGGTACTTCTTCGCCACATGGATCCCCTTCACCCTCATATCGTAAACACTCTGTGGTGTGTAAAACGCGGAGTGGGGCGTAATCAGCACGCGATCCCTGATCCACTCTTCATCACTGTTCCATGCCTTGAGTAACGGCCGCTCCATATTGCAGGGTTCTTCAGGCAACACATCCAGCCCCGCACCTGCGACTTGGCCGGATTTAATGCTGTCATGAAGCGCGTCAATATCGACCACTTCTCCCCGCGCTGCATTAATTAACACCAGACCCGGTTTTGCATGGGACAGCACATCAGCGTTGATGAGGTCACGGGTTTCTTCTGAAAGTGGCACATGCATGGTAATAATGTCTGATTCTGCAAACAGGGCTTCCAGTGTCTCAACTCGCTTGATGCCAAGCGCAAGTTCAGAACCGTTGGACTTGTAGGGAAAAGCCTTACAGCGAAGCGTCATGGCTGTGCCTATTCGTCCGAGGCCGACGATGCCGATTTTTGCATGGGACAATCTTAGAGCCAGGGGATGATCCATGGCTCGCCAGCCTTTTACAGGATCGGTTCGCAGTTGATGATCATAGCGACTGATACCTTTCATCAGTGACAGCAGCAATCCCATGGCATGGTCGGCAACGTCCTGGGTACCATAATCCGGGACATTACAGAGGGGAATACCGAGTTCACCCCATTTTCCCAAATCGAAATTATCGAAACCCACCTTTGGCGTCACAATGATGCGGCATTTTTCCAGTTTTTGAACATCATCCCCCTCTAGTGGATCCGGAATACTGATCAGGCCATCTGCCCTGGCCCACTGTTCATCCGTGACACTTTCCGGTCCGGCGCAGAATATACACTCAACATCAGAACCGGCTGCTTCCAGTTCGAACTCATGGTTATCTGCCCAGCGGGTGATGGGCCACAGTAAACACGTCGACATAATTTCCTCTTTTTCTGTTTGTTTTAAATGGTTTTGAATTGTTTGAAGTTGATTAAAGTTATGCATTCGAGAATATCTTCTCTCGGGCTGGCTGTCACTTTTTGTACGGTGTGTCTGTTAGTATGGGTCGTAAATAGTCAATAGGGGCAGCAGTGATGGATGGATTTACACTGAAACAGACATTGAAAGAAGGCGGTCGGGTATACGGATTTATGCTCTCTGCCATGGCATCAACCCGCTTCGCGAATGTATTGAAGGGAAGCACAGCAGATTACGCCATTATTGATACCGAGCATGGCTCGCGGGATCGCGCAGAAATTCAGCAACTCTGCACCATGCTAAGACAAGCGGGTGTTGCACCGGTCGTGCGGGTTCCCGTGCCCAAGGCGGAATGGGTGGCCATGGCGCTGGATGCAGGCGCGTCCGGCATCTTGGTGCCTTACTGTGAAACGGTAGAAGAAGTACAAGCCGTCGTCGCCACAGCGAAATGGCACCCCTTAAAAGGCGAATATCTAAAGAAGGCGGTTCGTGACAATGAACTCCCCAGCGAGGAGTCGCGAAAATATCTTGAAGCAAGACACAAACACTCCTTCGTGATTATCGGTATTGAATCAGTGCCGGGCTATGAAAACCTTGAAAACATCCTCGCCGTTGGCGGTATCGACGGCGTCTTCGTCGGGCCTAACGACATGTCCACATCCCTGGGTATTCCCGATGATTATTCGAACCCACGCTATATCGAAGTTGTTGGCGATATCATCAAAAAGTGCGAGGCCGTCGGCGTAGCCGTCATGGTGCACCAACAGACTATTGAAACCTCCACAGTGGCCATGGAACTCGGTGCAAGGTTTGTTCTGCATGCCATGGACTCCAATATTCTTCAAAGGGCATTGCAGAATGAATTTAATGAACTGCGAAAGAATGCCGGTGAGATAGAAGCCGCAACGAAAAACACGGTGGATGTTGCATAACCCTTGGAGAACGATATCCGGCAGCCAATCCTGCCTGTGTGCTGATGAACAAGCTGATCCTGGCTGGATTATTATGCGTTGCAACGACCAGTATCACCTCCTGCACCACCACCAAGGTACATCTTTTTACTGAAGGATTGACTCAGGAAACGATCACGTATTTGCAGGCGTCTCTCGATAGTGAAGGTTATGTAACACTCCTGAATTCACTGCCTGTACCCGAAGGGATTATCACACCGATGATTGTGTACTCACCCATGCATAGTGAGTTGGCCCAGGTAGAACAGCTCCGCGATTTTATTTCAACACTGGGCTATGAAGTTGACCTGGAACCGGTATCACGAGGTAATCATTTCTACACCAGTATCAATGTAGGCGTTTATTTATCACCCTACGTGCCTGGGCGAAAACGTGTGATATCAATCCTTGGAAAGGAGTTGTTCGGTGTTTGTCCATCATCCGACGCGACTTTAGCGTTGGACACAGATCTGACCTTTGCGCTCAAACTAAACCTTTGGGATGAGCAGACCGACAAGACGAGCACAACGACCAGGTCAGGGAAATGGCGTCAGTCTGACGACACCGTATACTTCGAAATTGGTCCCAGAGAAATCTCTTTTACTTTATCCAGGTTTCAAAAGGATACAGACTACGCACATGTTGAAGGCATCAGGTTGAGGAACGACTCTGACAGTGAATTTTTCGATCAGTGTCATTTTACCTATACGGAGTTGATCCCGTGGTAGCGGAGCATTGTTAGCCGTCCAAACAATCTTCCATCTGCGTATCTGGTAGATGTTGATGATTTCGCTGCAATTGGAGTAATGCAACCAACGAAGATGTCGTACCTTTGTTGGTAATGTAGTTCCCATTTTAATGTTCGAAATTTAGGCTATGAATGGAATCATCCACACTATTTCTGTTGGCTGCTGATGCAATCCTGCTGGTTCATTTGCTTTTTGTCGTTTTTGTCGTAGCGGGACTTGTTATGATATTCACGGGCAAAGTGTTGTCCTGGTACTGGGTACGAAATCGCTGGTTCAGAGTAGTGCATCTTGTCGCGATTAGTGTGGTTGTCGCTCAATCCTGGTTTGGTATGATCTGCCCGCTCACGACCCTCGAAATGTCACTTCGTTCAAGGGCAGGGGATAGTGTCTACGCTGGTTCATTCGTGTCACATTGGATGGATTCGATTTTGTATTTTCAAGCACCCTGGTGGGTGTTCGCATTTTTTTACACGGTGTTTGGTGTGATGGTTGTCGGCAGTTGGTTCTGGGTCGCGCCGCGGCGCTTTTGACCCATTCTGGTTCGGAGTAACAGCCAAATGTTGATTTAGAGTGACTGCGACCGTTCGCGCAGCTATGCTTCGGTCAAAATCCAATCAGGCGTGGCGATACTGACGTGCAAATTGAAAAAAACACCGTTGCCTCCTTCCACTACACATTGTTTGACGCTGACGCTGACGGTGAAGTGATTGAGAAGGGCAGTTCTGATGCACCGATGGTCTATCTACACGGTCACCGCAATATCATGACGGGTCTGGAGACAGCCTTGCAGGGAAAGTGGGAAGGAGACCATGTTTCGGTCACCTTGCCACCGGAGCGGGCGTATGGGTTACGCAAAAAAGGCTCGATTCAGAGAATACCCATAAAACACCTGCTGAAAAAATCCAAACGTTACAGGATCGGTATGAATGTCCAGGTAAATACTGAAAATGGTGCCAGGGATGTCGTCATTGTGAAAGTCGGTAAATTTAATCTGGATGTAGACACAAATCATCCATTCGCAGGCAAAACACTCACCTTTGAGATCGATATCGATCAGGTCAGGGCGGCAACACCGGATGAACTGGCGCATGGCCACTCTCACGGCATTGATGGCGAGGCGCATCATCATTAGGTACCATGGTGATTCTTAATGCACAAAACAGGAGAATCACAATGGCAGCCGTTCTAGACAGCACGCCAGTACACCTACGTGGCAACGGTCGACCGGTGGTCGAAGAGCAGACAATCACTGAACTCAAGGTTAACGGATCGATTCCCAGTGAACTCGATGGTCGTTATGTTCGCACCGGTGCCAACCCGCTCAGTGGCACCAGTGCTCATCCTTTCTTCGGTGATGGCATGATTCACGGCGTGCGGTTGCTTGAGGGCAGGGCAGAGTGGTATCGCAACCGTTATGTGCAGACCCCGTTTATAGCAAACCCTTCTGTGGACATTCTTGACCCTTCAGTCATGATGGACATGAAGTCTTCGAAGGCGAACACACACGTGATCGGTCATGCTGGTAAGATACTCGCACTTGAAGAAGGTCACTTTCCGTACGTGGTTGACGGCGATCTGGGCACTGTGGGTTCCACCGATTTTGGTGGCGTACTCAAAGGCTCGTTTACCGCACATCCGAAAATTTGTCCCGTTACCGGTGAGTTGCTCGCATTTGGTTACTCAGCGCTAGAACCTTACCTACGCTATTTGCGAGTCTCTGCAGCTGGCGATCTGGTGCAGACAGAGAACATAACAGTTGGCGGACCGACGATGATGCACGACTTCAACATCACTCGGAACCACGTCATCTTCATGGATCTTCCTGCGGTCTTTAACATGGAACTGGCGATGAGTGGTGATATGCCGATTCGCTGGGATGATAACTATCCCGCGCGTCTTGGGGTAATGCCGCGCGATGGCACGGATGCGCAGGTAACCTGGTACGACATCAATCCGTGTTATGTCTTCCACCCGATGAATTCGTATGAGGAAGGGGACACCATCGTGCTGGATGTTGCCCGCTTCAGCCACATGTGGCGAGAGTCTTCGATGGACTTTCCATCACCGGAACTCTGGCGATGGACGATCGACACCGTGACTGGCAAGGTTTCCGAAGAGCAGATTGATGATATGGCTGCCGAGTTTCCGCGAGTTGCCGACAGCGTGGTCGGCTTGAAGCATCGCTATGGATACATGATGGGCATGTCTGAACCAGGCAACCCTGACGACCCGATGAGTGCCTCGGGTGCCATCCTGAAATATGACAGGGAAAAGGGTGAGCGCAGCGAAATACAGTTTGGACGGGGCCGCGTGGGCGGCGAACCGGTGTTCGTGCCAACGGAAAATCCCAACAGCGAAGATGACGGCTATCTGATGACATATGTGTATGATGCGAGCTCAGACAGCAGCAGCCTAGTGATCATGGATGCCGCAACGATGGACAGCACCCCTGTTGCGTCAATCGATCTGCCTCGAATCCCGAACGGGTTTCACGGTAGCTGGATCCCGGCATCGGTGGCGAACTAAGATTGCGGCCAGCGGTTCCAGGCTGACATCCGGGGTTAGGGTATATCAAGGGCGCTTATTGACAGGTATCAACTACCCTGGCAGCGCCTGACCTTACCATTGTTCATCTCTATAATCCTGACCCTGGAATTATCGCTTCAAGGTTTTCATTTGAGTTCTCAACACGAAATTGATCTGGGATACATCAGGATTGCAGGCAAATTCTGGGGCCCGGTTCACGGCACCCCAACCATTGGGCTGCACGGCTACCTGGATAATGCCAACAGCTTCGATATGATCGCGCCGCATCTCTTGGGTTTGCGACTATTTGCCATGGATTTTGCAGGTCACGGCTGGTCTGATCATCGTGCGGAGGGTTCGCTCTACTCTGGACTTAACGATATCCGGGATGTCCTCGCGGTTGCCGATGCACTTGGCTGGGATTCCTTTAATATTATCGGCCACTCGATGGGCGCAGAAATCGGATCCCAAATCGCCGGGTTATTCCCCGATCGGGTGGAGCGAATCGCCTGTATTGACGGGTATTGCGGTACTGACAAAGCCGGGGAGACGCTCTCGCACTTCCAGAGTTCAATCCAATCCTCCTTCAAGAAAAGCACCAGTCTGAAGACATTTACCAGTCTGCAGCAGATGACCCATCGATTGTGCGAGGCGACCGGCCAGGATGAAACCTCTGCCACCTGCCTGATCGAGCGAGGACATAAGATTGTTGAGGGTGGTTACAGCTGGCGAACCGATCCGCGCATCCGAGGTTCCGGGCCACTGGAATTAACCCCTGATCAACTCGAAGCGCTGCTTGACAGGACCACTGCAGAAACCCTGTTTATCGTCGCGGACATGCAAAACAATTGGCTTCGACGAACCCTCGATGTGGTAGAAGCACGCCTTGAAACGGGCAAAGACAGGAATCTCCAGCTGATCAGCCTGCCTGGGCCACATCATCTTCATATGCAATCACAGAGTGATGATATTGCATCGTTAATCAACAAATTCATGGACGAGCAACTTGAAAAAATCGCCTGATTTAGACGCTGAGCGCGCATGCGCTTGACTTAACTTGTGCGTCATCACCCGGGCGACCCCCCGTAACTCGCGCCGACCATCAACATTCCGTTGGTCGCAGATTCAGAACAGATTGTCCACATTGTCACATAACTACTATGACAATTGGCTACAGTAGGTCCCATGATAATTTCTGTCGACCTGTACAACGCTAAACCTGCCTATTTACAAATTGCCGACGCCGTTCGCGATGCTATTGCTATCGGGTCGCTGCAAACGGGTGACAGATTACCGCCCATTCGACAGACAGCGATCAGTACACGAGTCAATCGCAACACGGTGAGCCGGGCTTATCTTGAATTGGAACATCAGGGGCTTGTTCAGGCACGCCAGGGATCAGGTTTCTACGTGACTGAGCATAGTGCCAGGCAAGAACGGCAGAAACGCAGAAATATAATACTGAACAAGGTCAATGAACTGCTGACAGAAGCGCGATTGTGCGGCTTGTCTACTGAACACCTTGTGCAACTGCTGCAAAGCGAGTCGGCAGGCATGACTCCAGAAAGGGATAACAATGAAGCATAACAAAGGAGGATATCAACATGACTGAATGGGCAATTGAAACGAGTGAGCTCGGCCAGTGCTTCGACGATAACTGGGCGATCAGAGGATTGAATCTACAGGTGCCCAGAGGGTCAGTATTTGGGTTGCTTGGTGAGAACGGTGCCGGTAAGTCTACAACTATCCAGACGCTGATGGGCCTTCTGCTGCCATCTGAAGGTTCCGTCAGCGTGTTGGGCTTCGACCCGAAAACAGATGATGTCGCCATTAAATCCAATGTAGGTTACGTGGCCGAGAAGCATGGATTTTATGAACAAATGCGCATCAGTGAAATCATTGCTTTTATCGGTGCCTATCATCGCAATTGGAATGATCAGTTGTGCGACGAACTACTTAACGAATTTTCCCTGGAGCCGGATGTCCGCATAAAAAGCTTATCCAAGGGGATGCGGGCAAAACTGGCTCTACTGCTGGCATTATCGTTTGAGCCAGATATGTTGTTGCTGGACGAGCCCGCCAGTGGTCTCGACCCCGCCGCTCGTCGTAACTTTATCGAGACTATTCTGAGTCGTTACCAGCAAACGGGAAAAACCATCGTATTGTCATCACATTTGTTAAATGAATTTTCCGGATTGCTGGATCATGTTGCGTTTATTCGTCACGGTAAAATCGATCTGGCATCACCCACCGAGCAACTGCATCAGGACATGAAGCGCGTCAGGTTAGTATTTGATCAGGGCGTGCCGGAACAACTGAATATGCCCGGCTTGATCAGTATAGAGAGCAGTGGTCGCGAAGCCGTTGCCATTATCGACAAGTTTCAGCATGAGAGGTCCATGGCGGCACTGTCTCACCTCAATGCTTCGCATATTTCCGTCGAAGAACTTTCCCTGGAGGACATCTTTGTTGTGAGGGCTTGCGCATAACCATCACGCCCATGGTTTTCTACAAGGATCTACGCGGTGTATTCAAGGCAATGTTGATTATTCCAGCGTGCGGGCTGTTGTTTGCAGGCATTTTCGAGCTATTCCTGATTCCTTTTTATGGTGCAGAAATGTCTGCCAAAGGTCTGGCGTCGGCGGTAGTGATGAACCTGGGTATTTTGACTTCTCTGGTCGCCATCCTGCTCGGTATAGGGACTATCGCAGAAGAAAGAACTGCCGGGACGGATTTGCTTTTGCACCGTCTGCCTATCTCGCAAGCGCGCCTGTATACAGAGAAGATCTCTGCTTGTGTGGTCGGCTTGCTTATCATGTATGTCGGTAGCATGCTGCTTTTCTCCTTGCTTGACCTGAGTGAAGTCTTCCCACCCAAACCCGGTAATATTGGCACGATTCCAATCAATTTTTTCGTCACCATTTCTACCTCTTTTCTATTTGCACTGGTTTTTACCCGTTTGACACAACATAGCATCGCGATCGTTTTTCTGACACTTGGCGCTGAAATACTGCTTTGGTTTCTGATTGGCTTTATCTGGGTAGAAGACAGCACATTCGACCTTGAGGGCACATTGCATGTTATCGCTATTACCCTGTTATTTTTTGCAGCACCGGTGATTATCGTCTGGTACCAGTGGCAACCACCCATATCTGGAGCGGTCTGGGGAAGTAGAGATAATCCGACGTTAATGAGAGGGTTGATCTTCAAAAGTCTCTCGGAATCCGCCCTGCTTTATGCTCTGGCGTTGGGATTGTTCCTTGCAGCACTTTTACTGTGGGTCTTTAATCCACAACTGCCGGAATTTAACATCGCGAACCACGATGTGAATGAACACAGTCTTCGCAACATCATGACATCCGGTTTTGCCCTGATTATTGTTGCCGCACTTGGCACTAATGCTTATGTAGCCAATGAGAGACATGGTCTTCATTCAGTTACTTATTGCCATCCAATATCAAAATTACAGTTATTCTTAAGCAAACAGATAACCGCGATACCCGTGTTGGTTTTCACCAGTTTGAGCTGCATCGTTACTCTGTCGGATTACGTATCAGCTCTGCCAGTTATCGTCTCCCTTGTCTGTACATACCAGTTTTCGTTACTCGTCAGTGTCACCACCGCCAGTAATACTGTCATCGTCATGCTTGGGTCCCTGTCTCTGGTCTGCACGGCTATGGTCGCAATTGGCCTCTGGATGACGCCCATGGAAAATGCCTTGTTTCTACATGGGTTCGTCCCCATCCATGATCCCACGGTGGTTGCGTCACTACCGCTGTCACTGTTAACCCTTGGCGCCTTTTTTTGTAGTTGGCGTGTAACCGGTGACAGAAAGTTTCTTACCGGCACCAATCGTTTTCGAGCGCGATACGTGGGTATTTGTATTGTCTATGTTTGCGCCATAACCAGCGTCATAACCACAATTATTAGCCAGGTCGTTGAGTTATAGTCTTGCACTGTCCGATCTTCAGGTGCACTGTTGAATGTATTGTAAACAGCCATGGAGGGGCACCATGAACTTGCTACCAGGGTGAGTCGGGTTTGCGTGGTAGTATTTGCGACGCTTCTGGCACCCGGATGGGAGAGTCTTCATCATTAAAAAAATATCTATCCGCACTTTGGTTGCGCTAGTCGTTTTAGTATCGGCCGCATTCTGGATGATGTTTCTATCACCGCGGCCGCCATTAACCATCGATCCTGCAACACTGGCAGGTGACGGTAGCAGCATTAATTACTGCGAGTTACCGGTGTTGGACGGCAGCGGGAAAGCTGCCGCAGAGATACCCAAGGGAAATACACCAGGGTGCAGCTATGCTCACTTTCCATTGCCTATATTGGCGGCATGCACCGAGCCTTTAGCTGAAGGTGCTGCAGATATTCGTGGATTGTGGATAGGGGTCGAGGGCAATGTCGGGCATGTGGAAAGAGTGGAGCAGTGCGGTTTGCGTACAGTGATCACCAGCTCTGGCCTTATTCACGACTATGGCCCGAATAGTACTCTGGACCTTAATACCAACGATACCGAGGGAGCAGTACTGTTCATAATGGGTGATCGAGAATACTGCCCGCGAACTTCTGCGAGTAAAATCTGGAATGACAGTGTGCTGAACTTCCATGTGTTTGGTTGGGGGCCAATTGTGGTAAAACGTTATCCTGATGGCGACCAATTGATATGGGAATACGCAGATGGAAGTGTGACGCGAATGAACAGACTGTGCCACTTACCTGAAGCAAATAAAATACCCAGGCCACGAGGCGCTCGATATACATTTTTTGCTTCAGATTAACGGACAGATTAAATCTGCTACGAATTCGCATCTGGTAGTCTGCAAGATGTTGCCGAGGGAACCATCATGAACACACCAGAGTTAACCAAACTGGCGAGAGAACTTGAGCTCGAAGATGATCGCCAGTTCAGAAGCTGGTTTGTACTTCTGTCCCCTTCTTCCTTATTCGTAGACGGCTTCTCCGCTCTGGAGCTTGGCTGCGATTCTGGCTGTTTGTTGTCCAGCACGGCGAGTGGGGCAATGCGCTGCGAGATTCCGGGTCACACCGACCATAATGTTTTCCACAACCTGTTGATCATTCCAATTGACACATTGTTGAACAGCAGCATCCAGAACCTGGAGCGAATGAAAATCCAGATCTTCCCTGATTGTTGCCAGGGTCAAGGTGTTAACGAGCGCCTTAAACGGGAATCCGCGCTCTATATATGTCGCTGTAAGGGCTGCTGTGTCGTCGATGTTGGCACGCTGGTCCAACTGCTCCAAAAGTTTTTTCAGTAGTCCGTCTGCGGTTCCTGGCAGGTCTGCTCGATTGTGTTCTGAGGGTAAACGTGCAGGTGGCACGTTTAAAAAACGATCCATGTAGACTGAGATCGCTCCCTGGAACATGGCGCGTACCACTTCCGCGGTGGGGCTTTGCTCGATTGCTCTGGTTGCGGCATGACAGAAAATAAAGGTGTGCTGAGGATTGAACCAGTCCGTGACCTCATTCGAAGTGGCAAACCTTGCCAGTCGCATTGCGGCGGCATAACAGACTTCCCTTGCGAGTAGGACCGGCGCGACGTCATCCTTCATTGACCGCAACAGGTGATCAATGATTGTCAGCGGATCATCACCCAGCAGTATATTTCTGGTGGTCTCAGCAGGTTGTCCACTACCCTGGTTGTTTGAAATAACCTGTGGAAGTTGCTCATCCACTTTGGCAAGCGGCTGGATAATATCAATGGGGTGATGCCAGTTGGTGCTTTCTTCACGACCCCTTGATTGTGTCAACGGATCGACCAGTAAAGGGAAAATCGCTTTTTTGTAAGACGGGCAGCGTTTTCCAAATTCAAATGCCTTGTTGCAGCTCTCCAGTAAATGGCCACCATTTGCGTACAGTCTCTGGCTTGCCACGGAAAACACAAGGTCGGCCATCTCGCCATCAGGGCGACTGAGCCCTGTCAATAAAGTACGTTCCGTACCATCTGTGTGGCGTGTTTGTACCCATTGATGTAACCATGCCTTGAGTTGTCCATGGGCATATCCCTCACCGGAAAGAGCGTCTTTCCTGCGATGACGAATTGCTCCGGCAGTTTCCTGCGAGAGCTTTCGTATCGCATAGAATATGCCCTGGTAGGCAACGTCGGCTGTGAGATTGGGATAAAGATTCGCGATACAGCCAAGTCGAGTCAGCCCTTCGGACATCTCATCCAGGTTATCAACGGCGTAGCCAATAACATCGTTGAGCAGTGAATCAAGTTCTGCACCGGATTCTAATATAGATAGCAGACTCTTTGCCTGCACCAGGCTGACGTCCTGTTCAATCCCCTGGATGAGTCGGCGACGATAAAACTCAATATCACGCTGCTCTTCCGGATCAGCTGATACAAAAACCTGTCCATCTTCTACGCAAGTGGTAAATCTAAGCACGTCATCGGCCCACAAATCGAAGGTACAGCCACTACTTAAGTCAAATCTCGCCTGATGCCAGTGACAGGTTAAGATGCCATTTTTTACGGTGCCACGGTCTAACGGAAAACCCATATGTGGGCAGCGATTATCTACCGCGTAGCATTGTCCCTGGTCTGCGAATACAACAATATTGTGATTGTTTCCTCGTACAACTTTGGGGCCGTTGATTAGCTCCTCGAGGGTGGCCACTGATATTTTGTCCACTGGGTCTACCCTTCTAAATATAGAAAGTAAATACTTTACTATATATTTGGAGCTCGTCAACTACTTTGTGCCGAGCAAGGGTGCTCGATTACTTCTCCTGGGGTTCTGTCTTCTTCACCTTGTTGCGAATTGTAGCTTTTACTTGCTTCACTATTTCATGATGGGAACTAAAAAGTGACCCAATGAATATCGTTGAATTACCGATAAAACCTGTTTTTACTTTTTCTTTTGTTTTGGAATACGAATAAAACGCAAGAGGTATCAGAGCCATCAAGACTACGGCAATCAGCATATTCTTTAGAGGCTCACCAATATCCATTTTAACTCGCACTAACCCTTGGGACAGTTTACTTAATTCTACTAATTCGTGGGATAATGTGTAACAAAACTAGCTTTGGGATTCACAACCATCTGCCAACTCAAACTACTCTGTGTATTACTCTTTCTCACTCTATCGAGTCCCTCGTCAGCAGAAACCCATAATAAAGTGCAGGCAGCGCTGGACTGGCAATTACCTTTGAACGACTGTAAAAAACCAAAGTCCATTGCTAATCAGGAAGACATCCTGGCAAACGGTGGGTTTATCAGTCATGCGCCAACGAATACGACTGAGAGTAGCGAGGCTACTCCGATGGTGTTTGACGTTGATCACTACAAAATAGATCGATACGAACGCAAGAAAAAACGATGGGAATCCTGCGTTAGTGGTTACAAGGCAGAATTGCTTGAACACTTCGAAGTCTTGAAAAATAGTGCACAGTACGGTTTGACTAAACAGCAGGCTGAAATCATCGTGGGTAAACTTGCGCAAATCCAAGCTGCTGGTTTATCTCCTGAAGGCCTAGCCGAAGCATCTGGTGAAGGACATCAATTTGGTGACACAATCTAACAGGTGTCTACCAAGACCCTGACGGTCGGGTTTTGAACTCGCGGTGAACTATGAAAGTACTTTATCAATTTTTTGGCGTCCTGATTTCCATCTATCTTTTTGTGGCAGCGTTGCTGTTTGTTTTTCAGCGAAACTTTCTGTATTTCCCATCACCTAAGATTGAACATGGCTTTGAAACCATGCACATTTCGGTAGACAATCAAACTCTGGAGATTGTCGTTCTAAACAGAGGTGAGCGAGATGCAATCTTGTACTTTGGTGGCAACGGAGAATCAGTTGTTGCCAATGCTCCCGATTATGCCGCGACGTTTCCGAACCAGACTGTGTACCTGGTAAATTACAGAGGGTATGGAGGGAGCAGTGGGACTCCAACAGAAAAAACAATATATGCAGATGCACAACTTGTATACGACAGAACATCATCTCAACATGAAAAGGTATCCGTCATTGGCCGTAGCTTGGGATCAGGCGTGGCCACACAACTGGCATCTACAAGAAAAATACACAAAATGGTTCTCATCACACCTTATGATGCGATACAAAATATTGCTCAAGACCAATATCCGATGTTCCCCATCACCTTCTTGCTGAAAGACAAATTTGATTCTGTAAGCCGGATACGAAATATAGAATCAGATACACTCATTGTCATCGCTGAATACGACTCAGTGATACCAAAAAAATATTCTGATCGGTTAATCGCCGAATTCCCTACCAATCAGGTAGTGGTAGAGGTGATTAAAGGCGCAGGACACAATAATCTCTCAACAAGTGACTCGTACTATGAACGATTGCACAACTTCTTCATGTAACCATGCTTTCTCGCTTTCTCGTTTTATGTTCCAAGACGTGGCCTGATATGACGATTGCGCCATGACATGAATGTTTATATCGCTTTGTTTCGCGGGATCAATGTTGGCGGGAAAAACATACTGTCAATGAAAGCCCTTATCGGGATTCTTGACGAATTGGGGTTTGTTGAAATCAATACTTACATTCAAAGTGGCAATGTGATATTTCGCAGTTCGAAGAAGTGTTCCAGCAGTACAGCGACACAAGTTGGCAAAAAAATCATGGCGCAACACGGTTTTAAACCAAAGGTATTATTACTTGGGGAAACAGAACTACGGTTGGCAGTTAAGAACAACCCCTTCAATACAGACGAGGCGAAGGCTCTCCACTTTTACTTTCTTGATGCAATACCAGAGAGTCCGGATCTAGCAAAACTGGAAGGTCTTAAATCAGATTCAGAAGAATTCGCCCTGTTTGGAACCGTGTTCTATTTATATGCGCCTGATGGTATCGGTCGTTCCAGGTTGGCAGCGGTGGTGGAGAAAAATATGGGTGTCGCAGCTACCGCAAGAAATTGGAACACGGTCAACAAATTAATCTCAATGGTAGGCGCATAACCGCTCTCCTGACTGGGCACTGTTAACTGGCAACTACCGCGTTGTTTCTTCTTCCGATGGTCGTCAGATCCATGAAGTTAAGCTGTAAATCTTCAGCTATTTTCCGCGCCTCTCCGGTTCTTGCCTGCAGATCCTCAGGCCGATGTGCATCGGAGTTAACAATGACCTTGACGTCATAATCTGTAGCCAACTCCCAAAAAGGAAGCCAGGGATACATGGGGAACGGATTGCTCTTTTTCTTGTGGGCCTGTTTTCTTAACCCCAGAGCGTTGATTTCCATGCCAACATCCAGGTCTGCCGCGGCCTGCAGGATATCCTGGGAACAGGCTTGTGCATCGGCATCCCAATTGAGATAACAGTTACCGAACAGGTCCGGATGCGCGATGAAATCGAATAAACCGGTGGCCATCATCCCGATTGTGTAATCGGCAAATGCCCGCAACCTCTCTGGTGAATCCGTGCCGCCGTAAGTGCCCACCCATTTGTCGTCTGCGGTAAAAAAATGTGAGGCGCCGATAAGGTAGTCAAACTGGAGCTCGCCGAGCAATTCCTCCTCATACCATGAATGAAATTTTTCGATGTACTCACATTCCATACCCTTGAGGATGGTCAGTGTTGGGAAGTCCACCTTTGCCTGATCAATGGCCCCGGTATATTCAGACAGATCCGCATAGTGCATCCTTGCCTGGATCCAGCGATCATCGGGAAGCGCCGAATGGTCCGAGAAGCCGAGGGTTTGCATCGACCGGTTGACGGCTTCCTGGCAATAGTCGGCAACATCTCCCGTGGCGTGTTTGCAACGGTAAGTATGGGTGTGAAAATTGTGAAGGTGATCAGTATCACTCGATTGAACTGCTTCAACTACCAAAATGTAGGTCCTTGTTTATTTTTATGGATAATGAAGAGTAACTGGCCTCTACGTCAAATCTTGGGTGAACAAACTGTAATTTGGCATTACAGCCTGTTGCCTATTCATCATTAAGCAATGTGATTAGCTGGCGTCAAGTTCATCTGGTATTAGCTGTGATACCATGAATGTGCTGTTGCGACGCTATGCAAAGCGTGGATAAAAGCATACATGAAGCCAAAAGCAGACACAGATGACCTTGAAAACAAATACAATGGGTACCACCGATCTTGTGGTGACAGAGATTGGTTTTGGCGGGGGTCCATTGGGCGGGGCCGGAACCCGCATCTCCGAAGAACAGGCCCACGACGTCCTTCAAGCGGCATATGAAGGGGGCATTCGTTACTTCGATACGGCGCCCCTATATGGCCATGGCCTTTCAGAGAAGCGGATCGGTGGCAATCTTGGATCATTCAATCGGAATGATTTTGTGCTTTCATCCAAAGTGGGTCGACTTCTTGTAGCGGCGGGTGAAGGGGTCAGGGATCCCCTGATGCGCGATGAAGAACCGGTGTCGATTCGGTACGACTATTCCTATGAAGCTGCCAGGCAGTCACTTGAATCCAGCCTGGAACGTTTGGGTCTTGATCGGGTAGATATCCTGTTCTGCCACGATATCGACGTCTGGACGCACGGTGAAGCGCAGCCGGCGATCTACAGGACCGCCTGCGAGGGAATTCTGCCCGCGCTGAGTGATTTGCGATCTGAAGGCGTGATCGGTGCATTTGGTCTTGGAGTCAATGAGTGGCAGGTATGCAGTCAAGTGCTGGATAATTTTGATGTGGATTGTTTTCTGCTGGCAGGCAGATTTACGTTGTTGGAGCAAGCACCGCTTGATGAATTCCTGCCTAAGTGTTATGAAAAACACACGTCGATCATCATTGGCGGCCCGTACAATTCAGGACTACTGGCGAGTGACAACCGCAAAAAGGCCACCTATGACTACAAACCTGTCGATGATGAACGTTGGGAAAAGGCCCAGAAAATTCGGGCGATATGTGACGCTCACCAGGTTGATATGAGAGCTGCTGCCCTGCAATATCCATTACGACACCCTGCGGTGGCTTCGGTGATACCAGGCATGTGGACCCTGGACGAGGTGAGTACCAACCTTTCAATGGTGAGCGTGAAAATTCCTGAGTCACTCTGGACTGACCTGGCCGACTCGGGACTGGCGAGAAAGATATTACCGTAACCTGCTACAAGAGATTATTAACTATTGGAACTCGATAACCATGATTGTTAACCATGCAAAACTAACGCAGTTCGTTAAAGTTGTTTGTATCGCTGCCGGTTCACCGGAAGCCGAAGCCACGGCAGTGGCAACCCACCTGGTGGAAGCGAATCTTAAAGGACATGATTCACATGGCGTGGGGATGCTGCCCATCTACATCCGCAATATCAAAATGGGTTTTTGTATCCCGCATCAACATGCGGAAATTGAATCTGAGAATGGCCCTTGTATCATCGTTGATGGCAAATTGGGGTTCGGCCAGGTTGTTGGCCCCGAGGCTATGGATATGGGTTTGAAAGTGGCCCGTGAGCACGGTGTCGCGGTTGTAGCGTTAAAGAATGCGCATCACCTTGGCAGGATCGGCACGCACGCGGAGCATGTGGTTAAGGAAGGGTTTATTTCCATGCATTATGCCAACGTGGTGGGCCATGATCCCCAGGTTGCGCCTTTCGGTGGGACCAGGCCACGATTAGGGACAAACCCTTTTTGCTGTGCGATTCCGGTGGAAGGTGGCAACCCTGTTATTCTGGACATGGCAACCAGTGCGATTGCTGCGGGGAAAGTTCGTGTCGCCAGGAACAGCGGCTTGCAAGTGCCGGAAGGTTGCCTGATTGATCATGAAGGCAATGAGACCACCGATCCCAATGTCGTGGTTCAGGATCCCCCCGGTGCCCAAACCCATTTTGGTAAGCACAAGGGCTTTGGACTGGCGTTTATCTGTGAATTACTGGCTGGTGCATTAACGGGTGCCTGGTCTGTACAACCGGGTAATGAACGACAAGGTACGGTTGTCAACCATATGCTGACCTTTATTCTGAACCCGGAGGTTGTCGGAGATAAGGAAAAGTTCACATCGGAAACACTGGCCTTGATCGACTGGGTGAAGTCATCGCCCGCGGCCAAAGAGATTGATTCTGTATTAATACCCGGCGAACCGGAGCGAATCGCGAAAGCTGATCGCGAAACGAATGGTATTTCTATCGATGAGGTCTCCTGGGAAGGTCTGTTAGCAACAGCTGAGGCAGTCGAGATCAGCCGTCAGCAGGTCGATGAGATTGTTCTTTAGGCGCATCTGATGGCCGTTCCCCTGATTTTGCAGTCTCTTCAGTGACGACCCACCAGTCCTGAACTCTGACGTTGCACTTCTCTATGAGCATATTGCGTTTCGATGATTGAAAGCTCGCCTTCTCACCTGGCATCAGAGGTTGTGTTCTGACTGCATAGATTTCTTCATACTCCAGTCCCTTACCTTTACCGTCACGCCATACTACCTGCAGCTTTACAAACTGGACGGGCACGTTGCCATGATTCTCTACGTAACCCCTCATTACCCTTAAATCATCGGACTGGGTAATCACACCTGCGTCGAGGGGAATGGTCACGGTCAGTTTTTGGCAGGCGGTTACAAAAGCCTTGAGAACAACTCTCGGTTTGTCCTTTTTCGCAACGGTCGTGTCGGCGGTGGTTTTTGAGGGCACAATGGTAATGACTTTTACGGATTCTCTGGTATCGAAATAGAAATACGCCCCGATACCAGCTACTAACAAAATTAACAAACCCAGCTGAAGCCACTGATTTTCAAATTTTTTCAAATATCTAACCTATGCCTTTAAGACCGAGAGGGGTTGGTAATCCGAGTGTATTGCACCAACAGGGGTGAAGATAGGGCTAAAAAAGAGAATTTCTCGCAGAACTTCTAGTGTTAGAAGCGATAAGTTGGCATAATTCGCGCCGTTTTGATCTCACCACCAACGGGGTCCGGACAAGAACCCGCTAGACTCTAATCGGAAGCTCAAAATTGTTAACATCATCGAATATCACCATTCAGTTTGGTGCGAAACCATTATTTGAAAACGTCTCGATCAAATTTGGAGACGGTAACCGCTATGGCCTGATCGGCGCAAACGGCAGCGGTAAATCAACCTACATGAAAATTCTTGGCGGAGACCTGGAACCCACCGGTGGAAATGTTTCCAGGGAACCGAATGAACGAATAGGCAAACTACAACAAGACCAGTTTGCCTACGAGGAATTCAGTGTTGTCGATACCGTCATTATGGGTCACGAGAAATTGTGGGCTATTAAATCTGAGAAGGATGCGATTTATGCCAACCCGGATATGACTGAAGCGGATGGCATTCGCGCCGGAGACCTGGAATCTGAATTTGCAGAGATGGATGGGTACAGCGCAGAATCCAGGGCAGGGGAATTGTTGCTGGGAGTGGGCATCCCTCTCGAGCAACATTACGGCCCGATGAGTGAAGTAGCCCCGGGTTGGAAACTCAGGGTGTTACTGGCACAGGTATTGTTTTCAGAACCTGACATCATGTTGCTCGATGAGCCAACCAACAACCTTGATATCAATACGATCCGTTGGCTGGAAGGCGCGTTGAACCAACGTAACTGTACAATGATTATTATTTCTCACGATCGTCACTTTCTGAACAGCGTCTGTACCCATATCGCTGATCTTGACTATGGCGAGTTACGTGTCTATCCGGGTTCCTATGATGAATACATGACGGCGTCAACCCAGGCACGCGAGCGCCTGTTGTCTAATAATGCGAAGAAGAAAGCCCAGATTGCTGAATTGCGGACTTTCGTCAGCCGGTTTTCTGCCAATGCGTCGAAATCAAAGCAAGCAACTTCTCGCGCCCGACAGATTGACAAAATTCAACTGGAAGAAGTTAAGCCGTCATCCCGCCAGAACCCCTATATTATTTTTGAACAGGACAAGGAACTACATCGTCTGGCTCTGGAAGTAGAAAATCTGGGTCACAGCTACGATGAAAAACTGTTTTCCAATCTTAACCTGATGCTTAATGCGGGTGATCGAATCGCGATTATCGGCCCGAACGGCATCGGTAAGACCACCTTGTTGAAGTGTCTGGTAGGTGACCTTGAGTCAACCGAGGGTATCGTAAAGTGGTCCCAGAACGCATCGTTGGGGTACTATGCCCAGGATCATGCTGCAGATTTTGACGAAGATATGTCCCTGCTTGACTGGATGGCCAGGTGGGGTAAGCAAGGTGATGACGAGCAGGCCATTAGAGCCACGCTGGGTCGATTACTGTTTTCCGGAAGTGAAATCTCAAAATCCGTCAAGGTGATATCCGGTGGTGAACAGGGCCGGATGCTGTTTGGCAAGATTGTTATGCAGCAGCCTAATATCATATTGATGGACGAGCCCACCAACCACCTGGATATGGAATCCATCGAGTCATTAAACTTGGCGCTGGAAAACTACCCAGGAACCTTGATCTTCGTCAGTCACGACCGGGAATTTGTATCTTCTCTGGCGACACGGATCATTGAACTCACCCCCACAGGCATTGTTGATTACCACGGTACCTATGAGGACTATTTACAGAGTCAAGGGGTCGTGTAACTGACCCCTTATTTGTTCTGTTGGCTCTATCCCCGTAGAACTTTTCCAGCCAGTGTTCCCGTATGTTCATCATCCCGAAGAATCACCTGGCCGTTGCAAAGTGTCGCCTGGTATCCAACAGCGCGTTGAACGAATCGGGGTTTGTCACCGGGAATATCGTTGACAATATAAGGCTGGCGTTCCTCAACCCTGTCAATATCTATTATATTGATATCGGCACGTTTTCCAACGGACAGGATGCCTCTATCGTCCAGCCCCAGAACCTCGGCAGGCACCGCTGCAATTCTTCGCACGGCTTCAGCAAGGCTGTAAACTGCCTTGTCCCGATGCCAGTGAGAAAGCACAAAGGTTGACCATCCTGAGTCAATCATCTGGCTGACATGAGCCCCTGCGTCGCCCAGGCCCGGCATGGCCCAGTCAGTGGTGATCAGTTCTTCAAGGGTGTCCAGGTTTGTATTGAAGCCTCGCTGATGGAACAGCGCCTTGCCTTTACTCTCCAATGCAATCCGGAGCCAGGCCTCTGCAGGATGTTCCCCAGCGACTTTGGCGATGTTGTACAAACTCTCTTCCGGAGCCTGGGTATAGATGGGTCTTTCACCATCGCCCATGGGATACCAGTTTCTAGTACCTTTGATTATATCTTCGGACTTGGGATGAACCTTGAGTTCAGCCACCAGTTTCTCCCGGAAGGCTTCATCGGCAATCTTTTCAAGGCGATCGGCTAGATCCAGTTTCTTGAGTTCCTTCCAGGAAGGCGTTCCCCAGAAGTTATTGGTTGAAAGACCGCCAACACCACCACCACTTCGAGGCACTGTGACAGCCGTTATATTGTGACCTTTGGCGCGAATAGCCGAGACGCGCTTGTCCAGTTTTTGCCCCAGTTCCGAGGTGTGTCCTGCGATGGCACTGAACAGCACGCCTTTGCTCAGGGCTGCTTCATCGGCAAGAAGATCCATTTCACTTTCCATTTCCTGGAAGTTCATGACCGTTTGCATGATGCCGCCTTCTTTGCCAACCGCTTTGGCGATGGCCCGTAATTCATCGGGATGCGCAAAGGTGCCAGGGATACAGCGGCCGTCAGGCAAAAAGTGACCCAGATGGCGGTTGGTTGAGAATCCCACTGCTCCGTCCCTGACGGATTGGGCGGCAATTTCTGCCATTTGCGCAATCTCTTCCGGCGTGGCGAGCTCTTCAACACTGCGTTCGCCCATAACATAAAATCGGGTGGCACAGTGCCCGACGAGGCCAGCGACATTGATCATCGGGCTGCGTGACTCGATGGAATCAAGATATCCGCCATAGGATTCCCAGTCCCAGGGCAGGCCTGTCATGATGGCTTCCCTCGGAATATCCTCCACGGTTTCCATCATTGCCGCCAGAAACTCCCTGTCTTCTGGCTTGCAAGGCGCGAAGGTCACGCCACAGTTACCGAGCAAGGCGGTGGTAACGCCGTGCCAGGTAACAGAAGTCAAGGTTGAGTCCCAGCCAATTTGTGCATCCAGGTGGGTGTGCAGGTCGATAAATCCCGGTGTTACCGCATTGCCATTGGCGTCTATCTCTTCCTTGCCTTTTCCATCGATTTGGCCAATAGCAGTGATGGTATCTCCATCTATCGCGATGTCAGCAATGTAGGGTTCGTCTCCGGTGCCATCGACGATGTTTCCATTTCTAATCACAATATCGTGGGTCATTAATATTCTCCTTTTTATCCTGAATTTCTATTCACTGCTGGGTCTTGTTTTGGTATTTACTTGCCTTTCCAGTTTGGGGGTCGTTTTTCCGAGAACGCTTTTGGTCCTTCAATATAGTCCTCGCTTTTTGCCATCGCTCTCACGGAGTCATATTGGGTTTCCATGGACCCGCGTAATGATTCTGCGTCCAGGCTTCGGTACACCACGTCTTTACTCGCCCGAATCGAAAGAGGAGAGAGCGCGGTAATTTGTTTGGCTATTTCGAGTGCCTTGTCCATCAGCTGGTCATGGGGAACCACTTCATTGACGAAACCCAACTGCTTACCTTCCTCCGGGGAGACATGGCGTGCGGTCAGTATCATCCCAAGTGCCCTCTTTACCCCAATTTGTCGGGGCAATCGATTAAGCCCTCCTGCAAGTGCTGCCAGACCGACACTGGGTTCCGGCAGGGCAAATTTTGCCTTGTCCGAGGCGATGATCAGGTCACAGGCAAGGGCGATTTCAAAACCACCACCCATGGATACGCCGTTGACGGCTGCAATAACGGGTTTTGTAAGGTCCCACCTGGATGTCAGACCCGCGAAGCCCTTTGGCGTCGGTACCCGCTCGCCACCTTCAGCCTGGTAACGAAGATCATTACCGGCACTAAAACCTCGACCTTCACCGGTAATGATGGCCACCCACATGTCATCGTCCGCAGCGAAGTCGTCAAAGACTTCCCCGAGTTCGGCATTGGCGGGTGGGTGGAGTGCGTTCAGGCGCTCGGGTCTGTTTAAACGCACCGTCATGATGTGATCCTGTTTCTCGACCAGGCAAAATTCAGTCATCGTTGTTCCCCTTTTTCTGTATGAGTGCTGTTGAAATAGGTGTTTATCGGTACATATGTGTACCGCCACAGACTGCAAGCGCCTGTCCGGTCATATAATTACTGGCTTTGGATGCGAGGAAAACAACAATGCCCTTGAAATCCTCTGCCTCACCGAATCTTCGTAATGGTGTTTGCTCGTTTGCGCGTTTTGCCGCTTCAGGATTGTTCCACAATTCCTTGGCAAAGTCGGTCTTGATCAGACCCGGGCAAATCGCATTAACCCGGACGCCCTTTGGGCCGAGTTCAGCGGCAAGATTCCTGACCAGAGCGATGTCGGCCAGCTTTGATATATTGTATGTGCCAAGGGTTTCCGAAGGGGAAAACGCCCCGGTGCTTGAAGTGATCATGATTGATCCCGACCCGGATGCAATCATATCCGAGGAGACCATTTGACAGAGCCAGTGATTTGACCGGACGTTGCTCCCCATGATTTTATCAAAAGCAGAATCAGGGATCTCTGACATGGGGCCGTAAAACGGATTGATGCCTGCATTGGCCACCAGAATGTCGACAGGGCCCAGCCTTTCACGGGTCTCATCAACCAGGCTTTGCAGTTGCTCTTTGTAGCCGATATTGCAAGCGACTGCGATTGCTGATCCGGCACCGCACTTGTCGTTGATTTCAGCAACTGCGGCTTCACACTGATCGAGCTTGCGGCTTGACACCACAACCTTTGCACCGTGTTCTGCAAGCCCCATCGCCATTTCTTTGCCCATGCCTTTTGATGCACCGGTCAGCAGGGCAACTTTACCCGTGAGGTCGAAAAGTTCTGTTGATATCATAAGTCTTGTAGTCTCGATTAATAATCTGTGAGACAAGATACCGTATTTTTATCGACGCGACCACCTGCCAGCGTGGGTGGTACCTCCCTAAGACGCCGGGTTGCAGACCTTCAATTGGGCACCACCGGGTGTAGTCACTTCACCGTTTTCATTCTTCACATAGAGTTGCAGATTGACGGTGAGGGCCTGTTCATCGACAGACAGGATGGTTCCGCCGACGGTGAGGGTTTCACCCAGGTAAGCTGCCTTTCGATTGCTGTAGTTAAATGATATTAACTCTCCCTGATCCCCCAGCCAGTTCAATGCACACTGGCTCAACCAGTCACCCTGCAGGGGACCGTCGATAACAATACCGGGGTGCTGTTCTACCTCGGTGGTATAGGTCTTGTCGTAGTGTATGCGATGGGGATTCCAGACTGCTGCGTTGTAGAGAAACAGGCTGACATTGGTGGCAACGAATTGTCGTTCAGGTAAAGCATTACCAGGCCTGATCTCTGAGAAGTTTATGGTTGGCATCTGATCACCTGGCAATACTGGTCTGGGTCTCGTCCAGAATTTGTTCACCGGAGACTGTTTTGACGCTCAGTGTTCTCACGGTGAAGATCAACGGGCCGGTTGATCCCTGCTTCTCATACATGTCGGTAATTTGTTGTGTCGCCACCAGTCGATCTCCGGGTTTAATGGGGCGATACTGATGAATTTCGGTGCCTCCGGCCATGACTCGTCGCAACGGTAGTTGCGGTCCTTTGACGAGCCGCTTTGGCAATCCGTCAGGGCGTAGATTTTCGAGTGCGGAAATCCTGCCGAACAGATTGAAAATAAACATGGGCGGCGCTTCATCTCCTTGCAGGTATTTCTGTTGCCGTTGTTCGGTGGCGACCGAGTACTTGATGATATCACGGCGGCTGACTTCAACCGATTCCATCGGTTCCGGCTTTCCGATCCAGGCACGATGTTCGTTAGTTAATAGAGCCATTGGGCATTCCCTTTTTGTCAGCGTAACCTACAACCGAAATCAGATGCAATCAGACTGCGAGCCAAAGGCCATCATATCGAAAAACTTGACTCCAATATCCAGGTGACGCCACTATCGGGACACAAGACCAACAAAAATGAGCTGATATGAGCGATATTCTGCCACGAACTACCATCTATGCACATGGAACCATGGGGCTACCACTGGCCGTGATCGGCTATCCGCTTGCCATCTGGATTCCGGCACATTACTCCGGTGGACTCGGTATCAGCCTGGCTGCTGTGGGTACCATTTTAATGCTTGCGCGGCTTACCGATGTGATCACAGATCCTATCATTGGCGAGCTCTCGGATCGCTGGCGTACACCGTTTGGGCGTCGTAAACCCTGGCTGCTGGCGGGTGTGCCGGTAATGATGCTCGGGGTTTACAATTTGTTTATTCCCGATGAAGGGGTTGGTCTGGTTTACTTCCTGTTCTGGCTCGCGCTGTTTTTCCTTGGCAGTACGATGATTGCATTGCCGCATCGAGCCTGGGGGGCGGAACTCTCGCCTGATTATCACCAGCGCAGCCGGGTTAGCGCTGCCCGTGAAATTTATGTGCTGGTCGGCTTAATGATCGCCGCCGCTGTACCCATGATCATAGAGATTCGAGCGGACGGCGGTTCGGGGGTGGGAGAGGTGTTCAGTACGCTCTGGCGTGATGCCATAGGGGCGTTCACTGGTAATTTTGCTGACAAAAAGATCGTGGATCGGGCCACCCTGACAGGACCTGTGCTGATGGGGCTCGCCTGGACCGTCATTATCGTGCTACCTATCTGCGCCAGCATCGTATTGATCATGGTTAAAGAACCCAAAGCGATCACCACTGAAAAGCGTCCATCGTTCGTCGAGGGTCTCAAACTGGTAGCCAAGAATGGACCTATGGTGCGGGTGCTGATTATTGCGGTGCTTGTCTACTTCGGCGAATCCTTTCGCAATGCGGTTTCCCTGTTTTTCATCCGTGACATTGTTGGCGTGCCGACCATCGGTGCCGCCTATTTTGTCTACTTTATTGCCGGTCTCGCCGCTATCCCTTTCTGGTTGTGGCTCGGCAGGACTATTGGCAAACACCGGGCGTTTATGATCACGCTGATCACCGTGGCCGCAGTAAGTGCCGCTAACCTGCTGCTGGATTATGGTGACTATTTGCCCTTTTTCCTGCTGTTTACAGTGAAAGGATTCTGCTTTGGTGGTTTACAGTTTTTACCGGTCGCCATGCTATCGGATGTGGTCGATGTGGACAGTGCCCGCTCTGGCGGTCAGCGTGCCGGTACTTATTTTGCCTTTTTGGGTTTCAGCGAGAAAATCGCCATTGCCTTTGGCACCGGCGCATCGTTGAACATCGTGGGATTGTTGGGTTTTGATCCCCAGGGAGGTGTGGCAGCCAGTACCGAAATCGGTGTTACGTCACTGCGACTGGTGTATTGCCTCGGTCCGGTGGTGTTCTACGGCATGGCCTTGAAACTCATCTGGAATTACCCGCTGACACCCGAACGTCATGCACGTCTGCGCCAACGTCTCGAACGGCGTAACGAAAGGCTGGCGGCCAGGGCGGCAGCGGGTTAGCAATCCGGTTTGACGGTAGAATTTTTCAATTCTCAAGTAGACCGTATCATTTTTCCATTGTCGCCTTAATCAGCATACATAGCCTCAATTCCGCGGGGGTTTCAGCCGTTGCCTCATCTTGATCTGTTATTTGTGTATTGTTTAGTAGATTGACTAATATCGGGCCGTGAACGTTGTTCTGGGTTGTTTGCAAAAATATGGAAAGGAAGCAATATTGCCAGCAACAATAAAAAAGTGGCAGTGGCGGTTGTTGTTTTTGAATAACGCTTTGCACAAGCAATAACGGAGCCTATGCGGCTGATTACGGCGGATCGTGCGCTTGAACCTTATAGTGATCTCATATGGAGAATAGATTAATACAGCTAACCTCAATCTCGATGGTCAATCATCAGACAATCGAGACTGGATAGCGTAATACATCAGTAGCCCCGCACCCCCAAAGATGAAAACAACACCATAGGTGAGCGGATCGTCACCACTCAGGCTGGTCATCTGGATGACACCCAGCGCGGCGCCGATCAAAACCAGGACCAGTCCCCATTTCAGGTTTCCTGAAACGCCTTCAGTGCGGTTCTCCAGAAACAGCTTCTGGATGACTTCTTCCGATGCATTGTTGTTGATCAGTGTGTGACGAATCCGGTTGTCTGATATTACCCGGGTGATATAGGCGATTACGAAAAAAAATGCGGGTACGATGATGATCGGGACAAGTATGCCATCCATCTGTTAATTCCTTGCTGGTTTTGTATTACTCTGTTTGATGCAGGGTGGAGTATGCTGGTTGCACATATTTCCTGATCTATTTCTATTTTTCTGAAGAAAGAGCAACCGAACCGACAGAGGCTGCGTCAAATCTACATGATGGAAGAATCTGACAAATTTTTGATCGAACAGGCGATTGCCGGGCGGGATGATGCTTTCCAACAGTTAATCCAGCGATAGCAGGATCTAGTGGGCCAATTGGTCTGGCGCCTGATCCGATCGGAGCAGGACCGTGAAGAAATTTGCCAGGACGTTTTTCTCAAGGTGTATTTCAACCTGGATAAGTTCAGGTTCGACAGTAAGTTCTCGACCTGGTTGTATACTGTGACCTATCGAACAGCCCTGTCTTATCTGAGAAAACGGAAACTTGACACTGAGCCATTTGATGAGCGGATACATGATCAATCTGCTCCACTACAGGTTGATGATGAACTCGTCGGGTTGCTGCAATCCGAGATTTCCCAGCTTAATGTCGATGAGCGGACATCCATCACGCTGTACCACATCCACGGTTGCAGCATCGATGAGATATCCAGGGTGACCAACAAACCTGCCGGTACGATAAAGAATCTGTTGTTTCGGGTGAGAAAAAAATTGAAGCAACGGCTGGAGCCGTTTTTTTGTGATGAATTGCATGGCGAACTTAAATATGGCTTGCATAATAGTTCGCTCAAAGGGGTGGTCTGATGTCCGATAAGTTTATTCCTGATGATGGTAACCGAGATGATCAAGCTGTAGACCCGCGCTTCAACCAGGCACTTGCGACATCGACGGTCGCACTGGGGTCTGGCTTCTCATCACGGGTTATGGCGAGGATCATGATTGAGAAGCTTCGAAAAGCAAAAATTGAGTCCACCATTTCTTCTCTGCTGCTGGGCGCAGCTGTGATTGTGTCTGCGTTTGTCTTGTTCCTGTTTTTTTCCTATTTCGAGTGGTTTCAATTCAAACTACACGTCCCAGCAGAGGTAACTTCTGTGTTCTTCGTTGCTGTTAACACCATCCTACCGTGTGTGCTAGCAATGATCGCGCTGTTTGGGCTTGATACTCTCGCAATCCAGCGGCGACAGAATCTGACCTAGTCACAAATTGCTTTGATCCTGTTTCAGTTCTTTGTGACAATCGAGCCTGGTCATTAGTCGGGAATTCAAAGTGCTGAAAATCTATCATGTCCCAGGTACGCGCTCTGTTCGCGTTATATGGCTTTGTGAGGAACTACAGGTTCCCTATGAAGTTGAAACGATATCCTTTGCGCAGGAATTTCGATCCAGCCCTGCCTGGCGAAAAATGAATCCGGTAGGCAAGGTACCTGTCATGACGGATGATGCGCTCACCATGTTTGAATCAGGTGCCATGGTGCAGTACATTCTGGATCGTTATGGCGAGGGACAATTGCAGCCTGAAGCCGGTACCTCTGAGCATGCCTTATACCTGCAGTGGTCCTGGTTCGCTGAATCAACGTTTGCTCGTCCCCTGGGTGAAATCGTAAATCATCGGCGGGCGTTTGCGGAGTTAGAGCAACAACCTGCAGCGATTGAAGAGATGCAGGCCCGGTCCCTTTTGTGCATGAAAGCGGTTGATGAAGCAATTCAAGGCAAAGACTTTATACTGAGTGAATTTTCCGCGGCAGATATGATGCTGGGTTATTCGATGATGCTCTGTGAAAGACTGGCCCCCAGCGATGAATATCCGGACGCAACCGCTTATTGGCAGAGATTACAGCAGCGGCCAGGATGCGAAATTGCTGTTAACTACGGTCTCTAGGTGGGTTCAAATTTCATTCTTAATACAGTGAGTTAACACTATGCTCAAAGCAGTACAGCTTGGTAAAAACAGCGGCTTACGGGTTTCACAACTCTGTCTCGGTACCATGAACTTTGGTGAACCCGGCAAAGGTCATCAAGGTGACTGGACACTGGGTCTGGATGAAAGTCGGGAGATTTTCAAAGCCGCCATCGACCGGGGACTTTTCTATTTTGATTGTGCGGATGTCTATGGCATAGGTGCCTGTGAAGGTATTGTCGGCACATTGTTAAAGGAACTGCTGCCCAGGGATGAATATGTTGTCACCACCAAAGTGGCAATGCCAATGGGTGCAAGCCCAAATATGTCCGGCTTGTCCCGCAAGCATATTATGGAAGGGATAGATAAAAGCCTGAAACGTATGGGGCACGATTATATTGATCAACTGGTTATCCACCGGCATCCCCATGGTGTCCCTGGGCACGTCGAAGTGCCCATTGAAGAAACCATGGAAGCTCTGCATGACCTGGTTAAGGCAGGGAAGGTGTTGTATCTCGGTGGCTCCTCTATGTTTGCCTGGCAGTTTGCCGAGTTACAGATGACTGCCGAGATGCACGGCTGGACGAAGTTCATTTCGATGCAGAATCACTACAACCTGATCTATCGCGAAGAAGAGCGGGAAATGAATCCATACTGTAAAAAGACGGGTGTCGCTTTGACCCCCTGGTCTCCACTTGCCCGGGGTATTTTGGCCGGTGCTTACAAAGGCGGGTTCGATGAAGGCACCACAAACCGTTCACAGGGTCAGGATCGAAAACGCACAGAGGGGCTTTACCGCGGTGCGATGGATTTCAAAATCGCTGACAGGGTGGTTGAACTGGCTGGCAAGTATGGCAAGTCAGCGGCACAAATATCCGTTGCCTGGTTGCTGAGTAAACCCGAGGTGGTTTCCCCTGTGGTTGGTGTCTCGAAAATATCCCAGTTGGATGATCTGGTTGCCGCCACTGAAATCCAGCTGGAAGCGGATGATATTCAATATCTGGAAGAACTGTATCAGCCTCTGGATAACTTACTCTCTATCGGCTTCTCATGATGGCAGAACTGAATGACAGATAAATCCCTTAATCCACCTTAACCTTGGTAAAGTCGGGAGATCTTTTTTCCAGATAAGACGCAACCCCCTCCTTGAAGTCCGGCCGTTCAAGACTCGCGGCCATCAGTTTATTGGATTCACGCATCGCGTCAGCGAGTGAGACGTTAAGGTGTTTGTAGACCTGTTGTTTCATCAACATCATCGACATGGGTGCGCAGGTATCGGCTAAATGTTGGATATAAGCTTTCGTTTCCCCTAGCAATTCATCATGTGGGAATATTCGATCCACCAGCCCGATTTCCTTCGCTTCCTCGGGCATGATGCGGCGGGAGCTCCATAACAGGTCGAGCGCTCGTGCCGGGCCTATGATGCGCGGCAGAATCCAGCTTTGGCCATGTTCTGCAACCAGGCCCCGTTGTGAGAAGGCAGTGACAAACTTGGCGTTGTCCGAGGCGAATCGCATATCACACAACAAGGCAATTGACATACCCAGTCCGGCACAAGCCCCATTGACAGCGACAATAATCGGTTTTCGGATTGACATGATATAGGTGAAAGCAATCTGGAAGTTTTCACCCATGGATTTATCTCCAGGGTCAGCTTCCAGTTTCCTGAGTTCCTGGCCACCACTTAGATCGCCGCCGCTTGCCTGGGAGTCCAGCGCATTCATATCCATACCGGCACAGAATCCACGACCCTCGCCGGTGAGGATAATCGCCACCACTGATTCATCTTTTTCCGCCTCACCAAGCGCGTGCTTTAGCTCCTCCATCATATTGTTTGTCAGGGCATTGAGGGCTTCCGGGCGGTTCAGGGTGATGACTGCGGAGGGGCCATCCAGCTCGTACTTAATTTCCTGATAACTTGTCATGATCTTATCCTTCCAGATGTCTGGGCATGTTTAACGCAATAAATTGCCGATATGACAACAATTTACGCGGGCAAATACAAGGACAGGTTGAATCATTGAAAAATAATTCCAATTGGGGCAGTGTTGGGCACATTAAAACAGGAGTAAAGACATGGTTGATAATATGTCAAAACGGGGCTTTGATCCCCTCACTTACAAGTTCAAAGACCAGGCGCCAGAGCCCGGAGAGGTGACTGAAGTAGCAGACGGTGTGTATTGGATACGCATGCCAATGATGGGTCGACTGAACCACATTAATGTCTGGCTCCTAAGGGATACAGATGGCTGGACGATTGTTGACACGGGCCTTTTTAACAAGGGAGTTCAAAAACACTGGCAGGCGATATTTGATAAATATCTTGAAGGCAAACCCATCACCAGAGTGATCGCGACGCACCTGCATACCGACCACACGGGTAATGCAGGTTGGATCACGGCCAAGTGGGATTGTGAACTCTGGATGAGCCGAAGCGACTTTTACATGTGTAAAGTAATGGCCGCCGATGGGCCATCGGATGTACCCGAGGACGCAATACGTTTCTACAGACGGGCAGGTTTTACTGAAGATCGACTGAATAGCTATCGTCAGAGATTTGGTCAGTTTGGAGCCAATATCGCGCCCCTACCGGCTGGTTATCAACGAATAAAGGACGGCCAGTACATCGATATTTGCGGCAGGGAATGGCGAGCCGTGATTGGCCATGGACACGCGCCTGAACATGTTTGCATGTACTGTCCGGAATTAAAACTCATTATTGCCGGTGATCAGATCTTGCCAAAGATTACGCCCAATGTGAGTGTCCAGCCTTCGGAGCCCAAGGCTAACCCACTACGTGACTGGTTAAATTCCTGTGCCCATTTAAGGGAACTGTTACCACCGGACCTGCTGGTTCTGCCTGCTCACCAGAGTTTGTACCTGGGAGTTCATGAACGTTTAACCGAGTTGATTGACTGGCACGAGGTTGCACTGGAAAAACTCTATGATCTTTGTGATGAGCCCAGGCGAGCAGTGGACGTATTTCCGGCCCTGTTCAAGAGTAAAATCACCGATATGAGTTTTTTCCCGGCAACGGGCGAATCCATTGCACATTTACACTGTTTACTGGACAGACGTGTGCTCGTGGTTGGAGAGGACGAGCAGGGCGTTGCATGGTGGCGGAGAGCATAGTTTGAGTGCCCCGGCCACTTCAAGTTTGGAACCTGCGGTCAATGTTGAGACAGGTGACGACGGTGTCTTGATACTGACCAGCCCCTATCAACCAGGCCCCCTGCACCGGAGCATGGCACATCTGTTGATTGAACGGGCAAAACAACATCCAGACCGAACCTTGATCGCTGAAAAAAGCACGGACGGTCAATGGCAGCATTTAAGCTACGCTGACGCAGTTACCGGTTGCCGGAAAGTTGCCCAGTGGCTGATGGATCACGGGGCTTGCGAAGACAGGCCCATGGCCATCCTGTCGGCCAGTTCGATAAACCATTTTCTAATGGGTTGGGGAGCGATCTTCGCCAGAGTGCCTTATGTCCCAGTCAGTTTGTCCTACTCAACAGTGGCGGGCGCTTTCCCCAAGTTAGGTGCGGTACTGGAGAAGGTACGTCCCGGGTTTATTTTCGCCGAGGATATCAACCAACATGTTGATGCAATTTCGACGCTTGATCTGGATGGCCTGGCGGGGGATTCTGAAGCGGTTGAATTCATTTCTGCGACTTCGCATCCTTCATTGCCTCTTACAAACTGGGCCGAGGTGATCGGGATGACAGCAACCCATGCCGTGGACAAATCCATAGATGCGATTAACCATGACACCGTTTCCCGGTATATGTTTACCTCTGGATCGACCGGCATGCCAAAAGGCGTTGTTCACACTCACGGTATGTCCTGTCAGTTATTGGCGTCCGCAGGCGCTGTTCGCAAACCTGGTATTGCGAATCTCGAAACGCGGGTACTTGATTGGATGCCCTGGAGTCATGTGGGAGCCGGTGTCATGCGGCTCGCCAGTATGATAAACAATGCGGGTTCGATTTATCTCGATACGGGTAAGCCGGTTCCCGCTGAGTTCCATAAGACAATTGAAAACCTACGCGTGGTAAAACCGACATCTTTCGTCGGTGCCCCATTGGGGTGGTCGATGCTGGCTGACGCGCTGGAAGCCGATGAGGATCTTGCGCAAATATTTTTTAGCCATATTCGAACCATGGCATCAGGGTCAGCCGCGATGCCGGTATCCCTTGCAAAAAGGCTGGCGGTGCTAACGGATAAATATAGTGGTGCAACAATTTCACTCGGCACGGGGCTGGCATCGACTGAAGTGATGTGCGGTTTGTCACGATATTGGGCTTGTGATCAAACTGATGTCGTCGGACTACCGATTGCTGGTACCGAGATAAAGCTCGTCCCTTTTGGGAACAAGTATGAGATTCGGGTCAGATCCCCAGGGAATACACCCGGCTATCTGAATGATCCGCAGAGAACAGCGGAGGCTTTTGATGAAGACGACTTTTTTAAGATGGGTGACGCTGTTCGGTTTGCAGATGATAACGACCCTGTAAAAGGTTTGTGCTTTGCCGGCCGCGTTGCGGAAGAGTTTAAACTCCAGACTGGCACCTGGGTTTCTGCCGGTACCCTGAGGTCAGAAATTGTTACTGCGACATCGCCCTATGTCCGTGATGTTGTGGTTTGCGGTTTGAATGAAAGCTATGTTTCATTGTTGGTTTGGCCAAATGTAAAGTATTGCGCGGAACTGGCCGGGAGCGAAGAAGTCCTTGATATTGTGGGGTCAGATTTGGTGCGCCGGGCAATAGTATCGGGCATCGAGAATTACAACAAGACAAACCCGGGATCTTCCAAACGTATCAGACGTTTTCTGTTGCTGCATTCTCCGCCTGATCCTGGGGCATTTGAAATCACAGACAAAGGTTATGTTAATCAGGGTGAGGTTCTGCGTCGAAGAGCTTTGGAAGTCGAACGCCTGTATAAAGAGGTGCCTGACGAACAAGTCAGTGTGCTGGAAAATCCGTAGGGGAGTCGGTTTGTCCCGTAGATTGTATATTGCATTAGGCTTTTTGTTCCTTGGTCTGGCTATCATCGGGGTGGTTTTGCCAGTAATGCCTGCGACGCCTTTTCTACTGATAGCTGCGTGGTTTTTTGCCCAGTCTTCCGAGAAATGGCATACCTGGCTGCTCAACAGCAAGTTGTTTGGTCCTATGATTCAGAACTGGGAAAATAATCGCTGTATAAGCCTTCGTACCAAGTTCGTCGCCCTGGCAAGCATGATCGTTGTCGGCGGTGCTTCGGTCGTGTTTGCCATTCAGGTGTTCGAGTATCGCGTTGCCGCCGTTGCTCTCATGTCAGTGGGTACAATAGTTGTGTTGAATCTCAAAACTTGCCCAGCTGGTTAGTTCCTGTCCAGTTGGCTAATCAGGTATTGGTCACCTAAAATGACCCGATGATCAAAACATACGATGGTAAAACGCCAGAGGTCCCGGACTCCTGTTTTGTTAGCGAGACTGCATTGTTAATGGGTTCGGTGATACTTGGTGAGCGTTCCGGCATCTGGCCCGGGGCCATCGTTCGAGGAGACTTCGCCACGATTCGAATTGGCAACGGGACAATTATTGAGGACAACGTCGTGGTGCATACAGGCCATGAGCTTGTGATCGGCAACAATGTCATTGTGGGTCATGGTGCTGTCATTCACTGTAAATCGATTGGCGACAACAGCTTAATCGCCAACAATGCTACCTTGCTGGATGACGCGGAGATCGGTTCCTTCTGTATTGTAGGTGCCGGTGCAGTCGTCAGCCCGGGGATGAAAGTACCGAATCGATCACTGGTTTTCGGTATACCCGGAAAAATCGCCGGGGAGGTCAAACCCCACCAGATGACACGACTCGAGCGGGGCAATGCTGCTTATTTGTCGATGTTTGAGCAGTACAGGAAAGACGGGATTTAGAGGCGGGACTATTTTTTTTCTAATTGCTGTCGGATTTTACAGTCATGGTTCGTTATCTAAGAACACACAGATTGTGCCGGGGTTGATTGCTAAACTATCAGTTCATGGTGCATATGATGCAATGCCAAGGCGGTTCTGTGGTGGGTCTTTTCAATAATAGAAAACCAGGAGATCAACTATGCGTTACTGCCGCTCGTATTCACTTGTTGCCATCCAGCCATTGACCCCGAAATTCGGGTTGCACTGACCTTGAAAACCGTCGTTGGGTTTACACTCGAGGAGGTTGCGCACGCATTCCTCGTCAATATAAAGACAATGGAACGTTTGGTCAGGGTTAAGCGAAAGATCAGGTTAGCCGGTATCGCCTACGAGATTCCGCAAGGCTCGCAGCTGCTGGCGCGTCTATCAAGCGTCCTGCAAACGATCTACCTCATGTTTAATGAAGGTATAGTGCCACCACGGGTGAATTGATGATGCGGGAACCGCTCTGCCGTGAAGCCATCCACCTGGCAGAACTGATGAATCGATTGTTCCCCGATCATGCAGAGATTGAAGGCGTCCTGGCATTGATGTTGCTGCAGGATTCCCACCGGGAAGCGAGGTTATCCAGCAGCGGTGAACTTGTGCTGCTGCGTGACCAGGATCGGTCCTGCTGGGACAGGGATCAGATCAGTGCCGGTAAGCAATTGCTCGAACATGCGTTGCATCTACACCAGCCCCTGGTCCATTCCAGATACAAGCTGCCACTGCGGCACTACATACCGATGCGAAGTCAGCAGATGAAACAGACTGGAACGAAATTGTATTGCTGTATGAAGCACTGTTGAAGGTCAATGACCATTCTGTTGTCAGGCTGAACTATGCAGTTGCCCTGGCGATGGCGGGTAAGGTCAACGCTGCCATGCAGCAACTGGGCCCACTGGATACTGATCTTGAATTTTATCATCCTTTCTATATTGCCCGCGCAGAGTTTAAAGTAATGCAGGATCAGTCGGCTGATGCAGTACGCGACCTGCATCGGGCATCGCGGTTAACCAGGAACCCGCAGGAGCGTCGCTATATCGAGCACAGAATCAACAATCTTAGTCTTGCAGCCGAATAAATGAACCCCTGAGGTAGTGTTGGCCTGCACGGTATAGGGTCTTATCATTTCTCGACCAAAACACCTGGAGGAATTTCCCGTGAAAATTTTTTATCTGTTGGCTGCTGTCGTTGGGGCTGTTGTTCCTTATGTCTTTTTTATTGCGTTTTTCCTGGCGGAGGGAGTTGATGTGATTGTCTTTCTGCGGGGTGTGTTTGCCAATGGTGCCGCAACCGGATTTGCCGCAGATATCCTGATCAGTTCAGCGATTTTCTGGAGCTACCTGATTGCCAAAAAAGAACGTGGAATCTGGAAATATATCGTCCTGAACCTGGCCATCGGACTCTCTTGTGCACTGCCTTACTACCTTTATGTCAAGGAGGGCCAACGGGTGGCAAACACTACCGTGGCTTAACTTCAGAGGACGGGTACCGTCGGTCAACTTGAGCCTCTTTTACGCACCGCTTGAGCTTACTGTTGCGCCATCGGTCGCTGGAATCAGGAACGCTAAACCCGGGATTGATATGCTCTTCAGCTGAGGAAAACTCCCTCGTAGTCTGTGTTTGTGAATCAAATCAAGATATTGGCAGGCCCCGGGTGACTTCAAATGTTTATTAACATGGAAAATGCATGTCCTGGTCCCAGATATTGCAAAACTTGAGCAACGGTTGGTCGCAACGCGATCCGGCACCGTCTGGCTTTCACTTCGAACGGCTGGAACCGCGCATCCTGTTGTCGGCTGATTTTCTTCCTGGCCTGGTTGACCATGACTTGAGTAACCAGGATCAGCCGTTGGACTATTCACCGGACCTGCAACCGGTCCTTGCTTTTCTTTCTTCTCCCGGGGAAAAGCTGGAGGTCCAGAATTCATTTTCAGACTTTCCGCATTCACTTCGACTAGGATTGCTCGACGAGAATCAACCTGCTGAATGGAACGACGTTCGAACAACCAGTGATTTGTTCGAAGACCTGTCTTACCTCCTCTCAAGCGATGCTAAAGATATCACTTCGAGAGTGGAAATCATCATTGTCGACCCGGCGACATCAGACTATCAGCAGTTGATCGATGGTGTGCGATCGGGATCTGACAATACCATTTATGAAATCTACGTACTTGATTCTGATTCTGATGGAATCCAACAGATTAGTGATATCTTGCAAGATCACGCCACGGTTGACGCCGTACATATCATTAGCCATGGAGAAGATGGCAAGGTCTTTCTAGGTAACGCCGAGTTGAACAGTGGCAACCTCTCGGAATACGCCTCCGGGCTGATAGCCTGGCAGCAAACACTTGATATCGACGCTGACATTCTGCTCTATGGCTGTAATCTTGGTGCAACCAATAGCGGCGTTCTTTTTCTCGATGAACTGGCCCGGCTAACTGGTGCAGACGTGGCAGCCAGCGACGACGATACGGGTGCCCAGGCATTGAATGGCGACTGGGATCTGGAAGTCCACACGGGTTCGATTGAAACATCCAGCGCGCTCAGCCTAACGACACAGCAGCAGTGGCAACATTTACTGGCAGTGCCAGTGGCACTCCCTGATGATTACACCGTGAACCAGAATACGGCGCTCGAATCTAACGACTCATGGTTCGACAACAACTGGTCGTACCGTAGCGCACTGGCGTTCGATAATTCAGCACAGACCGAGGACCTGACTGATTTTCCCGTGCTGATCATCCTGGATGCCACGCGTATTGACTACTTGCATACAGAGAACAATGGCCAGGACTTGCGTTTCGTCGACGGCAACGGCACGGTGTTGGCCCACGAGATCGAAAGTTGGGACGAGTCAGGTACCTCTTACGTCTGGGTCCACGTGCCAAAGATCGATTCCGGATCAAGCACCGACTTCATCTGGATGTACTTCGGCAACAGTGGTGTCGCGGATGGGCAGAATGGCGCGGGCGTCTGGAACTCTTCCCACAAGGGTGTTTGGCATCTGAATGAGACCTCCGGGCCTCACGACGACTCGACCAACAATCCGTCGGGTCATGATATCGACCAGTTTGGAGGTGTGAATCAGTCCGCGACAGGTAAAATTTCCGGTGCGGACAATTTTGACGGCACTAATGATTACCTGTGGGGGCTTGGACCAGAAGATCAGGACCTGCAGATTACCGGCGATGTCACGCTTGAAGCCTGGGTGTACATCGATACTCTGCCGTCCTCGGGATACGCCTCTATTATTGAGTTTGCGGGTGGTGGTGAATCCGAGGGAAAAAACTATCTGTATTCTATGCTGCTCATGCCGGATGGAGATATCAACCTGGGTCACGAGTATAGTGACGGCAGCAACCAATTCTACGACATGGGTGTCAGCCTGAACTCCGGGCAGTGGTATCAACTCACCGCCGTGCGGGACTCAGTAGCCAAGGAGTGGCATCTCTACGTCGACGGCAGTCTTACTGCAACCGAGAGCTACAACTTCGCTGCAACGGGGGGTTCCGGCTCCCATCTCTGGGTCGGATTCGATTCAGTGTACCTGGATGGCACCATCGACGAGATCCGAATCTCGGATACAGTGAGAAGCGCTGCCTGGATTAGTGCCCAACACGCTGCGATGTCGGGTTCATTTGTCACCTACGGGTATGAGCAGAGCGTCGCCGGTGTGCTCGGAAACGATTTCGATGCCGATGGAGATGCACTTACTGCAGTCCTCGTCACCGGACCGTCGAATTCGTCGAGTTTCTCCTTCAATGTCGATGATGGCTCGTTCAGCTATACACCGGCGTCCGACTTTATTGGAACAGACTCTTTTACCTATAAAGCAAATGACGGTACTGACTCAAACGTTGCTACGGTAACGATCAATGTGACACCGACTCCGGCTAATACAATGGCTCTGCCGGACGCTTACACCGTCAACAAGAATACATTACTGGATTCCAACGACACCTGGTTCGACAGCGGCTGGTCATACCGCAATTCGCTGGCATTCGACAATTCCGCACAGACCGAAAACCTGACTGATTTCCCGGTGCTGATCATCCTGGATTCCACGCGCGTCGACTACTCGAATACGCAGAACAACGGAGAGGATTTACGCTTCGTGGACGGTAACGGCACAGTACTTGCCCATCAGATCGAAAGCTGGAACGAGACCGGCACTTCGTACGTGTGGGTGCAGATACCGCAGATTGATGCTGGTTCCGGCACCGACTTCATTTGGATGTACTACGGCAATGTCGGTGCTGCGGACGGGCAGAATGTCGCCAACGTGTGGGACGTGCCTTATAAGGCTGTCTGGCACTTGGATGAGACTTCCGGAAGTCACAGTGATTCGACCTCGAACAATTATACAGCGATTCAAAACGGCGGTGTGAACCTATCGGCAACGGGTAAGATAGGCGGTGCAGACGAATTCGATGGAGGCAATGACAGGCTCAAGGTGAACGGGGTCGACACGGCTCTGCAGATCAAAGGTGACCTTACACTTGAGGCCTGGGTGAAGATTGCTAGTCACCCGATCTCGGGAACCGCGGGGATAGTGAAGTTCGCTGGGAATGGCGATACAGAGGCAACCAACTACCTGTACACGATGCGCCTTTTACCCGGCGGCGACATCAACTTGGGTCACGAGTCCGGTAACGGCACGAAAGATTTCCATGACATGGGCGTCAGCCTGAACACCGATGAGTGGTATAAGCTGACCGCGGTACGTGACACAACCGCCAAGGAATGGCACCTCTACATCAACGGAACGCTTGCCGCCACTGAATCTTACGCGGCGCAAGCAACCGGCGGTATCGACGGCACTCTGAAGATCGCATTAGACTCAGGCAACTTCGAAGGCATCATCGATGAGGTCCGCGTATCGGATACCGCTAGAAGCGCCGACTGGATCAGTGTTCAATACGCCGCTGCGACGGATTCACTCATCACCTACGGTTTCAAGCAGACCATTGCGGGTGTGCTCGGAAATGATTTTGATGCTGATGGGGATAGCCTCAATGCCGTGCTTGCCTCCGGACCGTCAAATGCCGCAAGTTTCTCCTTGAATACAGACGGCTCGTTTACATATACACCATCGACGAACTTTACAGGCACGGACTCTTTCACCTACAAGGCCAATGACGGAAATACTGACTCAAACATTGCGATTGTGACCATAACCGTGGTTCAGCCTCCTTTGGCACCGGTGGTTGCGGATGCAGGTGGTTTGCTGGCATATACCGAGGGCATGAGCCCACAGGTGATTGATGCGACCCTGTCTATCACCGATGCTGATGATACCGACATCGAGTCAGCCACTATAACCATCAGCGGTGGTTTTGTTACCACCGAGGATATCCTTGCATTTGCCAATACCACAAACATCAATGGCAGCTACAATGCCGCCAGCGGTGTGCTGACCCTGACTGGCACGGACACCCTGGCGAATTACGAGGCTGCGCTGGAAAGCATCACCTATACCAACAGCAGTACCGACAACCCGAACACCGGCAACCGCACTGTCACCTGGATGGTCAATGACGGCGACGTCAATTCAGTCGGTGTTAACAGTACGATTACAGTAGCAGGACAAAATGATGCTCCCGAGATGGCTGATGCAGGCGGCACCCTGGCCTATACCGAGGGTGATGGTGCACGGGTAATCGATGCAGCACTGACGATCACCGATGTCGATGATACGGATATCGAATCCGCGACGATCAGTTTGAGTGCAGGCTTTGTCAGTGGTGAAGATATCCTGTCGTTTACCAACACCACAAACATCAGTGGCAACTACAATGCCGCCAGCGGTGTGCTGACCCTGACTGGCACGGACACCCTGGCGAATTACGAGGCTGCGCTGGAAAGCGTCACCTATACCAACAGCAATACGGACAACCCGAACTCGGGTAATCGCACTGTGACCTGGCAAGTCAATGATGGTGATACCAGTTCAGTCGGTATCAACAGCACGATCACCGTCGCAGCGCAGAATGATGCCCCGGAGATGGCCGATGCTGGGAGCACGCTGGTCTATACCGAGGGTGATGGGGCGCAGGTGATTGATGCGGCTCTAACAATCACGGATGTTGATGACGCGGATATCGAATCAGCGACGATCAGCCTGGATACCGGCTTTGCCAGTGGTGAAGACGTCCTGGCATTTACCAATACCACAAACATCAGTGGCAACTACAATGCCGCCACCGGTGTGCTGACACTGACGGGCACAGACACCCTGGTAAACTACGAGGCTGCACTGGAAAGCGTCACTTATACCAACAGCAATACCGACAACCCGAACTCGGGTAATCGCACTGTGACCTGGCAGGTCAATGATGGCGATACCAGTTCTGTGGGTGTCAACAGTACGATCACTATAACGCCAGTAAATGATCCTCTGGCAGGAAATGTATCGGTCGATGGATTGGCGATCGAAAATCAGGTGCTGACGGCTAACACTGCAGGAATAACGGATGACGATGGCCTCGGCACTTTCGACTATCAATGGCACCGTGGTGGTGTGGACATTGTTGGTGCGACCAGCAGTGTTTACACCCTGGATGATGCGGACGTTGGTGCCGTCATCACGGTACAGGTGAATTATATTGATGCCGGTGGTACAGCGGAAACAACCACCAGTGTGGCAACTTCAGTCATCGGCAACATTAACGATGCGCCAGCAGGGAGCGTGTTGATCACCGGCACAGCGATTGAAGACCAGACACTGACTGCAGATACCAGCAGTCTGACGGATAATGATGGCCTGGGTGCCTTCAGTTATCAATGGCAGCGCGATGGCGTGGATATCGGTGGTGCGACCGGCAGTACTTATACCCTGGATGAAGCAGATGTCGGCGGCGTAATTACCGTACAGGTGAATTATGTTGATGCCGGTGGTACAGCGGAAACAGCCACCAGTGTGGCAACCCCAGCCATCGGTAACATTAACGATGCGCCAGCAGGGAGCGTGTTGATCACCGGCACAGCGATTGAAGACCAGACGCTGACTGCAGACACCAGTAGCCTGACGGATAATGACGGCCTGGGTGCCTTCAGTTATCAATGGCAGCGCGATGGTGCAGATATCGGTAATGCGACTGCGACCAGTGATACCTATACTCTGGATGTGGCGGACGTTGGCGCGGTGATCACCGTACAGGTGAGCTACATTGACGCGGGTGGCACAGCGGAAACAGTAACCAGTGTCACCACCACAGCGATAGGTAACGTCAACCACCCACCCATTGGGCAAGGCGAACAGGTTACGGTCGACGAAGATCGCCAGCTTACCAAAAACGCTACGAATGGGGTCCTTCAAAACGATTCAGATATAGACCCAGATGACGTGCTAACGGTCACTCGAGTTAACAACGGTACCGAGACATCTGAGCCGGGTGTTGCTATCGCCGGAACTTCCGGGGGCACATTTATCATTAACACCGATGGCAGCTATAACTTTGATCCGCTCGATGATTTTCAGGATCTTGCGGTTTCTGAACAGCGTCGCACCGAGGTGAGCTACAGCATCGCGGATGGTCAAGGTGGAGAAGCGACTGTTAATCTGGCCGTTGTCGTTACCGGCGCCAACGACCCAATAACAGGCGTCGAGGACAGTGGAAATACCGATTCAATGACTGAATTAACAACACCAGTTGAAACCGGTATTCTGGTTAATGACGCCGACCCGGATGCGAGTGATCAGCTCCAGGTCATCGAAATATCTAACAACACCGTCGCTGTTGTTCCTGGTGAATCTATCACCGGTGATCAGGGAGGTGTGTTTGTAATCAACGCAAATGGGACCTACAGCTTCAATCCTGGAGATGATTTCCATGACCTGGAACTGGGCGAGACACGAGCGACCCGGGTGCAGTACACGGTGACAGATGGGAGTGGTGGTAGTGCATCGGTCAATCTGACAGTCGTAGTCACAGGTGTCGATAGTGGTGTCGAGGACATTGTGCTGACAATTCCGGAAGAAAGTGATGACCAGGAAACCCCTGATCAAGTGGCAGCCAACGATCCGAGCCAGGATGCTGAAACCGAAGACACAACGCCTGATGACACAGCGGAATCTGAGCAGGCACCGGTTGAACAGAGCGTCGTCGAAGAAGAGCAGCCTGGGGATGTTGACGATAACGGTGAGTCGGAAGAACTCGGGGGGTTGGACATTGAAGACTCCAGGGACTTTTTGTTTAAAGATGTAGGTACTGCAGAAATCCGTCTTGATATCTCCAACAATACAATCGCGGCATCAGGTTTCACGATTATTAACAACAGTGAAAACTACGAGAACGTAGCCCCTGCACTCCCCTCTGCCGAACGGCTGCGTTCGGAATATGTGACTTTCAGTGATCCCTCGGCACTGATCAGCTCCCCTGAATTTCTACGGGGGCTGGATGGTGTGAGACGGGAAGTTGAGATCGCGATACAGACAGACCAGATGTCTGTGGGACGAGGCTTCGCCCTGACGACGGGATTGTCAGTAGGGTATGTCGTTTGGATTGCACGAAGTGGTGTCCTCTTGAGCAGTCTTCTTACTTCACTTCCTGCCTGGCAGTTCATGGATCCACTTCCGATGCTGAGTACGATGTATGCTCGTTCTGAGGATGACGCAGATGATGACTCCCTTGAATCCATCATCGATAATGTGGAGGAGACGGAACTCGATCAGCGTTCTGATTAGGTCCCTGACCAACTAGCCTTCGACGACAACAGCAGTTCCGGTCGCACTGACCATCATCATGCCATTGGATTGGCCGAAACTTTCATAGTCGAGATCAACACCAACAATGGCATTGGCGCCGAGTTCTTCGCCCCAGTCTATCAGCTCTTCAAGCGCAATCTCACGAGCCTTTCCCAGTTCTTTTTCGTATGCAGCGGAACGACCACCAACGACATCGCGCACCGCCGCGAACATGTCGCGAAAAATGTTGGCTCCAAGGATTGCTTCGCCCGTAATAACGCCCAGGTACCGGGTGATTCGTTTCCCTTCAATGGTTGGTGTGGTTGTTACAATCATTGTCTGTCTCCCTAACTGACGATCAGGATCTCTCCGGAAGCATGCACTGGGCGTTTGAGGAATTTTTCGACCACCTCGACCTCGCTTTCCGGGTATTTAGTATTGCATTTTTCAACCAGCTCTGTGAACGGTGGGCGGCAAGGATCTGAGATCATGATCTGTTTTACACCGGCCTTTTTTGCCCGGCCAATAAGATTGAACAGAATGTTGGTCATTTCGTCCCAGTAACAAACATCAGCCCCAACTATCAGATCATAGCCCTTTAGTTTCTCGACAGACAGTTGTTGAAAGGACATTTTTTTTCCTTCAACTTTAACCTTATTAATCTCAGCATGTACGTCGAGGAAAGCCAGTACATTCTTATCGGCATCAATGCCTGTAACCCTTGCGTTGAATGTCGTGGCGCAATAAATACCGAGCAATCCCCAGCCGCAACCGATCTCAAGCACTTTCAGGCGTTTTTTTGGCGGATTCTTTTTCAGGTGATCCATTATTAAAAAACTCGAGTTCCAGAATTTGTGTCCGTGGAGTTCCGCGACATGACCTTCTCGTTTGATACGGCGAATTTCTTTGTGGTTGGAATTAAGGATCTTGACTCCAAACGCGGTGCGTTTGTCGGTTCGATTGGCCATGCTACTACCTGAACATAAAAGTGGCGTATTCTAACAGGATGAACGGGGGAGGTGCACCGCAGCCATCTAAACTGGTTTTGAAAAAGGATCAAAACTTGAAAATATGACCTGGTTAAAGCAATGTGTGTCAGTTGCAGGAAACGAGGTAGAAAGTGTCTATAGCGTTTAAGATCAACGGACGTTCAGTTGCGGTAGATGTTCCGGATGAAACACCATTGCTGTGGGTAATTCGTGATGAACTGGGCTTGAAGGGAACCAAGTTCGGGTGTGGGATTGGTGGGTGTGGTGCCTGCACTGTTCACATAGACGGTGTGGCGGCGCGATCTTGCGTTACCAAGGTGAGAGATGTCGCATCTAAAAACATAACTACCATTGAAGGTCTGGATGAGCAAGGTGAGCACCCGCTGCAAAAAGCATGGGTCGAAGCCCAGACTCCTCAGTGTGGTTATTGTCAGTCCGGGCAAATCATGCAAGCCGCGAGCCTGCTGTCTGTGAATCCTCACCCGTCGGATGCTGAAATAAATGCCGGGATGAACGGTAATTTGTGTCGCTGTATGGCCTATACGCGAATTCGGAAAGCAATCAGGATTGCTGCCGGGACGGCTGAGTTTCAAGGAAGCGAAGCGTTGCAAAGTGAATAAATTTACTCATCTCGTTTCACAACCCGCAGGTGCAGAAAATCACCGGCACAAGCTGTCCCGTCGGGGATTTGTGATCAGTGCTACCAGTACTGGTTTTACCCTGGCTTTTGTACCAGCGTCGTTGTTGCTGACTGGTCGAGCCAGGGCCATGGTGAATGAAGAATTTGAACCCACAGTGTGGTACACCATTGACCAGCAAGGGCTCATCACAGTCAATATTGCTGAGGCAGAAATGGGGCAGCATGTTGGGACTGCTTTGGCAAGGATTATTGCTGATGAGTTGGAAGCGAATTGGGAAGATGTTCGCCTCAACTATGTAGATTCAGAATCCAGGTATGGTTATCGCGTTACCGGGGGCAGCTGGTCAGTCTGGCACAACTTCGACCTGTTAAGTCGAGCTGGAGCAGCGGGTCGCAAGACATTGATTGAAGAAGGGGCGAAGCTTCTTGGAACGACCGCGTTACGATGCGTGGCGAACGGCAGCCAGGTGATTTCAGGCAACAAGTCGGTCAGTTATGCGGAGATTGTTAGAAAGGGTGATATGACCCGAAAGTTCAGTGAAGAGGAACTGGCAAAAATACAAGTAAAAAAACCGCAAGACAGGCAGCTCGTCGGTAAGGAGAGCCAGGGGCTTGATATTCCCGAAAAGACAACGGGATCTGCTGTTTATGGTATCGACGCGATTTACGATGGTATGGTCTTTGCCAAGCCTCTTTTGCCGCCAACCCGGTACGGTTCAAGCATAAAGAATATTGATGACCGTCTCGCCAGGGGAGTCAAGGGGTATCAGCAGACGATCACGCTGGATGACCCGTCGGGCACGGTACCTGGCTGGGCCCTGGTTATAGCAGACTCTTATCACGCTGCTCTTGCTGCGGAACGTTTAATCAAGGTTGATTGGCAGCTTGGCGACACCGCGGGTGTTTCCGAAGCAGCAATCCTTGAGTATGGTGCGAATTTGATCGAGTCCAGTAAAGGCTCGATCGTCGTGGAAGAAGGAGATGTTGATGCAGCCTTTAAGTCGGCTGATTCTGTGCTCACGGAATCGTACACAACCAATACAGTACTTCACTTTCAACTGGAGCCCCTCAACGCAATCGCGCTGGAGAGAAATGGGATCTGGGAATTACACACAGGCAACCAGTGGCAGTCCCTGGCATTGCCATTGTTTGCTGCTGCCCTTGGTGTAACTGAAGATAAAATAATCATGCGCACCTATCTGTTGGGGGGTGGTTTTGGACGCCGACTGAATGGTGATTATGGCGTGCCTGCTCTGCTCGCTGCTAAAGTGCTTGGGAAACCCGTCAAGGTTGTGTTCAGCCGGGAAGATGATTCAAGGTTCGATTCTCCCCGGTCTGCGTCAGTGCAGAAAGTGAGCATGGCCTTTGACAGCAAACGCAGGGTCATCGGAATGCAGCATCACGCCGTTGCTGGCTGGCCCTCCGAGGTCATGGCACCTTTTATCATGGTTGAAGGAAAAAATGGTGAGAAATTTGATCCTTTTTCGATTAATGGCGCCGATCACTGGTATTCAGTGGGTGCCCATCGGGTGCGGTCGATTAGCAATGATCTTGCCAGTCAGACCTTTCGACCCGGATGGTTGCGATCAGCGGCACCTGGATGGACGAACTGGGCGCTGGAGAGTTTCATGGATGAAGCGGCAACTAAAATTGGCGTAGATCCGGTCGCGTTTCGATTACAATATTTGATCAGCAAGGGAAACAACGCAGGGAGTGCGCCTGATTCAGTCAGGGGCGCCAACAGATTATATAAGGTGTTGAGACGGCTTAGCAAAAAAGTAAATTGGGGACAGCCGCTTCCTGCCGATACGGGGTTGGGTGTTGCGACCACTTTTGGTCAGGAACGGGCGATGCCAACCTGGTGTGCTTGTGCGGCACAGGTACATGTTGACCGGGAAAGCGGTAAGGTGACGTTGCAAAAAGTCACCCTGGTCATCGATGCGGGATCCATTGTTCACCCGGATGGTGCTTTGGCTCAAGCCGAAGGTGCTGCGCTGTGGGGGGTCAGTATGGCGCTGCACGAAGGCACTCATTTCGAAAATGGTGAGGTGAAGGATACCAACCTGGACAGCTATACACCGCTTCGAATGGCTGATGTGCCGGAACTGGATATTGAATTCGCAGAAAGTGACTACCAGTCGGTTGGGCTGGGAGAACCGGCAACAACGGTGGTTGGGCCGGCCATTGGCAACGCGATTTTCACTGCGGTAGGTGCACGAGTCAGGCACCTTCCAATCACTCCGGATGCTGTGCTAAAGGCATTGTCCGGTTAGCTGAGGACATAATGACTTGGCGGATGCCAGTTTCCAGACCGGGCTGAGATTATTACGCCAACCGGACATCGGCAAGTTATTTGTTGCTTACCTGATTTCCTACACCGGTACTGCTATGGCGCCCATTGCCATGGCGTTCGGCGTTCTCGAGTTGACCGGATCAACCCGGGATGCCGCCATCGTGATCGCCGCACCCACCCTCGCCTCGATTGTCGTGATGCTGTTTGGTGGTGTGCTGGCAGACAGGACCTCGAGGCAATACATTATTGTAATCGCTGAAACACTTGCCATGGTGTCCCAGTTCGCTATTGCGATTTTGTTCCTGACGGATCAGGCCACGGTGCTCTGGCTGACATTGCTTATGTTGGTCAATGGTGTCGCGATGGCGTTAAACGCACCCGCTGCGACAGGATTGATAATTCAACTGGTCGATCGAGAAGACCTGCAGGCTGCCAACGCACTGTTGGGAACAGCCCGCAATGGTGCTGTAGCTGGCGGCGCAGCCTTAGGTGGCATCCTTGTTGCTGTCTTTGGAGCCGGTGTCACCTTAATGATCGATGCCGTCTCGTTCGGCTTGTCTGCATTGCTGGTATTCATGCTTAATCCGATGCGACAAGTCCAGCCCGACAAGGCGTCGATGATGCAGGATCTGCAGCTTGGATGGAGAGAATTTACCTCCCACACCTGGTTGTGGGTGATCGTCCTGCAATTCTCATTGGTGGTAGCGGCTATGCAAAGTGTGTTTGGACTGGTGGGGCCTGCAGTTACCCGTGATCATATGTCCGGTGCAGTTGATTGGGGCTTCATTGCGGGTAGCTTCGGTGTTGGAACCTTGTTCGGTGGCCTGCTGGCGCTAAAAGTGAGTCCCAGGTACCCGATGCGGTTTGCTACCTGCCTGGTTTTCCTGTTTACAGGTGTTCCATTGACTCTGGCGTTTTTGTTACCGGTTTACGTGGTGGCCGTGGCCGCATTCGTTGAAGGGGTAGCCGGGCAACTGTTCGCAGTAATCTGGTATACGACTTTGCAGCGGCAGATTCCACCAGATATGCTGTCCCGGGTGAGTGCGTATGACCACCTGGGTTCCATTGTATTGGCGCCTATCGGTATAGTGGTGGCAGGGGTTTTGTTTGAATTGCTGGGTTTCCGCACAACCTTGTTTATCGCGGCGTTGACGGTGATCCTACCGACTATGGCGGTACTCACCGTCCGCGATGTTCGAATGATGACGAGACTCCAGTAGTGCTGTTTAATTGGGGTAGTAAGCGTCCCGACCCTGAACATAGTTGAAGAACGACTGGTTGGCATTGCGATTCACCAGTTTTCTGCTAAACATTGGATGCCTGAGGCTGCGTACTTCGTGTTCCAGTTCGAACAGGAAGTCTCCTGAGTCAGGGTCTACAATTCGGCTAAAGCGATATTGATGTTGATCTGATTCCTCTATTATCAGCTTTCGTTTCTTCAGCTGCTCATAGGGCGAAGAAAAGTCCACGGTGTATATGGCGATATGATGGCCGTCGTACTCCGGCAGCTTTCGGGAACCTTTAAAACGCAGGACCTGTTCCCTGCCAATGGCTACCTCACAGGTATTTTTACCCATTGTGACCGGCGAACCAAATATCTGCTGATAAAACCTGGCGATGCCGGGAATATTTTCTGTTGGAACATCGAGCTCTACATAAGCCATGCCAAGTCTCATGTTTTTACTACCGGCGAAACACTTGATCTTGTTACCCCAGGGACAGGTGACGAGAATATGCTGCTTTCGAACCTGGTATTCAAACCGGGTATCGGCTAATCGACGACCAATACGATCAAGTCGTTGCGCCAGACCTTCCAGGTCCGGAACATATAGTCCGACATGTCCTCGCAAAACCTGCGGTTTACCTGTAGGCAAATGGAATTGTTGGTTACCGACATTGATCCAGACATTGAAAGGCCCGAAATCCACGTATGGATCCCGGGTAAAGCCGAGGCCGTTGACATAAAAAAAAGTGGCCAGGGACTGGTCCGGGGTGGTGAAATTCACATGCTCCAGTGCAAGGATGTTTCCGACGTCTTCTGTCTGTCGATTATAATTGTTAGCCGCTGCCATTGCCTGTCACCCGTCGTTGACTTTTGAGCCTCGAAGTATAACTGATGCAAAGCGGGATTCTATAAGATTGCCGCGTGTTGAATAATTCAGATACACTACTGGCTTGTTTACCTGTTAAGGAGCGAACCCGGCGATGTTGCAGCAAGCGAAAGACCTGTTGGAAGAGGGCGAGGAACTACATCAAATACTCAAGGCCCTGTCTGCAGAAGACTGGCAGCAGGCAACGCCGTTTAAAGACTGGTCCATCGACAAGATAGTTGGACATCTGCACGCGTCTGACAAGATGGCTGTTTTGTCCCTGAAAGATGCGGCGGGTTTCAAGGCGTTAATTACCGGTGGTGGACGAGGATTTACGGATGCCGAAAGCATACCCGAATCCGGTGATGCCCTGCGGGCTCAATGGTGGGACTATTTTACTCAAATGTGTGAATTGCTGGGGGATTCAGATCCAAAGCGTCGAGTGCCCTGGTTCGGGCCTGATATGGGCGTCATGATGTTTACCACGGCGAGGCAAATGGAAACCTGGTCTCATGGGCAGGATATCTATGATCTTATGGGGAAAAAACGCAACAACACTGATCGATTAAAAAACATTGCGGTCATTGGTGTAAAGACCTATGGCTGGACCTTTACCAATCGGGGACGTGAAACCCCTGGTCCTGCGCCTTATGTGAAGTTAGTCTCTCCATCAGGTGCCGTCTGGGAATTCAACGAGCCAGATGAGAACAACATGGTTGAAGGGGATGCTGTGGAATTTTGCCATGTCGTGACCCAGGGCAGAAACATCCAAGATGTTGACTTGAAGGTGATTGGCGAAGCAGCACAAACGTGGATGGCAATTGCGCAGTGCTTTGCCGGTCCACCGGAAGATCCGCCTGAACCGGGCAAACGAATTGCGAACTTTTGATAACCATGGTTCGCTGCTGGTTATATCTGGCTCTTGTCAGCCTGTCGATAAATTCTGACGGTTCACCCGAATATGTTGTACTCGGTCGAGATAGCCAGACGTCCGTGTCCCTGATGATATACAACAATTTTGCACTGGTGCAGGAAGTGCGGGAAGTGGTACTTCCCAAGGGCCTGGTAGAACTTGAGTACCAGGATGTCCCCGGCTCGTTGGAGCCCACATCAGTGGTATCCCGTTCCACAGGCAACGGCGATAAATTGGAAATTCTGGAGCAGAATTATCGGTATCTTTTGCTTAACAGGGATACGTTACTCGACGCTTACATTGGTCGAAAAGTAAATTATAGCCAGACTCGATTGCAAGGTTCCGCTTACGAAAGAGTGTCCCGGCACGGGGTATTGCTATCCACAGACCCGGAGATAGTCGATTTTGATGGCGAGGTCGAAATATCTCCAGAGGGAACTGTTTCCCTGCATGATGTGCCGGAAGATCTCAACTTATCGCCATCGCTGGTGTGGCTGTTGAACAGCCAGTTGCAAGGATCCCAGTCCATCGAAACCAGTTACCTGACCGGCAACCTGCGTTGGCAGGCGGACTATGTTCTAACCCTTAACCAAAAAGACCAACAATTGGCGCTGGCTTCCTGGGTGACCGTTGATAACCACACGGGAGTGAAATTCGATGGGGTCAGTATTCAGCTGGTAGCTGGTGATATAAACCGGGTAACGCCACAACCCGTGGCCCAATCTCGTCGCCGCGAATCCCTGATGATGGCAGATACTGCATCAATGGCCACCGAAGCAGTTTTTGAGTATCACAAATACGAGTTGCCCGGGGAAACTGACCTGAAGAATAACGAGAAGAAGCAGATCAGGTTTCTGGGCTCAGGGGGGGTCAGCTATGTGAAGAGTTATCACCTGACTTCACAGAATCAAAATTATCAATTGCCCGACGTCGAGAAAAGGAAAGTTGAGGTCAGGATTTCATTTGAGAACAGCAGGAAAAACCAACTGGGTGTTCCGCTGCCCGCGGGTATCATTCGCGTGTACCTGCAAGACCGGTCGGGCGCGCTGCAATTCATTGGGGAAGATACCGCAAGCCATACACCGGTGGGGCAGGATATTAAATTAAACCTGGGTCGGGCGTTTGACATTACCGCACATAGAAAACAGCTTACATTCAGGCGTCTGCAGGAACGGCTCGTTGAGGCCAGTTACGAAATAGAAGTTCACAATAGTAAAAAAGAACAAGTTGAAATTATTGTGCATGAAAAGATGCCCGGAGACTGGCGAATCATTGAGCAGAGTGAGCCGGGCAGGTCCGTGGATAGCAGAACCCAGGAGTATCGTATTAAGATTCCTGCAGAAGGTCACAAAACAATATCATATCGGGTGCAGACCCAATTTTAGGGAACCTCTGATTGAGGTAGGTATGCCGCACCAGTCAGAGGTTCCCGAGCAGGCTGCTGAGAAAGCCCCTGGCAGCACAATTCGGCATTGAGATTTACTTCTCGCGCAGGTTACAGAATCCGGTAATCGTTCAGCGCGACGAAGGTGCCGCCGTTTCGTGCGCAGAGTTCTCTCATCAATATTGCAAACCTGATCCCTGTAGCTTGAAACTGCACCGGTTGTGAGAATATTACGGGAAAACCGATTGCATGAATTCGAACGAGCCGCTTACCATCCCTGCCTACGCGATTGATCTGGTCCACCAGGCTTACCACCCGCTGAATTGATCTTCCAGAGAACTCATCCCCCAGCACGTAAAGGCTGATTTTTCGGTCCGGCCGATAGAAGGTGGAGATTGCCTTGGTAATGCCTTCAACGGGACTTGAGTTGCTAAATGTATCCCAGTTCTTAAGCCTGTCCAGAATGGCTCGCCGTCGGGCCTGGGTATCCGGAATCCAGTCATTGGCGTACTGACTGAACATGAAATTCCCCATGTCGTTCATCACCTGTATGCCTTTGAGGCGAGGATAGACCGCCAGGGTTTCTTCTACCTGCTGGACCAGGCGGGGCCAGGCAAACTGTTTCATACTGCCGGATGTGTCGACGATGAAAATCAGGTATTCACTGTCTACAGGAATACCGCCGATTGTGTCATCGTCAATATCCTTTTGGAAATCCGCCAGCAAGCGCTGCATTTCTTCCGTCAGGGACTGTTTGGCTTTAGCCAGGCGGCCGAGAATGAGGTTGTCTATTTTGGTTTTGTCAGAGGTGTTTTCAAACTGGTTATTCAGCGCCTGCAAACTTTGCTGTAACTTTGAAAGGCGCTGGATTTCCTCTTTTTTGCGGTCCTCCTTTCTTATCATTTCACGATTGAGGTCCCGGGTTTCGCCCCGGATGTCGAAAATGTCCTCCTGCAGGGCAGCAAGATAGCCTTCCAGGTTCTCAATGGTGTCTTCCAGAATTACCGGCTCGAATACCTTCGTCAGCACCAGCATCAAAATGATGGCACCAAAACCGCAGCTGATCACATCCAGGAAAGCCAGGCTTACACCTTCTATCTCACGTCGTTGCTTCATCAGGGCCAGTCCTTTGATGGACTTAAGAAAGATCCGCCGGTTATCTGGGCGAGTCGCCAGAAACTGGGTGCAGCGAATGGATCACCTTCCATCGGAAATAAAATCACGTTGACCGGGGTTCCATTCGGGAGCTCGTTAAGGGCATTGCCGAAGAACCTGACTCTTTGTTTGCTTTCTACCAGTGACTTCTTCGGCGGTTCGAATTCCATGGTCGGCAGGCCATCGACAATGAGGAAGATACTGTCCGGTGCCGGATTCATTTGTCTTGCCAGGCTAAAGGGGTGATGTAATGAAGTACCACCCTTAGGGACCAGTTTGTGCAGTTGTTCCAGGGCATAGTCGATATCTTCCCGGTCCACTGCTTCAACCCAGTTCAAGTCGCCGTCGGGCACAAGAGAAACTGCTTCCGTACTAAATGCAACAAGCTGGATATTGGCATCCCTGGGAACATTGGCAATGATCCACTCGATCGTGCGAACAGCCCTGAGCCACTTTGCAGAGGCTCGTTGGGTGTCATCATCCATGTTACGGCGGCGGATAATGTTAACGATCGTACCGGCCAACATGCTTGCAGATGAATCGATCAATATCAGAATATGATCGCCCCCCAGATGCAAACCCGTCAGATATTGCCGGTCACCTTCACCGACAAATGACCGGGTACTTGTGCCGCTCTGCTCATCGGCAGCAACAGAACCCTCGAGGTTGGCGGTCGCCTCTTCCAGCTTCTTTAACTCCAGTTTGAGGGCTTCAATGATCTTTGACTGGCTCGCCCCGGAATCCTTTGAAACATCAATGGTGGACTGGAGTTCTCTAATTTGCTTGATGATCAGTAGAATGAGCCCTTCTGTAGTGACGATTTCATCATCCGTTTCCTTGATCGTGGTTTTTAGTTCAACAAGGTTGTCAGTCCCTTCTTCTACTTCGATCTCCAGTTTCTTGATCTCCGCCATCAAATCAATGTTGATTTCCTGTGCAGTCGTTTCAGTACTGTGCTGGATGACGATGAAAATAAGAATGACAGCGCCAAACCCACAGGACATGACATCCAGAAAGGAAAGACTAAAGACATCAAATTGTCGTCGTTTGGCCATTTAAATTAGTACACTCCTGCAAATCAGTTTGCCGTAATCAGTACAGCGCTCTGGTTTTCGATAGTGATTCTGTCTCCGGGGCTGAGTGATGTTTGACCGGTTACCGAAGTGCCATTAATCTGCACCTCAGCGCTGTGAGCCTCAAGGAAAATATCCTTGCCACGTTTGTACAGCGTACACCTTGCGTTTTCTGCACTTTCCTTTAGGTCACCGGTTTCGGAATCGCTATTGTTAAATGACTCTATTCGCAACGAGCCCTTGATCGCATAGGCTCTGTTACCCAGCAGCAGGTGCGTTGGCGACTGGTGAACGAATCTCGCAATAGTTTTCTTACCGCTAACTGGCAAAGTAGTGACGTGGGAGACCGATCCGTTCGATGACACCAGTTTATCCCAGTTAGCATAGGCAGCATCAATTGCTGCGGTCTCGTTGAGTTGTTCAACTTCAAGGTTTGGTATTAGTTGTAACGAACGAACCAGGCCTGGAAACCCAAGAAAGCGGTGTGACAGAAATAAGGTAGCGCCGTCGTTGGACAGCATCGTGGTTCTGATCGCTTTGACTATATCGGGATAAAACGTAGAACAAGCGGTGAGAAGCTGTTCGTTGGAAACCTGGGTTGAATGTTTTACACCGTGTAAATCGATTTCAAAGGGCCCCGACTTGTCACCTTTGCGGATCCAGGAAGGTAGCAGGTCGAATAGTCTCTGCTCACTGTCGGCCTGATGCATGGGGTCGTAACGTGAAGTCTGGATAAATTGCTTGGCTACAATGTTTGCCCATCGGTCCCACAAGGTATGCAGGCCGCTGTCACTAATGATGAGTGTTTTTACTGCCCGCAGCAGGCCGTTTGATGTCAGGTGTGTAAGACTGATTCGATGTAATGAGATGTCGAGATACAGGGTCGTGGGTAAATTCGACTGTTTGGCGACGGAGATGAGGCCAAGATCAACCAGGCTGCTCACGGGGATTTGTGACTCCTTCGCCATGCCCAGTAGCAGTCCCAATTGCTGCCGGTCATAAAACCCGGGTACAGCGAGCACCACATGGTCAATAGATTGATTCTCGTTCTGATCCAAATGACTTATCATCCTGGCCCAAATTTCCTCCAGGTGGCCAAATGCCAGGTCTGCATGATGGCGAATCGATCTGGTGCTGTTTGCAATGGGATCACTGTTTAACTGATTCCAGAATCGATTGTTGGTCCAGCGGGGTAAGAGTCTGGCGTTTTGCTGGCCCGCCTGACCGAGCAGCATTTTTTCTCCGTCAAGGACGGCATAGCCGGGGCTGGTATCTATTAACCTGCCGTCAATAGCCTGGTTGATGCTTGCATCGTTTAGTTCGATGAATCCTGTTGACAACGATCTGCTCCTCTAGAAGGATTAGGTTTTGGTCTTTGCCTGACGAGTCGTCAGGATTGCAGGTGCCGGACCAGGCGATTATCGCAGTAATCTTCGGTATCCAATACCAGTCTCTCTTGTGTCAGTTGCAATTGGTGTAACAAGAACATCACTACAATACTGATCAGCAGGGCGACAAATGTTGAGTTGAACGCAACGCCCAGGGCCTGAGTGACTCCGGCAATATCGCCCTGCACCGCCTTGTGGGCCTGCCCCAGTGCCTGGCCGATACCCCGTACCGTACCCAGGAATCCTATGGAGGGAATCGCCCAGGCGATATATCTGATCATTGATAGTTCTGAGTCCAGTCTCTCGGATTCTGATTCACAGATTGCACCAACAGCGTTGGATACATCCTGGATGTTTCTGGTTGAGCGGAATCTGTGCAAAGCAGTCAGAAGGGCACGGGGTAAGAGGAAACTTTGTTGTTCGGATGTCAAAGCCTGCACAGGTCTTGAAAATTCCCTGGCGTCCTCAGGCAGGATACTTGTGCCCTGTGCAAGGGGTATCAGGTCGAGTTGCAGAGTCTGCCGTTCCCTGGTTGAGAGCATGGCTTTGTATCCCATGAGTGACATCGCCCAGATCATCAGGATAAAGCATGACTCCTGTTCAAAGTCACGAACGATAACGTACGTCGAACGCTCCGGGACATAATCAGGGTTGGCATTCATCTGGATGGCTTGTACTTCCAGTATGGCGGCTGCGTTGGGACGAATAATAGAGACATAAACGCCATGGACAACGATGATGGCGATAATCAGCGAGAAAAGCTGAAAAATAAACTCGACGGGTAACTGTCTTTTCATTTTGACCCCTTAGATGTCGACAGGAAATGGCACTGCGTTGTCGGCGCTAATGGTTTCTGTGGGTATAAACTGTTCGATGGCTTCACTTAGATTCCTGTTTTTAAGGGACCCTGGGGGTAGTAGGTCAGTTTCTGCAACCTTGTCCCCGGTATCCGGAGTAACCGGTTTGGCTGCCTCTGGCTCGGCTGCGTTAGAAGTGTTTTCTACCGTATCCTCTTCAGCCGCTAATTTGTCGTCTTCGGGCTCTTTGCGCTCCGGCACTGGCGCGCCGTTTGCGATTTCTTCGGAGGCCGGATCCTTTTTTACCCGCGTCTGTTCTTGGGCCCCGGAACTTACCGCCAGTAAAAAAAATACAAGGGGGATGATGGTTTTCATGTGTTCAGCTCGTTAGCGTTAACAGTATAGTTTAATCTGATTTATTCCAGAAAGCGGGCAATGCGAAAACCCACATCTGCTCTTGGCTCAGTACCATAATCCCTGTAGGTCCATCTGAGTTCGCTGAATCGACCATGTTTGTAACTGGAACCACGTATAACATGATAATCCCCCTTTTCTGGGCCGACAGGGTCAATCTGCTTTTCTCGCGGGGTCTCGACCGAATAGTAGTCATGCATCCATTCTGAAACATTTCCTGCCAGGTCATGAATGCCAAGTTCATTGGCAGGGTAGTTGCCGATAGGTGATGGACCGCGATAGGCATCATGGTAACCACTAATAGTGTAAGGCACCATGTTGGCGGCGGATTCATCCGCATAATTCGCATCGATATCAGTGGGTGGCATGTTGTTGCCCCAGGGAAACCGGGTAGGGTCCGGCCCGTTGGCATAACGTGCCGCCCAGACCCATTCAGCTTCTGTAGGCAGGCGATAGCCTGTATTGAGGGGTTTGACGGCTTGCCAGAGCCCATGAACTTCCTCGTAGGCCAGCGGTAGACTGTCACGTTGACTTAGCCAGTTGCAGAATTCGACAGCCAGGCGCCAGGAAAGATTGACCACGGGTCGGTCATCGTCACTCAAGAGTGCACGTCCAAGAACACCTGAATCATGTGTCGGATCAAATTTCTTAAATTGTAAATTGCTCACCTCGTTGACGGACATATAGTAAGCGCGGGTCAGCTGAACGGTTTTTTGAACCTCGTTGGACCTCCGACCCGGCTCACGCCTGCTGGCACCCATCGTGAATTCAGCAGGAATGATGAGCTGGAGTGTCTGCCCCACGCCGTTTTCAAAAGATGTTGGAATTGACGCGATCCGGGCCTCTTCTTCAGTTTGCAATTGGATAACCAGTTGCTGGGTCGATCCCGGTTGCGGTGTCACTTTTGTTGTATATTCTGCGTAACCTTCTTTTACAATTCTAATCTGGTGCTGACTGGCAGTAAGTGAAAACCGTTGGGATGGATTACCCATAGGTTTGTCATCAATATAGAGCTCAGCCCCGTCGGGATCTACCATCAGCCTGACAACACCCAGTACCGGCAACAGCGTGTTGCTAAGGCTAAGTGCTTCTTCAGGTTGAACAAGAATCTTTCGCTGCAGCGGTTCGTAGCCTGCTTTCGACAGTGTCACCTGGTAAGACACACCCGGAGCAATGGTTAGTTCGAGTGGAGTTTGTCCGCGATAGCGACCATTGAGCCTTACGTTAGCGCCTTCTGGAGTCGAAAGAATAGAAACCTTGCCATCAGACTTTTCGAGCACAACCTTGTCGATTGTCTGGTCGACACCGGCAACGATGTCGACAGTGGTCTGCCAGGTTTTATAGCCCTTTTTCCGAATCTGGATTGTTCTTTCACCCTGCAGCGCCTCAACGATACCCGGCGTCGTGGCGAGGGCTTCATCGTCCACCAGGATACTCGCATCCTCTGGATGGCTGCTGATGGAAATATTGGCCCAGGCAGGGGAAATTGGGATTTCGATTGACTGTGGCTGACGCATCCCTGTGATCAATATTTCAGTATCGTAATCGAGGTAGCGTTCTGATCGAATGCTGACATCATGCAGCCCGGCAGGGATTTCATCCAGCGTCAGGGGGCTTGGTCCTCTGGGTTGCTGGTCGATAATAACGTTCACCACGGCATCGGGGCTGGTTGTGACCACGAGAATGCCGGGAAGCTTCTCCAGTTCTAAGCTGAAGTCCTGATCAGCGTCATCGTTGACGTCAATGGACGTTGAGAGGACATGGTAGCCGGACTTTGCTGCCGTTAGATCGTAACTGCCGGGCAACATCAGGTAACGTTCACCTAACTGATAGCTGAATCCGCTGGTAAACCTGAAACTATCCGGTAGCGGCGATATTGTGACCCTCACTGCCCGGGCAGTGAACATAAATCCGGCGGCAATCGCCAGAATGACAAAGACGATGCCAATCGCGGTAGGGACGGGTTTAATCCGAAATCCATGCTGCGACTCGTCTCCCTGCGATCTCTGGAACGGGGTCGCTTCAATGATGGAATGTTCGTCTTCCATCAGTTCACTTTTTCCACGCAGCTGATGAGAATTGCTGGTGCTGGTTGTCCGCCCAGCAAGGTAATCTCCTGGTGAATGTCCCGGTACTTGCGTCTTTTACCCACGATGGTATAAGTGCCCGGATAGAGTTCCAGGTGTTTGGAATCAAATTTGCCGAAGCTGCCGATCTTAAAGACGGTGACATCCGTCTTGTTGTCTGACTTCAGTTCAATATCAATGGGTATGCGCGCAAGTGAGATGAGATGTGAAAGTCGGTTTAACTGGCGCTGTAATTTTGGCCCTGAGTCTTTGATGCGGGCCGCTTTGAGCAAACCAGCCGTTGCCCGGTCGAGCTCGTCGTCTGTAATCATCAATCCAGGTTTTTCGATGTAACGTTGAAGCTCCTGCTCCAGCGCCGCACGGCTGCGGGCAAGTTTCAGTGCCTCGACCGCGTAGATTGTGCCAGGTGAGAGTGAAAGGATGTCCTCGTATTGGGAAATCGCTTCCTGCCAGGCTTCGCCCTGGATATTTTGTACTGCCAGGTTTTTGTGTACCGTGATTTTATCCTGGGTTTCGGAAATAACGATCTCCTGCAGCCCGCCTTCAGGTGCACTTGAATTGGGAAGTATCCTCTGGGCTCTGTCAAAAGCCAGACGGGCCTGTTCATAGTCTTTATCACCCAGGGCGTCATAGGCAATTGACATCTGGTCGTTGAATGCATTGTTAGCTATTGTTCGCTTTACCCTTGTGACGGCTTCTGTCGCGGGATGCCATAACTTATCTATTCTCACGGCCTGCTGGAAATAAGCCAGGGCTTCCTTTAAGTCGCCGTTTCTCTCGATCACTTCACCATCCCTCACCAGACCCAGGACTTCCTTCAGGTTAACGGCACGCTCGAGCCCTGCAGCGACTTGCGGATCACTCCGCCTGATAGCACTGAGAATCGTGAATGCGTCAAGCGCTCTGTCTGCGTTGCCATCTTCGAGTGCTCGGTTGCCGGTTTCGAGGTTTTCACTAAAAACAGCATCTACATTGTCAAGAACAGCATTGAGAACAGAGATGCCTTCGGAATACTTGTCGAGCGCCAACTGAAAGTCTTCGTATCGAAATGCGTCATCACCGGCAAGACCAAGGCTGACAGCCTGCTTGTACTCGTTGCTTGCCCAGATCTGTCCGCCTGCATCTTCTACATTGATTTGCAACCGGAGAAGTTCTGTGGCGGTTTCGCTACCTTCCTGCTGTAGTTTTTTGAGCCGTGCGACTTCCAGTGGCGCAAGAACAGGTTCAGGTTCAGGTTCAGCTTCGGTTGTTGTTGAGGTCTGGTGCGGTTTGGAAATGTTGGTGACATCGATGCTGGTGATCGGGCTCACCGGTTCAGATACGGGAGCAAAAATAAACACAATAAGGGCGACAATAACCAGCAAGCCCAGGCCGATAACCGCTGTGTTTGTCGATACTGTAACGCGATCCCGGGGTAACCTGTGGGTTACCTCGGGACTGATTTCAGCGGGCGCCGGAGTTGCCCGATTGAAACCGGTGGCAACAACATCAATGGTGTTGTTAGCACCTGCGGCGTAGCCATCAACAATCTCGACAATCGTGGCAATATCCAAAGGCCGATCATAGGGTGATTGATGTAACATACTCGTCAGCAACTGCTGAAATTCTAATGGAATCGGTAAGTCAGATTCAAATTCCTGGCCCTCGCGCCAGGTCTGACCGGTTAGGCTGGTGAACAGCAGTTGACCGAACGAATATATATCATCGGATGCATCCACAGGGTGATTCGACCGTATCTGGGGGCTGAGATAGCTTACCGTTTGACCGGCAGTCGAGTGCGCTGTACCAAAATCCGTAAGAGAGACATTCTCTTCAGCATTCACCAGAATGTTGTTGGGGTGTAAATGGCCATGGGCGAATCCGAGGCTGTGGGCAAATGTAAGTGCATTTGCGACCTGCGTCAGTTGTTTCCACTGAACCTTGAAATCACCGACATGGGAGAAACTTTGTGCAGCCTGAAGGTATTGGGAGACGATAAAACTCGTGTTATCGATCTGCTCGAGACCGAAGGTTCGGTTTATTTTTTCATGCAGGAGCCCGCGATGCCGATCAATACTTCGGGAAATTGAATCTGCTGCTTCTGGCGTCAGGCCCTGTTTGAATACCTTCAGAAATACCCGCTCATTGAGTTCCGTGTCGATTGCCAGCCAGCAGTCGACGAAATCGTTCTCAGCGATTCTGTGTAACAAGGAATATTTAGCAGAAATCGTCTGCCCTTCGCCTAGTGTAACTGCCATCTATTTTTTAGCACTTTTTGGTCAGACTAAAGATTACTGCTCTTCTGATAACCCGATTTCTGCAGTGTAAATTTCCTTTAATATGGTTCGCCATTGATCGTACTGCGCGTTTGCGGTTCCGGTCAGTTCAACGGTTCGACCTTCTATATCCAGTACGTAGGGAGTTATTTCCGAGCCAAGGGAATGACTTAACTCACGGAGGGATTCTGCGTGTATTTCTGCCTCGCGTCTACGGTCGAGACCGCTTTTTATCGACCCGATGCCACCTGTAACGGCACCAAGGGCGGCGGCATCACCAGCCCATGTACCGCTCTCAGATCCTGCATAGATTCCTCCGGCGACAAGCGCTGCGCCTGTTAGCAAGCGAGCCGTGGCCTGTTTTTGCATTTGGCGCAAATTTAGAGCCTCCTCGTAGGTGGCAAATCGCCACTCATCATAGGACGCTTTCATGTCCCTGTAGAACTTACCATAGTACTCATCGAGGGTATCGACAAACAGGTACTCACGTTCCTTAATGTTGTTTACGCGTTGCAGCATGCGATCGGTGTCAGCAGGCAGCTGGCTAATTTCGGTCGTACCGTCGTGGGATGTTTTTATATATTGGCCAAAGGCATCGGGGGAAAGACTCCGCGCGTACTTAAGATCTGAAACCTGGCGTATCCTGGTAATATCCACTTCTTTCAGTTTTTGACGATGGTCAAGCAGGTCGTTTGCAAAATCGTTGTAAAGATCCTGGAAGGGATCTTCTTTTGGTCCACGGTACGAGAATTTACTCGCCTGGTCTTTGTAGCTTTTCTCCAGCCAGACTTTGCCGGTGGAATCCACAGCCTTTAAATGTATCCGTAAAAGTTCCCCATCCGAGCCGAGAATTTTTCCTGAAACCTCCACATCAATGGCATCTGAACTGTCGGGCGTGACCCTCACAGCTCCCCAGTTGCCGGTTTGTTCGAGTGTGTCCTTGAGATGAAAAGCAATGTACTGCGACTCGGCCCTGCGCACGTCGGGAATAATCAACTGCTTTTTAAGTTCTTCCTCGGTGTCGGGTATGCCCGTCTCCAGCGGGATAATGCCTATATCCATGTAGAGGTGAGTGGGCAGTGCAATACTTGCCTGGCGAGCAGGTGTTGAATTTGCCTTGACGATTTCTGTCGTTGAGCAACCGCTTGCGCCCAAAAGAAAACCAGCCAGGATTGAAAGCCCCAATGGATATAAAATTTTATGCTTCATTTGCATGATTTTAACCCGTCATCTGTTGAATCGGTAACTGCTCTTTTGTTTTATCTGCAACTATTACAGACCTGATTTGTAGCGACGATATTCGTCCCAGAGTTTTTCTTTAAGATCGGGATCAGATTCTGAGATGGCGGCTTCCCTTAGCTGTTGCGCAACTATGTCATCGCCCTGTGGACTTGGAATATCCTCAGGGATTGCAGGGTTTACTTGATTTGAGGCAATCTGGTCCTCCGGCTTCTGACTGGCATTGCTTCCACCTGTCCCTCCGATTTCTGCATCTTCCGGTACCTCCATCAGATCCTGGCCTCGATCACCGGGTTGTCGTTGCCTGGTGGAGTCTGTGACTGGTGGTGGGGTGGTATCGATCACTGTGGCACGCGCGTCCTGGATTCTACCCTCGAAAATCACCAGTGACTCCTCGAGTTCCTGATCCAATGATCCTATTTCTCCCGTTCCCTCGCCGAGTACCCCGGCAGTTGGCGTTCCCGGGGGGAAGTCCGGCAACCCGGTCTTGGCATTCAGTACAGCCTGCGTGGCGATCACAAGTAACACATTGGCATCCTGCAACGCGGCTTCGGTGTCCTGGTATGGATCATCTCCGTTGCCTCCAGCACTTGGATCACCGATTGGTTGATCCTGGGCATCCCCGAGAGCACCGAGATCCTGTTCGGCGATAATAATGGCAATGCGTGCCTTGGATAATAAACTCTCTGCCGCTATAAGGTCTGCGTCTGATTCGGCGCCTGCCACTGCCGCACCGGCTTGTTGTAACGCAATACCCGCTTGCTCCAGGGCTTCCTGTGCGGCTACGATATCGTCGGCTAATTCATCTCCGATGGGCCCACCAGCAGGAGGTGAACCGGCGGAAGGATCACCTGACGAAGGATTTCCGCCAACCATGTCGTCTATTGATTCATTATCACCGCCCGGTGGGTTGCCCCCAGCCAGGTCATCCATGGTTTCCTCTCCGCCTGGTGGACTACCACCGGGCATACCTTCTTCCATAGCTTGCTCGCCGCTGGGAGGGCTGCCGTCTGCTGATTCAGCACTGGATTCATTGCCGGCAACATCAGAAGAGGGTTCGGATTCGGCACTTTCACTTGAACTGCTACTACTTGACTCACTTTCATCAAAAACGAGTTCTTCGCTTTCTGAGGTTGAATCTGTTTCCGGAATCAAAGGGTCAGGTAGCTCCGAGCCTGACTTGTCGGAAGGCTCACTGGGGAACATGGGAGGTTCATTGCTACCGCTGGCCTGGGCTTGTTCGCCGATTTGAGCGCCAGCCTGTGCGATTTTTTCTCCTGCTTGCTGAAGGTCAGCGCCCGCTTTTTGTCTTTCGCCTTTTTGTTCTGCAGTTTCCTGGTCTCCGGGTTGAGACTTGCCCTGACTTTTTTCTCCTTTTTCACCCGGAGGTGAGCTACTCGGGGACGAAGGTTCGCTTTTGGCCGTTGGATCTGGCATTGATGTTGAGGGCGGTGATGATGATGGAGTGCTCGGCGGCGAACTCGATGGCGGCGAACTCGATGGTGGCGAACTCGATGGCGGTTGCGATGAAGGAGGACTCGATGGCGGTGGTGAAGACGACGGTGGTGAAGACGATGGCGGGCTCGAAGACGGCGGTGTGGAACTGGGTGGTGAAGAAGAAGGCGGTGAAGACGATGGTGGCGATGAGGGTGGCGGTGAAGGGGGCGGTGGTGTGGACGAACTGGGCGATTTACAGGCAGCCAGGCCCAGCAAGGCGATGACAATCAATGCCTGGAGCAGTTTCTTAACAGCAGGTTCGAACTCTGGACAGTAACCCCCAGGCTTGTTTAGCTTGTCCATAACTCCTCCTTCTGAGTATTCTTAAACGGTAAAATTAACCCTAATAGCGCCAAATATTCTCTATCGTGTCATATTCTCAATTCGAGTAGTGTGTCACTCTGAACATGAAGTTTACCTGAATGATTCGGGGTTATTTATCCCTGATTAGAGTTTGACCTGATTTTCGGCTGAAATGTTCAAAAAAATGCGTTTGTTGGGGAATTTAGCCTCAATGTAAGGGCTTTCTACCGTCCAGTTGCGATCTTACTGTGAAAAGTTGCGAGATTTTTTCATTGAATCGTACCGATCGTAAGGTAGTGGTTGACGTCGCGCCGTTAGAGACTGAATATTAGCGTAAGGATACCGGTCTTATCGGAAAGGTCAGGGATTAGAAAATAAGGGAGTAAAGGTTTGGTCAGATTCTCAGCTAGCTTATTGCTGTCGATAATAGCCCTGTCCGCGTGCACGACCAACGTTGTGGTTGAAGGAACCGTGCCGACACCCCTGGTTGCTAAAATACCAGCCGATGTTGGTGTTTATTATGATGAGAGGTTCAGGAATTTTGTTCATACAGAAGCGATTCGGGAAGAAGGCACCTGGAATATTGATCTGGGCGAGCAGAACCTGTCGTTTTTTCGAAAATTAACCCGTGCAATGTTCAAATCCGTCGTCGAGGTTAATTCCCCGGAGTTAACCGAGGAGCAGAAGTCTGAACTTGACGGTCTGGTGATTCCCAGAATCGAAAAATACGGTTTTCTGACGCCGGGTATCTCCGGGTTAAAATTCTTCTCGGCTTCCATTCATTACCGCATTATCGTTTTAAATCAGAACAACGAGAATGTGGCGGAGTATGTGGTTGTAGGCTATGGCAAGAGTGAAGCTGGGCTTTTTGGCTCAGGGGACGCATTGGGTGAAGCGACTATGCTGGCGATTCGCGATGGTGGCACGCGGATCGCAATCGAACTTAGTCAACAACCGGCGATTGTTGCATGGCTAGCTCAACGGGAAGGAGCAGACTAGTGAGAGCAATCATCGTCATGTTGTTACTCACACTCGTGCTGACCGGTTGCGTAACCGCCAGGATTGAGCAATCAAGGACGGCCAATACAGGCATCCGAAGCAATGATGCACTGGTAATACTCGGTCGCGCCAGCTACAACGACCGTGAGACCGAGGAGAGTTTTACTGAGTGTCTTTCTGATGAGCTCAGCAAAGGTCCAAATTCAATCAGGTTGATTCCCGAGGATGAATTTAAGGATTCACTCTATCCGTGGTTCGAGCCACGAACAGCACCTGATTCCAGCGATGACCTGGCCCAGTTGTTCGCCCAGCCCGGCGTGCAGGACAGGATCACAGCATCAAATGTACGCTACCTGGCATGGATTGACGGCGATACTATCACTGTCGACAAAGGTGGTAGTTTCAGTTGTACCATCAGCACCTTTGGTGGCGGTTGTTTTGGCGTCACCTACTGGGAGCAGGATGCATCCTATGAAGCGTCGATCTGGGACCTTCAGAATCTGACGACAGCAGGTGAGATTAGTGCCGATGCTAATGGTACCTCCTACCTTGCGGGTTTGATTTTACCTATACCCATTTTAGCCAGGCCCGGCAACGCGGCGTGCAAGGCGCTGGCCAAGCAGTTAAGAGAGTTTCTGATAACTGGCACCCTGTAGATATTTCCGGCTCATCGGGGGATCGGGCTGGGATTCAGCGATATCCCGACGCTTGGGGCCTGTCCGACAACCCGGAAGATCTGGTGCAGACTGAGACCCTTCGTTTCGAAAAGCTCCCCATCGACAATTCTTGGCCGAAATCGCATTTTTGAAATAATGCCCTTGAACACTCTTTTTTGTTCGTTAGGTATGTTGCTGTCAATGACTCTGACGTTTTGTACTCGTCCATCTGATCGCACATCGTATTCTAAATCCATAAACAACTTGTGTCCCGGTTGGACACTGGCTGGAAAACGATTGAGTACCGGTTGGATCCTGCGTTTTGGAAACAGTCTTTTTGGTTTACCGAACAGCTCATAACGCAGTTCATCGTATTCCGGGTGATCCGCGAGTACCTGCCAGGCTTGCAAATAAACCTCCTTCGCCCGGTGGTCGGAAGTAATAATATAAGTGTCGGCCAGGTTAACAAAAGATTTGGCGATGTCAGATTCATCAGTCGACGGATGGGTCGAAACGATGCTCAACGCCCGTTCCATGGGTTCTTTGGTCAGGTTTCGGGGTGCACCCTGCTTGAACCTTGCATTTGACAGTCCGATGAGAAGCTTGACCAGTCGCAGGTCGTCGGTGCCGTACTTGTCTTCGATAATTGAAATAGAACGGTTGTAAAGGCTAACAGACTGACGGAACAACTGGTCCCGAAACATGCGGTTTTCTGTCGTACCGTATTGTGATACCGAATAGCCGCGCATTGCGAAGTAGGCGCCCAGTTTCTCCAGGGTCGGTAACAGTTCTTCTCCATTGACCCCAAAAGCCTGCTCGCTGACTTTCAGGTTGAAGCGTTGTTGTAAATCGGCACGTTCATGAAACCCCTGTTGCAGTTGTATTGCAGCAAGGTTGTTCACTGCGGGAAGTTGTAATCTTGTGTAGACGCCATCCTGGCGATGTGAGATGTGTTGTGCGCGTCGAAGTGTTTCCGTGGCGACATCGAATTGCTTTAGCGTGGTCTCAATATATGCGCGAGCCATCAGAATCCTGAAGAGGTGAGCATGATATACGTTTACTGCTTCAATCAGTTCCACTGCTTTGTTGAGGCTAATCAACGCTTCAGACTCATTACCGGAGAGTGAATCAAGAATTGCGGCATTGGTAAGCACTTTTGCATAGGTGACACTGTCAATGTCGAAGTTTTTCGACACCTCTTCAGCGAGATCAAGGGCGACACTTCTTGCCAGGTCCAGCGTTTCATTGTCGAGATGCGTAAACAGGAGTTTATGCTGGGTGTTGAGGTTTGAATTAGCCAAATCAACCTGCCGGAACATGTTGTCGGTAGACATCGCGCATACCCTGGTACTGACCAGTATCAGGGTGATGACTAACATTGCGTGTCGGTAGAAAATTCTCATACTTTAAGTCTCGAAAGTAATGTCTCTAATGCTTCATCTCTTAATCTTCGTCTTGAATTAACATTGTATTATTCTGCTTAATGATCTGGTTACTGGTTCTAATTTCTGTTTCCTCCTCATGGCTCGAACGTCTGGTACAGGGTTACATGACTGGTCGCGACAGGCTCACCGTTTACCAACCGCGGGCGAAAAGTTGCCTTTCGAAGTACCTGCCTCATCAGTCTTGTCAACTTTGACGGTAAACCGGCCGTGCTCACCTCAATATCGGACAGATCGCCATTTGCACCGACCGTAAAGTTGAGTTCGATACCCATCCGAAACAGGGCATCATCTCCCTGCAAGCTCAACGGAAGAATATTCAATAGTTGCTTGTGAACGAACTGGAAAGGGTGTCCCACGACCCGAATGACTTTTTCGTCGTCATACGGATCCCTGTATCGACTGTCTTTTATCCGGACTTTATAATCGTTACTGTTAAGAGGTAAGAGGAACTCCTGGGGTGGTAGTGCTTCAAATACCAATTGTTCCTGGGGCGTTAATTGCGCCATCTGAGCCTGGCCAAAACGGTCTTTTTCAATCCGAAATATCCGAACGTTGGATGATCGGTTGCTATCAGTCAACGGTTTGGACAAGGCGATTTCCTGCGGGTGGGCAAAGTTCTCCTGACGATCTTTTTCGCCCATGGCAGCCCAGGCCAATCGGTAGTAGTTATCTGCGCCAGCTTCGTTTCTAATCACGGAATAGGCATCAGCCAGTTCCACATAAACCTGGCTACGCCATTCGTTAGAAATATTGGGATTAGCCTGGATAATAACCAGGGCTTCCTCGAGAACCTTGTGGCTGCAGCATGAGCGCATTAAGCGTTTAATCTTTGCGCGCATAATAATCGATGGAAACTGTAACGGGTCAGTTGCACCCCGGTTCTGCGTAACAATCTGCTCGCTGCGATCAAGGGTTTTGAATGCGCGACTGAATTGGCCCGTTTCAACATACCAGTGACTCATCTTCTCCAGCGCCGGGAGAATTTCCATTGAGTCTCTGTCATAGTTGTGCTCGGCGATAAACAGGGCGAACAGCTGATTCTTGTCTGCCTCCTCGGCTTGTCGGCTATTGAGGTTGATTTCTGTCAACAGATCCATCATTTCAAGCTGGCGCAAGGAATACACACCATCATGCCGATGTGAAAGGTGCTGCGCCCGTTCGCTTGCCTTGATGGAGGAGTCATAGTCGCCAATCGCTTTGTAACTTCGAGCCAGTCCCATGAGTGGATCGATCAACTCTTCAGCAAAAGGACCGATGTGTTCTTCGGTGCTTTCAATGTCTGCCTTGTAGCCACCAATGGCATGGTCGTACTCCTGATTGATTTCGTAAATTAAAGCTTCATCCGGCGCTGTCAAATCCGCCGTCGAGTTGACACTGGCAGCCTCAGATGACACCGCTAACACGGCAGTAGCCGTTGTTAAAACGACGACTAGTAAACGATCAAGCATACAGGTGAGCCGTTCTCCCATTTAAGAAACATTATCAACCAGTTCTGGAATTAAAGCTATTTCCCCATAGGACCTGCCATTGTGACCGGCAGGTTACACAATTGATTTCAATGCCTACTTACATACCCAGTCTATACCAGCGGCTTACAGGAAACTTGTACAGAAAGGCTACTGACGTGGGTTAAATCAGGCTTTTCATTAAGTATTTCTTGTGATTTCGAACCTTTTGCAGAAGAATCGGGTCCAAAGCATTAGGAGGCTGATGGGGAATACAGCCTGGATAAAAGTTATGTCACCTCGATACCTTAGAATTGGTTGTTTCGCTCGAAGCCTGTGGGTCGGTACCCTGGCCAGCATCGCCCTGGGTGTCGCAGGTATGGCGTGGGCTGTTTCAGAAGAAGAAGAAATTAAACTTGGTCAGCAGGAACACCTGAAGATTGTTGCCCAGTATGGTGTGTACCGGGATAAGGATCTGCAGACCTATATTGAAATGGTGGGTCAGAGGGTGGCGGCCCAGAGTAGTCGACCCGGGCTTGAATACCATTTCACCATTTTAAACAATGAGATCATCAATGCATTTGCCTTGCCGGGTGGGTATATCTACATCACCCGTGGCATGTTGGCGCATATGAATTCGGAATCCGAGCTTGCCGCTGTCCTGGGTCACGAGGTAGCCCATGTCACCGAGAAGCATGCATTCAGGTCACAGTCACGGGGCAAGGCATTGAGTGTGGCATCTACCATCGCAGCTATGGCCACCGGCACCCCGGGCGTTTATGAATTGGGTAATATCTTTGGGGGCGTCCTGCTGAAAGGTTACAGCCGTGAATTCGAATTGGAAGCCGACCAGGTGGGTGCGCAATACATGGCGAAAGCAGGCTATTCGCCGGAAGCGATGTTGAAGACTATTGAGGTTCTAAAAGCAAATGACCGAATCGAGATAGAACAGGCTAGAATCGAAAAAAGATCGCCGAATGTTTATCACGGTTTCCTTTCAACGCATCCTGACCATGATACGCGATACAAGGAGGCGGTTAGAGAATCCCTGAAGTTGTTGGAAGACTTCGATGAGTTCATACGCTCGGATGAGTTTCTAGAGAAGCTAAATGGATTAGCCTATGGAGACATGCGACAGGTTGGGGTCGTCCGCAAAAATACGTTCTACCATCCGAGGCTGGGCGTAAAGATGTCCTTTCCCGATGGCTGGAGGATCGAGACCACCAAGCGTGGCGTACAGGCGGTATCAGTCACGGCTGATGCTGTTTTTGCGATAAACACCGGCAGAATGGTAAAGAACCTGACTCCCAGACAGTACCTGGAGCAAAATCTCGGAATGAATATTCGCGATGGACGGGATGTTACTATTTCAGACCTGAAAGGGTTTATCGGTATCGCGGACCGGGCAGATTCCCCCTTCGGACCAAGGCCCTTGCGAGTGGCGGTTCTATACGACACCAGAAAGCGACTGGTGTTTATCCTGACAGGGGCTGGAAAGCACGACTTGCGTAAAATCGCATCCGACCGGGACTTTATCAAAACTATCTTTAGCTTCGATGCTATGGACAAGGAGGACAGGAGAGTTGCGAAGGTACCCAAGATTCAAGTTGTTCGAGCGGAAGAAGAAACTACAATGGAACAGTTGGCGGCAGAGTCTCCCATCACCAACTATGCGCTGGACAAGTTGCGGGTAATGAATGGGCTCTATCCCGATGGGCAGCCTGAACCCGGGCAATTGATAAAAATTGTTGATTAGTCGGTTGTGGGTTTAATTCCCTCGTTCCAGCGTGTAGATCTCCTGCAGTAGTTCTCTCCAGTCATTATATTGATTCTGCAGGGAACCGCTCAACTTGACGACCTGACCCTCCAGTTCAGCTTCTGTCGGTTTGATTTCTGATTCAAAGGAACTGGAGAGCTCACGCAGAGCATCCTCGTTCATCTTGAATTCCTGATAGGTATGATAAACGTTTTTCAGGACCGTCCAGTTGCCAGTTCGCGGTTTGCGCTTGGTGCCCACCTGCTCGAGCTCGCGGTTGTAGACCATTAGCTCGTAGCTGTACTGCCGCCAGTATGGATATACGGTTTGCATGTTCTTAAAAAAGCTATCGTATTGTTCATCCATGATGTCGATAAAACGGTATTCACTTTCACGTATTTTTTTTACCCTTGAGTACATGGTGTCATTTCTTGCGGGAAGACCCGACATTTCAACGCTTCCATCTTCGTTTACTTCAAGGTATTCGCTGAATGCCTGGGGTGATAATGCAATTGCGTAACGCAAGGTCGCCATGTCTAGAATGTTGGAAACCTCTGTTTCCCCGAGTTTGCTTCGCACCAGATACATGTCGTTGGCGATGTCATTGTATAGGTCCTGGAAAGGTTCCCTGGACTCATTAGTTCCATCGCTGACACTATAATCCGAGCCATAGCCGTAGCCATGGTCGGTGGAAACATCCGAATAGACCTGATCCAGCCAGACTATGCCTCTGGCATCAACGACGCGCACTTTTAAGCTGAGTTCTACCGCAGTGGATTCAAGTATCTCTGCGGTGACAGACACTTCGGTGGTGGGGTCGATTTCAGGTATTACCCGAACTGCCCCCCAATGCTGGGACTCCAGTAGCGTATTCCTTAATACCACGGGCAGGTAGTTGGATTCAGCTTGCCTGACCCTGTTGTAAATATGACGCTTGCTGGTTTGTTCCAATATCCCCTTGTTGAAAATAGCGATACTGACGTTAAGTCGTCTGCTGGTGGTGCTGTTGAAGCTCTCACCTGTGTTGTCACTAATGGTCATCAATGCCTGATTCAACTCAACAGTCTTTGCTACAGGCTGTTCCTCAACCTGCGGTGTTGAGGAACAGGACGAGAGGAAGACGATGCCAGTGAAGATCAACCAGGGAGGGGCGAGCCATGTGGAATTCATTGCCACGTAATTATTCCGCGGGTCGGAGCCAGCAGGTTTTCTTTTTTGCGAGGGTGTAAGTGCATTCATACAGCCCCTTGCCTGCTTCAAACGGCATGTAGACCCTGTTCAGAGTAAACTCCTGTGAAAAGTTTGACGAACGAACTGTTGTCGCCACGTTGAGCCTACTGCCGTCTTGTGACAGTACCAGTCGATTTCTCACCGTAAGACCTTCCGGCAGCGAAACGATAAAAATCAACTGGCCCTGGCTGTCAAAGCCACAGTACTCCTCGCCGAGGTTGGTGCCTGAGCGTTGTCCGTCAATGAAATCACAGGTCAGGGAGAAATCCCCTTGCCGCTCCACCATAATGTAATCTTCAGACTGTTTCACGGTTAACACAACCGATCTGGCCATCATCTCGGCAAGTGAGCCCAGGCCGATGATTCCTTCCAGATTGTTGATGGCTCGGCGGTTCAGATCATTCGGCATCCTTCCCCGGCCCGACGGGTCCCTCATGGCCGCATTTTGCTGCTGTATCTGACTCCTGGCGACTTCATACAACCAGCGGAGCTTGTCCCTGGGGTCTTCCGTCAATTTGTAATCCAATTCCCAGGAACCTGAAAAGTCGACGACACGAGACGTAAGGGCTTCGATTTGCTGATCTTTACCGGCGGCGGAACTGATACCGGCTGTTGTGAGCATAAAAGCAAAAAAACAACTCGAAGCGCGCAGGCGCAGGAAAACTCGCTTCATTTATGATTACTGTCCTTGCCAATAAATATTGTTACTGATTTCTATGTACTACCCGCATAAGACCCGTTTATCGAAGCAGAAGTTTCGGTTGACGGAGGCCTGGCGAGTTGAATTTAAAGAGAATTAACAATAGAGATCAACTTTTCGTGGCTGGTGATTTGGGTTTCGTTATCGATACCGGGTATGCGCCCTCGAGCGATAAGATGGCTGATGTCCAATTGTTCAGCGTACTCCTGTAGTTTGTCAAAGACGAATTTGTTGTCCCCAACGATCACCCAGTCATCGACGCCTGCCTTCTCATCTCGCATGGTGTGTGGACCGGCGTTATCAAGCGCTGATTTTACCTTAGCTGCAAGTGTTTTGTTATCGGTGATGAATATCGTGCGCATCACGGGGATAGTTTTAACCGGTTCGAGACCGGCTTCTTCGACAACATTGTGATATAGCTGGTAGTTGTCCTTCAAGGTCGCGAGGGTCTCGATTGGGGATGCCAGGTACGGCATGCCGAGATTTCCCGCCTGTTTTAATGCCAAAGGGCCAAACGCAGCGACCCAGATGGTTGGATAAGGTCTTTGTACGGGCAGAGGTGCCAGGAAAACGGGCTTACCGTCCTCGTCTTCTAAAATGGGGGAGCCTGACCAGGCGTTGAGCATAATGTCGAGATTCTTCTGAAATCGCTTTCGTTTGTCCTTCGTGGGTAATTCGAAGGCCTGGAACATTGCATTTTGAACGCCGCGTCCAACCCCCAGGATGACCCGGCCACTGGATAACTGATCCAGCACTGCCACCTCCTCCGCAGCTTGCAGCGGGTGACGGATGGTCAGCAAATAAGAGGTTGAGCCAAGCTTAATCCTGTCAGTACGTGCCGCAACGGCAGCCAACAAGGTCAGGGGTGAGGGGATGGATCGCTGGTCACCAAAATGGTTCTCTGGTAGCCAAAATGAATGGAACCCCATGGATTCCGCGACTTCTGCCTGCCCGCATAGCTCTGCGGCTTGCCAACCGGATCTTGATGCCCAGGCAGTTACTGCTAGTTCGATTCGCTTTGTCATTTTGATTTCGGAATTTAAAGTGTTCGACAAGGTTCGGCTAGAGAATCACATTCTCATCGATATGCCCAGACCCGAAACACAAATATTTTGATCTATCAGGCTGCTGAGTGGCTTTTTCAGCAGGCTGCTATGGCACAATATAATTCGAATTTTTACAAGAGTCCCATACCGTAGTGAACCAATTCCTTAAAAAGATGGGCTTTGGGCCGCAAGACAAGGTGCTGATCACCCACATTGATGACATTGGTTTCTGTCATGCAGCCAATGTCGCATCGTTCGAATGTCTTGATGTAGGGGCGGCAACCTGTGGTTCGATACTGACGGCAGCGCCGTGGTTTCCTGAGGCGGCTGCAATCTGCAAGGCAAACCCGGCTTATGATGTGGGTGTCCATCTTACCTTCACTTGTGAATATCCCCATTTTAGATGGCCAGCGGTTAGTACGAGGGACCCTGCGTCTGGGTTGCTGGATGCTGAAGGCTATCTATGGCATACCAGGCAAGACGCGGTGCGGCATGTTGAGACAAAAGCCGCTGAAGTGGAGATGCGAGCGCAAATTGAACTGGCACTCAACGCGGGTCTCGAAATAACTCACATCGACACACATATGGGTTCTGTAGTGCATCCTAAATTTCTGCAAAGCTATCTTGATCTGGCGAATGAGTATAAGGTTCCGGCCTTTCTGCCAAATATTACCAGGGACCGGCTCCGGGAACTGAATCGCACCGAAGATCATGACGATTATCTGGAAATACTGGAGCGAATTGACACGAACCAGATCCCGACCCTGGATGAAATTATTATCGACACGCTGGTACCCATGGAAGATAAATCACAATTCTATCGCGATCTGATCGACCAAATTAAACCTGGTCTCAGTCACCTGTTGTTTCATTCTGCCAAGATGTCTGACGAATTGATGGCGATTGACAGGGAACGTCCGGAGTCCCGCCATGCAGACTATATGGCTTTTACTGATCCCGAACTGAAAGTCTACATCGAATCCTCAGGGATTCATCAGATTGGGTATCGAGAATTGAAAAGGGCGCTCGTGTAGTGGTAGTTAGAAATACCTCTGTTCCCAGAGGAGAGGTTCTGCAGACAACTGTTCCGGCAGACCTGGCACTTGTCAGGAGTTACTTTCAACAGCAGAACAGGGCATTGCGCGAGCTACGTAATCCACACCTGGAAGATCCTGTGAGCACCTCTGTGAAGGAGGATGCGCGTGAATCCGCGGTGCTGATTCCGTTGATTGCAGATGAGCATCCCAGGGTCCTGGTGACCAAACGTCAGGTTCATATCAGATTTGCAGGTCATTTGTGCTTTCCCGGTGGGACATCTGACCCGGGTGACATTTCGATGATCGACACTGCATTGAGAGAATCTTCCGAAGAGATCAAAATTGATCCGGCAGACATCGAGGTATTGGGTTGTCTCGGCAACTACTACACCCAGGCTGGTTACAGGATAACGCCCGTAGTCGGGGTTATCCAGCATCCGACTAAGGTTGAGGCGAACCTCGACGAGGTGGAATCGATCCATGAAATTTCACTGGCGCGAATGTTTGATAGCACCAGTTACAAACTTACCCGGCATGGCGGCAATCGCGGGCATTTTTCTTACACCGAGGATGGTATTCGTATTACAGGACCCACGGTATCGATAATGATTGGATTGCTGGAGAGTCTGGCGTCTTTTCATGCTATCGAGGGCTGGCGGGATCGACAGGACTAATGGTAACAATTGTCAGCGCGACAACAACGATAATTCTGGATATGCGCTGCAGCCAGAATCAATCCGCCGAACGAAGTGACAACGCGCTCTCCCAGTTCTCCAAAAGCGTCATGACCAAATAGAGCAGTAAAGCTGAGCAGGACGAGACCAGTGCCGCCCAGGACGATGGTCACGGGGTCCTTGTGTTTGCGACATCCGATGGTGAGTGCAACCAGACTTGTGGGCAGGATAAGAACCAGCATAATCAGGTGAAAGTACTGTTCAGCGAGCAGACTGCCCTGGATAATAGGGAACAGGGTCACTAACAGGGGCAGCGCAAGGCAATGCACCATGCAGGTTCCACTTAGAACGATAGCAAGTGCATCGAGCCTGCGGCGGTCAGTGTGTTGTTTCGACTTCATTGGGGCCTATGCTGCGTACCGCAGGGAAGGTTGATCAGGGGCGGATGTTAACGAGTCCGACTTAGAAAATACAGGCTACAAAGAAAGTATTTGTCGCTTATAATGCTCCTCGAAGAATCACTGTGAAAAACCATGTCTCGTCGCCCATTGTTTAGTCAGATATTCGCCAGATCCCCGATCGCCCCGATTCAGGAACATATGAAAGTTGCCTGTAGCGCCGCTATTAAGCTGCCGGAATTTTTTGTTGCGGTAATAAAGTCAGACTGGGAGTCGGCCAATGCGATTGGTGATGAAATCAGTAGTATCGAAGGCGAAGCTGACGACATCAAACGAAAAATCCGAGCGAATCTACCGCGCAGCCTCTTTATGCCGGTTTCAAGAAGTGACCTCCTGGATTTACTCAAGTCCCAGGACAAGATTCCAAACAGGACCAAGGATATCGCTGGTTTGTGTCGAGGTCGTAAGATGAAATTCCCTGGCGAACTGGGAAATCTGATGCATGATTTTGTTGCGTCATCGGTGAGAGCGGCAACCATGGCAATGCAGACACTTGACGAACTGGATGAATTGTTTGAAACAGGATTTGGCGGTCGTGAAATTGATTTGATTTCAGATTTGATTTCGAAGTTAAACGAGGCTGAACATGAGGCAGATGAAAAACAACACGAAGTCCAAATGCTGTTGTACAAAATGGAGAGTGAGATAAATCCGGTTGACGTTATCTTTCTCTATCGAATTATTGACTGGATAGGGGATATTGCTGACAACGCGCAAGCCGTCGGTAACCGGATGATGAACCTAATTGCAAAATAAGAATACCACTTGGTGAGCGGGTAATAATCCATGGGAGTAATTGAAGATCACGGCAGTGTACTGCTGCTGTTGACCATTTTGTTCGGCTTTTTTATGGCATGGGGAGTCGGTGCTAACGATGTTGCTAATGCGATGGGCACATCTGTTGGTTCAAAGGCAATAACTATCAAGCAGGCAATTGTCATAGCAATGATCTTTGAATTTGCCGGTGCCTATTTAGCGGGTGGTGAAGTTACCGCAACGATAAGAAAAGGCATTATTGATCCGGAACTGTTAGGCCAAACCCCTGAATTGCTGGTCTACGGCATGATGGCAGCCTTACTGGCTGCCGGGATCTGGCTACTGGCGGCAAGTTCTATGGGCTGGCCGGTTTCAACTACTCACTCGATTGTTGGCTCGATCGTGGGCTTCGCCAGTGTTGGGATTTCTGTTGATGCGGTGAACTGGATTAAGGTTGGCGAAATTGCGGCGTCCTGGGTTGTGTCTCCGATCATGTCCGGCAGCCTGGCTTTTTTACTATACCTGAGTGTCCGGAAATTTATTTTCAGTACTGCTGATCCTTTTGTTTCCGCGAAACGAGTGGTGCCAGTTTACATGTTCATGATGGGATTGGTTGTCACTATGTTGACCTTCGTGAAGGGGTTGAAACACATCGGCCTCGATTTATCGATGCAGGAAGCTTTACTCTATTCTCTAGGGGTTGCGTTGCTGATAACGCTGGTTGGTATTGTTTCACTGAGCCGCATTACGCGGGTCTCTGATTCATCCCAGCATAACCTGGTTTATGTAGAAAAGGTTTTTAGTGTTTTGATGTTGTTTACCGCATGTTCGATGGCATTTGCTCACGGGTCCAATGATGTAGCCAATGCCATTGGGCCACTCGCTGCCGTGAACGGCATCATTGAGAGCGGCGGTTTTGTGGCCCAGACATCTACGATGCCCATCTGGATTCTTCTTCTTGGTGGTGGCGGTATTGTTGCCGGGCTAGCCATGTATGGCCATAAAGTTATTCGTACCGTTGGAACCAATATTACCGAGCTGACACCGAGCAGTGGGTTTGCGGTGGTACTGGCAGCGGTGACCACGGTGGCGATTTCGTCTGGCTATAGCTTGCCTGTTTCGACGACCCATACCCTGGTGGGTGGTGTTTTGGGTGTTGGCCTGGCGCGAGGTATCAGCGCCTTGAATTTGCGAGTGGTTGGTACTATTTTTATATCATGGATAGTGACCTTGCCCGCCGGTGCTATTTTGGCTATTGTTTTCTTCTACCTGTTTAAGTGGATTTTTGGTTCTGGCTAAGCTAGGGAACGACTGGTAGGTTCTCTAGACCGGGCGCATGATATCGATATCAATTAAGGAGATCGACTTGTCCGACTATTTCAAAAATAAAAGTGTCATTGTCACCGGTGGTGCCGGGGTATTAGGTCGAGCCGTTGTGGATTGGTACTCGAGTCTGGGTGCTACAGTCGCGGTACTTGACTACTCTGACGATTTACTGGCAAAAGCATTTCCCAACCCTTCGGAGAGACACTTTTATGTTGCCTGTGATCTAACGCAAAAAGAAAGCTGTGCCGATGCGGTAGGCAGGGTCATTCGTCAGTTTGAGAAAATTGATGTGCTGGCCAATATTGCCGGTGGTTTTTTAATGGGTGACCCCGTACATGAAACCAGTGACGAAACATGGGATTTTCTGTTTAACCTCAATACACGTTCAATTATGAATATGGGTGCAGCGGTTGTACCGGGCATGCTGGCACAGTCATCAGGGAAAATAGTTAACGTTGCGGCTCGGGCTGCTCTGGCAGGGATGGCAAATATGGGCGCATATACGGCGTCCAAGGCAGCGGTTATGCGCCTTACTGAAAGTATGGCAATGGAGTTGAGGGAGAAAGGCATCAATGTCAACGCAGTCATGCCGAGCCTGATTGACACGCCGAGAAACAGGGACGACATGCCGGATGCTGACTATTCGAGGTGGGTTGTTCCTGAGCAGATTGCCAGTGTTATCGGATTTCTTTCTTCCGGGGAATCCAATGCCGTGCACGGTGCTTGTATTCCAGTTGATGGGCTAAGCTAGGAGGCTTCCCCTGGCTACGGTTTCTATTCTCGATCAGCCTCCTAGTGTCACGATTGAGCGTTTTTGCTTTCTATCAATGACACCAACAGTTGTTCTCTCTCTTCGTCATTCAATATCTCGAAAAGGGGGGTCAACTTGTCAAGAATAGAATCCATCTGAGCCACTACGTCCTTTTTTCCGCCTGCCTTTAACTGGTTCAGCATGTGATCAACAGATATTTCATCTTGGACAGGTTGATTATCCTCCTCATCTGCATTGAGGTTTATGGATGAAACCTCACCTGTGCCATTGGCTGTCGCCTGTCTTCCTGCTTCACTGGCGATCTCTAAAATACGACCGGCATCGGATTGAGCGCCCTGCTCAGTAATACAGGCGCCAATAGAAACGCTAACAGGCAGCTGGGCGCCGCGGAATTTCGCTTTAAATCCAGCTACCGTCAGACTGATACGATGGGCAGTGAGCAATGTAGTGTCAGGGTCGGAGGCCGGTAGCGATACTGCGAAACTGGACAGGCCGAGGCGTGAGACAGAGTCTTCCTTGCGCGTGTTATCGGTAATCGCTTTGGCGACCATCTCAATGATCACTTCAGCGCGTTTGCGACCAACGCTTACAAACAGCTCCTTAAATGCGTCAATTTCAACGTGCAGTGCAGCCAGGTGAAGGTTGTGCTGGGAGGTAAAGGAAACATCTTTTTCGATCTGAGAGTGAATAGCGCGACCTGTCAGTAGTCCGGTTAACGGGTCCTGGTTATCCGTCTCGAATGTTTTCCTGGGAGTACTACGAGTGTTGAGGTGGCTTAAATGAGATTCAGCTCCGGTCTTGATTCTCGCCTCATCAAAAGGTTTGGTTATGAAATCCGTTGCGCCCAGCTGGTAGGCTTTTTCCTTGGAACCACTGCTGTCATCGGCTCCTGTCAACACGATGATGGGTAACTTGCGAATACGTTCGTCAGTTGAGTTACGTACCAGGTTCAGAACCTCAAAACCATCCAGTTCCGGCATTACCAGGTCCGTAAACACCAGCTTGATAGTTTTGTCGGCGACAATCATATCCCAGGCTTCTTGACCGTCTTCAGCCAATGCAAGATCAAAGTCGTCGCCAAGCATTTTCACCGCCGCTGAGCGAACCACATGAGAATCGTCGACGAAGAGAATACGCGGCCGCATGTCAATCAATAGGGGGTTATCTTCAGAAGTGTCAGACATATTGCAGTAGCTGCCTCATCATAAAATAAATTCCCGTTAGTCCCGTAGTATAGACATTTCCTAATGAATCATCATAGTCTATGAGTGGAAATCAGGGAGTTTCACAATCGTGTATTTGAGAATGGCAGCATGACGTTGCCTGTGGTTGAAAAGGTGATTTGGCATGGATCGAGAAAGAGAAAGCAAAGCTGGTAAAACCTGGCCAGAATCACGAAATCCACCTTAAGCGGATTTGGGAACTGTTGTTTGTACTTCAATACATGAGAGTAATAAGTAATTCACTGTGAGTGGATGAGCAGTTATGCCAGAGAAAGATGTCCTTCGGAGGTACCCCTGGACTGAGCAGGAGTTACGCGACGAGGGCTTTCGATATTACAAACGTCGAAAAGAAGTGGTACTGGCAGGTGAGTTACCGGAAGAAGAAGCCCCGCTGACGATAAAGACAGAATGGGAGACCCTCGGGGCGACGGCCAGTTATGTCATCTGCTTCAGATCAGAGGACATCGTAAAAGACAAGCTATATGACTATTTGCATTGGCCAGTTCGAGCCGATCATTTTGCAGACTTGTATCGACCCTGGGATGAGAAAGGCTGGAATCCCACACCATCAGAAGAACATCTGATTTCACTCGGTTGTCAGCCTTGTTTTCACAGGGTCGGCGTCTGGGCAAAGAAACTAACCCGGCCCGCCATTGTGCAAAGCGTAGAGAGTCCGGAACCCATCGCGGTACCCGCAAACGCATGGCTTTGTGTTGGTGCTGAGGGTTCCGCCTGGGGGTCGCCTTACAGTACCACCGAGGAAGGATTCGTATCACGCTATGACACTTCGACTCCGGGTTGAGTGATTTTAGCGTTTATTGAGGTTCGGTTTAATTGGATACATACCGACCTTTATCAGAGTTTCCCTAGTTCGATGGCTCTTTGTTTGTAGTAATTCTCTCTCGGTTGAAATCCTGGCTCATCACTGAATTCCTTTTTCACCCATTCCAATGCTTCTGTATCGTTAAGACTCAGATCCCAGGGTTTACCCTGCGGTTGGGCGACATGCCAGGGTGTGTCCCAAAATACCTCGATACCATTTTGTTCCGGGTCACTGAAGTAGATGGATAGTGTATTACCGTGGCTTAAGGGATTGATCTTGATGCTCCCAATGTCATCGAGGCTCTTTGCAAGAGATTTCAGGTCGTCAAATGCCTGAACCCGAAAAGCAAAGTGATTGACTGAATTCGATGGGGCATCGTCTTTTCGAGTTGTTACCATTGCCAGCTGATGATGATCATTTGGAATCTGGCTAAGAAAGATGATTTCCGGCCCTGATTCCACGATAGCTCCCCTGTCTGTGACTTCAAAGCCAAGGGTTTTACAGTAAAACTCGAGCATTGCTTCGAGGTTTCGAACATAGATGACAGCATGTGACCATTGCAGTTGCATTGTATTCTCCCGTCTCCCGGTAGGATGTAAAAACCGTTCAGATGTGTATGGATTTGTATGGGGTAGTATGCATCAACGGACTAATTTGATGCAAAAGAACCAGGGAACCTCTGATAGGTTCCCTAACTGGTTCCGGTGAACACCAGGGAGCTGACCATGTCGTCAACCAGGGACCGCAGTTGTTCATTCTTCATATCGCTGCTGAAGACGACAAGCAGGATATTATTCTGCTGCGTGAGCCACCATTGTCTATAAAACTTACCTGCCCTGGAATAATCGTATTGATATCCCGAGAGATCGCCCCATTGCTGCCAGCTCAGGTCAACGGATAAATCCACGTTAGTCATGTTGCGAATCTGGTTTTGACTGGGTTTCCCAGGTATTTGCATTGAGATAATCTGCAAAATGCCGTCCTGCTCCGGGTGAGATATGTTGACCACTTCCTGCCCGTTTAACTGGCGTTCCGTCGACCGTTGCCAACCCTGGGGCAGGTCAACAGTAAACTCACCATGAAATGACAGTTCGCTTTTAACCTGTGACGACGAATCGCCCGGTACTGCCGCATCAATCTGCCGAATCCCCTTGGCGGACACACACCCGGCATACAATATAAGAACCACGTGAAAGAATGACTTCATCTTTGGTTTCCGAAATGGACACTGTCATTGGTTAGTCGACTTTCCGACCGCAAAGGTTCATTGAAATGCTAGAATCTAGCTATAACAGGGAAGGCAGATAGATACACCATGCAAGGAAGTAAGATGAAGTTAACTCCATTTCACCTGGCTGTTCAGGTACGAAACATCGAAGAGGCCAGGGAATTCTATGGTATCAAGATGGGATTTGCAGAAGGCAGAAGTGCCGAGAATTGGATTGACTTTGATATGTTCGGCCATCAACTTGTCACACACCTGAATCCCGCCATTGGTCGACAAGGAAAAATTCCTGGCATTGTAAACCCCGTGGATGGTCATGGGGTCCCGGTGCCTCACTTCGGGGTCGTTCTGAATTTTGAGGAGAGAATCCCTCGCCGTCAAGGTCAGACAATTCATCAGTAACTTTGTGATCGAACCCTATATACGATTTAAGGGAGAAGCAGGTGAACAAGGCACCATGTTTTTCCTCGATCCCTCTGGAAATGCGTTGGAATTCAAGGCTTTCAGAAATATCGAGTCGGAACTCTTCGCGAGACAATAGAGGGAGTCGCCGTTTGCGTCCACGGGCGTGCTAGCTCGGCGCCCCTCAGGAAAGCAGCTTCTTCCAACTCAACACGGCGCTCAAGATGGTCCAATTCTCTGCGCTGTCTTACCCCGAACCAGTGTTCCCGGCAACGCCCCGGTATGCTCACCACTTTCGAAGGTCACTTCACCTGACTTAATGGTGTACTCATATCCCTCGACCCGCTGCACCAGACGCTTGCCGCCGGTGGGTAGATCGAAGATGGCTTCTGGTCGCCGTAGCTGTAATTTGTCGAAATCGATAATGTTGATGTCTGCGATTAAACCTGGTTTAAGTAATCCCCGGTCCATCATGTCGTAGGTTTCGGCGGTTCTCCTGGTCAGGGATCTAACAATAAATTCAAGGGGTAAGGTGGCGCCCTTGGTCCGGTCCCGGCCCCAATGAGTCATAATAAATGAAGGCATACCGGCATCTGCAATAACCCCGCAGTGCGCACCACCATCGCTTAAACCCATAACAACGTTGGGGTGTTGCATCAGTTTGCGTTGCGCGTCGAGGTTGTAGCCAACGTATCCACCCAGGGGCTGGTAAAACAACTCCTTTCCATCGTGATCTGTCAGCAGGTCGTACATTACCTCGAGTGGGTTGACGCCAAGTTTTTTCGCGATACCGGCGACACTATCCTCTGCGTCAGGTTCATAATTTGGATTTTCCCCCAGTGGGAATACCATGGCCATCATCTCATCGATATTACCCAGAAGAGTGGCCTTGATGCCTGACTCTTCACTGAGAATTTGCGCCTTGATTGAGGGTTCCTTCATCTTCTGGACTTTCTCTTCGAGTGAAAGTGGTGCGATCTGAGTTGCAAATGTTGGATGGGCAACAAATGCATGGAAGTTACTCTGCAAGCCATGCAGGATCCCGGTAGGACGTCCGGCCATTTGCGGGAGTATTTCCATGCCCTGTTCCCTGGCTTCCTCCGCAATCCGGTATATTTTCCCGTTCGCATAGGCAGCCGCAGAAGTAGCTATCAAGGTAACTTTTTTGCCTGTTTGGCGGGCGAACTGTTTGACCCACTGCCATTCGTCATCCTCTCCAAGGTTGTCTGAGACGAGTTCAAAAATACCGTGATCCAGACCTTTCATGGACAATCCAAGTTGCAACATCTCATCACTTCCGGCGAACGTGCCGGGAACATAGTCGCCGTGAATATCTTTGTGTAACAACGTTCGGGAACTGGAAAAACCCAGTGCACCCGCTGCCACGCCTTCACGGACAAGTGCTGACATCTCCTTTACTTCGTCCTGGGTTGGTCCCTTGTCATCGTTGCAACGATCACCCATGACATAAGCGCGAATAGGACCATGGGGTACTTGGGTCGCGACGTCCATGGTGCGAGGCATGGTTTCCAGCGCATCTAAGTATTCAGGAAAGGATTCCCACTTCCAATCGATCCCTTCAGCCAGGGCCGAGCCGGGAATATCCTCAACCCCTTCCATTAACTCAATCAGGAACTGCTCCTGTCCAGGGCGAACGGGTGCAAATCCAACGCCGCAATTACCCATAACCACGGTGGTGACACCATGCCAGCTGGAAGGAGCCATGATGGGATCCCAGGTCGCCTGCCCATCGTAGTGGGTGTGGATATCAACCCAACCGGGTGTGACCAGCTTGCCCTTCGCGTCGATGGTACGTTTTGCGTTGCCAGTAACCTTGCCGATTTCTACGATATTGTTGCCGGTTATTGCTATGTCGCTCTGAAACCTGTCATCGCCGGAGCCATCGATGATGGTGCCGTTTTTTATGAGGAGATCGAACATGGAAATTTCCTGTATTCTCTATACTTTATTGCGACGAATAATACCAAAATATCGAAATAGTTCCAGGTTATCTAGCTTGGGAAACTTGATTAAGTAAATAGACCTTAATCAGAGGTTCCCTGGGAAAGGAGTCAGTAAGATATGAGTGTAATCAAACGCTGGGAAAGGAAGGAAACCCGCTTGCTGGCAGATTGCCGTATATTCAATCTGCAGGAGTCTTTAACGGTCTCTCCTTTCACTGGTAAGGAACATAGTTTCTATTTCATTGAAACCGCGGACTGGGTCAATATTGTGCCCATTACATCGAACAATGAACTGGTTTGCATTCGGCAGTTTCGACATGGTTCTGAGGAAATTACCCTGGAGATCCCAGGGGGGATGGTGGATGTCGGGGAACCAGCAGAAATTGCCGCTGCCCGGGAATGTCTTGAGGAAACAGGTTTTGAAGCGACTAATCTGCAATCATTGGGCGTTCTTAACGCAAACCCCGCTATTTTTGGCAACAGACTGCATACTTACCTTGCAACAGACGTGCAATTGGTTTCCGAGATTAATAACACCTCGACAGAACAGACCGAATTGTTGCTCGTCCCCATGGACGAGGTACCGGAATTGCTCGTTTCCGGAGAGATTGATCACGCACTGGTGGCGGCGACCTTGTGGCGTGCGCTGTTCTTTATGAACAGGTAAACCGGCTTTTGAGAAAACACCGCGCGGTGAACACTATCTGGGAATATCAGTACTTCCCTTGATACCGCTAGTGCGGATACTGCCGCTGCCTTTTGCATCAATACTAAAATCACCATCTACCTGGGCGATGCGAACGCTGCCTGATCCGTCGTTGCCTATTTTTACCGAACCCTGGACGGCAGAAATGCGGATGTCACCGCTGCCATCTGAATGGACGTTGACTCCCTTTTTGACGTTTTCGATTTCGATTGAGCCTGAACCATCTCTTTCGATAGTGACCAGTCCTGATACGGTATCAATGTCAATATCGCCTGAGCTATCCCTGGGTATGACAACGTCGCCGTCGACATCTTGGATGTCAATTCGACCAGAGCTATCGTTGACCTGCAAGTTGCCAGTCATACCTCGCAGGTAAATATCACCTGAAGAATCACTGACCTCGAGGTCGCCCGAAATGTTGAACAGTCGAATATCCCCGGAACTGTCGTCTATGCTGGCGACATTTGCATCTCTCACCTCCAGGTGACCACTTGAATCCCTGAGCTTGACCAATTGATCTGTCGGCACGGTAATCTCCAAATCCATAAAGGCATAGTCAGCGTTCCAACCGAAACCTCTATACGGGATAATGACCGTGAGCTCGAGCTGATCCCTGGAGTCGTCAACGTCTATCGTCATTTGTTCGAGATATTTGAGTTCGTCCGCACAGGCTCTGGCGTTGATGGTGATTGTATCGCTATCGTCACCATTTACCTCCAATGACCCTGCAAGCGCGTTAACCAGCAGCTGTGAGACGTCCTTGGAGGCAAAAGAGTGCGTTATCAGCTTCTCCTCCTTACAGGCAGATGCCAGTGCAGGGAATGAAAGGCATATCAAAATGGTCGATAGCAAATGTCTCATAATGTTCTCGTTTGATTCTGGTTGCTTGTTTAGACGCAGCAAAGTGCCATTTAGTTTATGCGATCAATTACTGCAGCTCACGACAGCATGCTTATTCTGACAAGAGCACCGCTGAGGATTCCGAGGTTGCCAGGTTGTATTGCTGTAATTTGTTGTAGCTGATCATTGACTGAATTTCTTCCACATACTCCGCTCCTCTTTCAGAGTATTTCACCAGCCCCTCTGCGAGTTCTATACCGCTCAGATCTTTGCCGTTCTGGCGCTGTTCCAGTCGTATTGTGCGTAGTTGTTCATAAGCCGGATGAGAATTGAGGGTATGGATATAGCGGCCGACGCCATGTTGTACACTGTCGAACCTGGCTACCTCGTGGCTGAGGCCGTCATCCCGATCTTTTGGGGTTAGTCCACATCCCCTTGAGAAACACCAGATGCCGAAGAAGTTGTTGGCCTCGGTTGCAAAGCGAGAAGTCCCCCAGGCTGACTCATTGGCGGATTGGGCCAGTATGAGTGATGCAGGCACGGTGTCTATTTTCACAAGCAGTGCGTCCAGCTGATCTGCGGGTGTTTCTGAAGCCTCCAATCGGTATTGTTTCATTAAGTCCAGCAGGCGGGCAGTTTCAGGTTTAGATAAAGATTGTTGACCTGCCAGGGCTTGAACATATTCCCTGTCTCGGGCCACCGAGGCATTGGCACGGCGGACCAGTGGCAGCATAAAATTGAAAAAGTCGTGCTTTTTTTGCTTCACGTTCGTATAGGATTTGAAATCCGGTATCTCTTCCATAGCTTCTACTACGGAAACCACGTTTGTTTCTGTTGTCGCTTCCACAGCTTCTTCAGTTGCTACGGGTTCCGTGGTTGTGAGAGGTTCTTCCGTCGCCTGGCCTAAATAGAGCGCGATCGCGATGACGAAAATAGCGCCTGCCACTAACGCGACGATAATAGGTTGCTTGCTCTTCATGGTGTTATTTCTCTGGAGTTCTGATTACAAGGAGTCGGATTTCTGTCATATCTTCGATCGCGAATCTGATACCCTCGCGACCGAGCCCGCTTTCTTTTACACCGCCATAGGGCATATGGTCGACTCGCCAGGATGGGACATCTCCGATCACCACGCCCCCGACATGGAGGCGATCCCAGGCTTTTTGCATCTTGTACAGATCCCGGGTGAATATACCGGCCTGTAACCCGAACTGACTGTCGTTAACGGCATCAAGCGCTTCATCGAAGTCACTGAATTTGCTGAGGTTGGCAAGGGGGCCGAATGCCTCTTCGGTATTGGCCTGACTGGACAGGCCCACATTTTCCAACAAAGTTGCCTCCAGCATATTACCGGTTCGGTTACCGCCGCAGAGCAAAGTGGCTCCCTGGAATACAGCTTCCTGTATCCATCCCTCAAGCCGGGTCGCCTCGTTTTCGGAAATCATGGGGCCAATAAACGTATCCCGGTCTTTTGGGTCGCCCATTTTCAGATCTTTGGTCTTATTGACCAACTGACTCTTAAATTCACTGTAAATTCGCTCGTGAATGAATATTCTTTGCACCCCGATGCAACTCTGGCCGGATTGATAAAATGCACCAAAGATAATTCGATTCACGGCATCATCAATGTCGGCATCCTCATCGACAATCACCGCAGCATTACCGCCTAGTTCGAGAACGACTGGTTTCTTGCCAGCCTTTGACTTCAGGTCCCAGCCAACGGCAGGTGAGCCGGTAAAACTCAACAGTTTCAAACGCTCATCTTCAGTAAACAACGCTGCACCGTCTCGCCTGCAGGGCAGGATGGAAAATGCGCCAGCAGGTAAATCAGTTTCGGCGAGTACCTCACCAATAATGAGTGCACCAATAGGTGTCAGGCTGGCGGGTTTCAGCACAAAGGGGCAACCCACTGCCAGCGCCGGGGCAACCTTGTGGGCAGCGAGGTTAAGGGGAAAGTTAAATGGACTGATAAAGGAGCACGGTCCAATGGGAACGCGTTTCCACATGCCAGAATAGCCTCGTGCCCGGGCGCTGATATCCAGCGGCATTACCTCACCGGTCATACGGACTGACTCCTCGGCGGCAATCTGGAAGGTATCGATGAGCCTTGCAACCTCACCCTCAGAATCTTTGATCGGCTTTCCAGCTTCAATGCACAGCGTCTCAGCCAACTCATCGAAGCGTTCCCGGAAGCGAGAAACGCAATGCTCAAGAACCGCTTTTCGTTCATAGGCAGCCATATTGGCGCACGCCTCTTCGGCGTCGCAAGCAGCGGCTATAGCCGCATCAATCGCCGCATTGTCAGCCATCGCGACCCGGGTTGCCACTTCACCTGAGTACTTGTCAGTCACCTCCAGATCGTCGTTAGCAAAGACCGCTTTATTTGCAAGATAATACGGGAACTTTTCCTTTAGCATGTTTTGATACTCATGTTTTTAGTGCTCATGTTTTGGGTCTAGTGTTTGGACCATTTAGAGCGACGTTGCGATGTTACCGAGCCGCTTGGTCAGCAACATGTTTTCCCGGTAGTCGATAGGTATCACGATAAGACTCGGCCCATCTTCGCTGAAAGATTCTTTAAGTGCAGGCAGCAGATCGTTGGACCGTTCAATGATGTGGCCATTCCAGCCAAACGAATCTGCAAGTTTCGCCCAGTCCGGATTGCCGAAGCTCAAGTCTGTGTGTTTCCCAAACTGGGTTTCCTGCTTCCAGGCAATCAAACCGTACATATGGTCCTCCCAGATCATCACAGTGATATTGACATTCAAACGTTTGGCAGTTTCCATTTCCTGTACATTCATGAGGAAACCCGCATCGCCGCAAATAGCCAGGATATTCTTATCCGGGTTGACGAGTCCGGCAGCGATGGCCCCTGGCAGCGCAAAGCCCATTGAACAGAATCCATTTGGAATAAGGCAGGTATTGGGTTCGTGGCACTGGTAATGCCGTGCGATCCACATCTTGTGGGCACCCACATCTGACAGCAGAACATCCTGCGGGTTCATCACCTGTCGACAGTCCCAGAGTACTTTCTGGGGCCGGAGAGGACCTTCGACAACATCGTCCTTGTATTCAGACAGTTCAGCTGCCATGGCTTGCCGGGCACGTGCATGGGAAGAAAAATCCCACTCGGGTATGCCATCTGCATCAATGCGTTGATTGAGCATCCATAAGGTATGGGCCAGATCGCCGATAACCTCGTACTTCGGGTGATATTCCTCATCAATTTCAGCAGGCAGAAAGTCAGCATGAACAATGGGTTTGCGGCCGTTTTCGTTCCACAGGTGTGGATGGTATTCCACCATATCAAAGCCCAGGGTGATGATCAGGTCCGCGGAATCGATTGCATGAAACACAACATCCTTGGCCTGCAGACCAGCTGTATAAAGACAATAGGGCGCGTCCATATCAACACAACCTTTTGCCATGAAGGTGCTGATAACACCGATACCTGTTTTCTCACAGAATATTCGAAGCTGGGCGGATGCCCGTTTACGTATACAGCCATTACCGGCAAGAATAATTGGCTTGGAGGCTTTTTTTATCGCCTCCCAAGCACGATCGACCGCCTTGTCATCAGCAACCGGGCGGCGGAATCGCACCGGTTGAATGGGTTGCTTGTCTGTATCGCGCTCAGCAATGTCTTCCGGTAATTCGATCAGTACCGCGCCCGGTTTCTCGGTCCGGATCAGGCGAACGGCTTTGCGGATAATTTCCGGAATGGTATTTTCGTTCAGGACAGTTTGTGACCACTTGGTAACCGGTTCAAACATACTTACCACATCCATCACCTGGTGTGATTCCTTATGCAGTCGCTCTGAAGAACCCTGGCCTGTGAGCACCAGCATGGGAGCCCGGTCCATATTGGCATCGGCCACACCGGTAATCAGATTGGTTGCACCGGGTCCGAGGGTGCCGAGACAACCGGCTGGGTTACCGGTCAACCGACCGTAAATTTCTGCCATAAACGCCGCCCCCTGCTCGTGTCGGCAGAGAATGAACCTGATCTGGTCAGACTGCTCAAGGGACATCATAAAGTCGGCGTTCTCCTCTCCGGGGACGCCAAAAATATACTCAATACCTTCCGTTTCCAGGCATTTAACAAATAGATCAGATGCTTTCATTTTTTTCTTCCCTGGGAAAAATGAGTCAATCTTTAGGCAACCCCAAAATGCGTTCACCAATAATATTCTTTTGAATATTGGGCGTACCGCCGCCAATCACAACATTTGGCCAGCCCAGGGCATCGTTCGCCCATTTACCCCTGTCGACGGCATCCTGCTGATTGTGTAATTGTAAACCGGCGGCTCCCAGGATTTCGATGGCGAAGTCGCCCATGGAAACCTCGAGGTCTGCGCGGTGCAGCTTGTTCACAGATGTTTCGCTACTTAACGGTTCACCTTTTATTTGTTTGGTCAGGTAACGAAGTCCATTGAGTCGCATGGACTCAATCTTTGCTTCAAAGACACCCATGGTGCGTCGCACCTTTGAATCCTGGTTAGCAGGCCTGCCGTTCCTGGTCACTTTCGATACCAGGGCTCTTAATGTATCCAGTTTTTCGTACATGGCGGTGACTTCACCAATACTGGATCTTTCGTTGGCGAGTGAAGAAATGGTAACCGCCCACCCCTTACCCTCGTCACCGAGCCTGTTCTCAACCGGAACCTTCACGTCGTCAAAAAATATCTGCGCAAAAACTTTGCCACCCGCCATGTTTTCGATTGGCTTCACTTCGATACCCGGGGTATCCAGTTTGACGAGTAACGCGGTAATACCCTCGTGCTTGGCTTCTGAAGATCCGAAGTTGTCAGTCCTCACCAGCATGGAGATCCAGTCGGCGAAGGGTGCGAGACTGGTCCAGATTTTGGTACCATTAATTGTGTAGGTATCTCCATCACGCACGGCTTTGCATTGCAGTGAAGCGAGGTCGCTGCCAACGTTGGGTTCTGAGTATCCGGTGCACCAGTGGTATTTACTGTCGAGTATATCGGGAATAAATCGCTGTTTTTGTGCCTCGGTTCCATACTGGATGATACCTGGACCTACCCAGGCCAGGCCCATCATGCATGTGCCCAGTGGTGGCGCTTTGGCCTTCGCCATTTCTTCTTTGAGGATGACCTGCTGCATGATATTGCCTCCTCCACCGCCAACATCTTCAGGCCAGGAGAATCCGACCCAGCGTTTGTCCCGTACTTTTTTCAGCCAGTCTGCCATAAAGTTCTGATCTCGTTTTGCTTTTGGTGCCAGGTTTTCCGCCAGGAAATCCTGAACCTCTTTTCGAAAAGTCTGTTCTTCGGTTGTATATTCAAAATCCATAACTGGTTCCTTACAAAATGCTTAGGCTTCGTCTGCTGCTGCTGCGGCTTCATGAAGCGCCGCAATTCTTGCATAGTGAAAATCAGAATCACCAAACATGGGACGAGCCCATTTGGATCGTTTTAAATAAAGCTGGATATCATATTCCTGGGTAAATCCGATAGCGCCGTGGAGTTGAACTCCATCAATCCCGATTTTAGCGAATGCGTCAGAAGCGTAAGCCTTGGCAAGTGATGCTGATTTTGGGAATTCTTCCGGGCTTTCATCTGCGGTCCAGGCGGCATAGTAAGTCAGGGACTTGAAAGACTCGATGTCGACGAACATGTCCGCCAGGTTGTGTTTTACTCCCTGGTACTTTCCAATGGGCTGGTCAAACTGAATTCGGTCCTTGGCGTATTCAGTGGTCATTGTTAATACCGTTTCTGCCGCGCCAACCATCTCAGCCGCAACGGCGACTGCACCTTTGTCGAAAATCCGCGCGAGGGCTTCCGGCGCCACTTCGATAACCTGTTCCGATAACAGGGTGACATTGTTCAGCTCAAGTGACCCGGTGCGTTTAGTCAGGTCCATGGTTGCCGACGGTGTGACAGAAACACCAGCCTGTTCACGATCCACCAGCCCCAGATACAATTGTTTGCCCCATCGGAAAGCCGTCAGGAACAATTGTGCGGCACCAGCGTCAGCGACGAAAGGTTTCCTGCCTGTCAGTATATGAGCGCCATTTTCCTCTCTGGCCGTCAGTTGGATATTGTCGATTGAGGGACAGTCAGTGTTATCAAGCAGCGCCAGGGAGGCAATTAACCTGCCGGTGGCGATAAGTGGCAGGTATTGTTTTTGTTGCGCTTCCGAACCCAATTCAGAGAGGGTAGAGGCTGCCAGGGTGGTGGAAATAAACGGTGAAGGATAGAGTGAGCGTCCCATTTCCTCTAGTACAACGAGCATATCGACCCAACCCAGGCCAACGCCGTCATGTTCTGGATCAATGGCCAGCCCCAGCCAGCCCAATTGGGCCATTTCCTGCCATAAGTCCAGGCGATAGCCTTCATCTGCCATAATTTTCCTAACTACCCCAGAAGGGCACCGTTCGTCGAGAAACTTGCGCACCTGGTCACGAAGTAGTGTTTGTTCATCGGTAAATCCGAAATTCATGGCGTTCTCTCAATATAATTGCAGACTGCATTGTATCTGTCTGTGCGGTTTGTGAACAGAAAGATACTTGTTGCGTGCTGATGGGTGTCCTGTCAGCGTTGAGTTGAAGCCAGGGGAGAATTGAATTTGTTGGATGTGGGTACAACAGGTAAGGGATTGCTAATTTTTTTGATGTTGGTGATGACCGTTGCAGTGAACGTTGGAGACAACGCCATGGCGCGATTGGGCTTTGACCAGGACTATTTGATAATAGGGCTGTTTGCGACCGTGGTCACGGGTCTCATTATGCACCGAAATCTGTTTCTGGTAATTCTTGTTTTACTCCTGAGTATCGGCGCAAACATGCCTGTGGATTTCATGCTTAATTTTGGCTGGGACAGGGACTATTTCATTGGCGCTCTGGGCGCCATCGTCTTTGCCCCCTTACTCGTTAAAATTATGGAGTAGGCGGTTATGATGTCACTTTTTGTAAAGACACTATATTATAATAGGGGACGTAACTTAACCCAGCCGCTTTCTACGGTTTCATCACCCGTTTCATAACCCTCGTCACCCGGGAGAATGATCTCCCGATCTTTGTTGACCCTCGCACGTTCGTTCGACAAATTACTCGCCGCTGATTCGATGACCTCGCCCGCTGTATTGAACCTGGCCAGGCAACGAATCATTCTTAATGTCGGACTCATCAGGACCATTTCTCCTGCATCAAATTTATCCAGGATCTCCGATGGAGAAAACCAGTCGCAATGGACCAGCTCGCTGTCGTCGTGTTGTGGCACCTGATTTTCTGGCATACGTGAAATAAAGAATCTGGCGTCAAAACGCCTCGGCGGCCCCATTGGCGTTATCCAGCGGGCGATGTAATGCATTTGCCCGACATCGAGGATCAGGTTTTCGTCGTTGATGACATTGAGAAAATGTTGACTGTCTGCGTTCACTTTATTGCGATGACTAGCGAACCTCGCCTTAGTCGTTGATTGGATCAGGTTCAACGGAGAATGATCGTGTTGATTCAGCGCCAGCAGAATACCGGCTTCCTCGAATGCCTCCCGAACTGCAGCGACATAAAATGCCAGACCACCATGTGGCAGGTCCATCAATGAACTGGCTTCAGCGTCGTTACGGTGAATAGAAATTTCTTCGAAGGATTCCGGATGATCAGTGGGATCAACAGAACCGCCAGGGAATACCCACATGCCACCAGCAAACACGGTGTTGGCGTTCCTTTGCATCATGAATACCTGGAGATCTGGCCGATCATCAATCAACATGACTGTAGCTGCGAATCTAATGGGTACTGATGCGGGGTCTATTTCGTTCATTGTGGCGTTCGATTAAGGGGCACCTGTGTAGTGTCCTACACAGGGAGCGTCTTAAGCAAGTCGTTAAATCCGACGGAAGGCAGCGATCCACACCATTGATTTTTGTTATACCCTGTGATTAGGGCTAAGCTGCAAAAATGAATCGATTTTTTGAAAAATTTTCTGGCCTGTTTCGAATATTGACAAGCGCCGTTGTGCTGGCAATGTTTACAGGGATGAATGCCTCTGCGGACGGGCACACGATTGAAATGAAGGATGGCAGCGTCATTCAGGGTGAGATTATATCTCTTGAAAACAATAGCTATACGATCCGTTCGAGCACCCTGGGGGTTATCAAAGTTGGTACCCACCAGGTCAGTCGTATTTTGTCAACATCTGCCAATGTCGACTCTACACTCCCTGGCCAGAGCGCATTGATAACCAGGGGGGATACCCGGTTAGAGGCTATCCGGACTGGCTTGATGGGGAACGATTCGACCATGACGATTATCCGGGGACTTCAGCATGATCCTGATGTGCAAGCCATACTCCGCGACCCGGAAATAATGAGCGCAATTCGGCGATTGGACTTCGAGACGCTGGGGAATAATCCTAAAATCCAGCGACTGATGAACAACACGGATGTGAAAAAACTCAGTACGATTGCCCCTTAGAGAATTGTCCCTTAGCGAATCGTGCGGAGACAGCCCCCGAAGTCAGCACTTGAGCATCTGGAGCAGGTATTTACCGGTCTCTGATTTTTTATTCCTGGCGACCTGTTCCGGCGTGCCTTCGGCAATTATTTTTCCACCTTTGGGGCCGCCATCCGGCCCCAGGTCCATAATCCAGTCGGCGGTTTTGATGACGTCCAGGTTGTGCTCGATGACCGTGACGGAATTACCCGCATCAACCAACCGGTTCAGGACGATGAGGAGCTTTTTAACATCATCAAAGTGCAGGCCGGTGGTGGGCTCGTCGAGAATATAAAATGTCTTGCCCGTCGCAACCTTGGAGAGTTCTCTGGCGAGTTTGATTCGCTGTGCCTCACCACCTGACAAGGTCGATGAAGGCTGCCCCATATGGAGATAATCCAGGCCCACGTCGACCAGCAGTTGAAGTTTACTGAGGATCTTTGGATGCTCGGAGAAATGGACCACAGCTTCTGCAATGGTCATCTCCAGAATGTCGGCGATGTTTTTCCCCTGGTATCTTACCTCCAGTGTGGCTTCGTTGAATCGGCGTCCATTACATTCTTCACATTTAACGAAGACGTCGGCAAGAAAGTGCATCTCGATTTTTCTAACCCCGTCACCCTGGCAGGCTTCACATCGACCGCCTTTGACATTGAACGAAAAGCGACCCGGCTTGTAACCGCGCATACTGGATCCGGGCAGTTTTGAAAAGAAAAGTCGAATTTCATCAAATACCTTAATGTAAGTTACCGGGTTGCTGCGCGGCGTTCGACCGATAGGTCGCTGATCGATTGCAACAACCTTGTCCAATTGATCGAGGCCGAGGATCCGATTATGTGATCCAACAGTCCGGGTTGAATTGTGGAACTGCCGGGCGAGGGCCGGGTGTAGAATGTCGTTAACCAGGGTTGATTTACCGGCGCCGGAGACCCCGGTCACGGCTGTCAGTATACCGAGTGGAAAATCGACACTGATGTCCTGCAGATTATTGGCTTTTGCGCCTTCAACCCGGATGGAACCCGTCTGTTTGCGTCGAGTGTTTAATATTTCTATTTTGTTGCGGCCGGCGAGGTAATTCCCGGTAAGGGATTTGCGGTTTTTCTCAAGGCTTTTTGGTGTACCGGCATGAACGATATGACCACCTTTCGTGCCAGCGCCGGGACCGAAATCGACGACGTAATCTGCTGATCGGATTGTTTCCTCGTCGTGCTCAACGACCACCACCGTGTTGCCGATATCTCTCATCCGGCAGAGGGTTGCCAACAGTTTTTCGTTGTCTCGCTGATGCAATCCTATGCTGGGTTCATCCAGAATATAGATAACTCCGGACAACTCGGAACCAACCTGGCTTGCCAGACGAATCCGTTGCGATTCGCCCCCCGAAAGACTGGGACCCAAACGGTCCAATGAAAGGTAAGACAAGCCGACGGATACGAGAAAATTAAGCCTGTTGCAGATCTCTTTCAACACCTCGGCGGCTATTTCAC